>SMVB01012718.1_pt1 | contig 10212 bp, 7 predicted proteins | sample 2456461 | NCBI WGS metagenome assembly SMVB01 (sample SAMN11095934, study PRJNA526329) | marine sediment metagenome | biome: Marine sediment; feature: Surficial sediment; material: Deep marine sediment; isolation source: Hadal surficial sediment | place: Pacific Ocean | collected 2014-05 | depth 0-1...
GTTTCCGGATAGGGATATCAAGCTTCTTTTAAAAAGCGTGACCAAGAATAAAAAAGACCTGTACTCCCTGAAAGAACGTTTTCTCCAGGAAAACGAAACGGAAGATGATTCCGAAGAAGGTTCGGAAAATCAGGAAGCCGAATAAATGGGGAATTGATAATTAAGGTTGCAACAAGGGGAAACAATATTACCGCGCAACCGGCATTATGAGGGCAGGTTAATAAGGGGTCCCTGGTGCCCACAACGATTGCATATGTGTTTTAGTTTGGGGAGACCGACTTGTTTCTCACCTTTGTCTGCAATATGAATAAGGACCCGCAACAACCTGTTGTAAGGCCTTTATTAAAATGGTACGCCCGAGAGGAGTCGAACCTCCGACCTACGGAACCGGAATCCGTCACTCTATCCAGCTGAGCTACGGGCGCATTTTATCGATTTATTTTTTCAAGGAAACAAAAGTTGTTGTCAAACCAAGCCAGACTCATCGTCATCTGCTTCTTGGGCGCTCATACATCCAAACCAGAGTCATCGTCATCCGCTTCTTGGGCGCTCATGCCCATATGCCCCACGGTTTTCTCCGGTTTCTCGCGTCCAAATTCGCGGATGCTGGCCAGTCGCCACATCCACCACTTGACCTCTTCTTTTGTTTTGTCCGACGCGTTCGATGGAATGGGGATGGATTGAACCTTATACGCCCCAACTCTCATTTCCGTCCCTTCTGGTAGTGTCAACCCGTTCTCGAGCATAAGGTCTATCGGGGTGACCACGAGTTTCTTTTTAAAATCTTCATCCGTAACGGCTCTGGCGGCAATCGCCGTCCACTTTTTATCCATTTCCGCCTTTTTATCTTTATCCATATTTGGTTCCTTTCCGGTCAATCAAATACCGGGCTTTATAAGGGGGATATTCTTCAGGAATATATCCACAATAATGGACTGGCTCCCATTCTGCAATGGCAAATCCCTCCCAATCCATGTTTTCTTTAAGAAAATTAAGCCTTATACGCCTAGGGGAAGCGGGAAAATTGATTCCCACCAGTGGGTTTTATACCCCGTGGCTACTGGCCGTAGGGGCAACAGGCAAAGATACTTTTCGCCGAGATAACGTTTGCAGGCAAAGAAAGTATTTGCCATTTGGGTCCAGCGTCACGCCCGCTACGCGGGAAGAAAAGAGGGGCTGACGTTCGCTGTGCTCACGAGCCCCTGGGATTATAGGCAAACTTATATTTCTTCAAAAACCCATCGCACGTTAACACGGGGTCCAGCGTCACGCTGGCCGCTTGCGGCGGCTTCGTTCATTTGCTTATTTTCCTTGCAGCAGCGTCTCCACCCTGGCCAGGGCCTCGTCGATTTTATCGACCCTGGTGCCGCCCGCCTGGGCCATATCGGACCGTCCGCCACCGCTTCCGCCCACGATTCCGGCGATTTCCTTGATAATGGTTCCGGCTTGAAACCGATCTGTCAAATCCTTGGTGACTCCCGCCGCCAGCATAACCTTGCCGTTGGTTGCCGTGCCCACCACGATCACTCCCGATTTAATCTGATTCTTGGCATTGTCAATGAAAGTGCGAAGGGTTTTGGGGTCCATTCCCTCCACCCGTTTTACCAGAAGAGATATGTCGCCAATTTTTTTCACATTGTCCAGAAGGCCGGAACCCTTGCCGCTGACCAGTTTTTCCTTGAGCCCCGCGATTTCTTTTTCAGTTTCGCGGGTTTTCTCGAGTAATTTTTTCAGCCGGTTCAGTTCCTCTTCCGGTTGCACTTTGAGCAGTGACCGGATGCCGCCGAGGGTTTTGCTATCCTTTTGGATTTTTTCGCAGGCGGCTTTTCCGGTGACCGCCTCAATGCGGCGGACGCCGGAGGCGATCCCGCCTTCGGAAATGATCTGGAACAACCCGATTTCGCCTGTAGCGGAAATATGCGTGCCCCCGCACAACTCCTTGCTGAATCCGGGGACCGACACCACGCGCACCTCGCTTCCGTATTTTTCGCCGAACAGGGCCATCGCGCCTGCCTGCATCGCTTCTTCAATTTTCATTTCCCTGGTTTCCACGGGAATGTTCGCGCGAATCTTTTCGTTGACCAGGTTCTGGATTCTGATTTTTTCCCGCTCGGTCAAGGGAGAAAAATGGGTGTAGTCGAACCTCAGCCGGTCGGGGGCCACCAGCGACCCCGCCTGCTTGACGTGGTCGCCAAGTACCTCATGCAACGCGGCATGCAAAAGGTGGGTGGCGGTATGATTCAACGCGGTGCTGGCACGGGTTTCCGTGTTCACCTCAAGTTTAAGTTTGTCAGACACTTTCAAGGTCCCGCTCGACACCAGCGCTTTATGGACGATCAACTCCGGCACGGGTTTGATGGCGTTCAACATCTCCAGGTGTACCCCCTGATGATAAGCTAGCCCCTTGTCTCCCACCTGTCCGCCCGACTCTCCATAGAAGGGGGTTTGGTCCATGAGGAGTTCCACTTCGTCTCCCTGGGAAGCGGTTTCGATGGGAACATTCTCTTTCAGGATGGCGAGAACGGTTCCCTCACCATGCGTATTGCCGTATCCCTGGAAAACCGTCGCCGGGGACGTTTTAATAAAATCCTTGAAGAAGGGCGCCACCACTTTTTCCCCGGAACCTTTCCAGGAAGCCTGGGCTTTTTCCTTCTGGCTTTGCATGGCTCGGTCATAACCTGCCATATCCAGCTCGACTCCGGAATCCCTGGCCATCTCCTGCGCCAGGTCGACGGGAAATCCGTAGGTGTCATACAGTTTGAAAATTTCCTCACCGGGGATGACATTCGATTTTTTATTTTTAAGATCGGCGAGCATTTCTTCTACCCTCTGGAAACCCATGTTCAGCGTGTTGCTGAAATTTTCTTCCTCGTTGAGGACCACTTTTTGGATGAATCCGGCATTGATCCCCAGTTCGGGATACACCTCTTTATACTGTGCAATCACTTCGTCGGTGATGCGGTAAAAGAAAGGCTTGTTTTGTGCGAGAAGTTTTCCGTGCCTGAGCGCCCTGCGTAAAATGCGTCTGAGCACATAGCCCCGGCCTTCGTTGGAGGGTAGAACGCCATCGCCAACCAGAAAAGCCACGGCGCGGGCATGATCGGTGATCACGCGAATGGACCCGTCGTTATCCTCCTGCTGGCCATAAGGTTTGCCGGTTTCTTTGCTGACCTTATCGATCAACCCCATTAACAGGTCGCAATGAAAATTGGAGTGTTGGCCCTGGACAACAGCAGACAGGCGTTCGAGGCCCATGCCAGTATCGATGCAAGGGTTCGGCAGGGGGGTCATTTTTCCGGAATCGTCGCGGTGGAATTGCATGAAGACCAGGTTCCAGATTTCCAGATAGCGGTCGCAATCGCAACCGACGGCGCAGGTGGGTTTCCCGCAACCGATGGCTTCGCCCTGATCGATGAAAATTTCCGAGCAGGGACCACAGGGACCGGTGTTGCCCATTGCCCAGAAATTATCCTTTGCCCCCATGCGGGAAATCCGACTTTCTTCTAAACCAATATCTTTGTGCCAATGGTCGAAGGCTTCGTCATCGTTCTGGTACACGGTTACATAGAGCCGGTCTTTGGGGAGCCCGATCGTCTGAGTCAAAAAGTCCCAGCCATAATAGATGGCCTCTTTTTTGAAATAGTCGCCAAAGGAAAAATTGCCGAGCATCTCGAAAAAAGTGTGATGCCTCGCCGTGTGCCCGACCATTTCGAGATCGTTGTGTTTACCGCCCGCCCGGACGCATTTTTGTACGGAACCCGCGCGGGTATACTCCCTGCGCTCCTCCCCCAGAAAAACGTTTTTGAAGGGGACCATCCCCGCATTGGTGAACAGCAGGCTGGGGTCATTTTTGGGAACCAGTGAACTGCTGGGCACCACGGTGTGCCCCTGGTCTTCAAAATAGTTTAGAAATTTTCGTCTCAGTTCGTTGCCGGTCATTATTAATTCTCAAATCTTTAAATAAAGGGAGACCGCCCCGCCACGCGGGGAGGAAAAATTGGGACTGACGTTCGCTTTGCTCACGAGCCCCGGCAACTCCCAGAAATATCCATCTGTGTTTATCTGCGGTTTCAATGATCTGGATTTACCCCTTTCGGGGCACGAAAGTTAGGGAATTTATAACGGCTTCGTCGCTGGCTCTCCTTGCAACGAAGATCAGTTTATTTGCTCGCGAAGCTGAATTTCGTCAGCCATAAACCCATCGCGCGTTAACACTGGGTCCAGCGTCATGCTGGTTAGTTGATCCCGGCTTTGAGTAAATCCTGCAAATGGATGATGCCTTCAATGCGTTTGCCGTCTTCGGAAACCACCAGGGAGGTGATGGAATTCTCTTCCATGACCTGTACCGCTTTTTCCGCCAGATGATCCATTTTGATGCATTTGGGACTAATTCCCATTAAATCGCCCGCCACGGTGTTGGAGATATCCTTTTTCTTTTCAATGAGCCGCCGCAGATCACCATCGGTGATGATTCCTTTAAGATCGCCATTTTTGGCCACCACGAGAGTGGTTCCCAGACATTTTTGGCTCATTTCCTTAATCACGTCATAGATATTGGCGTCTGCAAAAACTCTTGGGACTTCATCTCCAACGTGCATCAGGTCGTTGACGGTCATCAAAAGTTTGCGTCCCAGACTGCCGCCCGGATGGTTCAAAGCAAAATCTTCCTCGCGGAATCCGCGCAGGTCCAAAATCGCCATCGCCAGGGCGTCGCCCATCGCCAAAGCCGCCGTTGTGCTGGCCGTCGGTATCAGTCCCATGGAACAGGCTTCCTCCTTGACACTGATATCGAGAAGATAGTCGCACCTTTTTGCCAGCGTCGAGGCGGGGTTTCCGGTCATTGCCACGAGAGAACATTTGATTCGGTTGAGCGTGGGAAGCAGTTTTACGATTTCCTCGGTTTCGCCGCTGTTAGAAACGGCGATGACGATATCGCCTCTGGAAAGGACGCCCACATCTCCGTGGCTGGCCTCCGCCGCATGTAAAAAAACCGAGGGAACGCCGATGCTGGAAAAGGTGGCGGCAATTTTTTGGCCGATCAATCCGGATTTCCCCATGCCGGTGACGACCACATGGCCCTGGCATTGATCCAGATTCCGAACCACTTGAACAAAGGTATCGTCAATTCTGCCGATAAGATCGGCCACGGAATCGCTCTCGATTTTAAGTACCCGCTTGGCTCTCTCGATCAGCGATTGAGTCTTTTCGCTGGAATTCTTCGCGGAGGATTTTACAGCGCCCATTACTCTTGGAACCTCATAGTAGTCCTTTGTTTACAATAGGTTTAGCCATTAAAAATGGAGTCATCATAGCATAATTCGTTGGACTCGGCAATGCGCCGCCCCTATAATCAACCCTCGTAACAAGGAGAGCTTTGCATAAGTGGAGAATCTTCATGGAGTTTACCCTGAGCCTGTCCCACACGTCATCGCGAGCCGCAAAGCGGCGTGGCGACCCAGAGTCTCTGGATTGCTTCGTCACGATGTTCCTCGCAACGACGGGTTAAGCAAAGGTCTCCGTAAAAAAGGGGGGCTTTCCCTCTTTCCCAGAAAAATTTCGATCATCCCAAATTAATGAGCAAAAAAGAAACTCTCTATCTGATAGATGGGTCTTCTTATATTTTCCGGGCTTATTTCGGAGTCAGGCAGAACCTTTCCACTTCAAAGGGACTTCCCACCAACGCGCTTTACGGGTTTGTCACCATGTTGCAGAAAGTGGTGCGGGATGAATGCCCCGACTATCTGACCGTAACCTTCGACAGCAAGGAAAAAACCTTCCGTCACGAAATGTACGCTGATTATAAAGCCAACCGGGACACCCCACCAGAAGATTTGCAGAAACAGTTTCCCCATTTTGAACGCCTGGTAGAAGCCCACAACATCCATTCGATCCGCATTCCCGGCGTGGAGGCCGACGATATCATCGGAACCTTGGCCCGACAAGGCGAAAAGGCGGGATTGAAGGTGGTCATCGTCAGCGGCGACAAGGACATGATGCAGTTGATCGGCCCCGACGTCGAAATGCTGGATACGATGAAAAATAAACGCTTCCGGGACAAAGAGGTGGTCGAAAAATTCGGCGTGAAACCGGACAAGGTCATCGAGGTAATGGGGTTGATGGGCGATTCGAGCGACAACATTCCCGGTGTGAAAGGGGTGGGGCCAAAAACGGCGGCGGAATTGATTCAAAAATTCGGCTCCATCGAGGGGCTCTACCAACGGATTGACGAAGTCGATAAGAAAAAGCTCAAGGAAAAATTGGAAACGGACAGGGAAAATGCTGTTTTAAGTCGAAAACTGGTCACTATCGACACGGAGTTGGCGCTGGATTGTTCCATTGGCGACCTCAAGGTTTTAGAGGTAGATAATGAAGCGCTCACCAAAATATTTACCGAACTGGAATTTTCTTCATTGATCCCCAGTGAGGAAAAAGCGCCCGTTCGAGCCCAACATGTTTATCAAACGATCCTGTCCGAAGAAGCGTTCGACAAACTTCTCGGCAAGCTGAATTCCGTCGGGGAGTTTGCCCTGGATTTGGAAACCACCAGCCTGCACCCCGTTGAAGCGGAATCGGTGGGGATTTCATTTTCGTTCAAGGATGCCGAGGCGTATTACATTCCCTTAACTCATAGATACCTGGGCGTGCCGGAACAGCTGGATAAAGAAATGGTTTTTCAGAAATTGAAGCCCATTTTAGAAAATCCAAAAATAGGCAAAATTGGGCAGAATATTAAATATGATCTGATCGTTTTGCAAAACGAAGGCATTCACCTGAAAGGAATCTCGTTCGACACCATGATAGCGTCCTATGTGCTGGACCCGTCGCGGCGTGGTCATGGAATGGATGCCCTGGCTCTGGAATTGCTCGGGCATCGAACCATCACCTACAAGGAAGTGACGGGAACGGGCGCCAAACAAATCGGCTTCGACGCAGTGGAAATCGAAAGGGCCACGGAGTATGCGGCGGAGGATTCCGATATCACCTGGCGGCTTTACCGGAACCTAAAGCCAAAGTTGACTGATGAACTTCTTGAGCTTTACAACCAAATGGAAATGCCTCTTCTCGACGTATTGGCGGAAATGGAAGTCAACGGCGTGTTTGTGGATAAACAGCACCTTGCCGATTTGTCGAAGAAAATGGAAAAGGAACAGCGGAAATACGAGCGCAAAATCTACCTGCTCGCGGATGAGGAATTTAATATCAACTCGCCCAAACAGCTTGCGGTGATTTTATTTGAAAAACTGCAACTCCCGGCCATCAAAAAAAACAAAACCGGATATTCTACCGACGTCTCTGTTCTCGAAGAACTGGCCAACCAGCATGAGTTGCCGGAAAACATACTGGCCTTTCGGCAATTGGGGAAATTGAAATCGACTTATGTGGACGCTCTGCCTTTGGCCATTGATCGCAAAACCGGGCGGGTGCACACGTCATTCAATCAAACGGTGGCGGCGACGGGACGGTTGAGCAGTAGTGATCCCAATCTGCAAAACATCCCCATCCGCACGGACATGGGCAAAGAAATACGAAAAGCGTTCATCGCCGAAGGGAAAGATAAACTGTTGTCCGCCGATTACTCGCAGATCGAGCTGAGGATTTTGGCGCATCTTTCAGAAGATAAGGCCTTGATTGAAGCATTCAGGAAAGGAGAAGATATTCACAGCCGAACGGCGGCGGAAATTTTCGGGACTTCTCTCGATAACGTCGATCAGGATACGCGCAGGATGGCCAAGGCGGTGAACTTTGGCATCATTTACGGATTGAGTGCGTTTGGCCTGTCCAGGCAATTAAAAATTTCCATAAAGGAAGCCAAGAAATTCATCGACCAGTATTTTGATCTCTATCCACGCATCAAAATTTTCATGGACAGCGCCATCGCTAAGGCCCGCGAGCGGGGATACACTCTAACGATCATGAATCGCAAACGCTACTTGCCGGACATCAATAGCAAAAACAAACAAGTGAAACAGGCGGCGGAGAGGATCGCCATCAACTCGCCGATTCAGGGAAGCGCCGCCGATCTCATCAAGGTGGCGATGATAAATTTATCCCGGCAAATGAAAAAACGGAAACTGCAATCGAAGATGATCCTGCAGGTCCACGATGAATTGCTTTTCGAATGTCCGCCCGGTGAAAAAGAAGAGATGCAGACTTTGGTGAAAAGGGAAATGGAAGGGGTTTACAAGTTTTCCGTTCCTCTCATCGTCGATATAGGATGGGGCGACAACTGGAATGAGGTGCATTGATTTAAAAGTACTTTTTACTTAGACCTTTTTTTCTTTCGCAGATATTTTTCAGCCATGTGGATGAGTTCGCCGCAAATTGATGTGAATCGGTCCAACGCTTCGCATTGTAATTTTAGTTTGTCCTGGTCACCGATATCAAAATAGGGTTCGATTGATTGCTTCTTGCGGGTTTTAACGTCTCCCGACTCCAACTGCTTGCGGAACGCTTTGACCTTGACGCCCTTTCCATTAAGAGTTCCTCCATTTTTCGTGAAACAATCCGCCAGCCGGAAAAAATTGATCAATTCCCTCCAACCGTACCAGGTATTCTTGGGATCGAATTTATACTGCCAGAAGTCTATCGCCTGGATGAACGGTTTGCCGGTAATATTTTTCATGCGCTTGGGAAATTTACCTGGCGAGGGGAGTTCACATATTTTATCCATTTCTTTTTCCAGAAATCCCCGGCAAACAATCAATCCCAGGCCATAGTGAATAGTCGCCACATCGAAGTTTAGGGGTCCGGCAATCCGATGGGAGCGGTTGACGGTTTCCTTGACGATTTGTCGAATTTCGTATAACACAGCATCATGGTGCTCGCTCATAATTTATGGTCCTTTGAATAGTCGTAAAAATGTGTGTTAGCATATCCAAAAATAAATTTATAACCAAACGGCAATGCCGCCCCGAATTTAACCTTTGATACAATGAAGGTCAACGGTTCATTTGCGGCTTTCGCCATGACAGGGAAAACACCATGCCGGACAATTTACATTTTGACAGGAAAAAAATCGTCGCCGAAAAAGATAACCTCAAAGGCGCTGATCTCAGCAATTTGAATCTTGGCAAAGCCAATTTCAGTTATGGCGATCTTCGGGAAGCCAACCTCAGCGAGGCTTTCCTCAGCGAGGCGGATTTTTGCCACGCAAATTTGAACAAGGCCAATCTTAATAAAGCCAATCTTAGCGGCGCTAATTTTTATAAAGCCAACTTGAGCCAGGCAAATCTGACGGGCGCTTTTCTCAGAAGGGCCAAATTCGAGGGAGCGTTCCTGCGGGGGGCGGATTTCAGTCAGGCCAATTTACGCGAATCTTTTCTGTTGAAGGCCAATCTTCGGCAGGCTAACCTGAGCGGCGTCAACCTGCAGGATGCCCAGATCCACCAGGCGCATTTGCAGGAAACCAATCTCGAGGGCGCCGACCTCCAACGGGCCAATCTCAAGGGTTCCAATTTGGAAGGGGCTTGTTTGAAGGGTACGTTACTCCAGGGAGCGGATTTACGCAATATAAGGAAATTGTCGTGTAAAGATCTCGAGTCTGCCGTGATTGATAAAGCCACACAGTTACCCAATCATCTCAAAATAAAATGGACTTCAGATACGACCTTCGAGTGCGAGGAACAAAAAAAGACTTCACGGACAAACGAGTGACCTTGCGAGACATGGATGTGGCGGGATGAAAAAAAGAATTAGCGGGTGTGAGTGGTGCGGGAGCCCACATTCTGCAGGGAACCGTCCTATGATATGCGGAAACCGGCGGAAAACTTCGGCGTAAATTACATCAAAAAATAAAAAATGATCGCGGGAATGGTAGCTCCGCAAAGGGATGCGGCTATCGTCTTCATGATGAACTGGCGGGAACCATAGGAATCGTTGCCGTCACTCAAATCTGTCGGGATCGGGTAAATGACTTTCATTTTTTCCATAATTTCTCACCTTGTAAAAATTTGAACCTGAACCGTCTGATGGTCCTAACGGCAAATGAGAAGATATACTTAAGGGTTTCTCGAAAAATTCAACCTGGACCCCACTACGTGGGGAGGAAGAGTGGGCTACGCTCGCTTCGCTCACCAGCCCGCCACGCGGGGAAAAAAATACGGGGATGACGCTTGTATATCCTTCCCGTTGCCTTCATGCCCAGGAGGGGTACGCTGAACTCACGATCCCCGGAGAAAAAAATCGAAGGAAAGAACTTAGCACGAAGCAGAA
>SMVB01142733.1_pt1 | contig 10211 bp, 9 predicted proteins | sample 2456461 | NCBI WGS metagenome assembly SMVB01 (sample SAMN11095934, study PRJNA526329) | marine sediment metagenome | biome: Marine sediment; feature: Surficial sediment; material: Deep marine sediment; isolation source: Hadal surficial sediment | place: Pacific Ocean | collected 2014-05 | depth 0-1...
ATGAACGCCTCACATTGCTCCCGCGCCTCAGAGTCCCGGAGCTGCTGAGGTGGTGACTTCATGTAATAAGCAGAGACAGCTTCGAGCGGCCCGCCGATATTGCGCATCTTCCCGAGCGCAGCACAGCGGATCGCATCGATCACAACGCCTGCACTATTAGGTGAGTCTTGCACTGACAAGCGAAGTTCAAGCTCAATGGGCGCGCCGCCAAAGCCTTTCCCTTCCATGCGGATAAAGGCGATCTTGTTGTCGCCTTGCCAGGGCACATAATCAGACGGACCGATATGAATATTCCGTTCACTAATCTTTCTGTCTAATTGCGACAGCACAGATTCCGTTTTCGATTTCTTCTTGGACTGCAGTCGATCACGGTCGAGCATATTGAGAAAATCCGTATTGCCGCCGATATTGAGTTGATAGGTTCGCTCCAAGCTATAGCCGCGGTCCCCGAAAAGGCGCGTCAATGCTCGATGCACAATGGTGGCGCCCACTTGACTTTTGATGTCATCGCCCACGATGGGCACACCGGCCTCCACAAATCGCTCCGCCCAGACTGGATCAGAAGCAATAAACACCGGTACGCAATTGACCATGGCCACGCCGGCTCTAAGACACGCCTCTGCATAATGGCGCACTGCTAGTTCGGACCCTACAGGCAGGTAGCACACGAGTACGTCGGCACCAGAGCGACCAAGCTCTTCTGTAATATCTACTGGCTCAGCATCCGCAAGTCGAAATGCTTCGCCATCGGAATAGTCTTTCATATGGGACGCAATGCCATCGAGTGCAGGCCCCATTTTAACCGAGACACCTGTGTTAGGTATGTCGGGCTGAAACACCATTGTGCAATTGGGCTTGGCAAAGATCGCCTGTTCGATCGGTCTGCCGACCTTGCGGCGATCGATATCGAAAGCTGCAACCAACTTGATGTCACTAGGGGCCCAGGGTCCTATCACCGGATGCATGAGTCCCGTGAGGTCTTCACAAGCTCCCCTATTGTAATATTCGATACCTTGAACAAGCGAACTCGCGCAATTCCCGATCCCAGCTATTGCGACTTTAATAGTATCCATGGGATTTTGGCTTCCTTTGAGACGTAATCGCCGTGTCGAACGAGTCCATCGGGACCAGATCGATATCGATAATCTCAGTAATGGGAACGCTGTCTCAGAGATCGACAAGCGACAAGCTTGTTTGCCCGTTTCTAATATGAGACTGGTTCGATAGGCAACTAAGCAGGGGTTAATTGTCTTAAACGATGAAGTTTGTCGGGCACTAGGGTGTATATATGGTTATGTAAGGCTTTTTTGTCAAGGTTAGTCCGTGATGCTCTGATTCTTCACAACGTATCCTTTTTTTGCAACGCATGGACGCAACTCTCTCTCGTTTGAATACCGTGCGCTCTTGGAAGCTCGTGCGAAGTTTTGGCGGCGCGTGAGCTACAGGTTAATACCAACTGATCGCGAGCGCTTAGCCGCACAATCACCCTATCGTCGCTGGTGTGGGAAAACTTGGTAATGCCGGAAGGCAGAATATCAATGGCGAATCGAATGGTTACCAGATCCGGGGAGGCGGGCTAAATCTCGTTGGACATTTGACTGGTTCTTCGGGCAGAATGATCTGCGTGAATCTCTTTATGATTCACTATCGGGTAGTTGCCGCGATGGGTTGCATGCAGATCGACCCAACGAAACCTGTGGTGCGGAAGCGACTCTGGCGTTCTTGCAGTCGTTGACAGAAATGCACGCCATTGAGAATCTTGTCGAAGTTATTGATTTGCAGCAACGGACCAAGGCGGCAGAAGTTCCACAATTGTCCTCCTGATAAATGTTCTCACCAATGGAAAAGAAAGCCAGCAGATGACCGAAGGAAATGTGCGTCCATGGGGTCATTACGACGTGCTCCATTCTGCAGTTGATCATCAAGTTAAAACGATCACCGTGCTGCCCAAAAAACGTCTCAGTCTACAGGCCCATGAGCGGCGTTCGGAACTCTGGGTGGTCGTGCGCGGTGCGGCGGTTGCGACTTTAGACGGATGCGACATTCCACTTGGCGTCGGAGAGTACGTTTTTATTGGAGCTGGTAGCGTTCATCGCATGGAAAATCCGGGATCAAAGCCCCTCGTCTTCATCGAAGTCCAGGTTGGAGACTATTTCGGTGAGGATGATATCGTACGTTTCGAAGACGATTTCGGCCGAGCGCCCTAGCTGTACCTTCCGTTTATTCCGTCCATCCCAAGATTCTACGGATTTCACGAATAATCCCAAGCTCGATGCATGGGCTTTCATATGGAACATTCTTGCCGAGTAAATGATATATCGCCCTAAGACGCTAAGTACAAATTTCGCCACTCACTCCGCGGGGCGAGGCTTCTGTAGGCAGAGATCAACTAGTTCCTGCACATCCGCCGTACCCGCGCACATGACGCTATCCGCCCCTCCCCAGTAAAGCTTCACAGTGCCGTCCTCTTCCGGCACAGCGCCACAGCAGAACACCACGTTGTGGACATAGCCAGTTAGCTCCCACGGATCCTCGGGTGCGAGAATCCACTCGTCCGCGACTCCGAGCACCTTGGCCGGATCGTCGAGGGCGTGCAACGCCACACCGATGCGATACACCGCCCCGTCCATTGTATCGAACACGCCGTGATAGATATTCAGCCAGCCGTTCGCAGTGGCAATTGGCGTCGCACCTGGACCCACCTTCGCCTCGTCCCAGTGATAAACCAGAGGCTTGATGACTACCGTGGACTCACCCCAATGAATGAGGTCTTGAGACCAGGAGAGCCAGATTGACCAAGGGTTGATTTCGGAATGAGGGCGGTCAAGCCGCGCGTAACGACCGTCGAAGATTTCCGGAAAAATGACCACATTGCGCATATCCGGCTGGCTAATGAGCGACACTCTCTCGACAGTTGTAAAGTCGTGGGTTTTTGCAAGACCGATGCGCACGCCGTGCCTGGAATAAGCGCTGTAGGTAATGTAATTCTCGCCATTCATTGAACAGATCCGTGGGTCTTCGATGCCATACTCCTCGTACTTTGCGAAGACGCCCTCATTGGACGGCACCATGAACGGCTTGGGCTCCACATGGAACTTATAACCATCATCGCTCCATGCAATGCCGATGATGGATCGTCCGTTACGCAGGTGCGAGCGAAACAACAAGACGTAACGACCCCCATGCTTGGTCACACCTGCATTGTGGACAGTCTCCACGGGATAAGGCACGTCATGCTTGGTGAGGATAGGGTTGCCCTCATACCGCCGCACTATCGGCTTGCTGCTCATGGTCTGCTTACCATTCCAGAATCTCCTGGTACGCTCGGACGTAGTCTTGCGCCATGCGCGCATCAGAGAAGCGCCGCTCAACGTCATCACGACAGGCGGATCTGTCAATCGAATGCACGGCCGCGATCGCTTCCACGGCCTCGATTATATCCTCGACGATGTAGCCTGTCTCACCGTGTCGGATGATCTCCGGAATCGAACCGCGACCAAACGCAATGACCGGCGTTCCGCATGCCATGGATTCCACTAGGCTCAAACCAAACGGCTCGTCAAAGCTGATCAAATGCAATAGTGCCAAGGCCTGACCCAGCACTTCCGGTCGTCGATCGGGTCCAATCGCACCGAGGTATTCTACCGTTGTACCGTCAATGTAGGGTTCGACAAGCTTTTCAAAATAGGCTTTATCCTGAATGATGCCCGCGATCAGAAGCTTCATTCCCACCCGCTGCGCCACTTGAATGGCTTCGTGGACTCCCTTCTCAGGGTGGATCCGGCCAAAGAACAATAGGTAATTTCCCCCGCCTTTGGAAAAGGGAAATCGTGCAATGTCAATACCGTGGTGAATCGTGGCCAGGTAATCGAGTTCCGGCGACTTGTCCGCCTCGCTGATAGCTACGTAGTGGCAGCGGTCATTGTATTTTTTGTACACGGGAATGATTGAGGGTGCCGAGAAACCATGGATGGTGGTCAACATCGGTGTGTCAATCAAGCCGCAGTAGGTCAGCGGCAGAAAGTCGAAGTGATTGTGAATGAGGTCAAAATCGGCGGCGCGTTCGAAGACTTCGGAGATATGCAGGCACTCTGCAACCTTGGGATCGACGGAAGGGTCCTCTGAATAGGGCCGTGGACAGACCGCAACGAGCCGTCCACTGGTTTGCGAATCGCCGGTGGCAAACAGCGTCACGTTCATGCCCATTTTTACCAACTTCTCCGTAAGAAGGCTGACCACGGACTCCCACGGGCCGTAGTGGCGAGGAGGTGAACGCCACGAAATGGGGCTGAGCATGGCAAGGCGAATAGACATGCTTGAACTCGCGGGGCTTGCTAAAGTGCGACTGATGAGTTTTTGTTTGTCTTCGGATATCGTGCTCCACAATCCGCACGATGTCGTTGGTCGTATACCGTAGGTTAACGACTTCAAGTTATTGTCGATCAGATGGGGCCAACGCGCAATCGCTAATCAGAATATGGTAGTATAAATTCGTATGAAAGTGATGGAGCATCCTCGCCAGTTTGTCAGGCGGCGGCGAGCCATATTGAGCGCCGAATGCTCTCGCGTTATTACCCGGCTATATTTTCCAGGTGATGGGTCGCGACTCAAACGCATGGTCGAGCGGATCAAAAAGCTCGGCGACGATGACGTACGGGATTTGCTGGAAACCATTTTCCGCAACTTCTCGGAGCGTCATCGACACTTCAGGGAAACTCTGGAGAAAAACTTCGAACACGTTGCCGCGCATTCGCCCAAAAGCCGCTCTTTATCACCGGAACGGCGACTTCTGCTCAGCGCGTACTTCACCTGTGAATATTCAGTCGAGTCCGCCGCTCTCTTTAACCCGTCCATCGTGCGCCACCCGGATCAGGAAAACGTCAGCAAAGGTTCTCAGCGATTTGTCATGAGCTTCAGAGCGACCGGTGAGGGCCATATATCTTCTATTGAGTTCCGTAGCGGAATTATTGACGAGAACCATGACTTAATTTTCGATCCCGTCAGCCAGTACGTGGAGACGCCTGAAATCCACACCGATCCTTCCTATAATCGCCTTCATTTTCAGCAAAAGCTCCAAGACATCGGCACACCAACTCGCATCCTGGTTTGGCTTTTAGGGGGTCTGGAAGAAGAATTCACCTTCGGTGAACTTCAAGCCCAGATCAAGCATCTCCGATCGACCAAGTTTCGAGCAAAAGGTAAACAGGATGCAATCGATGCGGCGTTGTGGCTGGCGCGGTCCAACTATGAGGTCGTCTTTCACCCCGACCACCAGATCTCGGAGAGGGTGATATTCCCAGCTACGGAAAACGAAAGCAGAGGCGTCGAGGATGCGCGCTTTGTGCGTTTCGTCGATGATGACGGCGCGGTCAAGTACTATGCAACTTATACTGCCTACAACGGGTTTGTGATACTTCCACAGCTTCTTGAAACCACGGACTTCGTGACATTCAAGATGCATACACTCAACGGTAAGGCGGTACAGAACAAGGGCATGGCGTTGTTTCCCAGGAAGATCAATGGTCGATTCGCGATGCTGTCACGCCAGGACGGTGTGAATAATTACATCATGTTCTCGGACAATATCAATTATTGGCATGAAACAAATCTCCTACAGGAGCCCGCCCATCCCCTGGAGTTTGTTCAAATCGGCAACTGTGGCTCGCCGGTGGAGACACCTGAGGGGTGGATCGCGTTGTATCACGCCGTGGGACCGATGCGGCAATACAGCATCTGGGCAGTGTTATTGGATATTGATGATCCGTCGAAGATTATCGGCCGGCTCCAGGAGCCGATACTGACACCCGATGAGCACGAACGGGATGGCTACGTACCCAACGTCGTTTATTCCTGCGGAAGCATGATTCACGAAGGCGAACTGATCATTCCCTACGCCATTGCCGATCAAAGGTGCAGCGTTGCCAGTGTCTCTGTTCCAGAACTCCTGTCGCGGCTCAAGGCAAGTTCGTAGATTCGAGGCCCGTCCCTACCAAAAACCTCATCCGGTCTAGTATCGCCATTTTCAAGCATGACGGCACTTGCGTTGAACGCGGAGTTTACGGGATAGGGTCAGTCCGTGGCCGTCAGGATGGGGTTATCGGAATGACGTTCCACTGGTACGGTCTCCCTAGGCTTTGCGCTGTATTTCCCTGACATCGAGAAGAGTTTCCATGGCATGCATTTCGACGAGGGACTGCAAAAACGCCAAAGTCGATTCCGCGCCGCGATTTTCGTTTGGCCGATCGGCGTGCAGTCCATCTCGGCAGCTGCCCCACAGTGGGTCGTAGAGAGGTTCGGATAGGTCATTCAGGCCGAAGAACCAGTCGAAAGCCCACCGCGCCCTGGCCCACCAGTCGGGAGAGTTGGTTACGCGGTATGCGTCCAGGCATGCCGATACCATCGCCTGGGCTTCGATGGGTTGTTGATCGAACCATGCCCGGCGACCACCGCGAGGGTAAAAGCCATTCGACCCAATGGGCGAGAAACATCCGGCCGCGAGACATTGGATGTCGGCGAGCCACTCGAGCGACTCCAGACCAGCACGGACCATGGCCGGGTTGTCCATGGCCTTGCCGCTGATCAGTAAGGCATGAGGAAGAACGGCATTGGCGTAGGTCAGAATATCCTCAAACCATGGCCACCCCGGAACACTGTTTTTCCGCAACGCCAACATCAAGCGCCCGGCCAGAACATCACGGATGTGATGCGCCCGTCGGTCGCCGGAGAAGTGGGATAAATATTCATGAAGCCCCAAGAGGGCGAATGCCCAGGTCCGGCAGTTCCTGGTTTTTTCTACCGGGGACAGAGCCTGGTCGAACAAACGGGTGGCCATGCCACGATAGGCCGAAACCTCCGTTCGTCCAATCATGGTGCCCAGTGCCCAGATCGCCCGGCCATGACTGTCTTCGGATCCGATGTCTTCCAGCCAGCGCCGATCATAAGACATGAAATTGCGGAACCGGTCGTTGGCCGGGTTATAGGCATGGAGTAAAAAGGCTAGATAGCGAACGCTTAGTTTCTGCGCCCTTTCGACCAATTGTCCGGAGTCCTCAAGCAACGTCGTGACAAGAAGGCCTCTGGCATTGTCGTCGGTGGTGTAGCCGTCGCGGTAGTTCGGTACGATGAATGTGGCGTGTTGCAGCAAACCGGTATCGTCGGTCAGCCGCTCGAGATGCTGTAGGTCGATCTTCACGATATCGGGGGGCCGTACATGCAGCGGTGATGCATTCGTGTACTGCCAGGGATGTTCCAACCGGTCGCCACAAACTCTGGCAAAGCAATCCATGTATCGCTTGGCGACGACCGGCCATGTCATGCTCCGCCCCAATTGATAGGCACGTTTGCGCATGGCATGGCGCTTCGCGTCATTCTGAAGCAAATCAACCACGGCTGCCGTGATGGCCTTCGGGTCAGCGAAGGGGACAAGCACGCCTCTATCCTCTCCCAACAGCTCCCGCGCATACCAGTAGGGCGTGGAAATGACGGCCTTGCCCATTCCCGTCGCGTAGGCCAGCGTGCCTGATGTTATCTGCGCTTCATGCAGATAGGGCGTGATGTAAATGTCGGCTGCGCCAATGAATTCCACCAGTTCGTCGGGTGCGACGAAGCGGTTGTAGAACACAACGTTCCGCTCGACACCAAGGTCGGAAGCCAAACACTCGAGAGAAATGCGGTAGGCTTCCCCATCCTGTTTTTTGACGTTTGGATGGGTGGCGCCCAGCACCAGAAACACGACGTCGGGGCATTGCGCCGTAATCCCAGGCAGGGCTCGAATCACATTCTCGATACCCTTATTCGGCGACAGCAGACCGAAGGTGAGGATCACGGCCTTACCTTCCACGCCGAACTTATCCTTGTAAAAATTAGAATCGATAAAGGGCACATCGGGAATGCCGTGGGGAATCCAATCAATCTTCTTAGCGGGAACGGAATAGACTTCCGAAAGGATTTCGGCGCCAAGTTTGCTCATGACGACCAACCGGTCGGAGCGGCCGGCAAGTTCCTCCAAGACACTGCGTTGGTCAGGGGTGGGCTCGCGTAGGATGGTATGAAACACGGTGACAAGCGGGACGCGCAACTCGTTCACAAGCGTTAAAACATGGCGGCCGGCAGGCCCGCCATATATGCCGTATTCGTGCTGCAAACAGGCAACGTCGATACCGCTGATATTCAGAAAATCCGCGGCGAAACGATAGGACGCGAGGTCGTTCTGCTTGACCTCGAAGCGGACCCGCTCCGGGTATTGATAGCCCTCCTCGGTATCGGTAACCGGCACCGCAAAGCAATTCACGTCGGGATAGATATCGCCAATCGCTTCCGCGAGGTCAGCCGTGAATGTCGCGATGCCACATTGGCGAGGCAGGTAACCGCCGATGAGCGCCACTCGGTTTATGGGCGCGACATTGGCACCTTGTGCTGGACCACTTTTGTACGCTACGTCTGACATGCTTGATGCCACCATCGCTTGGTTGCCACGCGACCGAACACACGCCTCTCGTCATCCCTGAGTGACCTAGGCGCGAGGCGCGCCGATTCGGCTCTCATGTTTAGAATGGTAATAAATTCTGCTGACTGGGACGCTGATCTAAGACACGAATTTACCCAGGAACAGATATTGATTTTACAACACAGCCCGGAAAATTCATAGTTTCTTATGCTACGGCAAAACTCCTCCTATCTATCCCGACAGGCTTGTGCGTCACCGAATTCGAGAAAATCATGGTAGCTGTCACGCGACGGTTGGGCATTTAACGCGTGTTTTTTGGATCCTAATACTGCCCGGTCGGGCCGGCAATCTGCCGACCCAAAAGCCCCCCTCAATGGTATCTGGACGGAGATGTGCGTCTCAATCCGCGGGCGTTGGGTGTATCTCGGGCGGGTGATCGACCGGAATGGCCCGGCGCCCGACTGTTTCGTTCGGGCGGGGCGTGGCAAACTTGCCGGTGCATGACGCGATGGGAGCATGAGGGGTTGAGCATGGGGGAAAACAGCTCTTTCGGCGCCACGAGGGCAATCCGATCTTGGTGCCGCAAGACTGGAGCCACATGGTAGACGCGGTGTTCGACGCAGGCGCGGTCACTTGTGAGGGAGAGACGCCGCTGCTCGTCGGCGTCGAGGACCGCAGCGGTGTCTCCCATTTTTGCGTGGCACGCAGCCAGGATGGGTATGCGAACTGGCGCATTGAGGCCGAGCCCAGCTTCCGGATGGACCCGGGACTCTATGAAGAATCGTGGGGTATCGAGGATCCCCGGATCACCCAATGTGGCAGCCAGCACATGATCGTCCATACTGGTTATTCTCGCGACCGTCCGCTCGCGTGTCTCGCGACCACACCGCAAGCCCAAGTTTCCATCAAATCAGTTCATCCCTTGCAAAACGGGGACGCCCATACATGACAGTGCCGCCGACGGGACTCTGGCGTCGAGAAGGTGTAAAGTTTTGGCCGCACCTAAAATCAAAATCATGCAACCAAGGGACAGGGAATGACCACCATCAAAAAATCCGACAGGCCTCCAAGATATGGTGGGGAAAAGGCGGACAGTCCCCATAGCGAGGAAGTTGCAAACCATCGGAAGCAAGGGTTGAGAAATTCCATCCAGTTGAATTTTCCACTCCGCGATAAGAAGCGAGCCGAGATACGCGAGCTTGCAGGCATCCTGGCTCGTGTTGGGAAAACCATAAGCGTCATGTCGAATGACATACCCACCCTCTCTGACCTTCGGCACGCAGCAGAAAAGGAACTGAATGAGGCGCAGCGGCGGATGCTGAAGTATCGTCGGTTAGACCTGAATTGGGGAAACGCCAGTTTCAAAGGACCTATTTCCCCTTGGAACCGCCAAAAGGAAACTGATTTTGACCGGCGGCTGCGTTCCGTAATTCAGCGCGAGATGGTGGAGAAGTTGACCTATCAGATCCCACCGAAACGGGAATAGTAAGTCCCGTTTGGAACGCCTGCATTAAATTGCTCTGAGTGGTCCAAAGCGCGGCGCTCACGTGGCTGGGGCTTTCTTCTATCAAAAACTCGTCGCCCAGGTGATGAACGGGCATTGTCACGTTAATTGGGGGCACCCAGAGGGGACCGCATTGATTCCTTTTCAGGTTGCCGCGCTCGCGCTTTCCCATTCATTGAATGCGTCCGCTCGATACCGCTTGAACGTGGGTCTGCTAAGTAAATGACGCTGGACGTAAAAGGTGTTGTATACGGCGGATTG
>SMVB01015973.1_pt1 | contig 10210 bp, 12 predicted proteins | sample 2456461 | NCBI WGS metagenome assembly SMVB01 (sample SAMN11095934, study PRJNA526329) | marine sediment metagenome | biome: Marine sediment; feature: Surficial sediment; material: Deep marine sediment; isolation source: Hadal surficial sediment | place: Pacific Ocean | collected 2014-05 | depth...
GAGTGTTTCCAGGAAAAGTGGCCACCGGTTTTCCGTCCGGAAACACGACAAAACAATAACTTAGGGTCAGGTTTTGATTCTATCAAAACCGGAAGGACCCTAGTCAATTTAAGACGGGCGGTTATTGCCCGCGTCTTGCGCAAATCGTGGGTCGCGCGCAGTTTAGGCCGTGGGTACCGAGATGCAAGCGGTGTTCGATGGGTTTGACGGGGCAGACCGGGACACGGCAATGAGTCTGCGGTTCGGGGTAACGGATTGGTCATGCCTGTGGGTCACATTCGTTTGGGCTCGATAATGGAAGCTTAATAAATTTCCGGTGATGAAAGACTAGCGACATCATGGTTTATTTGAATTTCGACCTGGGATTTCTGCCGCCGCCCTATGAGCGCTTTATTGTGCGCGGCGCCCAGGCAGGCTTTGCGCTCATTTTCTTAATCATTACGATTGTCTCTTTGATCCCGGGCGGCACGATGGATGCCCTGAACAGCTGGGAGGTCAACGACAAATTGGGTCACTTTGTCGCTTATGGGACCCTGGCCCTGTGTGGAATGTTCGCCGTCTCCACGCGGCGGGTGCGCCTGGCCGTGTGCGGGGCCATTGCGCTTTACGGTGGGTTTCTCGAAGTGATGCAATCCTATGTGGGATGGGATCGCCAAGGGTCATGGGGCGATATCGTCGCCGATCTAGCCGGTGTGTTGTTCGGCGGTCTGTTGGCGCTTGTGGTGGTTCACGTGCTGCGGCCTTTGCCCGACCATCTGTCCGGCGAAGGCCATTAGAGCGTTTTCAGTCGGATTTCGGATTAAGACGCGACAGGGGCTTCGTCCTCGTCCCAAAATTCCGGGGGTTTCATGAATTGAGACAGGGGCTGCAGCTCGCGCGCCATTTCCTCGTCATATTGGCGCATGATCGTGAGCGTTTGGTCGGGATAATCGACCACCGCTTTGCGCAAACAGTGTTTTTTGTCCGCCCACAAATGAAACCGCCGGCGTAATTTTCCGGGTTTCTTGAATCGCTCGATGGCCCGCTCATCGGCAATGAAATAATCAAGATTGGCCAGCGTGCCGTCGTTATCTTTCGCCTTCATACGCTGTACGAGCCGTATATCAATGGCGCTGCGGCCGATGCCGAAATGTTCGTTTCTTGCCGAATAGGAAATCCACGTGAAGGTTTGTTCGCCGCCTTTCCTTCGGTTATAGCGGCGCAACAAGATTATTGCCGGCATAATGCTGGGGTCGATATCAAGCAGCCAGCCTTTTTGGCAGGGGATGGTTAGGTCCATCGGGTTCTTCAATTGACTGATTTTGAGGCGGGCTTTGTGCGGCTTGAAGGTGAAGCCGGCGGTAAAATCGCGAGTCCGTCCGTGGGCGCTCGAATGGACCACCGTCTCGGCCAGGGTCGGGTGCAAATCGCGGTCATAATCCCAACGGGAATCCATGGAAAAAGAATTATCGCCGGTGCGCAGAACGGTGGTGAGCGACAGGCCGCCGCCCTTGCGCTTGAACAGGCCTCGGCGCCGACGCTGGATGATGGTGAACTGTTCGGTGGCCGTCTCGTTACCGTCGGATCGAGTCATCAAAGTGCCGCTGTCGAGCAACGTATCGCCCTCGTTCAGCTTGAAATAGCGGCTTTCGGTGATGTCAGCCCCGTTACCCATGGCCTTCCCCTGAGCTTATGATAGCAGACGGGGGGCCTGGGCGGAATGGGTCTTGGAAAAGGGCATTTACCCAAGGAAACCGCCTCCCACGGAACGGGATGGGGATGTTTTGGGTCACAACTTGAGAATTGGGTTTGGATTAGAACTTATAGCGCCAGCGATTCCGGGGCCATCGCCGATGGATTTTTATTTTAGGCGGCCCCTTTCTCGGCGGCTTCCTTGTCGGCCGCCTCTTTGGCCATGCGGAGGGCCCGCAGGGTTGCCACGTGTGCCGCTCTCTCCTGCAGCGCTTCTTCCTTTTCCGTCAGGGCCTGTTTGGCCTTCTTCTGGGTTGCGGCGAACTGTTCTTCGGCCCTCAATTTTACTGTCTTCAACATTTCGGTAATCCTCTGCTTCGGTTCGAGGCGTCGCGGGCGGGTACTTTTATCCCGCAGCACAGGCGGATCCGCCCGCAGGCTGGTGCGCAAGATCGGCTACGGCTGGGCGCATCGCGCCGTTTTTTTATTGTTCGTTGTCATTAATGTTGTCCAAGGAATGACGGCGGATCGGTTCGTCAGGCGATCACTAAAGGCCCTATGGCCAACGGCGGCCGCCCCCAACGAGAGTTCGAGGCGGTGCCTTGCGTGGTTATTCGATTACGGACAGGTTCACGGCGGAAGATTTGCCGTTTTGTCCGGGCTCAAGTTCATAGGACACCTTCTGCCCTTCGCTAAGCGAACTCAGTCCGGCCTGCTCGACGGCTGAAATATGGACGAAAGCGTCTTTTGAACCGTCTTCCGGCTCGATGAATCCAAAACCCTTGGCCGGGTTGAACCACTTTACGGTACCAGTAGTCATAGTTATTTCCTTTAACAAGTGCATTAATTCCGCGCCTCACACCATGTGTGGTGCGGTCGGTCTAACGTCCACATTGTCAGGAGATAACTAAGCTAATCGGCGCACCGGTCATTCAGGTAGCACCAAACGAATGCAATACGTATATCAGGGTGTGTAAATCATATTGCGGAGAAGTCAATGACCGAGGGGCGACACGCCAAGCGCGTGTTGTCAGGATTATCAATTTTTTCTAGCATTTTGCTCCGGAATTGACATATTGAGCCGCGCCCCAATTTACCGATACGCATGCTGAGAACCCTTTTTCTGTGTCTGACTCATACCCTCTAAGCCTCCAGCTCGAGGCCGACAAGGCCAAGCCGCCGTCCGGCAAGCACCGCTTGAGGAAAAAGCTATGGCCCGGGGCCCGGAAGACCCGTGTCTTGCAGCGCTATCTGATCTGGCCCTTGCAAGGCCTGTTACTGGCCTTGTTCTCGCGGATCTGCGCCATTCTGCCGCCCGAGCGGGCCGCCGCAGCCGGCGGACGCATGGCCGCCCTGGTCGGGCCTCGCCTGAGCAAGTCGCGCCGCGTCAGACGCAATGTCGCCCTGGCTTTTCCTGAAAAGACCTGGCCAGAGATCGACCAGATCGTCACAGGCGTTTGGCGAAATTTCGGCCAGGTCCTGGCCGAATATGCCCATTTAGACTCCATCTCGGCACGGGCCGGTAACGGGCGGGTCGAGGTCGTCATCAAGGGAGACGATCCGGCCTGGGCGAAAAGCGACAAGCCGAAGCTGTTCGTCACCGCCCATCTGGCCAACTGGGAGCTGGCCGCCTCCTCGGTGGTCTCCCTGGGCATTCCCCTGTCGGTCATCTACAGCCCACAGAACAATCCATGGGTCGACCGCCTGATCCAGAAGCTGCGTCAGCCTCTCGGCTGCGGTTTTCTGGCCAAGGAAGACAGTATTCGCTCGATCATGGGCGCGCTCAAGACCGGCCGGTCGATCGGTATGCTGGTCGACCAGAGGGTCGATTCCGGCGAGAACGTGCCCTTTTTCGGCTTGGATGCGCAGACCACGACCACCCCGGCCCGCCTGGCCCTCAAATACGGCTACGAGCTGGTACCGATCCGCATTGAACGGCTGCAGGTCGCGCGCTATCGCGCCACCTTCTACGAACCGGTCGAGCCGCCGGATCCCAAGCTGGGTCGCCGCGAGCAGGCCCTGGAGATGACCCGCCAAATCAACGCGCTGATCGAAACCTGGGTCCGCGAGCGACCGGAGCAGTGCAGTTTCACCAAGCGCCGCTGGGCCAGGGAGATAAAGCCCGTGCAACGGCTGGGGGGCGGCAAATAATTATCTTACGAATTTTTGTATGTGAAGATGTCAACCGGATGAGATAGTTTGGTCTTAGAGCCATCCGTTTCACAGATCGAAATCAGAAATTCGAAAATCATTTGACGCAATGAATTAGGCAATTTGTCTGTTCTCGTCTGAATAATGAAGTCGATGATCCTCCGACCGGCTTCAGTCGGAAAATCGAAGCAGTCTGAGACATTAAGTTTGGCATCTATTTGCGTTTTGCGAAATTCAAGTCCTCGCGCTTCAAAGTAGTTTCTCACGTCGTCACTGAACCAACTTTCTTGGCCCATCTGACGCTGCCATATAAGGTTGGCAATCGCGTTCAGAGCTTCATCGGGCGCAATGCAGATGACCAATTGTCCACCTGGCGTCAGTGAGTTCAATGCTAAATCAATAGCTTTGTTGCGGTCATCCATATAATAAAGCGAGTGGACAAAAAGAATAAGATCGAAGCTTTGATCAAATGATTGATCGCCAAAAGGCTCGATCAAGATGGAGATATCGACCTGATCAGATTTCTGAGCCTTCATTTTCTTCAAGAAATGAGCCGCCTCGATACGATTGGGCTCTATTCCTAAATAAGCGATGTGCTCTGTACGCGTTTTCGCAGATCGCAGAAGTTGTTCGTCAAGGGTTCCGGGCCCACAGCCAACACTTAAGATAGAGCTTGACCGTCGTGACATTTTGGAAATGATTTTTGCTTCCAACCAATCCAAAAGGGCCAGCCGTTGATCGCTGTTTTCTTCAAAGGTTTCCAGACATAGAGCGTAATCTCCATCATTAAGAGGCGAAAGCTCTTTAAGATCGGTCACCGCCAGATCAATTGATTCAATGAGATCGATTTGATCTGTGTTATGTTGCTCGATTGCCCACATAGATTTCCCATAACCTCGATACGAATAACGATATATGCGGATTTTAGCCTAATGATTGGTTTATACGTTCTTACGTTGATGTCTTGGATCAAACTTTGGTCATTATGCTTCAATAGAAGGCTTAGTCTGGTATGGATATCAAGCAAGAATTGATCACAAGGCCAAAGAGCGAAAACGCTTTCCTCTCAGGCGACGCCGATACCTTCGATCGCAGCTGTGCCCATTGGAGCGAGGCCGGTCGTGACGGCATGAATGATTTTTATAAGTTTGCGACAATTGATTACTATTATTTGGCAAATCTAATCGATTGGCCGGCATTCTTGTCTTTTTTGGCAAATCCAAACGGTGAGCTCTATCTTGCTGATATTGCATGCGGCAGCGGCAAGTTTCCATCAGCTTTGCTCGAATACACTAATATCCATAAAGAGCCGAGCTCAACTGATGTGTCATTGTCTGTTCAATATGATCTTCTCGACCCCAGCCCCTTCGCGATAGAAGAGGCCAGCGCGGTGCTGCGCGATCCCTTCGTGCCACGAAATCAATTTTGCTGTAAGCTTCAAGATTGGCGCCCATTATCTGAATCCTATGATGTCGCCTGGGCCATGCACGCGCTTTATTGCGTGCCGGCCGCAGAGCTTGGCCAGTGTTTTTCGATTTTGCATGAGGCTTTCAGGCCGGGCGCCATCGGTATTGTCGCCCAATCAAATCGTAATGGTCATTATGTCCGCTTTTATGATCGTTTCCTTGAAAGTATGCGCGATGGAAATGGCGCGCCCTTTAGCGCAGCTGAAGATGTAGAAAAAGCATTAAATGATGTCGGCTTTGAACAGCAATCCCGTGTTCTCCAATACGAAACCGTTATTAATGAAGCGGATACTCAATCGCTTGAAGCCTATCTCCAACGCTGCGCCTTTGATGATACAGCATTACTTGGCGATATGCTCAGCGGCGGGTCATTGGCCGACTATCTTACGGGGGCAAAGCGCGATGGCGCTTACCGGTTCCAGCAATCGGTGAGCGTTTTTGTCTTTGGAACGGATTTGACTTCTTTTGATTTCTGGAAGGGTGCCTGATGTCTAAGCCGCCAATCTCCACACCACAACCTGATTCCTACGCCTATCTATCGGAGGTACATCGCAAAGGCAATGATGTTAAGACGGAATGGGACCAAGACAATCAGCAATGGTGGAATTGGTATTTGACGCTCGCTGAGAATGAACCCGACCATAAAGTTCTCGCGGCGCCGCTCGATCCCCATCGGGATGAAGCCGACATCGAGGTGGATGAAGGCAAACTCGCCACCATTCAAGACGCGCTATCATTGCCTTATTCGCTGCAACCAGAGTCCATCCGCCGTTATGCGCGCGACGGATATATCAAGCTAAAAAACGTTCTTGACCCGGACTCTCTGGCTATTCTAAGGCGCCGCATCACGGCAATACTCGTTCAAGAGCTTGGACTGGAGCATGGCCTGGCGTTTCGCAGCGATGAAATGATGTGGCTTCGCGATGATCTAGTACGATGTTTTGTTTTGAGTAAACGCGTGGCGCAAATTGCTGCTGAGCTTATGGGTGTGCGTGCGGTACGCCTTTATCACGATAACACTCTGTCAAAAGAGCCTGGTTGTGGCCGTACACCGTGGCATCATGATTTTGATCATTTTCCGATCGACAGTCTGAATGTGTGTACCGCTTGGATTCCGCTGCAGAAAATTCCAAAAAACATGGGCCCTCTCAGCTACGCGGCTGGTATTGAGCGCCACAAACTTATTGCGGATTTGCCTTTTAGCAAATTCGATGTGAGCTATGACAAACAAGTGGGCGAAATATTTGCGGAAAACGATGTTACCATTGATGATGGCCCCTTTGATCTTGGCGAAGTGAGCTTTCACCATACGCTTTCGTTTCACACCGCTGGCTCCAATCAAACCAATACGCCGCGGATGGTTTTGGCGACAACCTATTTTGAAGATGGGGCACGGCTTGTCTCAAACCCCACAATGATTTCAGGGGATTTCCGCAAATTCATGCCGGGCATCAAGCCTGGCGCAGTGATCAATAGCTCCTACAATCCCGTTTGTTACACTTACGTCTAGAGTGTTTCCAGGAAAAGTGGACCCGGTTTTTGGGTTCGAATGCGCGACCCCATAACAAATCTAGACCCCCGTTCCCTGATTCAATGAATTGTAAACGGGGGTCTAGAACGCTTTGCTAAAGCCCGCCAACACGCGGAAATTAGCATCCGGCTCGGCCCCGTTCATGTCGGTCAGTACGGCAATCCCTACCGACAGGTAGGCCGCCCAGGCATTTGGCGAGTTGAAGCGAACACCCGGGGACAGATAAATGATGTGTCCGCCACCGTGTTGTTCCACGACGCCACCTACTTTCGTCTGGTCTACGTGTTCTCCGTTCACCTCTAAGATCAGATCCCACGCGGCTTCGCCGATTTCCGCTTCCGGACGATAGGTGACGCCCAATCCATAAAAGAACCGGTCGCCCAAGGTGGTGTCCTGGGAACCCTCGGTCGCGATGGTGTATAGAAAGCTGGCGTCGATCGACGTGTTACCGAACCGCTTGGTAACCGTCGCCCCCACCATCGGATCCCAAGATCCCGAACCCGGCTGGTGTTCGGTCTCGAGCCGCTCGCCTTCCGGAGTTTTCTCGTGGGCGTTGCCCGTGGGCAACTTGATCCCGAACAGCAACGCCACTTCGATTTGCGCAGCCGCGTCCTCGAAAAAGCGGTATTGACCCAGCACAGAGAGATCTCCGAAACCTTTTATGGCGCCCTGGTTTTCAACTTCATCATGATGATGCACCTCGCGAAAATTGTCCTGAAGGACATATGGCAGAGACAAGCTCACCGTGAAGTTTTCAGTGACGCCATAGGCCGCCCCGAGGGATGGTATCAGCACGTAATCCGCACTATGTGGATCAAGATCTGCCTCGGCGCGAGCTATGAGTTCTTCATCCGAGAATTGGTCAATATCTATGTATTGGAGGTCTATGCCGGCGGACAAGATTCCCTGCGGCAAAGTCGCCGCTGCAATCGTACTGATAGGGCCCCCCGTATCTCCGCCAAAGGCCGGGGACGGATGGTGAGCATAGGCTATGTTATTGCCGATTATGAAAGCTCCGACTGTGATGGCCGAGGCTATTGCACAAAGATAGGTTCGATTACTCATAATGTTATTCTCCTCACGTACTGATTATTTTTTGGACATCATCGGTTCGTCGCTTCCCCTCTAGACCCCGTTCACAATTCATTGAATCAGGGAACGTGGCCTAGATTCGTTATGGGGTCGCGCATTCGAACCCAAAAACCGCGTACACTTTTTGTGAATGCGCTCTAGTCACTCAGTCGTGGCGGCAATGGGCCCAGTGTCCGAATCTTGCTCAATGATTTCCACCGTGAACTTGATGGCACTTTCAACCACGTGCCCATCTTTTGAGACGGCGCGAATTGTCACCTTGTAGGCGCCATTCGGCAGTTCCGAGATCAAGGGAATGGCCACCTTCCTACCGTCAAGCACCGGCTCGCTTACGTTGTCGAGTTCGTTGCCGTCGCCGTCGAAAAGATGGACCATCACGGTGATTGGTTTACCGCTGAATTTCAGCGAGATGACTTCCGGACTTTCAGTCACTGTCTTGCCGGGTTTCGGCGTTGCGTTCACCAGTGCCATATGGGCATGAGCGCTACTAAAATCACCGATGCTCGATGTGCCAATAAAAAGAATTGATGTAACCATCACGATGTAACTTCTGAGCAATGGGCTCATTGCATCCTCCTCAAACGAAAGTGTAAACGACTGAAGTTAGACCGCGGATATGTTGCGGAGACACGGAATGCTAGTGTCCGTGACTCGCAGGCATAGCCTTCTTAGCGCGGCCTAACTCAATTGATGTATGCGTTAAATGGGGATTTTGTCGGGAGGAGCGGGTGAGGTCCATGCCGGTTGTGTTGCAACGGGCTGAACGTAAATATCTATTATCTCTTGATCAGCAGCGACTTGCGTAGAAGGCAAATAATTGTCCCAATTGGTCACGCCCATGTGGTTGCCCGGCAAAATGGGCACGCAATATTCGAACACGAGATGCCGAGATGCCTGTCGACCGCTTATGTCATGTGAGTTCCGTGATTCCAAATGGGGGCAATTCACATCGTGAATATGTCTATCACCGGCATGGTGTGCAGCGATTTCGCCTCGCTGCCCCTCAGGGCATTCGCCGGCGATGACCGGGCCAACAATAGTCGTGGTGGCAATGAAATAGCATACAGCAAGAAGGGCACACCCGAAACGGCGCAATTTGCGCGCCGTAACCGACACCCATTTCTTGATATGTGGCTTTAACTGTTCCATTGAGAAATGATCCATTGAGCCCTTACCCCCGACCCATCCATACTATTTGGCGACGGATAGGGCCCTCGTGTCAAGTGAGGCGCGCCATACAGCCGGGCCGGGTGGTGTTGGACGTTGACGGCCGCACCGCCGAAACGGGATCGAGCCTCTCGGCCGGCGGGGGCAAGCGGATCGTGCGCGCAAAACAACCCGGTCCAACGAACCGGGCCGCTCAACATCATCTAACCATTGGTCAGGAAAGACTTAAAACAATACCGGCCAAACCCAATATCAGGATAACACCCCCGATGATTGCCGCAACGATTCCAACATATTTATGCTCAAAATCTTCCGCCATCTTTATGGTTCCGTATTCTTATTCAGCTTCACCATCATGTATAAACCAAACTATGAATAAGCCCAAACAATTCGACTGAGAAATAGACTGTTCACGCACAATTAACGGCGATTGGCCAACTCATGTATTTGGTGAACGCTCCCCTAGTTTTCTGTTATACTTTCAGACCTTGGCAAGGGAGGATGACATGAATCGAAAAAGTCCGTTAAGGCCCGCAAAAGCGCGGCCCGTTGCGATTTTCCTAGGCATGCTGTTGACCGGCATGGCGGTGTTTTTTCCTGCGATTGTTGCGGCCGGGCCCAATGACGGCGTCGAGGGCTTGAACGAAGATCAGCAGGCCATTGCGGCTCGTTTTTTGACTTTTCTGTCGGACATGGACGCCAAATTTTTCGAGCGGGCACGCGATCTTAACGGCGGCGTTCTGGCCGAGGAAAGCAAAGAGCTCAACTTTGATTTTGCTGATTATTACGTCAGGGTGGGTCGCGGTCCGGTGGTGGAAAAAATCGGGCGAATGACGGGAAAAATCCTCAAGCCGACATCCGATATCCAAAGACCGACCGTCTTTGGCCGCTATTACGGTATCGACGTCCACGCGAAATCACCTTTGATGGGTCAAGTTCACGCCGCCTTTGTCTTACAAATTTATCCGGACGGGTCGACCGCCGTCGGCGGCACGTTGAACCTGTTGCGCGGCGCCGCGCAGGACGAAGATCTGACTTATATGAAGGAAGCTTTGGACGCGGTCTTTGCGAAACATGGGGTTGATGGCGCGCCGTTCAGGGAACGCTTATGCAATAGCGCGGAATTGGCGCC
>SMVB01071198.1_pt1 | contig 10209 bp, 9 predicted proteins | sample 2456461 | NCBI WGS metagenome assembly SMVB01 (sample SAMN11095934, study PRJNA526329) | marine sediment metagenome | biome: Marine sediment; feature: Surficial sediment; material: Deep marine sediment; isolation source: Hadal surficial sediment | place: Pacific Ocean | collected 2014-05 | depth 0-1...
AGTGGACGATGAGTCTACTGAACCACGGACCGAACCGCAGGGTCATTGGCCGGATGGGCACACCGACCGCATCCAGGCGATACGGACCGCCGGCATCGTCGGCCTGGGTGGCGCAGCGTTTCCGACCGCCGAGAAGCTTGCCACGAACGGTAGCTGCAGCACGTTGATACTCAACGGCGCCGAGTGTGAGCCGTACATCAGCTGCGATGACATGCTGATGCGTGAAAGTGCCGCAGAGATACTCACCGGCGCACAGACGATGATGAGTCTAGTCGGCGCAGATATCTGCCTGCTGGCGATCGAGCGAGACAAATCGCTGGCGCTCGAGTCGATGGCGGCAGCGATCGCCGAACTCGGGGACGAACGTATCCGGATCGCGACAGTTCCAAGCGTTTATCCTGCCGGCGGTGAGCGGCAACTGATTGAGCTGCTGATGGGAGAGGAAGTCCCAAGCGGCCACTATCCGATCGCAACCGGCTGTGTTTGCCAGAATGTCGCCACCGCCTATGCGTTGGATCGGCTCGTACGCGCCGGGGAGCCGCTGATGACGAGAATCGTTACGGTTACCGGCAAGGGGGTTCGAGAGCCGCAAAATGTCGAGGTGCCCATCGGCACGCCGATCCGGGAATTGATTCAACACTGCGGCGGCTATGTCGGTAACGTCGAAAGATTGATTCTCGGTGGCAGCATGATGGGCTATTCGGTGTCGTCAGACGAGTTACCGGTGACCAAAGCCACCAACTGCGTCATCGCAGCACACCGCGATGAAGTCCGGGACAGCTACCAAGAATGGCCCTGCATTCGCTGCGGAAACTGCGCAGAAGTGTGTCCCGCTCGGCTCTTACCGCAGGATCTTCTGCGGCGATCCAGATCGTACGACTATCAGCAGCTGGATGTCTTGGGGTTAAGCGACTGCATAGAGTGCGGCTGCTGTGATGTCGTGTGCCCAAGTCAAATTCCTTTGACCGATTATTTTAGAGATGCCAAGCAAGCTAGACGAACACACGAACGTCACCGGCGCCTCGCGGATACAGCGCAGAGCCGCTACCTGAGCAAACAGGAGCGCCTGCGCCTGCAACAGGAGCAGACCGAGAGGCTACAGACTGACTTGAAAGCGCAAGTAGCCGCCGATTCGAAGTTGCGACAAGAAACCGTCCAAGCGGCCATCGATCGCGTCCGGCGTCGACGCGATGCTGACGATGCTCGCTAAACCCATCAATACAACCTTGTTGGACCACTAGTGTCGTTCGCGCTTAAGCCCGCGCCCCATGTAACTCCAGCGACCAGCGTGCCGCTGGTCATGCGCCGAGTACTCTATGCGCTGATACCCGCAACGATCGTCTACACCGCGTACTTCGGCTGGGGTCTGTTGATAAACATGGTCATCGCCGTTGCGGCGGCGCTCGCGGCCGAAGCGTTGATGTTACGAGCGAGACGGCGCGCAATCAGGCCTGGAAGCGCGGATGCCAGCGCAGTCGTTACGGCCATTCTATTGGCTTTTGCGATCCCGCCACTAGCCCCATGGTGGATACCGGCATTGGGCGCCGGAGTGGCGGTCAGCCTGGCAAAACATCTCTACGGCGGCCTGGGATCCAATTTATTCAATCCAGCGATGGTGGGCTACGTCATCCTGCTGATCTCCTTCCCGGTCGAGATGACACAGTGGCTGCCGCCCGTCGGGTTCGACCCCAGTGTCCAGCAACTGGGGTTCTGGTCGAATCTGAACTACGCGCTGACCGGCCACACTCCGTCGGGCATTGACATCGACGCGCTCACGCAGGCGACGCCACTCGACCAGGTCAAGGAAGGCCTAGGTCAGATGCGGACGCTCGACGAGATCCGGTTAGGTCGACTGTTTGGTTTTTACGGCGGCCGAGGTTGGGAGTGGATTAACGGCTGCTTCGCGCTGGGCGGGTTGTACCTTCTGTATCGCGGTGTCATTCGCTGGCACATCCCGGTCGCTCTGATCACCGGTCTTTGCGGCTGCGCGGCTGCGCTGCATATCATAGACCCTAGTCGCTACTCGTCTCCCGGCTTTCATTTGTTCGGCGGCGCTACACTGTTGGGCGCTTTCTTCATCGCCACCGATCCGGTCACTGCTGCCGCGACAGATCGCGGCCGGCTGATCTTTGGCGCCGCTATCGGCGCGATTACCTACGCCATCCGGACCTGGGGCGGCTATCCAGATGGGCTAGCCTTCGCCGTGCTGTTGATGAACGCGACGGTGCCACTATTGGATCGATATACGAGACCACGAATCTATGGCCACTTCTAAGCAACGGACGTTGCGCGCGATCGCATCGGTCACGGCAATTGCCGTCAGCGCAGCAGTGCTCGTCACGGGAAGTTACGAAATCAGCTATGAGCGTATTGAGGAGAATCATCAGGCGCGACTTCTACGCACGCTCCATCAGGTTCTGGACCCGGCCAGCCATGATAATGAGCTGACACAGAATCGGCGCGCAGTGCGGGACTTGAAGCTTCTCGGTAGCTCAGAGCCAATGGACGTATTCATCGCCACGAGGGAGGGACGACCGATTGCCGCATTGATATCTAGCGTTGCTCCCAGAGGTTATAGCGGCCCCATTCACCTGCTGACCGGGATCGCTGTCGACGGTACGGTCACTGGAGTCCGAGTGACGAGTCACAGCGAAACACCGGGCTTGGGCGACGTGATTGAGATTGAGAAATCCGGCTGGATCTTAAGCTTCGACGGAACTAGCCTCTTATCACCACCGCTCGACGGCTGGGCAGCCGGTCAAGACGGCGGTCAGTTCGATGCGATTACCGGTGCGACCGTTACACCGCGTGCGGTTATCGATGGCGTGAAAAATACCTTGCTGTACTTTCAACGACACAAAGACACGTTGTTCACAGAGCCCTCGGGTAGCAGTTCCTTAGCAGGTGAGACTGCCGATGACTGATGTAAAGACCGTCGTACTCGACGGTATCTGGCGTAACAATCCTGCCCTGGTACAGCTGCTGGGACTGTGCCCGTTGCTCGCAATTACCACCACGCTCGTGAACGGCCTGGCGCTAGGATTGGCGACGACCGCCGTGCTGGTCGTTACCAATATGACTGTGTCACTGATACGTGGAGCGCTAATTCCTGCAGCCCGTATCCTTGTCTTCGTTCTGATCATCGCCTCTTTGGTTACGATCGTGGATTTACTGGCCAACGCTTATCTGTATGAGTTACACCAGACCCTGGGCCTGTTTATTCCCCTGATCGTCACCAACTGTGCGATCCTTGCCCAGGCTGAGGTATTCGCCAGCCGTCATAGCATCGGCGTGGCTGCTCTGGGCGGACTCAGTACCGGCGCCGGCTTCACGATGGCGCTGATCGCCCTGGGCGGCTGCAGGGAGATCGTGGGCCAAGGCACTCTGTTTGCGGGACTCGAGCAACTGCTCGGTGACGCTGCAGCCGGCATTGTCATCAATCTACCTGTCGATGGGATCCTGGTAGCCGCACTGCCACCGGGCGCATTCTTCGGCCTGGCCTTGCTGATCGCATTGAAAAACTATCTCGATCGCGACAAACACGGCGTTTCGACGACCGCGACGCAAAGGGCACAGGCTGAGAAACATCTGCCGTGAATGCAGAGAAACGCAGACAGCTATACGAACGCTTGGCCAAAGCCAATCCAAACCCGACGACTGAATTAAACTACCGATCACCCTTCGAGTTATTAGTCTCAGTCGTGCTCTCGGCGCAGGCCACCGACGTAAGCGTCAACAAGGCAACTGCAAAGCTGTTCGCGGTCGCCAATACTGCCGATACCATCCTCGCTCTGGGCGAGGATCGCCTGAAACCTTATATACGAACGATAGGACTGTTCAACAGCAAAGCGAAAAATATTCTCGGCGCTTGCGAAATTCTAGTCGAGCAGCATGGCGGACAAGTGCCTCGCAGTCGCGAAGCACTTGAGGCCCTACCGGGCGTCGGCAGAAAAACCGCTAACGTGATATTGAATACTGCGTTCGGCGAACCGACGATCGCCGTGGACACTCATATTTTCCGAGTATCGAACCGGACAGGTCTGGCGACCGGCAAGGACGTGTTAGCGGTCGAGAAAAAGCTCGAGAGGTTCACGCCGGACGAGTTCAAACGCGACGCACACCATTGGCTGATTCTGCATGGCCGCTATGTGTGTAAGGCGCGAAAGCCAAGTTGTCCGGAGTGCTTGATCGCGGATCTCTGCGACTACAAGCCAAAGACTGTGTAGCAGTGGCCGCACAGCCGCCGGAAACGTTGTTTCCTCCGTTTCTTGCTAGCGGATACTGAGCGAGTGAGTGTAATTCAACGGGCGCTCCTGCTAGGATAATCTGTCGCGATCATGCTACCGACATCCATTCACCAAACTCTTGCAGAAAACTGCCCGCGTGACTCAGCCACCGCCGCCTCAGACCACTGCTGACCGGCCATCGTCGCCGATAGCAGCGCGATTCCGAGGCTTTTTACCCGTGGTGGTCGACGTGGAGACAGGCGGTTTCAATCCTGCTACCGATGCGCTGTTGGAAATCGCTGCTGTCCTACTGCACCTCGATACGGATGGCGACATCAAACTCGCGCGAACCATCTCCTACCACGTTAAGCCCTTTCCCGGAGCCGGGCTTGATCCGGCCTCGCTCGAAGTGACCGGCATAGACCCTTTTCACCCGCTGCGGCCTGCGATCGATGAAGACGACGCGTTGCAGAGTATCTTCAAAGAGGTCCGAGCGGAAGTCAAAGAGCAATCGTGTACTCGCGCTATTCTCGTCGGACACAATGCCTTTTTTGATTTGCAGTTTCTAAACGCCGCAGCGAAACGAAACAAGATCAAGCGCAATCCGTTTCACCCGTTCTCGAGTTTTGACACCGCAACGCTCGCCGGTGTTGCGCTCGGTCAGACGGTTCTGGAGCGAGCGGTGACGGCAGCCGGATTCTCCTGGGATGAAAGCAAGGCGCACTCGGCCGCCTACGATGCAGAAGTGACCGCGAAGTTGTTCTGCGAACTCGTTAACCGCTTCCGAGGAGTCTATGGGGGCTAGGCCTCGGCTGCTGCCGATCCGGCTTTCGCCATAATCTCCTTTAACTCTCCGGACTGGTGGAGCTCCAGCGTAATATCGCAACCACCGATCAACTCGCCATTGACGTACAGCTGGGGGAAAGTAGGCCAGTTAGAATACGCTTTCAGGCCTTCGCGGACCTCGGGATCCTCGAAGATATTGACAGAAGCAAACTTGGTGCCGATGTCGCGGAGTACGGCGACCGTTTGCGCCGAAAACCCGCACTGCGGAAAATCCGGTGTGCCCTTCATATACAAGAGCACGGGATTATCCGCCAACTGCTTCTGTATTCGTTCGCTGACATCCATATCACTCGACCTCCACTGTCTGTCGCCATGGGCTGCGGTAAGGTTCTACCACCGAAGTTCGAGCCCGATGTCGATCAGGAATCATTGAATAATGGCTACCCCTGCCCTATTCTTCTAGAGATTCCCGGCCAGGGCAAGTCACCTGACCGGCTTGTGGATAGCAATAAGACAATAACCCACGCGGAGGAACTCCAATGAACCCATTGAATTCGGTGAATGGCACCATTATTGCCGGCATAGGTCTCGCCGTTCTGCTCGGAGCCCTGACCATGGGCGTTAATCCGAACCCCGCCAGTCTATTGGTATGGATCCACGTCCTGGCCGGCATCACCTGGATCGGGCTCCTGTACTACTTCAACTTCGTGCAAGTCCCCGCATTGGCCGAAGCGGCGGCGGACGACGGCGGACCGGGAGGAGCCGGCATCACGAAGTACGTCGCACCGCGCGCCTTACTCTGGTTCCGCTGGAGCGCCTTGCTGACCTGGGTCTCTGGCGCGAGCTATCTCGCACATCTCGGCATATTCGGCGACGCGTTCATGCTGACCGATGGCCTTCCTCGCATCATCGGCATCGGCGCCTGGCTCGGAACGATCATGTTATTCAATGTCTGGGTCTTGATCTGGCCAAACCAGAAGAAGATTCTCGGCATCGTCGAGGCAACAGCCGAAGAAATCGGCAAGGCCAAGCGCGTCGCGTTGCTCGCCTCACGAACCAATACGCTGCTGTCCATCCCCATGATCATGAGTATGGTCGGCTACGGCCACGGTGGATTTATCGTCTAGCTTTGGTAGCCGTTCTTTCCGACCCGGAAAGGAAATTTCCTTTCCGGGTTTTCTTTTCTTAACCTCGATCACGAGCATGGCTCAACTGTCAATACCGCTGCCGCCCGATATCGGTGAAGTGGTCGCCCTGGCTCTAAATGAGGACCAGGGCGATGGTGACCTAACAGCCAAACTGATCGACGCAAACGCGACAACGACCGCGCAGGTCACGGTACACGACGTCGTTACCTTAAGCGGTTGTGCCTGGTTTGATGAAGTTTTTCGCCAGCTTGATGATCGGGTTGCCGTGCAATGGAATTTCTCCGACGGCATGGAACTGACCCCTGCGCAGCCCGTATGTGACATCACCGGCCCGTCCCGTCCGATTCTTACCGGCGAACGCACAGCGCTCAACTTTCTACAGACGCTCTCTGGAACTGCGACAGCCGTGCGCGAGCATGTTCTGGCAGTCGCGGCTACGCAAGCACGTATCCTGGATACCCGGAAGACGATTCCGTGTCTACGGCGAGCGCAGAAGTACGCTGTATTGTGTGGCGGCGGCGAGAATCACCGCATGGGACTCTATGACGGCGTTCTGATCAAGGAGAACCATATCGTTGCGGCGGGCGGCATTCTAGCGGCCGCAGGCGCCGCGAGAGAGCGTGAACCGGCGACGCTGATCGAAATCGAAGTAGAGACGCTTGACCAGCTTCGCGAAGCTCTGACGGCCGATGTCGACCGCATTTTGCTGGACAATTTTTCCTTGACGTCGTTAAGTGCGGCGGTAGCCGTTCGAGACGCTCATGACGGCCCGAGAAAACAGCTCGAGGCATCGGGAGGAATCGGGCTCGAAAATATCCGAGCGATTGCCGCGACCGGCGTCGACTTCATCTCTGTCGGTGCGTTGACAAAGCACGTCAGGGCCGTGGATTTTTCGATGCGTTTTCTTTAGGCCTTGGCGAATCTTTATACTCAGGCGACAGCCATTAAAACAGGCTGCGGCCTGTCCACACCGTACCCTTGAGCATAATCGACGCCCATTCCACGGAGCATCGTAATGATCTCCGCGTTCTCGGCAAACTCTGCGATCGTCTGTTTGCCTGTCAGATGTCCAATCTCGTTGATAGACCGCACCATCTCACGGTCGATCGGATCGTGCAGAATTTCCTTCACAAAACTGCCGTCTATCTTCAGGAAGTCGACCGGGAAGTGTTTGAGATAACCGAACGAAGACAGGCCCGTTCCGAAATCATCCAGCGCGAACCGACAGCCTAATTCCTTCAGCGCGTGTATAAACCGATTAGCCTGCGAGTAACTTGCGATCGCGGCAGTCTCTGTTATCTCGAAGCAAATCTGCTTACCGTTCAGGCCGCTCGTCTGAAACTGATCGATAACAAACGGCAGGAATTTTTCGTCCGTAAGACTTTGACCGGAAAGATTAATCGAACACAGGGATAGGCGTTTCCGCTCGTCGGCCTCCGACACCAGCCACCGAAATGCCTCGCGAATCACCCAGCGATCGATACTGGGGGTAATGCCATAACGCTCCGCTGCAGTGATAAAAAGCTCTGGTGAAATTATCTTGCCGCCTTCATCCTTCATGCGCAGTAACAGCTCGTAGTGGGCGCCGACATCCATCCCCGGTTGCAGCGGCTGTATGGTCTGGCGATACAGTTCAAATCGGTTCTGCTCCAACGCAGTGGTAATACGTGCCGCCCACTGCATCTCCTTGCGGCGCTTCATCAGTTCAATATCTGTCTCTTCATACGCATAGACCCGATTTCGACCCGCCTCTTTCGCCGCGGTACACGCGCTCTCCGCCGCGCTTACCAGTGCGGCTACATCTTCGATAATTGCGATAACAGGAACAACACCGATGCTCACACCGAGGCGGAATGTTCGCTCGTCCCAAATGAAACGGAATTCATTCACGGTGTCCCGCAAGGCCTCCGCTGTCTTCATCGCGTTTTCCAGCGTATCGCTCTCCAACAACACGCCGAACTCATCGCCCCCCAACCGAGCCAGCGTATCCCGCCAACGAATCTTCGATTTCAACAGCGCGCTGAGCTGTCGCAGCATCTCGTCCCCGGCAGAATGCCCGCAGGCATCGTTTACAATCTTGAATTTGTCCAGATCTAAATGCAGGATCGCATAGGATGTCTCCTCAGCCTTGGCGCTTTTCAACGCGCGCTCGAGACGTGTTTCGAACTCTGACCGATTGACAAGGTGAGTCAATGTGTCGTGGCTCGCGTGAAAACTGAGTTTATTGTTGAGTTCCCGTGCCTCACTGACGTCATGGAATACAAGAACGCCGCCGGTAACATTACCGCTCGCGTCCCGGATCGGTGCGGCAGTGCTCTCTATGTACAGCTCGTTTCCGTCACGACGAATCAACAGCGTGGGGCGCACCGATTTGATCGATCGATTTCGACGCATCGACACCGTGACCGGATTTTCCACGGGCTCGCAAGTCTCTTCGTGAAACCCTCTGAATATCTCGTCGATGGGCATCGCCACGGCATCGTCTAGCTGCCATCCGGTAAGTTCTTCGGCAACTGGGTTCAGATACTGGACTTGCGCTTCAGCATCGGTAGTCACAACCCCGTCCCCGATCGACTGCAACGTAATCTGGGCGCTCTCCTTCTCTCGGAACAGTGCCTCTTCGTAGAGCTTACGCTCCGTAATATCGGTCTCTACGCCTACCAGACGCCGCAGCCGTTTGTGTTCATCGACGCGCCCCATGATGCGGCTCTGAATCCAGCGCCAGTTGCCGTCGGCGTGCCGCATACGGTGGATGCTCTCGAACATCCTCGTCCGGCCTTCCAGATGCTCTCTAATCTGAACTTGCACACGAGCCATGTCATCCGGGTGAACCAGAAAGCGCCACTCCGGAATATCTTCGTCCTGATCGTAGCCGAGCATCGCGCGCCATCGCGGCGAGAAGTACATGGAATTGCTGTGAACATCGTAATCCCACAAGCCGTCATTCGCCGTATTTGAAACTAGCTCGTCACGTTCTCGAATGGTTTGCAGATCTTGCTCCAAGCGGATTCGCTCGAGTCCACTCGCACAGCTGACGCCGACGAGTTTCAGCGTTACCTGCAGATCCGTTCCCCAGTCCGGATCCGGAGCCGAGCTAAAGACTCCCAAGAGACCACCCGGCCGATTACCAATCTCGAATCCAACGGCCAGCAATGCCCCGACATTAAGCTCCACGAGTCGCTCGGCGTCGGTCTTTTGCGCCGGCGATGGCTTGCCCGTATCTTTGATTTCCAGCAGTCTCAGGTGCTCGAGATGTTTTTTGATCCACGGAAAGTCGGAGAGCTCGCGGTTCTTGAGAACTTCCGGGTTGCAGGCAGAGAACGTCGCTCGCCCAGCGTAGACCTCTCGAAAGGTTCGCCCCGACTGATCGAGTAGCGCAACGAACACCGCATCGGCGCCAGTGGCCTCGGTCAGGGTCTGCAAGCCATCCCGGACTCGCTCCTCAACGTTGTCGCTGCGCAGTTTCTGGAAGCTGACCGCGATCTGAGTCCCGATAAGATCTAGACCGGCCGCGCGTAGCGCCGTCGTCGTCTGTTCAAAGAGGCTTGTCGCAGACGACCGAGCGGCAGTCCCGCCGATGATCCCCGTGCTGTCACCCATTACCGTAGGCCATCTGTGAACGCGTGCCGATGCGCGGCTCCAGCCTTGAAAACGCATTCAATTGTGACAGTAACTCAGTAGAATACAAGGGGAATATGTTACCCAGCCTTGCCGCTGAATCGGAAACATTGGGCTGCCCAGGCAGCCATTGTCGGGCTGCCAGCGGGGTGACATAAGCGCTGAACATTACCCAGTTACGCCAAGTCCCGGCCACGTTTGCGCGCCGCTTGCACAGCCCGCACGAGCAAGCCTGGCAACGCATCCTGATTCAGCAATATATCCAGCGCAGCTTCCGTCGTGCCGCCAGGACTGGTCACCTGCCGCCGCAGCTCACTCGGCTCGTGTTCCGAAACAAGCGCGTAGGCGCCTGCACCCGCAACGGTCTTCTCGGCGAGCTGCCGTGCAAGATCCCTCTCCAACCCGACGCTCACTGCGGCATCGATCAGGCA
>SMVB01136391.1_pt1 | contig 10207 bp, 9 predicted proteins | sample 2456461 | NCBI WGS metagenome assembly SMVB01 (sample SAMN11095934, study PRJNA526329) | marine sediment metagenome | biome: Marine sediment; feature: Surficial sediment; material: Deep marine sediment; isolation source: Hadal surficial sediment | place: Pacific Ocean | collected 2014-05 | depth 0-1...
ACCACGCACAGGTAATGGTGTCGATATGGACATCGTGCCTAATAAGGCCAACCAGGAAGTACATAACTACGTGGTCTTGAAGGAACACACCAAGATCATTGCGTTTGAACCCCATTTGCATGCACCAGGTGTACGGATGTGTCTTGAAGCAATCTGGGGGCACAACCAATTTACCCTCAATTGCGTAGGCTACGATCACAACTGGGTGAAGCAATATGTCTATAAAGATGACTACGCACCATTACTGCCAAAGGGTACGATATTGCACTCGATCGGATACCTGGATACCACGTCAGCCAATCCTAACCTGGCTGATACGAGAAACTGGGCCGGAGGCGGTCGTCGCTCGGTAACTAATATGTTTATCGATCTGGGCTATTCTGTCTCTCTAACCGAAGAGCAGTTTCAGGCAGAGATGGCCGTGCGCCGAGAAAGATTAGGTAACAGGAATGAGTATGACGTGGGTTGTCCCTTATGCTGGGCGCCTGTACTCGCGCCTGAAACACTTGCACAGGGGAACGGTGAGTAATGAGTAGAAGATTTGCAAAGGGGCTGAATTTAGTAAACCAGTGTATGTTACTGGCATCCACGGTTGTACTTTTTGCAATACAAAGTGCAAGTGCCCAGCCCCGATTCATGCAATTAAAAGGTGAAATCACCTCTCCTGCTTTTGAGGGATGGTGGCCGAATGATGATGGTACATATAAATTGTTCTATGGCTACATGAATTCCAATTGGGAAGAACATCACAATATACCAATAGGTTCTGATAATTATTTTACCTTCACCGAGGCCGGCGGTCTGGATAATCTCGAACTTGACGGCTATGATTTTTCCCAGGCAGATAAAGGACAGCCAACACATTTTTATCCGCGTCGTAACCCGTTTCTGTTTACTATCGATGTGCCTGCTGATTTCGGTGATCGTGAATTAGTTTGGACCCTGAAAACCAAGGGTAAAATTAACCGCGGTTTTGGTTCGCTTAAAGCAGACTATCGAATTGATCCGCAGGTTATCTCCACCGAAGTAGGGGGTAATTTTGGCAGCCTGGCTGATCGCTTGCGTACTAATCTTGCACCCGACATAAGAGTTGAAGGTGAAAATTTCAGGACTGTGAGAGTTGGCCAACCTTTGGGTCTGGCTGTCATCGCAAACGACCCGGACAATTATCCACCAAGACGCGATAGACCACTACCGTCGACACCCGAACAGTTGTATCGAACCCCATCCTCAATTGTTGTTATCAGTGGTCCCGGATTGCGATTTTCCTGGACTGTTTATCGAGGCAGGGAAGACTATGTGACATTTGACCCGATTCAATTTAAGACCTACACCGATTCACGTGTTTACGCTAATTCACCCTGGTCCCCGCCCAACACCATTCCCCCGGTGCCAGAAAACAACCGTTGGGCTTCAGAAGCGATATTTCACCAACCGGGTGAGTATGTTTTGCGAGGTATTGCCAGTGATGGATCCATGTTTTCCTACCGGAACATCAATGTCACTGTGACCGAGTGACTATTCAATTTTTAAGTAATTAGCCGGGACAGAGTATTTAAGTAATCCTCTGAGCCGGATTGAAATTAAGTAACAATGCTCTTTTAGGAGTGGAACAATTATGCATCATTTAAAAAGCAGATTAGCAATGCCGTTTGGTACTTTGATTATCGGTATTGTGACTCTCTTCTGGGGATTAGCCGCCGGGCAGGATTCTGGAACTGTTGGCCCCAGCCCCTATGAATTTAATACTCAGGGGTGGATGCAACCGTTCGCTGAAGATGGATTCACCTGGGGGGGAAATTCAGGAATTCATGTGCAGTCAACTAACCGGATTTTTGTCTTACAAAGAGGAGAAACCGAGCTGCCGAATCCGGTTCCACCCGAATACACCAACTTTGCCGGTTCCATGGGATGGAATGTGTTGCGAGGAAGAGGGCGGGTGTGGAAAAACTGCATTTATGTGATCGATGGTGAAGGCAATGTATTGGAAGTATGGGACCAGTGGGATCATTTGTTTGCAGGTACTGATGGTCCAGGACCGCATCGGATTCGTATGAGTCCTTACGATCCTGAGAATAGGGTTTGGGTGATTGACGAGACCGGTCACATAATCTATGTATTTTCCAATGACGGGACAGAGTTGCTGATGACTCTGGGTGAGAAAAACATCTCCGGTTCTGATGAAACCCATTATTCACAACCGCAGGACGTTGTATTTTTACCTGACGGAAAATTTCTGATCGCTGACGGTCTGGGTAACAAGCGCATCGTTGTTCGAGATGCAGACGGGCGTTACCTTTCCGAATTCGGTAAAGCGGGAGACGGCCCCAATCAATTTGGCAGTGTTCACTCACTTGCTCTCGGGCCAGAAGATCATCTTTATGCCCTGGATCGCGATAATCGCGATATCAAGGTTTTTAAACAAACAGCAGACCGAAATGCGCCTGACTATCCAAATTACCAATGGGTTACAACCTGGGGAGACCTGGGTATGCCGTTAGACATTATAGTGAGTGATGATTCGGCCTGGGTAACAGATTTGAATCCGGTCAAAATCGTACAGTTCAATCTGGATGGCACTCGCAAGTACACCTGGAACCTGCCTGTCGAAGGTCCCGATCGCTGGATTGAAATGCATTCTCTATCGGTAGATTCCCATGGGAATCTGTATGGCACGGACAACCAGCTTGGTCGACCGCAGAAACTAGTGCCGCGGTCCGATGCGGACCCTGAATTGATTGTCAGGCCGCAGTTCGTTCCCCGTTGAGTTAGCTCAGTTTTGGCAAAATACGGCTAAGGACTCACATTAACTGTAATGTAGCCATCATGATAAAGGCCACCGTCATCGGCGCGGCCCCATAGTATATAGGTGCCGGGTTCGTTGAAAGTCGCAGTTACTTCTATCGCGCCATCTTCCGGAATCTCTGGTGGCAACCATAACGAACCCCAGGGCGAGTTAGCTGACGTACGGGTGTCTTCCCATACCTTGGTTTGCGGCGGATCGAAAGTAACCTTGCCTTCTCCCCGGTAGACATTCCAACTCAAATGCAGGCCGTTTATTTTATTTACAGTGGGCTTCGCAGGCGGTCTTAACATGGTCCGGAGCAATGCGTCTGCGGACCTGGTAGATCCCCGTCTGGTTCTTGGCAGGCCGTCATCTGTAATTTGGGTCAGCAAGGTAATCGCTTCACCAACACGAGCTACACGAACATCATCACCTTGCACGGTCATTACCGGAGGCACATTTGCTCTGGATTCCGGGCTACTGGTCCCAATCCCGAGTGAACCGGTCTCTGATGCGATTATCATATTATCAACCAGGTAATCAGGTTGCAGTGTTCCAAATGCTTTCGACTCAACGCCATTGGCACTTAACGTCCAGACCAATTCCCGATCACCCCAATCTGAAGGTACTGTGACTTCAAAGGTGAAGCGATTGCGTCGTGGAAGAAAATGTGTTGGTTGACCTCGATCCGCATCGCCTGGTGAGAACGAATTACTGTCCCCTAGAGCTATAAAAGGCTCCTCTTCCCAATTTTCATTCATATAACCGAACATCATATTTTTCGTGCCATCGGGGTTTTCACGCCAGCCTTCAAACACAGGCCAAACGGGTTCCCCATGCAGAAAAGTTTCAGCATAAACTACAGAAGGTGTAAACAAGATAAAAACCGCGAGCAACACAGACTTCGCTCGGTTGTTAAGTTCACAAATAAATACCGCTAGCAGGACTGATTTCGTACTGCTATTAAATTTATTGATTAAAAGGTTCATGTTGTCTCTATGTCCTCAAGCTATTACTAGTCACTATCGTCAATTGGTGACACCAAGGTTGCCCCACACAGTGGGCAGCCAATGACATGGTCATTCGGCCCTAGACCGAGCACCTGACGCCTTTCTTCCATAGCCTCCAGGAATTGATCTTGGGTAAGATTTACGCGTAGGCCGAGATCGATAAACATATTTTGTGTTGAACGATTACCAGATCCCTGCCAGTTTCGCGGGTCCGGAATGTTAATGTTGGTATCTGTGTTGTTCATATAACCCGTGATATGAAGTATGGTTCCTTCAGGTAATAGTGGCGCAGCGGAATCTTCAAAGTGATAACTGCGTACCCAATTGTGGTCATATCCGACGCAGGATAGTGTTTCAATCTGATGACCCCAGATAGCTTCCAGACACATACGTTCGCCCGGTGCGTGAAGGTGGGGTTCGAAAGTAATAATCTTGGTATGCTGTTGAAGCACGCTGTAGGCATGCAGCTCCTGATTCGACTGATTAGGCACGATGCTGATATCAACACCATTTCCTACAAAGCCAATTGTTTCTACGTACTCTGGCTTATAGTCTCTTTCATGGAAGATAAAACCTATTTCCAGATGTCCAGTGGTATCTCGGCCATTTGAATGTAAATGAATCGAATCAGAAAATATCACTGACCCTGCCTGCAATAGTCGACCGGCGTTATCATCAAATATGTCAGCATTTCTCCCGACTTCATGTACCGGCCAGGGCATGTTGAATCCGCGTACAACATTTCCATCTTCATCTGTTTTTGCCGTGCTCCAAAGCATGTGGTGAAAGATGTAGCGGCCGCCGACGGTACCGCTGGCTGCCGTAGGGTCTACGTCATTGACTTCAATGACTTCTACCGATTTCACGTAGCGATCTTCAGTCAAGCCGGTGGGTACTGATTCAATTTCCCCCCACCAATCTGCGGTTCCTGCCAGCTTAGTGATTTCATTTAGTTTAACGATCAGATCTGGCGTACCCGCTGTCCACATTATGCTATCGTCAAATACTAGAGGTTCCGGTGCATCCGCTGGATCTCCTTTAAGCGTACCGTTTCGGGCCCAGGTGGATATCGCCGCAATTTCTTCATCGTTTAGGGATGGATCATCTTTGAACCGCTGGATACCAATATTTTTTTCCACATACCACGGTGGCATAGTGCCCGCCCGATCTCGCAAACCGGTTTTGTATTCAATCAGCCCGGCAAAGGGCGCAACTTCATCATAAGTTACCAGTGACATAGGACCTGCTCCGCCAACTCTATGGCAGTTCTGGCAGCTGCGCTGCAGAATAGGTTCAATGTCTCGGTGAAAAGTAACCTGGTCGGATTGACCAAATGAAGTCGCCGGTAATACAAGTGCTACAATCAAACCTATCAATGACACAGTGATAAGATTTCGCATTGCTCAGATCTCCTCGAATAAAAGCTTATTGCCTTAAGTATGTAATAAAGGCTTGTGCATTGGCAACTTAACTTACCGATGCGCAGTATTTGTCTAGGGCTCTTCGCCCATTGCTTCTAACTTCCTTGCGCCTGCCAGAATGCCTAGCATACCGTAATTTCCTTCGTGACAAGCATATTCATACATCGGCTCATCGATTCTGGAAAGCGGGTATTCGCCAGAAAACTGGGCAGAGAACACAGTTGGATCATCTACTGTGAAGCCGTAGATAACCTTATAGTCTGTTTCTCTTCTGAAAGTTTCAATCAATGTTAAATTTTCGACTGGCATACCTCTTAAGGTGTGCCAGCCGTTGAAATACTTGGTTTCTACTATTAACGTATCGCCTTCCCAGCGACCGATAGAATCACCCATCCATTTTCTTTGGGCTTCTCCTGCTGGATTGCGTTCATCACTGATTTTGATGATGCGGGTATCGTGTACCATTTCAGCGGTTATTGCGACATAACCTGGGGACTGAACAATTTGCAGGTGACTGTTGTAGATGACCGGGCTCATGACTGGCCCTGATAAGTTGCCGAAAGCTACCAGGCATCGTTCACCTAGACCTCGGCCCTCTGGACCATCACTTCGATCGCGTCGCGCGGCCCTTTCCTCACGAAGTCGCTCATTGACTCCAGCAACTCGTTCAGGAATGCGGCCATTAAGCGGGTCGATAATCGCAGACGTACGAAACTCACCGTTTATGGTAGGGATAAACTGAGCATCGTCGCGCCAAAACAAGTCGTAGTTACCAATGGGTGGTAATGACTCCGCGACTTCTGGCGCCGGGCGGTTTGGATCCAGAGGTTCATTGTTTTCATCAAACCGAGCCTGCACTGCACGCTCAAGTTCCACGGCTTCTGCTTCGGTATAAGCATGCTTGTTACCTAATCGAGTTGGTCTTTCGAACGGCATCACTGTAGCGTGTTTCCATACCCCTTGAAGATCAGGAACACCCCATTCGGTCATTGGAGTTTGGAATTCCTGGGCCAGGGTGTTTGCACCAATAGCAATAGAAATTGCCAAAAGAATAAGCCATTTTTTCATTAGTTGACTTTCCATAAACAAGGGGCTAATCGGGTGAAATGTCCGTCCTGTGTGATTTCTACTCTCATGCAATTCTGCTTTTTCGCCGAAGGCTGGCCACCTGGTTTTCAACTGTCTCTGGCTGTGGTTTGAGGAATGCTGCTCAAAACGTCCTTAACCTGTGTAATTAGAAGCGCTCCAGATTAGCATTGGCTTGTTCAAAATTAAAGCGCGACAGCACTAATTTTGCTCGTTATAGCCCATGATTGTGTATACTGTCGGGCCTGTTTAAACAGCAAAAATTTGTGCTTTACCACTTTGGTATTAACCCTTGTTTTAATTATCTAAAGTAATGGGTTTTGCAATAACAACAAATGGGTCGTCGGTGATCCATATTCCGGAGGCACCTAGACCATGCGCTTTAATAAGTCGTTAGTCATATTTTCCCTGGTATTTTTTCTTGCCGGGCCAGTTTTTTCCCAAGGCAATGGTAATGCCCGAGGACCGATCGGGGAAAGCCCTTACGACGTAATTTCTCTGTGGCATAAACCCTTTGCCAAACCTGGATTTGCCTTTGGTGGAAATTCGGGGATATTCGCCGAATCACCTGATCGAATCATCATTGCGCAGCGCGGTGAAACTGTTCTGCCTTTTCCAATCCCAGACGATTTTCTTGGATTCGCTGGTCACATGGGTATCAATACGTTACAAGCAACAACTCGCCGTACTTGGCAGAATTGTTTGTTTACCGTCAATGGAGATGGAGAATTACAGGAGTTATGGACACAGTGGGACTATCTTTGTGAAGGTTCCGAAGGTCCTGGTCCGCATCGTATTCGCATTAGTCCTTACGACCCGGAAAGCAAAATCTGGTTAGTGAACGAGACTTTCCATCAGATCTACGTCATTTCCAATGATGGCAGCGAATTGCTCGCGACTTATGGCGAGAAGCTGGTTTCTGGTGATGACGAGACGCATTTTGGTCGACCTCAAGATGTAGCATTCCTACCCGATGGCAGAATATTAATTGCCGATGGTCTGGATAATAATCGAGTCATGATCATGGACAATGACATGAATTACCTCGGTGAGTTTGGTAGTGAGGGCACGGGTCCAGGTCAAACTAATACGATCCATGCAATAGGGATTGGACCTGACGGCCTGGTCTTTGTGCTTGACCGGGCGGGGGGTCGCGTCAATGTCTGGCGCACCACGGATGACCCGGCTGAATTCGAATTTGTCAGGTCAATTGGTCAGTTAACCTTACCCCTGGATATCATCGTAAATGAAAATGATTTCTGGATAACGGACCTTGGGCCACTGAGGTTTGTTAATTTTGATTTTGCAGGAAACCTTAAGTATACCTGGCTGGTTCCAAGGGAATTACCAGACGGGTATATAGAAGTACACACATTCAGTGTCGATTCTGATGGCAACCTGTACGGTGGAGACAACCAGTATGGGCGCACACAGAAATTTGTACCTAAAGCAGGCTCGGGTCCTGAATTGTTAATCGAGCCACCTTGGGTTCAACGATAATTTAAGCTATCTGAAGCAAGAGAATTCATTATGCAAAATCCATTTGTTACAAAACTATTGGCCACCGTGGTGATGCTGCTGGCATCAACTTTGGTATTGGCCCAAGACTCAATTGAATGGACGACACTGGGAAGTGACTTTGCCCATACTCGCTATTCTCCCGCCGATCAGATCACCGCGGATAATTTCGCTGATCTGGAAGTGGCCTGGGAGTGGGACGGAGCCAGCTTTAACGCGGCCAGCGGACGATCTACACCTTCTTATATAGATGGTAAATTATTTACTGTTGCCGGAACTCTTCGCCATGTTGTGGCGATTGATCCCAAAACAGGGGAGACCATCTGGTCTTACCGTGAGCCAGCGACAGGTCGTTGGGCCTACTCCATGCGTTCCGATTACGGTAAAGGCGTAGGCTACGGTGAAATCGATGGTCGCGGTGTAGTTTACATCGTTTCACCCGCCTTCTTTCTAACCGCGCTTGATGCTGAAACCGGCGCACCGTTGAAAGGTTTTGGTGGACAGGTACCTATCGATGGTTTCCCTGAAACTGGGGTGGTTGATCTGCTGGCGGATTTGGGTCATCCCTATGATCCCTATAACGGCATACCTCTGGAAACCGGCTACATCACGTCTTCTTCTCCACCGATTGTGGTAAATGACGTGATCATCGTGGGCAACTCAGCAGAGCAGGGTTATCACCAGTCACGGATTGAAAATGTTCCAGGTGATATTCTGGCTTATAGTGCTCGGACCGGTGAATTTCTATGGAAGTTTAATGTTATTCCCGGTCCTGGCGAATACGGCCATGAAACATGGGAAAATGATGCATGGGAATGGACCGGCGATGTTTCGTCCTGGGCCCCTCTTTCGGCCGACCCTGAAAACAACCTGGTATTTATTCCTACCAATCCCCCGACGATTGATTACTACGGTGGATTTCGCCCGGGGGATAATCTCTACGGAACCAGCCTGATTGCACTTGATACCCGTACTGGTGAACGAGCCTGGCACTTCCAGATGGTGCATCACGATATTTGGAACTTTGATAATCCGACGGCGCCGATTCTGCTGGATTTAAATATGCCTGGACGCGGGGTTGTACCTGCGGTTGCACAGGTTACCAAACAGGCATGGGTCTATGCGTTTAATCGCTTGACTGGTGAACCACTATGGCCAATTGTGGAAAGGGCAGTTCCACCGTCGCTGGTCCCTGGTGAAGCGTTATCGCCAACGCAACCCCATGTCACCCTGCCGGCGGCATTCGATTTACAGGGCATTACGGTTGATGACCTGGTGGATTGGACTCCCCAGTTAAGACAACAGGCGATAGATGCCCTGGAAAATTACACTTTGGGCGGATTGTTTAACCCACCCATCCATGCCGAAAACCCAATGGGTAAGTACGCGGCAATGAACTGCCCAGGCGGATCCGGGGGGGCGAATATCAATGCGCCACCAGTGGCTGATCCAACAACAGGCATGCTGTATGTCTCATCTCATACTTCCTGCTTTTCATTGCGGCTGATAGAGGGTGCGGAAGCTGACCTGTTATATCCGAAAACAACCGGTCAAACATTCTCCCAATATGCTAATGCCGGTCCTAGTCCCACAGCCAGACCACCGCGTCATCCGGCAGGAATCCCTCTGTTTAAGCCTCCTTACAGTCGTATAACTGCAATCGACATGAATACTGGTGAGCATTCCTGGGTAATCCCCACTGGTGAAACACCTGACCGGATCAAGAACAACCCAGCTCTGGAGGGACTTGACATCGGTAATACCGGAACAGGTAATCACGTTCCCATGGTAGTTACTGCCAATATGCTGGTTTATTCCGATGTCGCCAGTGATGGTACTCCTATGCTTTATGCAATCGATAAGGCTACGGGGGAAATTGTTAGCGAAATTGAAGTGCCGTCTCGAAGTGGATACGGCATGAGTTCCTGGGTGCATGACGGCCACCAGTACATCATTCTGCAAACTGGTTCAAAGCTGACTGCAATGGCGCTACCCGGCGCCATGGATGATGTTGGCGGAGCGCATTAGAGGGACTATCGGTATGGGGGAAGGTGCAAGCCTGTGCCCCTATGCCTCTTCTTTTACCCTATTAATAGACAGGGATACCGCGCTGTCGAGATTAAATGAATGCGTCGACCTGCTTAAACAATCGAGAGATTCATGGTTGCAAGCGTCGTGTCTCAAGGGTCTTGAAGTTAAATCAATTAGTACAAAAAGTTGGGGAAAGGGGTTAAGCGGTAATCGAATTAAAATTAGATGAGTTATTGTGATTCTAATAAGAAGGTATTACTTAAAGGCATTCTTGAGATGACTGGCACACTCGCTGATTGCCTCCCTGGCTTTATCGATAAAACCTGGTTGGGTTATAAAGCCATGTAACATTCCCT
>SMVB01072334.1_pt1 | contig 10206 bp, 5 predicted proteins | sample 2456461 | NCBI WGS metagenome assembly SMVB01 (sample SAMN11095934, study PRJNA526329) | marine sediment metagenome | biome: Marine sediment; feature: Surficial sediment; material: Deep marine sediment; isolation source: Hadal surficial sediment | place: Pacific Ocean | collected 2014-05 | depth 0-1...
ACCGGCGACACATAATATCCATCCAGATCCAGAGGCATCTTTGAAAAATACTGTTGCAAGAGCGGGGTGATTTCGCTCATAGCGCCAGGCTGGCGCTGATATTTAAAATGATGGATCAACTGCCTGAGAATCGAATCGTATTTGCCCAACGAACGCGCCCGGTCAAATTGTTGTGGTTGCTTTCTGCAACGAGAGCATTCAAACTCATCAGGAAGATCATAGGAAATTTCAGCAGGTTCCCCACAACGATTGCACATAGCATCTAAAATAAAATCAATCTCCTCCCGGCAAATATGGCAGAGATAATCTCCACCCTGTTTCCGATCACCATCGCAATAGATGCAGTTCTGCGGAAATATCCCATCCAGAATCAGCTGGTACAAACGCCTGGGAATATTACGCAGGTTTATCATGGCCGGTGTGTTCAGCATTCAGTTTTCCAACCGTTTTTTCTAATTCCCTCGATGACTTATTCAACGGAAATCTCCCGTTGTTTTACCATCATATAAAGAACCGGGATGATAATAAGAGTAAGGAGAGTGGATGAAACCATCCCTCCAATCATTGGCGCGGCAATCCGACGCATGACTTCCGAACCCGTTCCATGACTCCACATGATCGGTAGCAAACCGGCAATGATCGCGGATACCGTCATGATTTTAGGCCTCACTCTTTTTACTGCTCCTGCTATGACGGCTTCATGGAGGTCTTTTATCGTTTGCATTTGTCCTGCTAGTTTTTCTCTTTCATATGCTTCGTCAAGATATACCAACATAATGACACCTGTTTCAGCGGCAACGCCAGCTAAAGCGATAATCCCAACCCAGACCGCTACGCTCATATTGTAATCCAGCAGATACAAAATTAATATGCTACCCACGAGGGCAAATGGCATAGCTGTAAAAACAATGAGTGTCTTGGAGATAGAATCAAAATTAATATAAAGGAGAATAAAAATAATCAACAAGGTTAAAGGGACCATGATTTTGAGTTTTTCTTTTGCCCTTTCCATATATTGAAATTGTCCTGCCCAGATAAGACGGTAACCTGCCGGCAGTTTTATCTTTTCCCGAATCACTTTCTTAGCGTCTTTCACATAACTTCCTATGTCACGGCCCTTAACATCGATAAAAACGAACCCGGCTAGCGATCCGTTTTCATCGCGGATGGAGGGTGGCCCCGATACAATTTTAATTTCGGCGATTTGACTAATGGGAATTTGCATTCCTAATGGTGTCGGCACCATAATCCGTTTAATCGCTTCAGGATTGTCTCTGTATTCTCTGCTATAGCGGAGATTCACCGGGTATCGTTCTCTTCCTTCAATGGTATAGGTAATGTTCTTCCCACCGACAGCGATTTCAATAACATCTTCAACATCCTGAATGGTTAAACCATACCTTGCCGCTTCTCGGCGGTTTATTTCAAAATCGATGTAATGCCCACCTACCACCCGCTCCGCAAAAACACTGCGGGTTCCCTCAATTCCTTTAAAAATGGGTTCCATTGCGATTCCGATCTTTTCGATCACATTCAAGTCGGGGCCTAAAATTTTTACTCCCAGGGTACTTCGAATACCGGTCGCCAGCATTTCTGTACGTGTCTGAATGGGCATCCACCAGATGTTTGGCATTCCAGGAATTTGCAACTTGCCGTCGAGTTCATCGGTCAGCTTTTCCCAGGTCATCCCCGGTCGCCATTCTTCTTTCGGTTTAAAGGTGATAACGGTTTCTACCATATTTAACGGCGCGGGATCGGTGGACGTTTCCGCCCGGCCTATTTTTCCAAACACATGATCCACTTCGGGAACGGTTTTAATCATTTTGTTCTGAATATGTAAAATGCGGGAGGCTTCGGTGATAGAAATGCCTGGAACAGATGTGGGCATGTAGAGCATGGTTCCTTCATTCAAGGGAGGCATGAACTCAGACCCAAGTTTCTCGTACAAAGGTACAACCAAAATTGACAGGACGATGGCAATAGTGATCGTTGCTTTTTTATACTTCAAGGCCATTTCAATGCATGGATGATAAATTTTAATGAGAAAACGGTTGATTGGATTTTTGTTTTCCGCTGTGATTTTTCCTTTGATCCAGAAAATCATTAACAAGGGAACCAAGGTTATGGAAAGCAAGGAGGCAGACAGCATGGCAAATGTTTTGGTGAATGCCAATGGCTGGAACAACCTCCCCTCTTGTGCTTCCAGGGTGAATACGGGGATAAAGGAGACGGCAATAATTATTAAGGAAAAAAACAGCGGTTTACCCACTTGCTTTGTGGCTTCGATAATCACTGTCACCCTGTCACGGTCAGGTTGCTCTTCCAATTTCTTGTGCGCATTTTCGATCATAACGATTGCGGCATCGATCATGGCCCCAATGGCAATAGCAATCCCACCTAAGGACATGATATTGGCAGGAATATCGAGGAGCCACATTGGGATAAAGGACAAAAGTATTGCAATCGGTAAAATAAGGATGGCAACCAAACTACTGCGAATATGCCAAAGGAAAAGGAAACAAACCAGACCGACAATTATTCCCTCTTCGATCAAGGTTCGCTTCAAGGTTGAAATGGCACTGAGGATCAATTCTGACCTGTCATAGGTCACTACAATTTGAACACCAGGCGGAAGGGAATTTTTTATTTCCTCCATTTTTAATTTGACCCGGTTTATTACGTCGAGTGCGTTCTCTCCGTATCGCATGATTACGATACCGCCGACAGTTTCTCCTTTGCCATCGAGTTCGGCCAAGCCGCGCCTCATTTCGGGTCCCAGCGCTACCTGTGCGATGTTTCTAACAAAAACGGGCGTCCCTTGTCCATCTGTGCCAACAGGAATATCGCGGATGTCTTCCAAAGACTTTATATAACCTCTTCCCCGAACCATATATTCTGATCCTGAAAGTTCTAACACCCGGGCTCCGACATCATTATTACTTTTCTTTATGGCTTCAATAATGGTTTTCAAGGAAAGGTTGTAGGCCAACAAAGTTTCGGGGTTGACTGTGATTTGATACTGCTTGACGAATCCTCCCAGGCTGGCAACTTCCGCCACTCCATCAACACTTTCAAGCCAGTATTTCAATGTCCAATCCTGCAACGACCGCAAATCAGCCAGATCATGTTGTCCTGTTTCGTCCACCAAGGCATATTGAAAAACCCAGCCGGTTCCTGTTGCGTCCGGACCCAGAGTGGGCGTCACGCCTGAGGGTAGCCGACTGGCGATTTTCCCCATGTATTCCACGACGCGGCTTCTCGCCCAATACATATCCGTATTGTCTTTGAAGACGATATAAACGTATGAAACCCCCAATAACGAAACGCCGCGAACAAATTTTACTTTTGGGGCGGCCACCATGCTGGAAACAATCGGGTAAGTGATTTGGTCTTCGATAATGTCCGGGCTTTTTCCCGTCCATTCTGTGAATACGATGACTTGAACATCGGATAAATTGGGGATGGCGTCCAAAGGAGTTCGTTGCATGGAATGAAAACCCCAGGCGCTCAACAGGGCGAGAAGCACCAAAACCAGGAATTTTTTTTGGACGCAATAATCAATGATCTTCTCGATCACTCAGTTTCTCCTTCAGTTTTTTCGCCTTCCTGCATATTCATGGTGCCTTCGTTTTTGGAATCGCTTCCCTCCCCCATTTTCATGCCACTCATATCCATCCCGCTCATATCCATTTCGCCCATATCCATCCCGCTCATATCCATTTCGCCCATCTTGGAATGCTCCATCTTCCAGTCGCCCATGCCAATAAGCCCCATCATTCCCTCCATGGTGGCGGTCAATTTGCTTTCTGAATCCAGAAAGAAATTTGCCGAACTGACCACAACATCTCCTTTCTTCAGTCCTTTCTTGATGGGGTAGTAACCGTTTATCAAGGGACCGGTATCCACCTCATAAGGAATGAAAACTCCATCTCCCTTACTAATGAATACGACCTGACGTATTCCGGAGTTCAGGACAGCGCTCTCGGGCACTGCTAAATGAGATCCTTTATCGACTTCAATTTGAATATTCGTGAACATGCCGGGTTTAAACAATTCATCAGGGTTATCCAGTTCTATTCGGATTTTGACACTGCGAGTTTGCAAATTGAGGTTGTGATAAATGTAGCTGATGGTTCCTGAGTATTGCTGTCCTGGGAATGACTGAGAAGTGATCGTAACTTTTTGATCCCGCTTAATAAAAGGTAATTCATTTTCGTAAACGTCTCCGAGAATCCAAACCTTTTTGATATCCGCGATTTTAAGCAGGGTTTTTCCTGGCTCAACATGGCTTCCTTCGATTATGGACTTGAAAATGATATATCCAGACATTGGCGAAAGAATTTCAAGTAGAGTGTTGGGTTTTTTGCTCTTTTCCAACCGGTTGATTTGAGATTCTGATATATCCCACAATAATAATTTTGTTCTGGCGGAAGATTTTAGGCTGGAACCTATGCGGCCGGATGTTGCCAATAAATACTCCTCCTGAGCGTTGAGCAATTCGGGGCTGTAAAGTTTGAATAGGGGTTCTCCTTTTCGAACATATTTTCCCGTGTAATCCGCATATAGCCGTTCTATCCAACCCTCAACTTTCAGGTTCACTTCCCGCAAAAGCCGCTCATCATATTCCACCCGGCCTACAGTACGGATGATCTTAACCAGGTTCTTTTTCTGGACGGTATATTTTTTAACCCCGATCAGTTGCTGTTTCACCGGATTGATCATGATCATTCCATTGGAACCCTTCATAGGATCAGGAGGGGTTTTCTGCTCTTCAACTTTTGCAGTAGGGTTAGTGGTATCGTTGGAAGAACTTTCTTCGGCCAGGAGGTTACAGCCGGAAACTCCAAATAATAAAAAGACCGAAATAAGAAAAAAAACTTTATTTATCCGGGTTTTCATTTTTTACCTCAATTTGGGACAGTTGCTTGCCCACAAGCCTCTCCAACATTGCTTTGTTTTGCCCGTGATTTTTCAGAGCTCTTTGATAGTCAATGCGAAAATTTAATAGAGTGGTTTCGGCATCTAAAAGACTTAAGAAATCTGTTTTCCCCGTTTTATATTCGGCGATGGAAACTTCTAACGCCTTTTGCGCCAACGGCAGGAGAGACTTTTCATAAAGTACGACTAATCGTTCGGCTTTATTCAGTTCATAAAAAAAATGTTTGACCTCAAAGCGGAGCATTTCTTTATGATCTTCCAGTTTTTTCTGGAGGGCCTGGTAATTCAGCTTTGCTTCACGAATAAAAGCATCGTTTTCCCCAAACCATAAATTCGGGCGTGTGTCAGGATTCGTCTCAAAACTTTCACTGGATTTTACGTTTCCTACCCGGCTACCTTTTCGATTTTCGAAATAGGAAAATCCCGGGGACAGGTCGGGATAGTATTTTTTTTCCGCCAGCTCAATTGCCATTTCACTTTTCTTAATTTCTTCCAGCAATAATTTAAGCTCCTGCTGGCTTTCGAAGGCGACTTTTATGAGTTTCGGGTAGGAGACGTTGATATGAATTAGAGTATGGGAGCTTGGAGTCTCAACGGGAAAGGGAGTGGAAATATTAAAATACCAAGCCATCTTGGCCCCGACCACTTCTTTCTCCTCATCAAGGCTTATCAATTCATCTTTGAGTTTGGATATTTTTATTTGGGCCTTAATAATATCGTTGAACCCTCCCTTCCCAGTTCTGAAATGGACAGAAGCCACGGCTTCCAATTCCCTAAGTAATTGAAGGTGTTCTTTTGTTATTTGAATGACTTGAGGTAGATATTCCCATTCATAAAAAGTTTCCTTAAACTGTGTCATCGTATCCCTGATGGCGATTTCATATTTTTCTTTGGCGATCCTAACTTCCTGCTCGGCGATGTTGGCTTTAAGTGATAAGGCGCCAGGAAAAGGATAAGATTGTTTGATGGATATCTGGTTTTGCGAGTTGCCAACTTTGGTATCAAGTTCTTTAATGAAAGAAGAAAACTGGCTGAGAATATCTTCTAATTGGACGACTTGTGAGTAACTTTCCATTTTGGCTTCCAATTCTTTCTTTACCGATTGAAGGCGAAGATTTCTTATATAAACAATTTTCAGAAAGGAAGGAATATCTGAATGAGTCTTTAAATAATTGATTACGCTCTCTTGGTCTTTTTCCAGGTCCTTTATTTCATTATTTTTATCTTCATTAGAAAGAGAAAAGAAGGATTCCTTTTCAAAAATCCTTTCAACCAAATGGTCCCATCGCTTTTGCAGCTCATCCAGATCGGCATCGGATTTTAAAGAATCTGATTTGGATTCCAGCTGTCCTGGCTGTATTGATGATGGGTCCGGATGAAAACGCGAACGAAAATTTTCGAACTCCGAAATCATCTTTTTATAATCACTTTCCTCAGCCCCTCCTGGAACGACAAATATCGATGATGATGAAAGGAGTATTGCTAAAATCAAGAACTTCATTTTTTGTTATCCTCCTTCTTTACAATTTTTAAATTCACTCCAATCAGCTTTTCCATCCTGACTATGTTTTGAAAGTAATCGGCCAGGGCACGCTGATGAGCTAATTGAAAGTTCAACCAGATTGATCTCGCCTCAAGAAGCCCGGAAAAACTTCCTTTTTTTTCTTTGTACCAGGTTTCAGCGATTTCCAAAGATTTCCACGCTTGAGGAATAAGGGTTTCTTTATATAACCTGACCAACCGACTCGAGTTTTGCACCTTAAAATAAATTTTATTTATTTCCGCGAAGTCATGGTTTTCCAGGTCCTTTTTCTCATACTCCAAAGCCAGAAGTTGGTTTTGAGCTTCGGAAACTCTGGCGCGGTTTTTTTCAAACCATATAGGGACATTCATTCCGAAAAAAATTCCCATTCCCTGATCTATACTAGATCTATTATTTTCAAACCATTTAAAACTTACTTTGAAATCCGGATAATTTTGTTTCTCGGCCAGCAGAATATGTTGACGTTGCTTTTCCATTTCCAACCCATTAATTTCCAGTTCCTGCTGATGTTCCCGCGCCAACTGATACAATTTGTCCAATTCGATATCGAAAGGAACGAACAAAACATCCTGGGGTTTTCCTATCGGGTGATTCGGCGGAAAGTCGAGGAGTGTACTGATATGGGCACTCTCATTCATGCGCAATTCGGTTAGCAGAATGAGGTCATTATCCAGTTGAGCTAATTGAGATTGGGCTTTTAACACATCGTTAAGTGTCGTTGCATTGGCGGAATATTCTGTAGCGGAAATTTTGGCAAGGTGTTCTGCTAAACTTTTATTCTTTTGGATAATATCGATGGCCTTATCCATATATAAAAGTTCGTGATAACTCACCTCCAGCTCTGCAAACAAATCCCTGGCTGCGATTTCAAACCGCGTCTTTGCAACCTTCACTTCCTGCGAAACAATATCGCCCTTAATCCTGAGTTTACCCGGAAAGGGGAATTTTTGAGATATCCAGTAAATGGTAGTGCGGGTTTCGCCTAAATCAAAATCCGTAGGGATGTTCCAGGTATCAAAGCCGATTTCTGGATCATCGAAGGCAACTACCTGGGGGTATCGTTCTATGACTGCCCTCCATTTTGCTTTTGCCGCTTTCAATCCTGGATTTCTGTTAAAAGCGATAGCTTGCAGGTTTCTTAATCCGAACTCGTTCTTTAGAACCAGTTTAATATCTGGCTCCATTGCATGAGCGATTGACCCGGTTATATTTAAAACAAAGAAACCGCAACCTAATAAAAGGCAAGCCATCCCTAAACCAACAGCAACTGATCGTTGTAGTCGGCAGAAGGAATCGCTGTTTAATCCAAGATTTTCCATATGAACATTAAAACTCATAGAAAATGTGCCTGATTAAGCGAACCAGTGGTTAAAACCCAAATTTTTCATAGATTTACCAAGATTTTGTCACTTCCGAACCATTTTGTCAAATGAACGATGCCGCTACAAGCAGACGGGGAATCCTGGAAGAATTTTGATTTAAAAGCCGTTGCAAGCCACGGGGAATTAAACCCACTGGTGGGATTAAGGAGGCAATTCACCTGAATACCCAAGAGATGGGGACCGCAATTTGGATGGACGGTTTTATATGGAGAAAATAGCAGGAGGGATTTTTCTGTATTCCAGACCAAGTAATATGGTATGTTTCAAAGCTTCACATTATTTTTTGAAAAATAAGTATTTAAGAACATTCTATTGAATTCGGCAATGCCCATGTCCAAAAAATCTAACAGCGAAATTATCAAATTGACCGAAAAGCATGTCGCCCAAACATACGGCAGATATCCTATCGCTCTGGTGCGAGGCAAAGGGACGCATGTCTGGGATCGTTCCGGTAAAGAGTATCTCGATTTCGTTAGCGGCCTGGCGGTGGATAATCTCGGCCATTGCCACCCAAAAGTGGTGTCGGCGATCCGCAAGCAAGCGGGAGAATTATTGCACGTCTCCAATTTATATCATATTGAGCCGCAATCAAAACTGGCGGCAGAACTGACCCGCATCAGTTTTGCAGATAAAGTGTTCTTCTGCAACAGTGGCGCTGAGGCAAACGAGGCGGCGATCAAGTTGGCGCGACGGTATTATCATGACCGAGGAGAAAAGGCTCGACGCGAAATCATTACTTTTAGCGATTCGTTTCATGGCCGCACCATGGCAACTATTACCGCCACGGCGCAGACAAAGTTTCATGTCGGATTCAAGCCCCTGCTCCCTGGATTCAAATATGTTCCCTTCAATGATATCACTGCCTTGAAGCAAGCGTTGTCCGCGAAAACCTGTGCCGTAATGATTGAGCCTGTGCAGGGCGAGGGCGGCGTAAACGTTGCGAATAAATCTTATTTGAAAGAATTGAAAAAACTCTGCCAGAAAAATGGATCGCTATTGATTTTTGATGAAGTGCAAACAGGTTTCGGTCGCACCGGCAAAATGTTCGCGTACGAACATTACGGCGTACAGCCCGATATCATCACCCTGGCGAAAGCCTTGGGCGCAGGAGTTGCTATTGGCGCAATGGCCGCAACAGACCAGGCCATGAAATCGTTTGTTCCGGGTACCCACGCCGCGACCTTTGGTGGCAATCCCCTGGCCTGCCAAGCGGCATTGGCCTCGCTAAAGGTTTTGACCGGCAAAAATTTTATCGAACGCACCAATGAAAAGGGGCAATACTTTTTAGAACGATTGCAGGGTTTAGCCAAAAAATATCCTTTCATTCGCGAAGTTCGTGGCATGGGCCTGATGCTGGCAGTGGAGCTGGATCGACCGGGCAATGATATCGTCCTCAAGTGTATGCAACAAGGCTACCTGATCAATTGCATCCAAGGAAATATTTTGCGTTTTTTACCGCCATTAATTGTCACCAAAAAAGAAATCAACGAACTGATAAAGGTATTGTCTGCATGCCTGGATGAAATATCATCATGAAAAAAGATCTGTTATCGATAAGCGATTTGACTCGACAGGATATCCTCGACCTCATATCGCGGGCGCATGAACTGAAAAAAATGCGCAAGGAAAATATTCTCCATCAGCCGCTGAAAGGCAAAACTCTTGGATTGATATTCGCCAAGCCTTCAACGCGAACACGAATTTCGTTTGAAGTTGGTATGAACGATCTGGGCGGTCACTCACTCTTTCTGACAGCAGATCAAATGCAAATTCGCCGTGGCGAAACAGCGCAAGATTCAGCGCGGGTGCTTTCCCGATACCTCAATGGCATGGTCATTCGCACTTTTGACCATCAGGAAGTGCAGGACTTTGCCGCCCACGCCGACATCCCCGTCATCAATGGACTCACGGATCTCAGCCATCCGGTGCAAATCCTTTCGGATCTATTTTCTATTGAGGAAAAATTGGGGCGCTCGGAGAATTTCAAAATCACTTATGTCGGAGATTGCAATAATATTTCGCATTCGTGGATTCTCGCGGCGTCACTGATGAATTTTCACCTGACCATCGCCAGCCCGAAAGCTTATCAATCACCGCTTCCCAAAGATCTTCAGTTCCCCGGTAAGGTGGAAATCATGGAAGACCCGATCGCCGCCGTCCAGGATGCAGACGTCATCTACACCGATGTTTGGGTCAGCATGGGGCAGGAAGACACCGTTGCAGCTGAAAAGGAAAAGGCTTTACATCCGTACCAAATAAACCAACGCCTTGTGGATGCCGCGAAGAAGGAGGTGCTGGTCATGCATTGCCTGCCCGCACACCGGGAAACGGAGATCACCTCGG
>SMVB01073330.1_pt1 | contig 10206 bp, 8 predicted proteins | sample 2456461 | NCBI WGS metagenome assembly SMVB01 (sample SAMN11095934, study PRJNA526329) | marine sediment metagenome | biome: Marine sediment; feature: Surficial sediment; material: Deep marine sediment; isolation source: Hadal surficial sediment | place: Pacific Ocean | collected 2014-05 | depth 0-1...
CGGCATCGCGACGTCCTTGACGTCCTGCGGGACCACGTAGCCCCGGCCGTCAAGGAACGCGTTGGCGCGCGCCGCGAGCGTCAGGTTGATGGTCGCTCGCGGTGACGCGCCGTACTGGATGAGATCGCCCAGGTCCAGGCTGTAGTCGCCGGGCACACGCGTCGCGAAGACCAGGTCGACGATGTAGTCCTTGATCTTGTCGTCCACGTAGATCTCGTCGACGACCCGGCGGGCGTCGGCGATCGCGTCCGGGCTCATGACCGGCTCTATGCTGAGCTTCGGGTTCGTCGTGGACATCCGGTCGAGGATCTGCCGCTCCTGGGCCTTGTTGGGATACCCGACGATGAGCTTGAACATGAACCGATCGATCTGGGCCTCGGGCAGCGGGTAGGTACCTTCCTGTTCGATCGGGTTCTGGGTTGCCATGACCAGGAACGGGTCATCGAGGTCGAAGGTCTCGGTGCCGATCGTGATACGCCGTTCCTGCATCGCTTCCAGCAACGCGCTCTGCACCTTGGCGGGGGCCCGGTTGATCTCGTCGGCCAGGATAATGTTTGAGAAGATCGGCCCCTGCTTGACCACGAACCGGCCGTCGCTGGGCTGGTAGACGAGCGTGCCGATGAGGTCAGCCGGCAGCAGGTCCGGCGTGAACTGGATCCGTTGGAAACCGGTCTTGATCCCGGCGGCGAGGCACTGTACGGCGAGGGTCTTGGCCAGGCCGGGCACGCCCTCGATGAGGATGTGGCCGTTGGCGAGCAGACCGATCAGCATCCCGTGAAGCAGCTCGTCCTGGCCGACGATGACGCGGTGCATTTCCTCCAGCAACCGCCGGAACGGCGCGCTGGCGGCCTTCACCTGTTCGCCGATGTGCTTGACGTCGAGCTGGGTCGTCGACATTGGGTTCCGGCTCCTTTCGGGCATTTCCCTTGATGCGCTGGCGAGCCGCTTGTTCCCGCGGCCTGGCGTGATATTACCTGTGACCGGGTCCGAGAATCGTCTTTCTCAGCGCTCTTTGAAATCCCGGACTGATCTTTCCGAGGTAGGTAGGGACAGCGGGGCCACGTCCCACGGAAGCGATGGCAATGAATCCTTACAGCCGACAGTATCTCCGCGAGCGATACCTGGCCCAGCAGCAGTCCCAGATGATGCTCGACGCCGCGATCGAGGACCCGGCGATGGCCTACCAGGCGTTGCTTGCCGAGATCGCCCGCGAGCTTGACGCCGCCGAGGCCTTCCGCGAGCGAGCCGCGTAAGGGCCCGCCGACGCGACGTAGCGAAGTCTACGAATCAGCGAGTTGCTGCAGGGTGGCATGGAGAAGCCGACGCACCCGTCGCGTCGCGCCGCCGCGCGGGCCCGGCCGCCGTGCGATGCGGACGGCCTGACGCGCGAGCAGCAGCGCCTCGTAGGCGCCCAGGTCGTCCGGGGTTACCGCACGGTTTCCGGCCAGGAACTCCCTGCGGAACACGTCGGCCAGGAGCTCGATCCCGCGGGCCCTCTTGGGCCCGCACAGGTGGCCGCAACGAAGCCGGGCCAGGAAGCTCGCCGCATCCAGCGCCGGCGACGCCAGGCACATCCGGTCCCAGTCGAGGATTGCCATGTCCTGCCCGTCGCCGGCGATACGGTCCGGCCCGAACCGCCCGTGAGAGGGGACCAGGATCTCCTCGCCGATCGGCTGGGCGCCGAGCGATTCCAGGAGCCGTTCGAAATCAGGTGCCGCCCCCGCATGTGCCGACCGCATCACGGCCACGCTCCGGTGAAGCGGGGCAAGTTCGCCCCTGTAGGTCCGGTCCTGGGCCGGCGAAAGGTCCGCCCGCTGCAACTCGCCGAGGGCACGGGCGGCGGCGACGACCGACTGACGGACGCGCCCCATATCGACGCCGGCGGGCAGCGGTTTGTCCCGCTCGATGCGTCTGATCCAGCGGCCCAGCACGTTGTCCCCCGCCGCTGCGGTGAACAGCAGCCGGTTGTCGGGATCGTAGCCGAGCGGTTGTGGGATCCGTAGGTGCGCCGAGCCCAGGACGAGGGGCCACAGCGCCTTCATGTTGTCGTCGTGCGTCCGGCCGCGGTCGTCGGCAAACACCTGCACGCGAACGTCGCGTTCGGTCAGTTCACCCCGCGTCTCGGTGGCGAACGTGAATGCCAGCTCGCAGCGTCGCGCCGGAACGTATTGGCGTATGGCCCAATCGGCCCGGCGCACGATCGCGTCGTGACAGTCCTTGACGTGCCGCGTCAACAGCCGGCCCCGCTCCGGGCCGGTGATCTCGGCGAGGCCGGGCAGCGCCGGATCGACCGGAAGAATCAGCAGGGCCATCTCCAGGTCGTCCACGTAGACGGCGAGTTTCGTGAACGGGCGGGCCGCGGGATGTTCCACGGCGGTTCGCGACAGGTGAAGCAACTCCGGGCCCAGGAAATCCGGTGAAACCGGGGCGATCGCGACGACGGTGTGCTCCCATCGTTCCCCGCGGCATGTCTCTACCGTCACCTGGTAGACGATCCGGGTTCGCCCGGCGCGGGAGCCGTTGCGGCGCGAGGATGGCCGTATGCGACAACGCGATACGCGCAGCGATTGCTGGGCCATCGCCGAAAGCTCGCGCTGCAACAGAGACTGCATCCGCGGTTCGTCCAGGAGCTTCTCCCGAACCGAGCTGCGCTTGATGGGTTTCGCCAGAGTTTCCATCGAGTCCTCTCACGGGGCGCAACGATCGAGCGATCGCGCCTGGGTTCGACCGGGAGAGAGCAAGGGACGGGTCCAGCATGGCCGAGGGCCGTTGACAGCCCTTCGCGACGACCGTCATACGCCAGGGTCCGGAGCGCGGCGAAACCGCACAGCGTCCGCGGAAGCGGTGCCCCTGGCACATGTCTAGCTGGAGTGTCTGGGCGTAATTTCTCCTTCGCCTTCCTTCTCCAAGTGGCGTGATTGTCGCAGCCTGCCGTGCGAGTGTCAAGAGACAATGGTGGATGTGACGCTCCCCCGGACTACTGCCGGGCGATCGGGGCCGTCAACGTGCCGAGCAGTTCACGTGTCCACCAGTGCCCGGTTCGGCGTTTCGTCTGCGGGTCGGTGAACGCATAGCGGTAGTAGACGAATCGCACGTAGCGTGGCGGCCGGTCAGGGAACGGGTTGTCGGCCAGGAGGTCCAGAACGGGTTCCGACCCCTCCAGCAGGCGGTCGGCGAGACGACGCAGCCAATAGGCGTTTCGCTCCGGGCTGGCCCCGGCGAACCACATCTGCCAGTCGAGTCGCGGCTGGTGCGGCGCCGCGAACCGGGGCCGTCTCGCCAGGTCGCCGGGTTTCCAGCGGAAGTCATACTCGCGCCATGCGATCCCATCGTCGCTTCCCTCGATGACGATCTCGAACCGCTCGGTCGTCATGATCCTGAACAGGCCGTATCCGTTGATCGTCCGGAGCGGATCGGTGTGTGAAAGCACTGCCGCGCCGCCGGGGAGCCGCGGATAGCCGGCTTCCCGGGCAAACACGAACGCGCTGATCAGCAACACGACGCCGCCGGCGGTATTCAGGGCGAACCGCGCGATCTTCTGCCTCGACGTGACGGCGATGTGCCGGGGGCCCACCGCGATCCGGTCGCGCACCGGGCGGGGCAGCATGCGACACAGCAGTTGATCGTCCAGCAGCAGCACGCACATCGTCGCCGCCAGCAAGTTGAAGAAGCAGTAGCTCCCCGTGGCGGCGATCAGGACCTGCAGCAGGATCAACCCCGCCGCCGCCACGTGCCGTATACGCCGCGGCGCGAAGATGAGCACCGGCAACGCGATCTCGATGACATACATGTTGGCGACCGACAAACGCTGGAACCACTCCGGCAACTGGTGTGCGTACCACCCGATCCACGATGGCAGCGGCTGGGTCTCGTAATGCACGTCCAGCGCGGACAGGTCGCGCCACGTCGGTTCGCCCGACAACAGCTTGGTGACGCCGGACAGGAACATGAGCTTGAACAACAGCAGCCGGCCGAGCAACAACCCGATCGGGGGTGGGCGGGGCAACCGCCACAGCTTCGGACGCCAGTCGGCCGGGGCGAGAAACGCCGCCACCAGGGCCGTCTCCAGCAGCAGCGTGTCCCACTGGAACGACAGGAACGTCTGTCCGATCACGCACAGCGACAGGTACAGTATCCAGAGGACCGCGAGCGCCGGCAGGGGCACGACCCCCACGGTCAGCAGCAGCGCCGCCATCACGCCGGCGCCGCACAGCACGTTGAGAAACGCACCGTCGGTGCTCAGCCAGCAGACGGTCGGCAACGCCCGGTAGCACGCCGAACCGAGGGTCTCCCTGGCCCGGAGAAGGTAGTCGTGCGCCGGCAGAATGCCGTCGTCGCCGACGAGCCCGTGCAGTTGTGCCCACAAGGACACGAAGGCGATGAGAAACGTCACGCCCAAGAGCCTCAGGAAGACCCACGACGCAACCCCCCACGTGCTCGGTCCCGGGTCGGGCCCCGAAAGAAGGCCGGTCACCGCCGAAGCGGCCTGGCGGTGCCGGGCGACCAGCGCGTAGACCAATTCAGCGGCCCGACGCACGCCGGGTGCGTGGCGGTACGCCCACAGTTTCCAACCACCCAGTGCGGACAATACCGCGTGGGCGCCGGTGATCGTCTCGCCGGACGGTGTCAGCAGGACAACGCTGACCCGGACCATTTCCGGAGTCACGTGGGGGTGCAGTGCCCGAATCTCCGTCGCTGTCGCGTATTCGACGCGGTCGCCCGTCAGATCACGCCACCGCGCAACCTGTCGGCGGCAGAAGCCGCAGTCGCCGTCATACACGAGCAGTGGTCGATCGATCATCACGCGAGCACGAGCGGAAACACGAGTCGCATCGCTATCTCTTGCCGCATCTGCGCATCTTGACCAGTGTCCCTGATTACGGTACGGAAAGTGGGTCTATTTCGCCACAAAGGTATTGAAACCGATTGCGACCAAAATTAGATTGGGCGTCGGGCCTTTGATCGCGCGTGCGGCGGGTTCCTGACGGTGATCATCGTACGGTGGGAGATTGACAATGGTCCTGCAAGCCAGGCCTCGATTTCAGGACCACCGTGACCGCCTGCCGCACCCGGCCAGCCTGCGCGGCGGGCTGGCGGCCCCGGTGCGCCCCTACGAAATCCGCTGCTGGGCGAGATGGTTGCGAGCGAATCCGGACCGCCAGGCGCGTGGCACGTTCCGAAAACGCGCGCCGGACGGGTCCTTGCAGGTCTGCGCGATCGGCGCGCTGGAAGAGATCGCCGGCGCCGACGTGACGTTCCTGTTCTCGCCCACGAACGAGGGGAAGTTCATGCAGCATGTCGTGCAGATGAACGATTCGCTGGGCTGGAGCTTCGGCGAGATCGCCGACTGGCTCGACCTCGTGGCCGATGGGCGGCTGAGCCTTCGGGCCGCGCTGGCTGTGCGGAATCCCGCTGATCTACCGTGCGTATGAATCCGACCCGCCCGTAACGGCCTACTGTATTTCGTGCCTCGGGCCCGCTCGATTCTGCACGTTGACATGGATGCGTTCTTCGCGTCCGTGGAGCAGCTTGATCGGCCGGAGCTTCGCGGCAAGCCCGTGCTCGTCGGCGGCGATGGGCCGCGGGGCGTCGTGGCGGCGGCTTCCTACGAGGCCAGGGCGTACGGGTGCCATTCGGCGCAGCCCATGGTCGCGGCCTTGCGGGGTTGTCCGGCGGCCGTCGTGGTGCCGCCGCGAGGGCACCGTTACCGCGAGATCTCCGAGCGGGTCTTCGAGGTGCTCGAGTCCTTTACACCCCTTGTTCAGCCGCTGAGCATCGACGAGGCGTTCCTCGACGTCACCGGCTCGCGGCGACTCCACGGTGCGCCGCGCCGGATCGCCGAGGCAATCCGGACCCGGATCGTCGAGCGGGTGGGCATGACCGCATCGGTCGGCGTCGCACCGAACAAGTTCCTCGCCAAGCTCGCCTCGGACATGAACAAGCCTGACGGCCTGACCGTGATCGACGCCCAGTGGGTCCAACGGTCCCTCGCGGATCTGCCGATAGGCAGGATGTGGGGCGTCGGCCCCGCAACGGAGCGGAAGCTCCGCGACGTCGGCATCACCACGTTCGGCGATCTCCAGCGCTACCCGGCCGAAGCGCTCGAAGCGATGATCGGGACCCACGCCCGGCGAATGGTTGCTCTTGCACGCGGCGAGGACGATCGCCCGGTCGTCCCGGACAGCGGCGCCAAGAGCATCAGCCAGGAACAGACGTTTGCACACGATGTGCAGGACGCCCAGAACGTCCGCGACGTGCTGCTCGCCCAGTGCGAGCATGTGGGGACCAGGCTGCGGCGGCACGGTCTGCGCGCCGGCACGGTGACCGTCAAGATCCGCTATGGCGACTTCGAGACGATCACGAGGTCGCAATCATTCGGTGAGCCGACAAACCGCAGCGATCATCTCTGGCCGGCCGGCCGCCGATTGTTCGACCGCTGGGCGTCCGGGTCCTACCGGCCGGTCCGCCTGATCGGATTCGGCGCCGGCCGGTTGACCAGCCACGGCGGGCAGTTGCAACTGTTCACGGCCGCCGCCGACGAGCGGCGCCGCCGGCTCGACGAGGTGACCGACACGATCCAGGAGCGGTTCGGCCGGGCGTCGATTCGCCGCGGGGGCCGAAGCGGCGGTTCGGGCCGGTCAGTCAGTTGAATCCTCGGCCTTGAACAACGCCTCGGAGGGCTCCCGTTCGGCCTGGAGGGTCGCCGCCACAGCCTCGACCTCGCGCATCGCGCGAAGCACGTTGAGGCCGATGATCTTGCGGACCGCCAGATCGGTATAGCCCCGCCGCAACATCTCCACGATCAGGTCCGGGTACTTCGAAACGTCCTCCAACCCCTCCGGCAGCGACGACGTCCCGTCGTAGTCGCCGCCGATGCCGATGTAATCCACGCCGATCAGGTCGCGGATGTGATCCATGTGGTCGACGACCTGCCCGATCGTCGCTCGCGGTTTGGGGTTGACGAGATCCCAGGCGGCCAGCCCGGCAGTCATCGCCACGGTGTCGCCGCCCCGGTTCTCCGAGAGCGCGGCCCGCTCGGCCCCCCGGCGCTCGGCCCACGTTCGCAGGTCCTCCGAGACGTAGTAGCCGAGAAAGACGACCATGACCACGCCGCCGTTGTCGCGGACCCGAAGCAGGACGTCGTCGGGAACGTTGCGCACGTGATTGCAGACGGCGAACGCCGAGGAGTGCGAGAAGATCACGGGCGCCGCCGTGACGTCGAGCGTGTCGTGCATCGTGGCGGGCGACACGTGGGAGAGATCGACGAGCATGCCCAGCCGGTTCATCTCGCGGATGACCTCGCGACCGAAGTCGTTCAGGCCGTCGAACTGGGCGTCGTCGGTCGCGGAGTCCGCCCAGTTGGTGTTCTTCGAGTGGGTCACGGTCATGTACCGTGCGCCGAGGTCGTAGGTCGCGCGGAGCACCGCCAGCGAGTCCTCGATCGAGTGCCCGCCCTCCATGCCGATGAGCGAGGCGATCTTGCCATCGGCGTGGATCCGCTCGATATCGTCGGCCGTGAGCGCCAGTTCGAGGTAGTCCGGATAGCGGTTCACAAGCCGCTTGACGAAGTCGATCTGCTCGATGACCGTCCGCGCATCGCCGGCTCGTCCGCCCCGCTGGGCCGGGATGTAGACGGACCAGAACTGCGCCCCGACGCCCCCCTGCCGCAACCGGCCGATATCGGTGTGCATCGGCGGGTCGAGCGTCGAGAGGTCGCTCGCGAAATCCAGACTGTCGAGATCGAGATCGACCCGCTTGCGGTATTGCCACGGCATGTCGTTGTGCCCGTCGATCAAGGGCGTCTCGTGAAGCAGGTTCCGGGCCCGTTCGCGCAGGACGTCGTCGTTCGGTGGCGCCGCCAATGCGGCTCCCGCGGACAGGACCAGGCCCGCGTGCAGCATCCCGATCGTGATCTTCGTCATCCACGTGCTCCTCTGGTTCGTTCGCCGCCCGCCTTCGAAGATACTGTAACGCGCCGGGCCCGACACCCCTGCATTGATTCTTCCAACCTTCCACCGGAAGCAGAACCATGACCACCACAGTATCCAGGTCGATCGATACCGAGGCCGTGCACGCCGGGGAACCCGAGCCGCGAATCTGCGGAGCGGTTGCGATGCCGATCTTCCAGACCTCGACGTACATCTACGAGGGCGAGACCCGATACCACGCCACCCGCTACGTCCGGCTCAACAACACGCCGAATCACCTGGTCCTGCACGACAAGCTGGCGATCCTGGAACGGGCCGAGGACGCGATGGTCACGTCCAGCGGGATGGCGGCGATTTCCACGGCCCTGCTCGGCCTGCTGCGGGCCGGCGATCACCTGCTGCTGCTCGACTGCCCCTATGGCGGCACACGCGGCTTCGTCGTCGATGACTTGCCGCGGTTCGACATCGCCCACACGTTCGTCGATCCGGATGATCCAGCCGGCTGGTCGGCGGCCCTGCGCGACAACACGCGGGTCATCTACATGGAATCGATCACCAATCCACTCATGCAGGTCCCGGACCTCAGAGCCGCGGTCGAGTTCGCCCGCCGCCACGGACTGGTCTCGATGGTGGACAACACGCTGGCCAGCCCCGTGAACTTCCGCCCCGCCGAGATCGGGTTCGACATCTCGCTGCACAGTTGCACGAAGTACCTCAACGGCCACAGCGACGTCGCCGCCGGCGCCATCGTCGGCCGTGCGAGCCTGATCGGGACGCTGCGGCCGCTACTGGACCACCTCGGCGGCACGCTCGATCCACACGCCTGCGGCATGCTGCACCGGGGCATGAAGACGCTCGCGTTGCGCGTCCGTCGCCAGAACGACACGGCCGGCCGGATCGCCCGGTTCCTGGACGAGGAATCCGCGATCAGCGTCGTCAATTATCCCGGCCTCGCATCGAGTTTGGGCCATACCCGCGCCGCCGAGCTGTTCGACGGCTTCGGAGGGATGATGAGCTTCGACTTCACCGGCGGGCTGCCCGCGGCCCAGCGGTTCCTGCAGCGCGTCACGATACCCCTCGAAGCGGTGAGCCTCGGCGGCGTGGAGAGCCTGGTCATCCGTCCGGCGGTAACGGCCTATGCGAACGTGGCGCCTGAAGACCGGCGCCGGCTGGGCGTGACCGACAGCCTGGTGCGGCTCTCGGTCGGGATCGAGGACCCGGACGAGCTGCTGGAGGATCTGCGCGCGGCACTGGCGTAGCGTGCCATGCTTCTCCCGCCAAAGGCGGGAGAAGCATGGCCTTGCGGTTCGGAGTCGTACAAAGACATGCTTCTCTCGCCTTCGGCGGGGGAAGCATGGCACGTTATCATCTGTGCCCATGAACCTCCGATCCGCGGACAGCGTGTTGAACCAGGAGTGACGTCGTCATGAGACACACGATTCTGGTGTTCTGCGTCGCCCTGGTGGCGATCGCGTTCCCCGGCTGCCATCGCGTGGCGATGCCGGGCTTGACTTACGAGCCGCCGGTCGGCTGGATCCGCGAAGATCCGACCAGCGACGGTCGCCTGATCCAGTACCGCCTTCGCGGGCAGGACGAGGCCGCCGGCGACGCCCGACTGGTCGTCTATTTCTTCGGTCAGGCGGGGACCGGCACGGTGGATGCGTATATCGAGCGATGGGCCAGCCAGTTTCGCCAGGACGATGGGCGGCCGTCGATCGAGGTCGCACGCGTCGAGCATCACGAGACCAACGGCCTCGCCGTGCACACGATTGCCGTGCAGGGAACCTATACCGCGATGAACGCAGCCGGCGAGCACCTGAATCGGCCCGGCCGGAGCATGCACGCAGCGGTCGTGTACACCGAGGCGGGGCCCTACTACTTCAAGGTCGTCGGCCCGACCGAAACGGTCCGCCGCTGGGACGCTTCCTACTACGCCCTGCTCGCCACGTTCAAGCCGGCGCCTGTTCCGACCGCTCCGTAGCAGTCCCCGGCAGAAGTCGTCAAGCTGCGATGATGAGGACCCTACCTGGTCAGGATCGACGCATCTTCGACGCCGTCGACCAGGGCACGGCCGCGCCGGGGGCCCAGGACGCTGACCGCGGATGCGAGCGCGTCGGCCGTCGTCGCGTCCGCGGCGATCACCGTGACCGGGGATCGGTTCGTGAGCCCGAGCCCGGTTGCGGGATCGACGATGTGCGAGTACCGGACCCCGCCGATCTCGACGAACTGTCGGGTGTCGCCGGACGTGGCGACGCCGCAGTTGGCGACCTGCAGAAAG
>SMVB01431235.1_pt1 | contig 10206 bp, 7 predicted proteins | sample 2456461 | NCBI WGS metagenome assembly SMVB01 (sample SAMN11095934, study PRJNA526329) | marine sediment metagenome | biome: Marine sediment; feature: Surficial sediment; material: Deep marine sediment; isolation source: Hadal surficial sediment | place: Pacific Ocean | collected 2014-05 | depth 0-1...
GAGGCTGTCCAAGATTAGGGATTGTCGCGAGATTGTGCTGGTTTGAGTCAGTTATTTCGATCGTTGGAGGGACGAATAGGTGGGCTATTCAACGAAAAGGATCGGACAATCCGGCCACATCCAGCACCTCCGCCGTAGATCCGTCTAATCTTTCACAGCCTTCTAGCCGAGGCCTTTTCCTCTATCCTCAATAAATGGCTTTGCTTCTCCGATGTAACGAATAGACCAATCAAGGAGGAAGCTATGCAACGTTTACGTAAAATCCTGTTCATTGGAATGGCTACCATTTGGAGTGTCACGGTCTGTACACTTTCCTGGGGTCAGGCCATCATGCCGTTGTCAGGCACTAAAGGGGCCGGTTCCATCAATGATGGGATTAGTCAGTTTAATCAACGTAACCTTGATTCCGCGGTCTCACACTTTCAAAAGTCCCTAAAGACGAATCCGCGATCCGCGGTCGCTCACTACAATTTAGCCCTTGCCTATAATCAAATGGGCCAACGGGAAAAAGCCTCTCGTCATTTTCAAAAAGCCTCGAAATTTGGACGACTGAATCCGTTCATTCAAAATTCTCGTATTCTTCAACAGCACGTGCAGACTTCTAAAAACAAGAGATAAAGAATTCCCCTCCGTTAGGTTCTTTTCCCTCCTTGGTTCAACCCGGACTTAACAGGTGAACGCGCGTTGATGGTGCTTCATCATTTCGTCGCTGGGCGCTCGCAAACAACGAGATACGGATAACGAGCAACCGATCACATCTCCTACTGCGGAATTCAGGCTGAATGGGCCTGTTGAATAATTCAAAAAATTCTCGATAGCAGGCTTCCCTGACACCTACCCTCAAGCGGCAGAAGGAGCAGGGACTGTTCAAAAATGGCGCTCGCCTGCGCGAAGCCGCTTCGGCGGAGCCAGGTCCAGCAAGGCCGCAGGCAGTGAGGAGGCTGAGGCGTACACGGGGGTACGTTGAGGCCTCCGAACGCGAACGGTGCGAAGAGCGCCAAGTTGGTGAGCCCGAAGGCCGAGAACGCTGCTGGCGTCCTTTTTCAACAGTCCCTGAATGGATCAAACAAAAAGCAGAGGCATTACGCTCCGACAGGGCGTGTCTGCGCAAGCTTCTTTGCGGCATCGGAAATATCCACGGCATCACTGGATGGTTGAACCGGTAGGGTTTCTAGAGCAACGCCTTGAAGCGTTGCTTGCAGCAAGAACAACGCAGGATGACTTTCTAGAGATGAGATTTGCATGATGGATCTTTCGTCAAATTTTTGGCTACGTAAACTTCATTCAAAAAAATTCTCCCGGCATTCTAGATTCATTTTCAATATTCCAAATTCATCTTGGATCGTTTTTTCGTCACCTCTCGGACGACCCGCGACGTTTCACGGAATTCAGGACCAGGCCTTAACAATTAATGACTGATCTCCGAGTAGATGATGAATAGTCCTAGTCTAGGGGGCAAATATTCTTACTTACCACATTTTAACCCGATGACATGTTGTTCTGTCGGTCGAAGTTAAAAGAGGTGCAAAGGAACCTCCTCAACAATAACCTGGTGGATGCCATGATCGAAACACCTCTGGAAAAGGATGAGATGTGATGACGAGTAGAACGGGGCACGGCCTTTGAAATTCTTTCACCATATCTCTGTGAAACGAAAATTGGCATTGATGTTAATGATGCCAATCATCGCCTTGCTCTTTTTTGTGGTGATAAAGATCGTTGAGAAGGCTCACTCACTTGAAGAACTCCACGCGCTGCAAGGACTGTCATCCCTTGCTGTAAAAATAGACGCGCTGACGCACGAAATGCAGAAAGAACGAGCCTTGTCTTCTGGGTTCATCGGCAGTCAAGGAGAAGGCTTTCAAGCCAAGCTCTTTGAACAACGACGCCAGACCAACGAGAAAGTCGAAAACTTTAAATCCTCGATGAAGGAGGTCAAGGTCGAAGGGTTCGGGCCTCAATTTCAACGCACCCTCAATCTTGTGATGGACCAACTTGATCTGATCACCCAGTACCGGGAGGAAGTCGATGCCGTTCCGCTCTCGGTGTATGAAGTGATCGACCACTATACGGATGTCAACAATGCTCTGTTTCTCGTCATGGAGCATTTAAAAAAGTTGAGCCCGAATGCGAAGATCTCGAATCTCCTTGCCGCGTACATTAATTTTCTCAGAGGAAAAGATAAGGAAGGCATTGAGCGGGCGTTGCTAAGCAATGCGTTTGCCCATAGCCGATTTGTTGGGGATGGGTTTCAGAGATTTATTCGGATCAATGCCGAGCGAGACAGTTACTACCACGTGTTCTTCGCTTTTGCCACGACTCAGGAAAAAGAGTGGTATACCGCCATCGTGAAAGGGCAAGCCGTCGATGAAGTGACGCGAATACGACAATGGGTCTTTGAGAATAATGATGAGGGAAATTTAGGGATCGATCCGGATCACTGGTTCAGGGTGGCAACAGATAAGATGACCCTTCTCAAAAATGTTGAAGGAAAAATGTCGGAAAGTTTGCTTGTCGAAACCGAACGATTAAAAAGCCAGGGGCGCTGGACGTTAATGCTTGTCAGTCTCATTGGTATCAGTGTGGTCTTCACCTCAATAGGTCTGGCTTACCTGGTTTCACGCAGAATTCTCAAGCCCATCGCGGATCTGAGAGAAGCCACCAGCCAGATGGCCAGTGGCGCGACCGGTGTGCAAGTGACCAAAGATTCAGACGATGAAATCGGGGACCTCGCCGATGCGTTTAATCAGATGGTGGAAAGCTCGAACGAAGTAATTCGGCAGGCGAACACCATTGCCCGTGGAGACTACTCTGCGGAAATTTCTCCTCGGAGTGACGAAGATGTCCTCGGCCTGGCCCTGTCACAAATGACGGAAAGTCTCCGAAGGGCATCAGAAGAAAACGAACGCGAACGGTGGCTCAAAACGGGGCAGGCCGAATTGTCTGACAGCATGCGGGGAGAACAAGCCCTGCCCACCCTCTCGAAGAATATCATCACCTATTTGGCAAGATATCTGGGAGCTCAGGTGGGCCTGATCTATCTCGCCAACGACGATGAAACTTTACGCCTAACCGGCAGTTATGCCTACACCCGGCGCAAACATCTCGCCACGGAGATCAAACCTGGAGAAGGTTTGGTTGGCCAAGCAGCCCTGGAAAAGGAATGCATCCTTCTCTCCAATGTCCCGGAGGATTATATCCTGATCAACTCTGGTCTCGGTGAGACGGCTCCACGCCATATCCTGGTCGTGCCCGTCCTCCATGAAGGACACGTCAAGGGGGTCCTGGAGCTGGGATCCATCACACCGTTCTCCAACATTCAACTGGACCTGCTGAACCTCGTCGCTGAAAACATCGCCATTACCATTAATTCCGCCCAGGACCGAGGAAAAATGGCAGAGCTGTTGAGTGAAACGCAGCGGCAGTCCGAGCAATTGCATCAACAGCAGGAGGAATTACAAGCCACCAATGAGGAGTTGCAAGAACAAACGCAGGCACTCAAACAATCAGAGGAAGAACTCAAGTGCCAAAGCGAAGAACTTCAAACCTCCAACGAGGAACTGGAGGAAAAATCGGAATATCTGACCAAACAAAAAGCCGACATCGAAAAGAAAAACGCCGAAATCCAAATCGCCAAGCAGGAACTCGAGGAAAAAGCCCGAGATCTTGAAGTGGCCAGTCAATACAAATCTGAATTCCTTGCCAACATGTCTCACGAACTCCGGACGCCCCTGAACAGCCTGCTCATACTCGCGAAATCCCTGGCCAATAATGACGAAGGTAACCTGACAGACGACCAGGTGGAATCAGCTAAAGTCATACACAGTGGTGGAATAGACTTGTTGACCCTGATCAATGACATCCTAGATCTTTCAAAGGTCGAAGCCGGGCACATGCATATCCACATGGAGGACGTCGACCTCACCGAATTTCTCAGTGGCCTGCACCGGCAATTCAATCCGGTTGCCCAAGACAAGGGAATTGCATTCGAGATGGAGATTGATTCAGGTATGCCGCCCACGATGCAAACGGACGGGCAGAGAACGGAGCAGATTCTTAAAAACTTTCTTTCCAATGCCTTTAAATTTACGCGTACCGGTGTGGTAAAAGTCAGGGTTCATGTTCCAGACACCGAAGTGCAATTCCACCAAGACGGATTGGTCCACGGAAAGGTCGTGGCTTTCTCGGTTACGGATACCGGCATTGGCATCCCGGAAGAGAAACAGAAGGCCATTTTTGGGGCGTTTCAACAGGCTGATGGGTCTACCTGTCGGAACTTTGGGGGTACGGGTCTCGGTCTCACCATTTCCCGAGAACTGACTCGACTCCTAGGTGGGGAAATCCAACTGCAAAGCCGGCAAGGGGAAGGCAGCACCTTTACCCTCTTTTTGCCAGTTGAACCCCGAATGGTTGCGGCTGAGTACGGTTCTTCAAAACCAGCATCCTCAAGATCTTCCTTCCCTGCAATGAACCAGAACGCTATTGCCGGTGCTGCTCAGACTCAGGACTGTGGTCATGCGCTCTCCCTCGTACCGTTTCTTCCCGATGACCGTGACGAGATTCATGAAGGGGTAAAATCCACCCTCATCATCGAAGACGACATCCACTTTGCCAAGATCTTGATGGAGATCACTCGAAAAAAGGGCTACAAGTGTTTGGCAGCAGGAGATGGAACGAGTGGCTTGCAACTGGCTATGGCCTTCAAGCCAAGTGCGATTATTTTGGACCTCGGACTTCCCGATATCGACGGACAACATGTCCTGAATCAATTGAAATCCCGCTCCGACACGCACCACATTCCCGTGCATATTCTTTCTGGTCGTGATGACCTGCCGGACTTCCTTGAGAGGGGTGCCGTAGGGCACCTGACCAAACCTGTCAGTTCCGAGGATATCGATGGGGCTTTTACCAAAATCGAAACGCTGCTCAGGGCAGAGATTAAGAACCTGCTCGTGGTTGAAGATGATGAGGCCAGCCGAACGGCCATGACTCAGCTCATTCAGAGCAAAGGCATAGACGTCACCGTGAGTGCCACCGGTCAAGAAGCGTACGACATCCTTCGGGCGATGAAGGTGGACTGTGTCATCCTTGATTTGCACTTACCCGATATGTCGGGGTTTGAACTACTGCGCACGATCAGTGAGGATGCGTCGATTACCATGCCTCCGGTGATTGTCTACACCGCCAAAGATTTAACCCGTGAAGAAGACCAACAATTGCGTGAATTTGCATCCAGCATTGTGATCAAAGGAGCCGATTCCCCAGGACGCCTGCTTGACGAGATTTCCCTCTTTCTCCATCGCGTGGAATCGTCTCTTCCTGTCACCCACCAAGATGTCACCAGGGTTTTCCACGATGCTGAGCAGATGCTGAGAGATCGAACCGTGTTGCTAGTGGATGATGACATGCGCAATACCTTTGCGCTTTCAAAAATGCTGCGGAAAGAAGGCATGAACGTGGTCATCGCTGACAATGGACACCTGGCCCTCGAAAAATTAGACAGTGAACCAAACATTGAGTTGGTGATTATGGATATCATGATGCCGGTGATGGATGGGTACGAAACTATGCGCCGCATTCGTATGGAGAAACGGTGGGAAATGCTCCCCATCATTGCTCTCACCGCAAAAGCGATGCCGGAAGACCAGGTGAAATGCATTGAATCGGGTGCCAACGACTATTTAACCAAGCCGCTGGATTTGGAAAAGCTGCTTTCCCTCATGCGAATGTGGCTCTTTACGGCCGTATGACACACACCGAGCTTGAAAAGATCGAGACGGATCTCCTCCTGGAAGGGATCTTTCAGCGCTATGGGTATGACTTCCGACACTATGCCCGCGCCTCACTGAATCGACGGGTCACCCATCGGTTGCAGCAATCACACTTGGAGCATATCTCGGACCTTCTCCCTCGAGTGCTCTATGATGAAGATTTCTTCAATTGCTTTTTGAAGGATATGTCCATCACCGTGACCGAGTTTTTCCGGGATCCCCCGTTCTACCAGAGCTTTCGAAAACTGGTCATTCCGATTTTAAAAACCTACCCCTATATCAAGATCTGGCACCCTGGCTGCGCGACGGGCGAGGAAGTGTATTCGATGGCCATGGTCTTACACGAGGAAGGGTTTCTTGGTCGAACGCAGATCTATGCCACCGACTTGAACAACCATTCTTTGGAAATTGCAAAAGAAGGGATCTACCCTATTGAGGGGATGAAGCAGTCCACAGCCAGTTATAATCGATCAGGGGCCAAAGCCTCATTCGGGGAGTATTATCACGCGCAGTATGAATATGCCCGAATCCATGATTGGCTCAAGGGCCACATCATGTTTGCGAATCACAACCTGGTCACCGATGGGATCTTCGGTGATATGAATGTCATCATCTGTCGAAACGTCCTGATTTACTTTGATCGAATCCTTCAGAGTCAGGTGCTGCGCCTCTTTAGTAACAGTCTGTGCCATCGGGGATTTCTCTGCCTCGGCACGAGAGAGACGGTGGAATGTACAGACGTCCAGTGCCAATTTGAAGCCGTGGCCAACAAAGAAAAGATTTATCGGAAAATGTGAAAGGTCATGCGTGAAGCGTGATCCGTGAAGCGTAAAAAAATGATTTTAACTGTCTCTTCAAGACCCATAACGCTTCACGCATGACGGGGCCCGAGGCCGGATACCATGACCCAGCACTATGACGCTATTGTGGTGGGGACCTCCGCAGGGGGATTTCATGCGCTGTCGGCTATAGTCGCTGAGTTCCCGGAATCCTTCTCACTCCCTGTGATTGTGGTCCAACATACGAAAGAGGACAACGATGAATTTTTGGCAAGGCATCTCAATCGCCAGAGTGCCCTATGGGTCAAGGAGGCAGATGACAAGGAGGCGATTCAGTCTGGACGGTTGTACCTTGCTCCCCCAGGCTATCACTTGTTGATAGAAGCCGATCGGTCTTTCAGTCTCTCGGTGGATCCCCGGGTGAATTATTCACGGCCTTCGATTGATGTGTTATTCAACAGTGCCGCCGAGGTCTACCAGGACAACTTGATCGGCGTAATCCTGACGGGGGCGAATTCCGATGGCAGTCAAGGTCTCCGGAACATCAAAGGACGTGATGGATTAGCTATTGTCCAGGAGCCTGACTCCGCTGAGATTGCCTACATGCCTCGAGAAGCCATCGCCGCTACCCCAGTAGACCATGTTTTGGCATTACAGGAGATTGGCCCTTTTCTTCGACAATTTCACGAACCGATCCTGGTCAAGGTATGAGCATGCAAGAAGCCCCACATCACACAACCCAACTTCCAAAGATCCTGGTGGTTGATGATCGGCAAGAGAACTTGTTTGCCATGGCAACGGTGTTAAAACAGCTGGATGCTGAGGTTGTGACCGCCCTGTCGGGCAATGAAGCCCTTTCCCATGTGCTGCATCATAGCTTTGCCCTGATTTTGATGGATGTTCAGATGCCCGAGATGGATGGATTTGAAACGGCTTCGCTGATCCAAGAGTATGCACACTCCAGTCATGTGCCCATCATCTTCGTGACCGCAATCAACAAAGAACAAAAATATATCTCCCAGGGGTATCAATTGGGAGCCGTGGATTACCTGTTTAAACCGGTTGATTCCGACATCCTCCAAAGTAAAGTGAAGGTCTTTCTCGAGTTGCATCGGGAAAAGACAAATTTGGGCAACGTCTTACATGAATTGAAGGACACGCAAACTCAGCTTGAACGCAACCATCAGGAATTGGCTGAAGCGCATCACCAGGTCACGACATCAAAGTCCTACGTGGACAATATTATCAAGTCGATGACGGATGCCCTGGTGGTCATCGAATTGGACATGACCATTCGCTCGGTAAATCAAGCAACGCTGTCTCTGTTAGGTTTCAAGGAGCAGGAGTTAATTGGACAGCATCCTGATCTCATCTTTGGTGAAGAATTAATTCAAGGATCGATTTTGGAAGAACTGGTGAAAAGCGGTTCGGTCTATGATCTCGAGGCAACCTATCTGACAAAAGATCAGGGGACCATTCCGGTATCATTTTCCGGTTCAATCCTGAAGGATGACCAAGATCGCTTTCAGGGAATCGTCTGCCTGGCTCAGGATATCACCAAACGCAAGCTTGCCGAGGCCGAAATCGCCGAAGCGAGGGACCGTGCCTTGGAAGCCGCGCGCCTGAAGTCGGAATTCCTAGCCACCGTCAGCCACGAGATACGGACGCCGATGAATGGCGTACTCGGGATGACGGAATTGCTCCTGGACACACCATTGACAGCGGAACAACTGGATTATGTGGAATCCGTGCGAATCTCGGGGAAAAACCTGCTCACGATCATTAATGACATCCTCGATTTCTCCAAGATTGAAGGCCATAAACTCAGCCTTGAGATCATTGATTTCGATTTGCGGACTGTCGTCGAAGAAGTCATGGACTTATTGGCCACCCAGGCTCAAGGAAAAGGATTGGAATTGGTCGGTCTGGTCTATGCCAACGTGCCAAGTGCCGTGCGTGGGGATCCTGGACGGTTACGGCAAATCCTCACCAACCTTGTTGGTAATGCGGTCAAGTTTACCAGCCAAGGTGAAGTAGTGGTGCACGTGACATCCGTAGAGGAGACTGAAAAGGACGTGGTGATACGATTTGACGTCACCGATACCGGCATCGGCCTTCCTCCAGAGACGCAGGAACGTCTCTTCCAACCTTTTTTCCAGGCTGATGGTTCAACTTCACGGAAGTATGGAGGAACAGGTTTAGGATTGGCCATTTCCAAGCAGCTCACAGAAATGATGGGGGGGGACATTGGGATATTCAGTGAACCAGACCACGGAAGCTTGTTCTGGTTCACGGTCCGATTGGCCAAGCAGCCGGTGACGTCTTCAATCGTGACGCCTCGTGAGGATTTACAAGGACTCCATATTTGTTTGGTCGATGATAACGGGACCAACCAGATGCTGTTGCAACATTACACGGAAATATGGGGCATGCGGTCGGAAACCGCGAATGATGGCCCACAAGCCCTTGACCGACTTCGCGCAGCTTTTGACAGAGGGGACCCCTTCGATCTTGCCATTCTGGATATGCAGATGACTGGAATGGATGGTTGGGCTTTGGCACAGGCCATGAAGGGCGATCCCAATCTGTTCTCAATTCAATTGGTCCTGCTGACTTCTTTGGGAATCCCGGGTGATGGAAGAATAGCACAGGAAACAGGTTTCGCAGCGTACCTGACAAAACCCGTCCATGAATCGCAGCTCTACCACACCTTATGTCTCGTGATGGGGAAAACGAATGAGACGGAGAACTGTCCGTCTCCTCCATCAAGGATCATTACCCAACATACGCTCAAAGAAGTTCAAGGCCAATCACGACCACGGGTTCTTGTTGTAGAAGATAATCCCATCAACCAGAGGTTGGCTTTACGCATGTTGGAAAAACTTGGCTGTCGTGTGGATATTGTGGGAAATGGAAAAGAAGCGATCGACTCAGTAACCCAAACCTCTTACCAAGTGGTATTCATGGATTGCATGATGCCTGAGATGGATGGGTTTAAAGCGACACAAGAAATAAGAAAACGTGAAGGGTTAGGCGTGAAGGGTGAAGGGTTTCTCGGAGACAACCAGATACCGAAGACCCAAGACGAACAACGAAATACGCTTCACGAGATACGAGATACGAGATGCGAGCGACGGCTCCCCATCATTGCCATGACAGCTAATGCCATGCAGGGTGACCGTGAAAAATGCTTGGAAGCTGGGATGGATGATTATATCGCGAAACCGATTACGTCAGAAGTTTTGGCTACCATGCTCAAACGATGGGTTCCTGATGGACCTGAACAGGCTGCCATGAGTTGGCCACAGGACTCTCAGAATATTCTCGGCCCTCCGGGCAGTCTTTAGAACAAGGCTACACCCATTGAGGAAGCCTTTGAGGTTCAGAGTATTGGCTGACCTCCTGAACACTCCGCAACGGGGACACACCCCTTTTCAAATCCACGGTCGTGGGTTCAAATCCAGAAAATTTCTAGCTCATGATGATAATGTAAGTAATTCAGAAACACAATGAAGGAAATTTGGAGCGGGAAAAGGGATTTGAACCCTCGACCCTCGCCTTGGCAAGGCGATGCTCTACCACTGAGCTATTCCCGCTCTCCAGATAAAGTTAGGTAGATTTCGATTCTAGTTTCCGTAATAATACCGTGTCAAGGA
>SMVB01107818.1_pt1 | contig 10205 bp, 12 predicted proteins | sample 2456461 | NCBI WGS metagenome assembly SMVB01 (sample SAMN11095934, study PRJNA526329) | marine sediment metagenome | biome: Marine sediment; feature: Surficial sediment; material: Deep marine sediment; isolation source: Hadal surficial sediment | place: Pacific Ocean | collected 2014-05 | depth...
GATTGGAGCCAAAATTTCAGAAGGTAAGTTGGATATATTAATATTCTTCTGGGACCCGCTTTCTCCGCTTCCACATGATCCTGATATAAAAGCGCTTCTAAGAATCGCGGTTCTTTGGAATATCCCAATGGCGTGCAACCGGGCAACGGCAGATTTTATGATGTCATCCAACTTAATTAACACTAAATATGACAGAATTGTTATTGATTATAAAAAATATAAGCAGAGATTTAAAAATGAATCTATTGATTAAAAAATGAAACAAAAATTATTTGATGCAATAGACCTGGCAAACAAAGGTGACTGGGACAAAGCTCACAAGACAGTTCAGGATATAGAACATGAATACGCATACTGGATACATGCAAATCTCCACAGAGATGAGGGAGATATTTCAAATTCTAAATACTGGTATGCAAGAGCAAAAAAAGATTATTCAGAAATGGATTTAAAAGGAGAAAGAGAGTTAATTAAAAAAGAGATAGAGGAAAATCTTTGAAAGATTACTATTTTAAATTTAGAATATTCTTATCTGAATTTTTGATGTTTTCTCTACAATTTCCCTTTTCTTTTCCCAGTGAATATTAAAAGCCTTGGTCATTACTTCAATTCCTACGTCTACTTTCGTTTATATTAAATATTAATTTTTTTTAATTAATTTTTAAACCAATCATCCGGATTAACTCGGATGGCAAGGACTTCTGCTGTTACGGTTTTAAGTTTGTTTGAAAACACATCACAGGATAGCCATACTTTTCTTCCTTCTTTTTGTAATATTGATGCCTCTAACCTGATAGCAGTACCTATAGGAGTGGGCTTTAAATAATCAATTTTTAACGACGCCGTCACACACCATATAAGCGGAAGTGAGTCCAATTCTCTACCTTCAATTTTGTACTCATTAGCTATAGCAGAACCCACCGCATGACAATCAATTACAGATGATATAACTCCTCCGTTTAAAACATCAACTGGTCCTGCCATATGATGTTTATGAGGTTCCCATACACATATTGATACATCACCTTTCCAATAGCTTTTTATTTGCAATCCGTGTTCATTATTCCCACATCCCCAGCATTTATTATGTTTCCAGTAATCCTGAAAAGGTTTTTCTGACATCAGTTGTATCTCCAGTTGAATATTTATTAAATTAAGTATTAGAAATCGTAACTATTAATCTTGCCTTTTACAACCTATTAGTCAGATCTCGGCAGCCAATTACTTATGTAAATATTTTGTACATAGCGCGAATTACAATCTATTACAAAGTTCTCTGCAAAACGGTGTTTGGACTTATAATATTATTAATTGACAATAAAAATAATATTTATTATAATAGCGAGCGAGCGCTCGGTTGTATTTATAAACTAACGCTTAAGGGGTTACATATGTTTTTATCAAATCTATCCGAAGATCAGAAGATGATTCATAAATTGATTTCAGATTTTTCTGAAAACGAAATTAAACCGGTTGCTTCTGAAAACGAAAGAAACTCCCGATTTCCTGCTGAACTAATCAAAAAACTTGGCGAGCTCGGATTTATGGGACATTTTGTGCCAACTGAATACGGAGGATGCGGTTTAGATTATCTTTCTTATATTATCGCCATAGAAGAAATATCAAAAGCCTGCGCATCCACGGGAATTATTGTCTCGGCACACAATTCGCTTACATGCAGCCCAATCATCGACTTTGGTACAGATGGACAAAAAGAGAAATACCTGCCAGACCTCTCTTGCGGCAAAAAACTTGGCTGTTTTGCTTTAAGCGAACCCGAAGCCGGCTCAGATGCTGCAAGCATAAAAACAACAGCAGTTAAGGAAGGAAAACATTATATAATTAATGGGTTAAAGTCCTGGATAACAAATGGTTCCGAAGCAGATATAGCAATAGTTTTTGTATCCACAGACAGAAAATTAAAAAGCCGGGGAATTACCGCTTTTATTGTTGACTTAGATTCTCCCGGGATCGAAATAGGAAAATCTGAACACAAACTAGGAATAAAAGCGTCCAGTACAACGCAGACAATTTTTGATAATTGTAAAATTCCTGCTGAAAATTTGTTGGGAAGTGAGGGTGAAGGTTTCAAAATAGCCATGAAAACACTGGATGGCGGGAGAATTGGCGTTGCCGCCCAGGCAGTCGGAATAGCAAGGGCAGCACTTGAAGCATCGGTAATATATGCTAAAGAAAGAAAAGCTTTTGGTGACAGTATTTCTAATTTTCAGGGAATACAGTTTATGATTGCAGATATGTCTACAAGAGTAGAAGCTGCAAGACTGCTTACATGGCAAGCCGCTTCCCTTTTAAACAAGGGACTTAAATATACAAAACAATCTGCTATGGCAAAGCTCTTTGCTGCCGAAACCGCTATGTGGGTAACAACAAAGGCAATTCAAATCCACGGTGGCAATGGATATACGACTGACTTCCCAGTTGAAAGGTATTTTAGAGATGCCAAGATAACAGAGATTTATGAAGGCACGTCAGAAATTCAAAGAATTGTTATTGCAAGACAAACACTCAGTGAATTCTGATTTTGTTACCGGGGATATATAAAAAATGCAAGACACTATTGAATCAAATATAAAAGATAAAGACCTTATTGATACAAGGCGCAGGGAAATTGTGAATGCTGCGGTTGAGCTATTTGTGAGAAAAGGTTTCCACCAGACCACTGTTCGTGAAATAGCAAGAGAGTTTGGGATGAGCATGGGCGCACTCTACGATTATATTAGAACAAAGGAAGATATACTTTTTTTAGTATGTGATCATATACACACCACTGTAAGCAACAAATTAAAAGAATCTGTGGTAAGTGAAAAAACGGGCATAGAAATCCTTAAAAATGCTATTTCTGACTATTTTATAATAATAAATGAAAATCAGGACTACATGCTTCTCCTCTATCAGGAAACCAAGTCCTTAAGCAAAGCTGCAAGAAAATATATTTTTGTGGCAGAAAATGAATTGACATCAATTTTTGAAGATATATTAAAGCAGTGCATAAAAGAAAAAACTGTTCGCATTAATCACAGAAAGACTAAACTTGTAGCAAATAACATTATGGTAATTGGTCAAATGTGGGCATTTAGACGCTGGGTTCTCCGTGATAATTATTCCATAAATTCATACATAAAAACACAGACAGAATTAATATTAAAAGGGATTATTTAACTATGAGTAAACCTAAAATTAGAAAAGTAGGGATAGCCGGGTCAGGAACCATGGGCTCAGGAATTGCACAGCTTGTTGCAGCTTCAGGGTACCGGGTAGTTCTAATTGATTTAAATGATGGACTTCTTAAAAAAGCGGTTTCCAGAATTGAAAAAAACCTCTTGAGACTGGTTGAAAAAGATAAAATTACAAAAAAAATTAAACAACAAATTGTATCAAGAATAATAACTTCTACAAATCTTGAGGAGCTTGGTGATTGTGATCTTGTTATTGAAGCAGTTTCAGAAAATATTAATATAAAAAAGCAGCTATTTGAAAAACTGGATACTATACTAAAAAAAGGCTGTATCATCGCATCCAATACATCTACACTGCCAATAATCCAACTTGCCATGATAACAAACCGACCCGAAAATGTAGTGGGAATCCACTTTTTTAACCCTGCCCCTGTTATGAAACTGGTTGAAATCATAAAGTCTCTTACAACAAGCGACCAAACTGTGCAAAAGGCAAAAGAATTTACTTTGAGTCTTGGAAAAGACCCCGTTATTACCAAAGACAGACCCGGGTTTATCGTAAATAGAATCCTGCTGCCTATGTTGAATGAAGCAGTTTTTGCTCTGGAAGAGGGAATGGGAACAGCTCAGGACATCGATAAAGCCATGAAACTGGGCACTAATCATCCGATGGGGCCTCTTGAGCTAATTGATTTAATAGGCCTAGATGTAATTTTGGATATTTTAGACGTTCTGTTTGAAGAATTCAAAGATCCAAAATATAGGGCTTGCCCGCTGCTACGCCAGATGGTAAGAGCAGGTTATCTTGGAAGAAAGTCAGGCAGAGGGTTTCATGATTATTAAAGAATAAGGAGATATATTAATGTTTGAACATATTTTATATGAAGAGATCAAAGATAGGATTGGGCTCTTAAAAATAAACAGGGAAAAAGCTCTAAATGCTCTTAACCTGCAAACAGTAAGTGAATTAAACAAATTTATAAATGAACAGCTACCCGGTGAAAACTTAAGAGTATTGATAATTACAGGGTCGGGTTCTAAAGCCTTTGTTGCCGGGGCTGACATTAAACAGATGAAGGAAATGAGCAAAGAAGAGTTTCATAATTATTGCAATGTTTCTCACGACAATTTCAACAAGATACAGAATCTAAAAATACCTGTAATTGCCGCTGTAAACGGTTACGCTCTTGGAGGCGGATGTGAGCTTGCACTTGCCTGTGATATAAGAATCGCATCAGATAATGTAAAAATTGGATTTCCAGAGACAAAGCTTGGACTATTTCCATGTTGGGGAGGTACTAAAAGATCTTCTATGCTAATGGGTATCGGCAAAGTAAAGGAGTTGATTTTTACAGGAGATATGATTAGCGCTGAAGAAGCTTTGAAAATCGGCCTGGTAGATAAAGTCGTAAAGCAGGACGAACTTATGGACGAAGTACTCAGCATGGCTGAAAAAATATCAAATAACGGCCCGCTTGCAATTGCATATGCAAAAGAAACAATTAATAAAGGCCAAGAAATGAATCACTCAGGTGCACTGGATTTGGAATTAAAAATGGGCGTTGAGTGTTTTGATTCTTTAGACAGGTTGGAAGGAATGACAGCGTATTTAGAAAAAAGAACTGCTGAATTTATAGGAAAATAAAAAAATGGAAAAAATTGTAATAAGCAAACCTTTGAGAACTGCAATCGGCACATTTGGCGGCACACTAAAAGATACGAGCGCAGTTGATTTAGGAACAACCGTGGTAAAAGAAATAATAAAGAGCTCGAAGTTAGACCCAAAAGAAGTTGATGACTGCATTATGGGTAATATTCTTGGCGCAGGACTTGGCCAGAACCCGTCCAGACAAATTGCTATTAATTCAGGCCTTGGAGTGGAAACGCCGGCAACGACACTGAACAGGTTATGCGGCTCTGGTTTACAGTCTGTTGTGTTTGCCGCTCAGGTGATAAAAGCCGGAGATGCAGACTGCATAGTAGCTGGTGGGATGGAAAATATGAGCCAGGCACCCTTTTACTTAAAAAAAGCCCGGTGGGGTTACAAAATGGCAATGCCCTCTGAAGAGATAATAGACGGCATGGTCTATGACGGCCTCTGGGACGTTTTCGGTGATTATCATATGGGAATAACAGCCGAAAATCTTGCTGAACAGTACAAAATATCAAGACAGCAGCAGGATGAATTTGCCTATAATAGTCAGCTTAAAACAAAACATGCTCAGGAAAACGGGAAATTTGACGATCAAGTAGTTCCGGTTTCTATTCCTAAAAGAAAGGGTGACTCAACGCAGTTTAAAACAGACGAACACCCAAGACCCGACGTGACAATTGATTCACTCAGCAAATTAAAACCAGTATTTAAAAAAGACGGTACTGTCACAGCAGGAAGTGCCTCAGGTATAAATGACGGGGCTGCTGCAATGATAGTTTGTTCTGAATCTAAAGCTAAAAATTTGGATTTAAAACCTCTTGCATTCATTCGGTCTTACGGACTTGCAGGTGTTGACCCTTCGATTATGGGCATAGGGCCTGTGCCTGCGATTCAAAAAGCTCTTTCAAAAGCAGGTCTTTCAATTGATGATATTGATTTGATAGAACTAAACGAGGCATTTGCGGCACAGTCTCTTGCATGCCTGAGTGATCTTCCAATTGCTGCAGAAAAGTTAAATGTAAATGGTGGAGCTATTGCACTTGGTCATCCAATTGGAGCTTCAGGCACAGTCATACTTGTTAAACTCCTGCATGAAATGAAGCTTCGGAAAGAGGCTAAAATTGGACTGTGCTCACTATGTATTGGCGGCGGAATGGGAATTGCTATGATAGTCGAAAAGATTTAATAGAACTAAAATTATATAGCAAATATATCCAGAGATTTTATATTTTGGGGTTTATCTCTGACCCACAGAACTTGCAGTATTTTGCATCCTGGTCATGCCCTTCTGAGTTACAGTGCAGACAAACCTGAGTGGATATATTCTTTTTAAAAGCATTGGCAAACTCTACTGTTACAATCCCGGTAGGTATTGCAATAATGCTATATCCCATAATCATAATCACAGATGCTATTGCTTTTCCCAGATCAGTAGAGGGAGCTAAATCACCATAACCAACAGTAGTAATTGTAACAATTGCCCAGTAAATACTTTTAGGAATACTGGAAAATCCGTTTTGGTCGCCTTCAACCAGATACATCAAAGAGCCCAATAGAGTTACTAATATTAAAACTGTAAGGAGAAATATAAATATCTTTCTTCTGCTCGCCATAAGCGCCTCAGCCAAAAGAGCAGATTCTCCAACATAATTAACAAGCTTTAATACCCTGAATATCCTTAGAATTCTCAACAAACGAACGACCATGAAATACTGAGAGCCAGCAATTAGCAGACTCAGATATGTTGGAAGTATTGCAAGAAGATCGACAACCCCGAAAAAGCTGGTCGCATATTTCAATCTGTTTCCTATAGAATATAAGCGCAATACGTATTCTATAGTAAATACAATAGTAAAAAACCATTCAGCCAGATAAAGCTGCTCACCAAATTGTTGCCGAATTGATCTTACACTATCAAGCATCACCAAAATAACACTCAGCACGATGCTTGTAATTAGAACTATATCAAAAATCTTTCCAAAAGGCGTGTCGGCTTCAAAAATTATTTCATGAATTCTGAATCTTAGACTAGAAAATGAATTATTATCTGCCTTATTCGCCATCCTATAATATAAATGAAGATTTAAGATTAATGAAAATTAATTGATTAAATATTAATACCTTTTAGGTAATTCAGTATATGACTTTACAAACAATTAGCTATTAGAAAATACCGCCGATACCCATTCACCATCAACATATTTATTTATTAACTTAAAACCTGTTTGCTCATATCCCGATATTAATTCCTTTTCCCTGAAGTCCTGAAATCCTGACAAGATTACTTTACCATCTTTATTTAACCTGGATTTTATAGCTTCTCTCATACTCAGTAGTGGTTCCACATATACGTTTGCTAAAATTAAATCAAAACTGCCAGCGGTATCTTTAATCTCACAGCACCTTGTCGTAATATCTTCTTTTACACCGTTTATTTCTATATTCTTGTTCGATTCATCAATGGATATAGGATCAGTATCGAATGCCAAAATATTTTTTACTCCAAGTTTTGCAGCCACTATTGACAGTATCCCACTTCCGCAACCCACATCCAAAACACTGTCTACCCTGTCAGTTAAAATTATTTGCTCTGCGGCTTCAATACAAAGACAGGTAGATTCATGATGACCTGTTCCAAATGCCATAGAAGGGTTTATCTCTATAACAATTTGTTCATCTTCACTTTCATATTTTTCCCAGGGTGGTCTTATTACAATTTTATCTGTAACTTTTACGGCTTTAAGAATGTCCTTCCAGACCTGCCATTTAGACTCATCAATTTCTTCAATGTTGAATGATCCAATATGTATATCGCCATATTCAGACTCAAGAAAATTTACATAACTTTTTATTTTATAAATGATCTCATTTAAGTCTGTGAAATTCGGGAAATATGCGCATATTTCCGAGACGCTGTCGTCAATAAAATCCTCTGCTACGCTTATAGAACCTATCCCGGTTAGAAAATCAGAAATTAAATCCGAATTTTGCTTATCGAACTCAAAAGTAAGTTTGGAAAGTTTGAACATAAGCCAGATATTTAATACAAAAGAGAGCCTTGTGCAAATAAACTTATTTATAAAGCCTAATATTCAAAATTAGAAACTTGGGCAAAAAACTTTATCAGTTCTCAACGTCATATTTACGCTTATTCCCATTCACAGAATGTACCAGTGCCTGTATTACGCTAAATTGCTCATCTTTTTCGCCAACCAAAAAATCTATATCATATAAGTTTCCTTTATTGTCTGCAAAATCGGCACAGCTTACATAAAAATCTCCTTTTTTTACGATTCCTGTGTGCAGACTTTTAAAATCCAATTTAAGAAGCTTCCCGTCAACAGCATCATAAATAACATATTTTCCATCATAGGTATTGCCCGTTATATGACTTGTCATAGCTTCTTGTGACTCTACCCTTGGTTTACCCTGGATAGACGGATCATCACCTGCAAAAGCAATTAAGCTAAGTGAAATAAACATCATAGAAAATACTGATATAACTAACTTATTCATATAAAGCCTCCTGGAAAAATCATATTTTTTATATATAAACTAGCAACTTTAAAGTTTGATTGCAAAAAAAAATAAAAATAGGGGGAGCAAAATTTATTAAAGTAAACTGCTTGCTAAATCTGCAAGCTCTGACCTCTCACCTTTTTCAAGGTTAATATGGGCATAAAGGTTTTGTCCCTTCATTTTTTCTATTAAGTAGCTAATGCAAGTAATGTTTTACCCGTAACTGCCTTTCCTGAGATTGACACAAGGCTTATATTATCAGCCATTAACGTATCTAGCGAATGTTTGTTCGGCATTCCTAGGTGTAGTAATTCCATAAGAACTTACTTTATCTATTTTTTTGATCTTTTCTTCATACTTATCGTATTTAGCCAGAACAGAAAATTTCTTTTTCCTTAAAATAAAATATTTATTCAGCCGTATTCTTTTATGACTTGGGAATTTGTCTAAATCAAATTCATATGGTTTTTTAAATAGTTTTTTCTTTTATCTAAAAGGGTTATTCAAGAATATTGATCAAAATTGCTTCTTAAATCTTTTATAATTTCATCAGTAAGTTCTTTAGGTTCTAAAACTTTCACATTTGATCCAAATCCCTTTATCCATCCGGTAAGAATCATATTAATATCGCTCTCAAAAGTAAGCTCTACACTTCCGTTTTTTAAAATCTTTTCCTCCTGTTTAGGATACCATTCTCTTTCAAGAATATAATCCTTAATTCCCGGCTTAAATAATAACTTTATCTTATATTTTTTATCCTCAAACTTAAACAGACTGTCTTCAAAGTATTCATCAACATCAAAATCTAAAGGATATTCAAAATTCTCTTCTATAACGTTTAATTCTTTTATTCTGTGCAGCGCCATGCTCACAATAACATTTTCATTGTAATATTTCGCCTTGGACAGATTTCTGGCAAGAACATAAATTGCATCTCTGTAATTAAAAAAATGAAGAGGTGCTATTTTGTACTTTTTTTCAGTATCTCCCTTTCCATAGCCAATTTCACAAATTCTAAAATCAAGCGCAGCTTCAATTATTTTTTCCAGATAATTAAGCTTATTCCTTTCTCCATAAATCTTACCTCCAAGCTCTCTTGGTAGAATAAAGAGGTTTGAAACACGGCCGAAGAAATCATTTCCGGCATTCTTTTTAGCTTCAGAAGCGGTCAGATCAATTTTTTTAAAAACCTCTTTCAGATTTTTCTGCATAAAAGGAATATCTTTAAAATGCGCAAAACCTCTAATGAAATAGAGCGCTAACACTTCATAGGTATTTAGAAGTAGGGGTCTGAAAGTAGCCGCTTGTTTTTCTATCCTATACCTGTATCTGTTGTCCGAACCTCTGTTTTTAATTAAATTTATTCCAAAAATGTTTCCTCCTATAGATTTCAAATCTCTTCTTACAGTTTTATCACTTTTCAAAACCGCATCTGCAATTTCTACTACGGTTACCCCGGTTTTATGATTAGAAAGACATTCTATTAAATAATAAAACCTGTCGTACTTCCCAATTGGTTCTGGAATATCTATCAATTTTTCTAACCTCCAAACTTTTTTTATCTTATTTTAAGATATTTTTACTGTTGGACAGAAATTGTCCATCCGCTATTTAATAATTATTTATAAATAATTAATATTCAACAAATATCGGAGGTGCAAAATGTACGAGATATCAAGGTTAATCAATCATGTAATAGGTGGGAACAAAAACAAGAAAAGAGATGTAGTTGAGAAACTCGGATACAAATACGATCTATATAAAGGTTACAGCAGGCTCAGGGGACTCTTGCAAACTGGCAAATGCAATTCTGAAATCAGTGAAAATCTGCCAGA
>SMVB01353737.1_pt1 | contig 10205 bp, 14 predicted proteins | sample 2456461 | NCBI WGS metagenome assembly SMVB01 (sample SAMN11095934, study PRJNA526329) | marine sediment metagenome | biome: Marine sediment; feature: Surficial sediment; material: Deep marine sediment; isolation source: Hadal surficial sediment | place: Pacific Ocean | collected 2014-05 | depth...
AAGTTGGGTTACAGAAAACTCCAGTCCAACGTGTCATTCGACAAGCTCGGAGACAAAGAAACAAAGACGGAGTTTGAATTGTTGAAGGTTGAACCACTGAAAGTGGAGTCGTTTCATGAATACCGAAGTGATGACCAATCTAGCATATCTCGGCCCTGAAGGTTCCTTCAGCCATATCGCAGCTTTCTTGCATGTTGCTGGTCGGGACGAAGAATCGGGTGGATTGCTCAAACCGATGAAGTCAATATGTGAAGTTTTCGAAGCGGTTGAGAGCGGCGATTGTGAGTATGGGTTGGTGCCTTACGAGAATTCTCTCGCGGGCAACATTGCTGAGACGCTTGAATCATTCGATACCTTCATGGGATGTATTCATGGAGAAGTCTATGTGCCGGTGAACCACGTTCTCATGACGGCTGCTCCCGACGCCAGTGAGATCGAGCGGATCTATTCCAAGTACGAAGTGTTCGGTCAATGCCACAAGTGGCTCCAGAAGAATATGCCCGACGCGGAGCAAGTGTCGGTAGCCAGCACATCCCACGCGGCTAGTTTGACAAAGGAAGATGAGAAAGGCGCGGCAATTGGATCGACTTTGGCTGCTAAGCATTTCAAGTTGAGCATCTTGGAGTATGAATTGGGCGACGGAGTTGACAACTTCACTCGATTCTTGGTGCTGGGTTCAAACAATCGTCAGCCTCCGAAGGATGGCGAGCCCAAGAACGACAAGACCACCATGCGATTTGTTGTTCCCCACCAACCCGGTGAATTGGCCAGAGTCTTGGATATCTTCTGTCGAATGGGCGTGAACCTGACTCACCTTGCTTTGCTCCCCAAGGCGATAAGCCCAATGAGCCGAGTGTTCTTTGTAGATTTCGAAGGTGACGCTGTTGAGAGGATTGATCTTACAAGAGAGATGACAAGGAATGGCGTAGGGTACGAAATTCTTGGTTCATATCCAAAAGCGGAGGACTTGCTGTGATAGATATTAGACATTCGTGGAGTATTGACGATGACGAAGGTCCAGACATTGAACAGATCATTTTTTGGGAGCTTGGGCATGGAACTCCACCCATTTATGGCTGAAGATGAATGCCCCCATTGTGGGGATGGGCCGTGCGACTTGAGTTGTATAGAGTAACGCTACCGAAGCATAATTGGCGATGCGCTGGTCCTGTAAACCAGACAAGAGAGTTCGAATCTCTCCGGTAGCTTTTCGCCGCTGTAGTCTAACGGCAAGACACTTGTTTCGTACACAAGGGATGGCAGTTCGATTCTGCCTAGCGGCTTTCGGGAAGGGTGCCAGAGAGGTTTAATGGGCTGGCCTGCTAAGTCAGTGATCGCTTCGGTGGTCCGTGGGTTCGAATCCCACTCCTTCCGCTTATCGGACGTTCGTGGCGGCCTGCGGGTTATGCGGACTGGGTAATTTGGCCACCTTAGTATAAAGGTATCACGCTGTCCCGGTACGACAGAGAATTGGGTTCGATTCCCAAAGGTGGCTTGACACACAATCTGAATATGGTATACTTTAGGAAGGAATGTCGGTGAGGTCCCGGCACCCGACTGGAAATCGGTGTGACTGTAAAAGGTTCGAGAGTTCGAATCTCTCTCCTTCCGCTTCGCGCCCGTAGTGTTTTAACGGTAGCACGTCAGGCTTCCAACCTGAAAGTCGGAGTTCGAATCCCCGTGGGCGCTTCTTTGGAGATGGAATGAAACAAGTGCTGTTGCTAAACGCATCCGAAGAGGCACTTGCTATCATTTCGTGGCAACGGGCTGTCACAATGCTCTGCTCCGGTAAAGCATACGAGCCCTTCAACTTCGAAGAGTCCTATGGCATCCCAACACCGAGCGGAGTATTTCAACTCCCTACGGCGATCATTCTACACTCATACGTTACGATTCCTTTCAAGCGAGTACAACCGACACGTAAGAATGTCCTCCAGCGCGATCGGTACATTTGCCAATATTGTGGCAAGGTTCTGACACTAGGAAGTTGTACACTGGATCACGTTGTTCCACAGAGTAAGAATGGTCCGAGTGATTGGCGAAACCTTGTCGCGTCTTGCAAGAAGTGTAACAGTAAGAAGGGCGACCTTTCAGTTGAAAAAGCTAACATGACATTGAGGGTTCGGCCGTTCATTCCGACCCGCAACTTTCTCATGATGAACGCAATTGACAAATCAATGAACGGGAGTTGGAAAAGATGGATGCCGCAGAAGTAGTGAAGATTACGTTTGGAAAGACGATCGTCATTTGTGGTGACGACTGGCAGCTTAGGATTTTTGCGTCGGCAAGTCAGCCGAGGTATCCTGAGCGAACTTATTTCGTTCTGACTGAATCTCCGTATGACGGTCATACGTTGGAGATGATGACCGAGGCAGAGATCGACGCTCGACTTGCTGCCGTGTCGAAAGCCTCCACTGAAACGCCTGCCTCTCTTGAGGATGTATTGCGCATGGGCAATATATCGCGAACAATGGGAGAGTACGTGTTTCCTCCCCTGACCCCTGTCACGATGGACGATATTTGAGGCGTCCGATAATCTCAAGACTCAAGTTGCCACTTGACTTTCGCGGGTGATATCGTATACTTTAAGTGGAAGGGACAACACTATGAACAAGTCCTGCGACAACTGCGACGGCCCCGCGACGACGACCTACAATGGCTATCCCGCCTGTAGTTCCTGTGCTTACGAAGCTGCTGTCGAAGATGGCAGAATCGACGAACAGTACGTCCGATAAGAGGATTCACATGGATTCGAACATCACTCTCGACCGACCGTTCCCCGTCCTCTACCACAAGAGTAGCAAGGGCGACATACGTTCGTGGCAAGTCTGGACCGAAGGTGCGGACATTGTTACTGAGCATGGCCAGTACGGCGGCAAACTCCAGATTTCCCGCAAGACGGCGACAGGCAAGAACGTCGGCAAAGCAAACGAAACAAGCCCATCCATTCAGGCACAGCTTGAATGTGAAGCGATGTACAAGCACAAGCTGAGTCGCAAGTATTCTCTGAGCATCGTCGAGTGTGAGGATCGCAAGATGCTCCCGATGTTGGCTCACTCTTTCGAGAAAAAGAAGCACAAGGTTCAGTATCCGGTCTACGTCCAGCCCAAGCTCGACGGAGTTCGTTGTCTTGCGCATGTGATCGGGTTCAACGACGATGGTACGTCGATCGTTCAACTTCTGACGCGAGCGGGCAAGCAATGGGACATCCCGCATCTTGCTCTTGAAATCGCAGAGCTTCTTCCGCAGGGCGACATGGTTCTCGACGGCGAGATTTACATTCACGGCAAGACGTTTCAAGAGATCGTCAAGTTGGTGAAGAAGGCTCGGCCTGAGTCGAAGGATCTTGAGTACCATATTTACGACGTTCCTGTGGTAATCGACGATGTATTTGACGACAACGGCCACCACACCGATGAGAGGTCTGAGGAACCCTTTGCGGATCGCCTTGGTTCGCTTCTTCAGGTGGCGGGTGAGATCGAACACAACCAACTCTCGCATTTGAAGGTCGTGACAACGGTTCAAGTTGGGAGCGAAGAGGAAGTCTACGCAACCCAATCCGAAATGCTGGAAGCTGGTTATGAAGGTGCGATTGTCCGCACTCCGACCGGCGTCTACAAATTCGGGTATCGTTCACCGGATCTGCTCAAGGTCAAGACGTTTCTTGACGATGAGTATAAGATCGTCGGCTATCATTCTGGCATTGGCAAGTTTTCGACTTGCGTGATCTGGGAGTGCGTGACCAAGACAGGCCAGCCCTTCAACTGTGTGCCACAAGGCACGTATGAAGAACGGCAGGAATTGCTCCAGAACGGCGATTCTCACGTTGGAGAGCTTCTGAAGGTCAAGTTTTTCGAGTTGACTGACGACGGGCTGCCGCGATTTCCCGTAGGAATCGGGTTCCGGCTTTCCGAAGATATCTAAATAGACATGAGGAATGTGTCTAGTCGATCGCAATAAACAAAGCGTTGACCAAGACACTTAGCTATCTTGGGACCGCCTCCTTTAAGGGGCGGTTCTATTTCTCGGAGGCAATCAATGAAAACGTTCAAGCAATTCTTTGAGGCGATTACACCCCTGAAGCGCCCGGCAGGATTGTCGAAACCAGTGAAAGCTAAGCCCCTGAAGGCACCGAAACCGGGCATTGGCGGCAGCAAGATCGCGAGGAAGCGATTGGGTTCAGCAGTTCCGAAGATTATTGCGAAACCAATCAAGCTGACCAAGACCGCACCGAAGCGATTGGGAACGAAGATAAAGAAGAAATTGGTTTCTTCCTTCCAGCCTTTCAGTCGATTCGAACGACCCAAGATCCACATTCAACATATCGAAGATAGCATCTTTAGTGGCATCGACGAAGCCGCTACAGCTTTCGGTATGCTTAGTGGTCTGGCAGAAATGTTCGCGGGCCATTCTCCCAAGGTAGAAGTTCTTGTGTCAACCAAATGGGACGGCGCACCGTCAATCTTTGCTGGGACCAACCCAGAGAATGGCAAGTTCTTCGTAGGCACCAAGAGCATCTTCAATCAAAGTTCCAAGATCAATTACACACATGAGGACATCGACCGCAACCACAAAGGCGATCTTGCTGAGAAGTTACACGTTGCGTTGAGTGAGTTCCCGAAGCTGGGCATTGACGGTGTGCTTCAAGGCGACGTGATGTTCGGGCCGACCGGAGTCACAGAAGAGGTAATCACAGCCGAGCCGGTGTACGCCTTTACGCCGAACACAATCACATATGCGGTTCAGCAGAACTCTGCTCTGGGTCGAAGAATTGCGGAAGCTCAAATCGGCGTGGTGTTCCATACGTCTTATCATGGCAATACGATACGTGGCTTGAAGCCAACTTACGGTGCCACGGTCGATCACTTGAAAGAATGTAAGTCGGTGTGGTTTCTCAACTTCAACATTCAAGATAGCATCCAAGAGGCGGTGAACAGCACCGAGACAGTATTCAGCATCGCGGAAGCTGAGGAGTTCAAGGCGATCCAAACTGAAGCTCTCATCAAACTCTGCGACATTGGAGATTTTGCCGATCGCCTTCAGGAGCGAAAAGACGTTATGCCTGACCTGACGATGTTCATCAATTCCAAGGTTCGCGAAGGGACTACGGAGTTTACGGTCATTGAGTTTGTGGACTGGTTTACGAAACGTCGTGAGGCACACGCCGAGACATTCAAGATGGCGGAAACCCGAAAGCGAAAGCTGGAGGAAGCGAATGAGGCCCTTCAGTTCGTGGCCGATTCATACTATGTTCTGGAGAAGTTGTTCGCGTTTCGTGAAGATGTCACCCAGATGAAATTGATGTTGATTGACAAGCTAGAAGAATTCCAAGCTATTCCAGCTTTCCTGCGAACCGAAGGATCCGGGGAGCAATTCAAGGCAACCGATTCGGAGGGTTTCGTCGTTACGGATGTCCTTTCAGACACCACGATGAAGCTGGTGGACCGGTTGGGGTTCTCTCAGGCCAATTTTAAGCGGGCCTAAATACTACGGATGGTATTTTCTATAGGAGGTTTACCATGTTTGAATTTCTGTTAACGGTTGTTGGTGGTTTTCTCGCGCTACAGTTTGCCATGGTCTTTGTGGCTAATCTGACGACCAGTGAGCGTGACAACGCCCTTCTGCCGAAAGTGTACGCTGCTGTGGCTTGGGTGACTACTGCCAATGCCCGTATGGCTGCCGCTGCTGGTCGAATGGTGCGCGCCCGATGGGACGCTTGGCGAGCCAGTCGCTAGAATAACCCAATGAAAACGTTACGTCAATTTCAAGAGCAGCTTCCACCGCCCCCATCAAAGGCGGTGGTGTTCATGTTTGGTAGGTTCAATCCTCCAACGCTGGGCCATGAGGCAATGGTTGAGAGTGCCGTTCGTGTGGCTCGCAAGCTCGGCATTCAGGACGTTCGATTGTACGCCAGCTATTCACACGACGCTAAGAAGAATCCGATCCTTCACGAAGAGAAGATCAAGTGGCTCCGCAAATTCTTTACGGGGATCGAAGTAGTCGAAGATCAAACTGTCCGTTCGCCGTTTGACGTAGCTCATAAATTGAGCGAAGAGGGCATCAAACAGGTGATTATGGTTGCGGGTAGCGACCGGGCAGATGAGTTCCAACACCGTATTGGGAAGTACGTCAACCTTCCTGATCCACTCTTCACATTCGAAGATTTCACAGTGGTCAGTTGCGGTCGAGATCCCGACGCCACCGATGCTTCAGGTGTGTCGGCATCGAAGATGCGTGAGTTTGCTGCTCAGGCCAACTTTGAGAGTTTCGTCAAGGGATTACCTTCACTCGCAAGCGACATGGACGGCAAAGACCTTTTCGAAGCTATTCGGCGTGGGATGAATCTGGGCGAAAGCGGCGTTGTGGTGGATGACCGACTCTCCCGCATCAATGAAGATTTCGAATTGATTAGTCGCGAATTGACTGAGCTTCGGTCCTTCGACAAGTGGTGGTGGAATGCTCGCACAGGATTGCTTGTTGAAGTTAAGAGTGATTGGCATGTTCAACAGGTAGTAAACAACCCTGAGACGTTTGGTCTATCGAAGAAAGAACAGAAGGACTTGATTCCTCCGAACGCCATACAGAAGGACATCCTTCCTTCGCTTCAGGCTCATTTGCTAAAAAAGGGGTGGGTCGAGGTAACGTATGCGCGTGGTCTGGGTGAGTTAGTGATTCGGTCAGCCGCCACCAAGGATGCTCAGAAAGCCCTCAAGTTCTTTTTCAAGTTTGTCCCTGATCCCAATGAGGTACGAATTGGGAGTGGACGGTCTGCGATCCGTTTGGTCGGACGCCAAGCCATAAGTATATTTGCCAGAACCGGTAAAGAACCCCGGATATCGCCATTGTCGGCCTTCAGATAAGGAAGCATCATGTCCGATCTTAAGCAACAATTCACGTTTACAGAACGTGTCCGACTAAACGATGAGATGAGTGCTATGGAAGTGGAGCCATTGGTGCGCCTTGAAGGCGTTCCTGCTCCTGTCGAGAGGTTTGTGAAAAAGCACAAGGACGAATTCATTTCCAAGCATGGGGAAAAGAAGGGCATGTCTTTGGCATTTGCCATAGGCCATACGCAGTTCAAGAAAGGCAACCTTGAGCAGAACGAGATTGTGCTGCCCGACAACCTTCGGGAGTTCGAACAGGAAATGCTTAACCGTTTTGACGACCCAACTCTATCTGATCTGGCATATGAACAGTGGTCCCAAGAATTGATCGACCATATCGAGGAAGCGGTTGCGACGGGTGTCAGCATCAAGAAAGGCGATTGGATTCAGCTTTTCACAGGTGAGCTGGCGAAAGTCCAAGATATCGCCCGTGGTTTGGTCATGGCAAAGCGAAAAACTGGGGAAATTAAGAAGATCCGATTGACCCGATTATCTCGTATTGGGAAGCACAAAGGCAAACCCACATTTGGCTTCCTATCACTCAAGCAAGACTGATTCCCTACTTTCTAGAACAGCTAAATATGGGTGTAGCTACACTTTGAAATTCTGAATATTCAGGAGAACCCCAAATGGCATTTTTCACTCAAGATGAGAACAAAAACGTTGTGGATGTTGTATCCAAGATCATGGAACAGCGAGTCGCCGGTGCGAACCTTCCCGAAAATGTTCGCGAGGCTGCTGTCGAAGCTGGTAAGGCATGTCTTGGCAAGAGCCTAGAAGAACGTCGCCAGATTCTACATCACTTCTTCAACACCGCAATTGTTTCCGAACAAGGTCAGGATCGAGCATTCCGACCCACGAACGAGACAGTCACCCAATTCAACGAAGTTGCGCGAGCGACTGTGGAAGCCCAAATGGCTGCTGGTTCGTTTGACGACGTAGCTTCCAGCGAGGGTTCCCCTCTTGAGGGTGAGGACAAGGCTCGTATCAGCAAGCGTAAGGTCAAGGAAGGTGCCGAATCCGCTGGTTCGTTTGAGGACGTTGCCAAGAGTGAGGGTTCCCCGCTTGAGAGCGAAGATCAGAAAAGGCTCAAGTTGCGTAAGGAAGGCTTGATGAAACAGGCTGTTGAGAATCTTGCCAACTTCGGTGACAAGAAAAGGAAGTTCCCCAACGACAAGGATGGCGACGGGAAGGTAGACGAAGCCAAGGGTAAGTTCCCGGATTTCCTTAAGAAGAAGGATGATGAGGACATGGACGAAGCCACGGACACCACCGGCACCGAAAAGGAAGCTGACGACAAGGACATGAAGGGTCCTTCAGTGACCACAAGAGCCACCACAGTTCGCAAAATTGACACCGTTCCTGTGAGTGACACTCACAGCTTTGTCAAGGAAAGCTGGACGGTCTTGGTTGATTGCGATAGCATTGGTCTTGGTGAGCAGCACATCCTAGCTGGTAATCTTGTCACTCAGGACAACATCTCTGAAGCATGTGCTGGATGTCCCACGACTCGCCAACCCTTCAGCGTGACCGTCAAAGGAGCCAGTGAGGCCGAAGCAATCGAGAATTTGGCATCGGCTTTGGAAAACGTTGGAAGCAAGTTGACTTCTGAAAGCGTATTGGTAGCACACCGTACACCTGCGTAATGAAAACCTTTCGTCAATTTTATGAAACCCCTGAGCCAGAGTTCTTTGGGGGCGGCGACAAGGAAGCACTAACGTATGTTGATCTGGACGGAGTGCTGGCAGACTTTATAGGTGCTGCGGAGAAGGCGATTGGCAAAAAGATTGGACCGGATAGTATCAAGGGTCCTGAGTGGAGGCTCATAAACGCCAAGGAAGATTTCTGGGAGACTCTGGAGTTCTTCAGCAGCGGGAGAAAATTGTGGAATCACATCCGCAAGCAAAACCCGTTCATTCTTTCAGCGTTGCCTAAGTCCAATAGGAAATGGGCGCATGATGGGAAGATGGCGTGGATAGGGCGACACCTAAAGGTCAGCCGAGACAGAATTCTACTTGTCAATCGTGAGGACAAGAAAAAGTTTGCGATGGATGCGGGTAAGAACAGACCCAATTTGCTAATAGACGATACCGCTAAGAACATCAAAGAATGGGAAGCGGCTGGAGGAATCGGGATCTTGCACCGAGCCGAAACAGTAAATAAGACAATCGCAAGACTAAAGAAACTAGGTTACTAGGAGTAACAATCATGGCACTATGGGGCGAAGATTCTAAAGATGCGGATAGACCCAAGCACTTGAACGCTGACGAAGGTGTACGTTCGGTCGATGCTGCGTTTCAAACTGATCGAGGCTGGGAAGTTCCACTCGACGGAACCGATCCCGAAGATGGTCTGACGGAAGTTATTGCCGCGCAGAGCGATCCACTTCGAGACGAGACTGGGCAAGCACCGAACTTTTACTTTCCGCAGGCGGATGCGGATTCGAACCTGACCGCTCAGGTCGGCGTACCGTTCCAATTGTTTGTAAAAACAGTGGACGTTGACGGTGATGTTAATGCGGAGGTTACGGATCTCGTCAGTCAAACTGCGCCCGCTTGGGCCACGTTTACTGATCTAGGCGACGGTCTTGGCGAGTACACAGGAACACCAACATCTGCAACGATCGAAACATTCGCTGTTGAAGCTGAGGATTCGGGTGGTAATACCAACCAGCTCAGTTTCCAAGTAACCGTCCTTGCGTAATGGTGGTATGTTTATTGAGGGTGTGGCGTAAAGGGTCAACGATCATTGATATCCCGGCTGGCCTGAGCCACGCAGCTATTCTTGAAACCGCGAACATTGGCACCAAGGATGAGGCGATCGAGAACGGTTGGCAGCGAATTGCCTTCAACCGATTGCGTGGCGAGCCTGTGTTGGCAATTGACGCGAAGGACTTAGAGACGGCCCATGAGGCATTCAAGTGGGTGGTCGAAGAGACAGGACAGATGCCCGTAAAAGTCTTTCATGAACAGATGATGCTTGAGGGCAAAGAAGTTGATATGTTCTACCGTTATGGTAGGATCACCAAGAGCGATCTTGCGAAGTGGAGATAAAGGGTGTCATTTAAGAGTTTCAGACAATTCGTTGAAGATTGCGGCCGAGATGCCAAGAGCCTCGGCGGAGATGGTGGCGCACAGAATCAGTATGGTCGTTGGGGTCAAGAGCCTGTCCATCTGGGCGTGCATCGCATTGAAGATCCCAACGTTCTGCAACGATTGAACGCCCACGTCGGTCTGGTCAACACAAGAGAATACATTGATCCCCGATCAGCCCTGGAGCATGTACAGAATGCTCTCATGCGGTTGGGCTATCATTTCGACT
>SMVB01321254.1_pt1 | contig 10202 bp, 10 predicted proteins | sample 2456461 | NCBI WGS metagenome assembly SMVB01 (sample SAMN11095934, study PRJNA526329) | marine sediment metagenome | biome: Marine sediment; feature: Surficial sediment; material: Deep marine sediment; isolation source: Hadal surficial sediment | place: Pacific Ocean | collected 2014-05 | depth...
CCATGTTGCGCCGTTCACGCCAACGTATCCGCAGCCTTGGATTTTTCCGGTCCGTCAACGTCGAGACCCGGCAGGGCAGCGCGCCGGACAAGACCCTTATCGAGGTCAATGTCGAGGAGCAGTCAACCGGCGATTTGACCTTCGGTGCAGGGTTTTCAACCAGTGCCGGACCGCTCGCCAGCATCGGCATTCGCGAACGCAATTTGCTCGGTCGTGGCCAGGACTTGCGCCTCAATTTTACGCTATCCGGCGAGCAGAGCCAGATCGACCTTAGCTTTACCGAACCCTACTTCCTAGGCCGAAACCTCGCCGCCGGGTTTGACCTCTATCATATCAAAAGCGATGATGACCAGCGTTCGTTCGATTCCACGCGAACCGGCGGATCGTTACGGGCTGGATTTTCATATAATGAAGATCTCCGCCACGTCGTGCGCTATACGATCGAGAATCAGAAAATCGAAAATGTCGATTCCGACGCCTCTCTCCTGGTCCAAGAAGAGGAAGGGGAATCGCTGGAGTCGGCGATCTCGCACGAACTCAAATACGATACCCGGGACAACCGGTTCAATCCGCATGAGGGTTTCGCATTGCGCCTGCGCAACGAGCTGGCGGGTCTTGGCGGCGACGTCTTCTACTTCAAATCCTCGGTCGGAGGGGAATACCACTATCCGCTGGCTGAGAAGTGGACCGTGACGGTCGATGGCGAGATCGGCAACATCATCGGCCTCGGTCAGGATACGCGGATCAGCGATCGCTACTTCCTCGGCGGTACCAAATGCCGCGGTTTCGAGTCTTCGGGTGTCGGTCCTCGCGACAGTCTGACCGGCGACGCCCTGGGGGGAAAAAACTTCTATGCCGGCACCCTGGAGATGGGCTTTCCCTTGGGCCTGCCGGACGACTACAATATCCGTGGGCGGGTTTTCACCGATGTTTGCTCGGCCTGGGATCTGGATAAGACCAATGCGGACGTCCTGGACGAAGCCACCCCGCGCGTCTCCGCCGGCGTCGGTGTTTCCTGGCTGTCGCCCTTCGGCCCGATTGTTCTGGATCTCGGTTTCGCTGTGGTGGATGAGCCATTCGACGAGAACCAAATGTTGAGTTTCAGTTTCGGAACCCAATTCTGATGTTCACATTTCGGTTTCGGTATGCCCTGCTGCCCCTGCTGGCGGTAGGCTTGGTCCCGCTTCTCTGGACAGCGGTACCGGCGGCGTTGCGCGCCCAGGAATTGGCGCCGCCGGTACTTGCCGTCATCGATCTTCAGAAAGTGCGGCGGAATTCGATCGCGGTGCAGGCGCTTTCCAAAAGGATTGCGGAGCAGAAAACACGCCACCAGGATGAGCTGCGCGAGCAGGAACGAACCTTGCGCGATGCGGATCAAGAACTGGCTCGCCAACGCTCAATCCTGTCCCCCGAGGCTTACGCTAAAAAGCGCGGAGATCTCGAGCGCCGGGTTGCGTCTCTGCAACGCGATGCGCGCGCGCGAAAACGGGCCCTGGACAAATTATTTGCCCAGGGCATGGCCCAGGTGCAGGCCGAACTCACCGAAGTCGCGAAGGAGATTGCCAAGGAATGGGGTCTCGATCTGATCCTGACAAAAACGACCGTGGTGCTGGTAAGGCCCAAGTTCGAATTGACCCAGGAGGTCTTGCGGCGGCTCAACGCCCGAATGCCCGATCTACCTGTGGCCCAGCCGGAGAATTGACGCTGTGGCCGACCCCCGGTTCTTTAAGGTTGCGGGTCCCTTCAGCCTGAGCGCCCTCGCTGAAATTTGTGGAGCCGAGATCGGCGGCGGGGGCGATCCTGCCAAGATTTACACGGAGGTCGCACCGCTCGATCGGGCCGGACCCACGCAAGTCAGCTTTCTCGACAACAAGCGCTATGTCGGGCAGTTCCGGGTCAGCGCGGCGGGGGCCTGTATCGTCGCGCCCAAGTACGCCGAGCAGGCGCCCGCGGGCATGGCGCTGCTGATCGCCTCCAATCCCTACCGCGCCTATGCATTGGCGGCGCAAGCCTTCTATCCGGCGCCTGCGCCGCGGCCCGGCCGGCATCCGAGCGCGGTGGTCGATTCCAGTGCGCGTATCGGTGAGGGGACCGAAATCGGCGCCGGCGTGGTGATCGCTGCCGGCGCGGAGATCGGGCTGGGCTGCCGGATCGGCGCCAATGCGGCGATCGGCGAGGGTGTGACCGTGGGCGACGCCACCGTAATCGGCGCCAACGTGACCTTGAGCCATTGCCTGATAGGCAGAAACTGTCAGATTCATCCCGGCGTCTGCATCGGCAACCGGGGCTTTGGATTTACCCTGGACCCGGAGGGCTACCTCGACGTGCCCCAGCTTGGCCGGGTCATTATCGAAGACGGCGTCGAGGTCGGTGCCAACAGCACGATCGACCGTGGATCGGGGCCGGACACGGTAATCGGCGCCGGGTCGAAGATTGATAATCTGGTGCAAATCGGGCACAACGTGACTCTGGGCCGCGGCTGCGTGCTGGTTAGCCTGTCGGGCGTCGCGGGCAGCGCCGCGCTTGGGGACCACGTTCTGGTCGGGGCCCAGGCGGGGATTGCGGGCCACATCACGATCGGCAAGGGCGCTCAGCTTGCGGGGCGGGCCGCGGTCATACGCGATATCGAGCCCGGTATGACGGTGGCCGGCACACCGGCCATGCCGATCAAAGATTTTTTCCGACTTTGTGCGATATGGCGGCGGCAGGTGAAGACGAGGGGCAAGGGCGATGAGTGAGCGAGCCGCCGTCGGAGAAGTGGTGGAAACCCTCGATGTGATGCGAATCATGGAGATGATTCCGCACCGCTATCCATTTCTCATGATCGACCGGGTCGTCGATCTCGTGCCCGACGTAAGTGCGGTCGGCATCAAAAACGTCACCATCAACGAACATCATTTTCAGGGCCACTTTCCGCGTCAGCCGGTGATGCCCGGGGTGATGATCATCGAATGTATGGCGCAGACCGCAGCGGTCCTTGTGGTCGAGACCCTGAAAGGGGCGGCGGCGGGCAAGCTGGTCTATTTCATGACCATCGAGGAGGGCCGGTTCCGAAAACCGGTGGTGCCCGGCGACCAACTCCACATCCACGTCACCAAGCTGCGCCGGCGCGGCGCGGTCTGGAAATTCAGTGGGGAGGCGCGGGTCGATGGCGTGCTCATGGCCCAGGCGCGCTTCACCGCTATGATTATGGACGATTGATGGGTGCCATTCACGAGACCGCGATCGTCGATCCGCAGGCTCGGCTCGGCACGGGCGTTGAGATCGGCCCCTACTGCATCGTTGGCTCCGATGTCCAGTTGGGCGACGGCGTGGTCCTGCTCAGCCACGTGGTGGTTGCCGGCCGCACCACGATCGGACCCCGGACTCAGATCTTTCCCTTCGCCTCGATCGGCCACCGGCCGCAGGACCTGAAGTATGCCGGTGAAGCCTCGGAATTGATCATCGGCTGCGACAATACGCTGCGCGAGCACGTGACCATGAACCCGGGTACCGAAGGTGGCGGCATGATGACCCGGGTCGGCGACCGGGGTTTGTTCATGATGGGCGCCCATGTGGCCCACGATTGCCAAATTGGCGATCGGGTCATCATGGCCAACAACGCGACCTTGGGGGGCCATGTCGTGATCGGGGACGATGCGATCATCGGCGGCCTTTCGGCAATCCACCAGTTCGTCCGTATTGGCCGCCACGCCATGATCGGCGGCATGTCGGGGGTCGAGCACGATGTGATCCCCTTTGGCCTGGCGACCGGCGAGCGGGCCCGGCTCCAAGGCCTCAACGTGGTCGGCATGAAGCGGCTTGGCCTTGCCCGAGCGGACATCCAGACCCTGTCCCAGGTCTACGCGCGGCTGTTCGGCCCGGAGGATACCCTGGCCGAACGGGTCGAGCGCCTGGCCGCGGAGTTCGGCGAAGCGGCGGCTGTCGCCGACCTCATCGCCTTCGTACGCGCCAAGTCTTCGCGCGCTCTGTGCCGACCCAAAGGGAATGGCGGCTAAACTCGGAATCATCGCCGGCGGCGGCGGCCTTCCGGCTCGGCTGGCTGAGGTGTGCCGTGCGAGCGGGCGTGCGGTCTTCGTGCTTGCCTTCGAGGGTCAGACCGATCCGGCCACGGTGGCGGGGGTGGACCATGCCTGGGTGCGCTTAGGTCAAGTGCGCCCAGCATTGGAGGCGCTGCATGGCGCCGGGGTCGAGGAGTTGGTGCTGATCGGGCCGGTCAAACGGCCGAGCATCAACGAGATTGGCTTCGATCTCCGCAGCGCGAAATTCATGGCCAAAGTCGCTGCCCAGGGGCTGGGCGACGACGGCCTGCTGCGCGCCGCGATTGGCGCGCTCGAGGACGAGGGATTCACCGTCATCGGCGCGGACGACATCCTCGCCGATTTGCTCGCGCCGCTTGGCCGAATTGGCGCCGGGCGCCCGGACGCGCAGGCCGAAAGCGACATCGCGCGCGGCCTCGAGGTGCTGCGCGCGCTGGGCGCGGTCGATGTCGGCCAGGCTGTGGTCGTTCAGCAGGGTATCGTGCTCGGGGTCGAGGCCGACGAGGGCACCGACGGGTTGCTCGCCCGCTGCACGGATCTCGCGCGGGAAGGGCCGGGCGGCGTGTTGGTCAAAATCCGCAAACCGGGACAGGAGCGCCGCGTCGATTTGCCGACCCTGGGTCCGGAGACCGTGGCCGGTGCGGTCCGTGCGGGCCTGCGCGGGATCGCGGTCGAGGCCGGCGGCAGCCTAATCGTGGATCGCTCGGCCGTTGCCGCGGCGGCCGATGCCGCAGGGATTTTCTTGATCGGAATCGCCAAGCCGGCCTGACGGCCGAAATCCTTCGCGCAACTTGGTATTATCCCCGCTGATCGATCGGCACGAATTCGCGCTTGGTGTGGCCGGTATAGAGCTGGCGCGGCCGGCTGATCCTGTGGTGCGGATCCTCGATCATTTCCTTCCACTGGGCGACCCAACCGACCGTGCGGGCGAGAGCGAACAGCACCGTAAACATCGTGGTCGGGAAACCCATGGCCTGGAGGATAATGCCGGAATAGAAATCGACGTTGGGGAACAGCTTCTTCTCCGCGAAATAGTCGTCCTCCAGTGCGATGCGTTCCAACTCCATGGCCAGATCGAGCAGTGGCTCGTCGCGCTTGCCGAGTTCGTCCAGGACTTCGTGGCAACTGCCGCGCAGGACCGCGGCGCGCGGGTCGTAGTTCTTGTAGACCCGGTGCCCGAATCCCATGAGGCGGAAGGGGTCGTCCTTGTCCTTGGCGCGCTTGATGAACTCCGGGATCCGATCCTTGGAGCCGATCTCCTGCAGCATCTGGAGCACCGCCTCGTTGGCGCCGCCATGGGCCGGGCCCCACAGCGAGGCGATGCCGGCGGCGATGCAGGCGAAGGGATTGGCGCCGCTCGAGCCGGCAACCCGGACCGTGGAGGTCGAGGCATTCTGTTCGTGATCGGCGTGCAGGATGAAGATGCGGTCCATCGCGCGGCCCAGCGCCGGACGGACTTTGTATTCCTCGCTAGGCACCGAGAATGTCATATAGAGAAAATTTTCCGCGAAGCTGAGCTCGTTGCGCGGGTACACGAACGGCTGGCCGACCGAATACTTGTAGGCCATGGCGGCGATTGTCGGCATCTTGGCGATCAGGCGGTGCGAGGCGACCATGCGCTGGTAGGGATCGCTGATGTCGGTCGAGTCGTGATAGAACGCCGAGAGCGCGCCGACCACGCCAACCATGATCGCCATCGGGTGGGAGTCGCGCCGGAATCCGCGGTAGAAGTTCGACATCTGCTCGTGCAGCATGGTGTGGTAGGTGATCGAATTCGCGAAATCCTTGTGCTGGGCCGAGGTCGGCAGCTCGCCCTCCAACAACAGGTAGCAGACCTCCATGTAGTCGCTATGCTCGGCCAGGTCTTCGATGGCATAACCGCTGTGACGCAGGATGCCGACTTCGCCGTCGATGTAGGTGATCGCCGAATCGCAACTCGCAGTGGCGCTATAACCGGGATCGTAGGTGAAGAACCCCGTCTTGTTGTACAGCTGCCTTATGTCGATAACGCGCGGGCCTTCGTTGCCTTCCAGGATCGGCAACTCCCACGACCGACCGGTGGTGTTGTCGGTCATGGTGACCGTGTTCCGGACTGCGGAGGCTGCCTCCGCGGAATTCGACTCAGTCATTTCATCGTTTCCAGGGTTGCATTGGATGCTGTCTTCCTGCGACGCAGCATAAAGACTCTTCGTCCAACGGGCAAATCCACGCGCGGGCGCCGGTCGCCTTAACTCCCTCTCGCTGGAAAGTTATGGAGCGCTTTTCTGGTCCGCAATTCGGCCCAACGATTCGTCACGTCCCAGGACCGCCATGACTTCGAAAATTCCGGGAGAGGCGTGAGAGCCGGATAGCGCGGCGCGCAGGGGCTGGGCAATCTGGCCGAGTTTGCAATCCTCGGCCTCGGCGAAGGCGCGCACCTGGGCCTCGAGCGCGGCTTCATTCCAGTCGTCTAATTTTTCGAGCAAGGGCAGCAGTCGGCCGAGCCGCGCGCGGCCGTCCTCGGGCAGCAGCTTGATCGCCTTTTGGCTTAGGTCCAGGGGGCGGTCAGTCACGTAAAATGCGGCATTATCAGTTAGTTCATTTATGGTTTTCGCACGGGACTTGAGGCCTGGCATGGCGCGGCGCAAGCGGTCTCGCGCGTCGCTATCGAGGGCCTGTCCGGTCGAGCCCTGGTGCCGCTCGGCGACCAACCCGGCCAGCTCCCCGTCCGCGGCCTCGCGGATGTAGTGGCCGTTGAGGTTGTCGAGCTTGGCGAAATCGAAGCGCGCCGGTGCGCGGCCGACCGCGCCGAGGTCGAACCAGGCGATCGCCTGTTCGGTCGAGATCACTTCGTCGTCGCCGTGGGCCCAGCCCAGGCGCAGCAGGTAATTGCGCAGCGCCGCGGGCAGATAACCCATTTCGCGATAGGCCTCGACGCCGAGGGCGCCGTGACGCTTGGACAGCTTGGCGCCGTCGGCGCCGTGAATGAGCGGGATGTGGGCGAACGCAGGGCCCGGCCAGCCGAGCGCCTTGAACAACTGGGTTTGGCGAAAGGCGTTGGTCAGGTGATCGTCGCCGCGTATGACATGGCTCACCTCCATGTCGTGGTCGTCGACCACCACGGAGAGCATGTAGGTCGGCGTGCCGTCGGCGCGCAGCAGCACCATGTCGTCGAGTTGGTCGTTGGCCACCGTCACCGGGCCCTGGACCAGGTCGTCGATGGTGGTCTCCCCCGATCGCGGCGCCTTGAAGCGCACCACCGGCGGTACGTCCGGCGGCGCATCGGCGGGATCGCGGTCGCGCCAGCGCCCGTCATACCGCGGCGAGCGGCCCTCGGCGCGGGCCCGCTCGCGCATCTCCTGGAGTTCTTCTCGACTGCAATAGCAGTGGTAGGCCTTGCCGGCTTCCAGCAGACCGCGGGCGGCCTCGGCGTGGCGGGCGGCGCCGGCAAACTGATGCACCGCCTCGCCGTCCCATTCGAGGCCGAGCCAACGCAAGCCGTCGAGGATCGCGTCGATCGCGGCCTCGCTTGAGCGCTTGCGGTCGGTGTCCTCCACACGCAGGCGGAAGGCGCCGCCGTGGTGGCGCGCGAACAGCCAGTTGAACAGCGCGGTGCGCGCGCCACCGATGTGCAGGAAACCGGTCGGCGAGGGGGCGAAGCGCGTGACGACGGGACGCGGTTCCGAATTCATGCCGTTGGCCTGAGGCGAAAATCGAAATCCACCATGTGAAACGGCGTTTCGATCTGGCCGTGCCGGTCGCGTTCCTCCGCGGTCGGTTTGCGGTCGAAGGGGACGGCGAGGGACGCGCGCACGCCGAAGACCGCGTCCTCCTCGATGTATTTGTCCGCTGAATCGAAGATCTCGGTCACGATGGGCTCGAAGCCCTCGGCGCTCACGCGGACGTGGATGTGGGCCGGCCGCCAGCCGTGCTGGCCCGTTGCGCGCTGGTACGCACCGCTGGCGCCGTCGCCGGGGACCTTGTAAGCGATCGGCCGAATGGTGCTGAAGCAATAGGTCCCGTCGCCGTCCGCGTGCAGGCGGCACCGAAGGTTGTCGTCGGACTGGTCCGGATCCTCGGTGGAATAAAGCCCATTTGCGGCATTCTGCCAGATGTCCAGGAGCGCACCGCCAATCGGCTCGCCGGCCGCCGATGCGATCCGGCCCGAGACGACGATGCGCGCACCTTCGTTATCCTTGATAAGATCGCCGCCGGATTCGAGAAGCGGCATGTCCGCTATGTAAAAAGGCCCAAGGAGACTCTGTTCCGAGACGCCCCCGGCATCGCCGCTCTTGATAAGATCGATCAGCGACGAGACGCCCAGCAGATCGGAGAGAATGATGAATTCGTTGCGCTTGTCGCTGGAAATATCCGCGGCCCGCAGCAAGAACCCCATCGCCCGTTCCCATTCCCCATGGCTAAGTTCGACCTCTTTCACCAGTTCGTGGGTTTTTTGGACCAAGACAGTCAGGATTTCCTTGAGCCGCGGATCCTCGGTTTTCGAGATCGACGCGACAACGGCTTCGGTGATGTTCTGGTAGGTCAGGTCTTTCATGGGTCGGTTCCGGTTTTGTCGGGCGCTAAACGAGAATCAGGCTGATCGCCGGGAAGGCGATGATCAGGATAAGGACCAGGAGCATCACGACGGCAAACGGGAAGGCGCCGTAAAAGATGTCGAACAGGGAGATGTCCGGGTCGTCGATGGTCGACTTGATAGCATAACACGATAGCCCGAGGGGCGGTGTGAGCAAGCCGATCTCGGCGCCGACCACGGTGACGATGCCGAACCACACCAGATCCCGGCCCAATCCCTCGATCGCCGACTCGCCGGCGTCCGTGGCCACATCGATCCGCAGGGTGATATCCGGAAACGGCACCGCGACTTCTTCCGCCAAGGTGACGCCGCGGCGATCGAATGCGGCTTCCACATCCACCGGCAGAGCGTCGATCCGGACGCCGTTCTTGGCCGCGATCTTGTGGGCGATCACGTTGGTGCAGCCGATCAGGGCGGCGAGAATGTCTCGGTCGGGGCGGGACCCAAGTTGGTACCGCCGCGCACCTCAGGCTCGTCGATGGTAATCCGCTGATCCCGTACCGCAATTTCGGTTCGGGAGTGGCTCGCGCAGGTCCCATGGAGATTCACGGTCACCATGGTTTTCGGCTTGATACTCACCATTTCACGACAGGCTCGGTCTGTGTGGTTCAAATTCCTTTGTCCATCAGAGTAGCCATTCCGGCTTTCCTTGGCATTTCGAGATCGTCGAGCCGCCTATATACGGCACGCAATACCCGGATTGGCTCGCCTTCCCGGCGAGGATCGACTAACCTGGGGTGGAAGGGCCGCAACAAGGCCCGCGACGGGGAGTGGGGCGGTGACCGAAGCCGCTGGTGATTTCGTTCCGGAATTACCCGGGTCCTTAGGACGGCTCACCGCCGGTTTGGCGGCCCGGCTCGAAGCCGAGCGCGACCGCTGGGCGCTGTGGATTCCGGCCGGCTTCGCGGCCGGGGTCGGGTGTTACTTCGGCTTGGATCGCGAGCCGGCCGCCTGGCTGGGCGCGGCGGTCCTGGGCCTGGCGGTGGCTGCCGGGGTTCTCGGCCGGCGGCGGCCCGGCCTGTTGCTGGCCTGTCTCGCGCTCGCCGTGATCTCGGCGGGCTTTACGGCGGCGCAGTTCCGCACGGCCTCGGTCGCCGCACCGATCCTGGAAAAGCGCATCGGCCCGGTCGCCGTCTCCGGGCGGATCGTCGCCGTCGAGCGTCGTGCGTCGGGTTGGCGTCTGACCCTGGAGGCGCCGGAAATCGGATTCCTGGAACCCGGGCGGACCCCGGCGCGGGTCCGGATCGCCGTGCGCGACCCAAGCGGCGGCCAAGTCGCGCCCGGCCAGCGGGTGCGCCTGCGTGCGGTGCTGCGGCCGCCGCCGGAGCCGGCCGCGCCCGGCGCCTACGATTTCGCCCGCCGGGCTTATTTTCAGGGCCTGGGCGGGGTCGGCTTCGCTTACGGCAAGGTGCATGCCGTTGGGGGCGTGGCCAGCAGCTCCGGGAATGATCGAACCACAGCGGCCCCGTTGATCTCAAGGACCTGGTGGACCGGTCTGCGCCAGGTCATCTCCGAGCGCATTCTGGCCGCGCTGCCCGGAGAGACCGGCGCCGTCGCCGCAGCCTTGATGACCGGGGCGCGCGGCGCGA
>SMVB01408894.1_pt1 | contig 10200 bp, 9 predicted proteins | sample 2456461 | NCBI WGS metagenome assembly SMVB01 (sample SAMN11095934, study PRJNA526329) | marine sediment metagenome | biome: Marine sediment; feature: Surficial sediment; material: Deep marine sediment; isolation source: Hadal surficial sediment | place: Pacific Ocean | collected 2014-05 | depth 0-1...
AATTACATGTCCGTAATACACAAATTATGATTTTCTTTCACATGAATTAGTATTTACATTTGCATCAGACAGTTAGTGAATTGCGTTGTACGAAGTAAACTGCCGGGCTATTATCTTGATTATCAAGGTGATGTGTTGACGGAATGCTTAACAATTCGTTAAAATGGCTGTCTTGGTTCTTTGATTTTTGTTATAAACTTACGCACGGTCTCAGCTTAGATTTGTCAAACGATCAGAGGTGATCATTTAATGACAAAAGGTTAAGGTTATGTGTTTAATGCAAATTTTGATATTACTTGGGATTCTAGGTGATGATTTGGGTGACTTTTAGTCAGGCATTTCATTTTCTAATTCCAATACGATACATAGTTCTAGTTCTTATTTTTGGGTGTTATGCAATATTGCCGCCTGCTACTTTGCTTATGCAAATGATCCCTTCTTATTTGCTTTAAAGTAGTAGGTGGCTTTTTTACTCCTTATCAAGGAGTTAAAAGGCGGCCAGCAAACTTTGAAATCTTTTCAAAGCGACCCGCAAAACATACTAAATCAGTAAGTTACAACAGAATTCAACTCCTTCAACAGGTAGTCATGGGTATGACCCTTGCCAGATTTGGCAACGACTTCCGGCGTTCCCTCGCATACGATAGATCCACCGCCCTTGCCGCCCTCCGGGCCAAGGTCAATGATGTAATCCGCAACCTTGATCACATCGAGATTGTGCTCAATGATGATGACCGTATTACCCTTGTCCACCAGCCTGTTCAAAACACCAATGAGATGCTTGATGTCCTCAAAATGTAACCCTGTAGTAGGTTCATCGAGAATATAAACGGTGCTTCCAGTGGCCTTTTTCGACAATTCTTCACTCAATTTGACTCTTTGCGCCTCCCCACCTGAAAGCGTGGTTGCTTGCTGACCAAGCGAAATATAACCCAGTCCTACATCCCGCAGCGTACTGAGCTTTCTGTATATGAAAGGAATATTCTTAAAAAAATCGGCCGCCTCGTTGACCGACATGTCGAGTACGCCACTTATTGACATACCCTTATAGTGTATTTCGAGGGTCTCTCTGTTATAGCGTTTGCCTTGACACGACTCGCAGTGGACATGTACATCAGGAAGAAAATTCATCTCAATCACCTGCATACCACCGCCTTTACACGTTTCGCATCGACCGCCCGTGACATTAAACGAAAACCTGCCAGGCTTATACCCCCGGATCTTCGCTTCGGGAAGGCTACTAAAGATTCTTCGGATATCTGTAAACACGCCAGTGTATGTAGCCGGATTTGAACGTGGTGTGCGCCCAATCGGCGATTGATCTATCTCTACAACTTTATCCACGTGATCCAATCCCGCGATTGTGTCGAATGGAAGAGGGTTCTTAATGCTTTTATAGAAATGTTGCCTCAGGATAGGATACAATGTCCCATTAATCAGGGATGATTTGCCGCTACCGCTGACACCAGTTATCAAACATAGTGTGCCAAGGGGAATCTTTATATCCACATTTTGGAGATTATGCCCCTTCGCACCCGTTAATTCTAAAAATTGGCCGGTACCGGATCTGCGCTCAAGTGGTACCTCAATTTGCTTTCGATTAGATAAATACTCCGCCGTCAATGTGTGCATGTGTTTGAACTCTTCAGGAATACCGGCTCCAACGAGATTTCCACCTTTTACTCCAGCTCCCGGTCCAAGATCAATCACATAATCAGCATTGAGCATGATCTCTTTGTCATGTTCCACAACAATCACAGTATTACCTATCTCTGTGAGCTCTCTGAGTGCTTGTATCAACCTTTTGTTGTCCCTTTGGTGCAGGCCAATACTCGGTTCGTCAAGAATATAAGTGATGCCAGTCAGCTGCGAGCCGATCTGTGTAGCTAGTCGTGTGCGTTGTGATTCACCTCCGGAAAGCGTACGGGCAGGCCTGTTGAGATTCAAATAATCAAGTCCTACGTGTAAAAGAAATTTTACCCGCAAGCGAATCTCCTTGAGTAAGTCAGTGCCAATTTTTTTCTGCCGGGAATTCAATTTCTTCGGAAGTGAGTCTATCCAATCACCCAATTCATCGAGGTCCATCTCTGCTAATTCCCCGATATGCGTTTTTGCAAGCTTGAAATGCAGGGATTCACGCTTGAGACGATATCCTTTGCAATCCGGGCAAATATTGGTCGTCATAAAGCTCTCAGCCCAGGATCTGATTCGTTCAGAACTCGAATCTTCATACCATCTTTGCAGCATGTTGACAATACCTTCTGCCGCCAGTTCATAAGTAAGATCGTGCTTGCTATTTCCCATGGTAGTAGGGAATTTGTCACTCCCTCCATGTAAAATTATCTCGAGTGCCTCTTCCGGAATTTCATTAATCGGGGTGGCGAATGTAAATCCATATTTCTTACTGATCCTGCGCAACTGCCTGAAGGTCCAGTTTTCGCGCACCTCACCGAAGGGCGCAATGCCCATGTCATTGATGTTTTTGGCATCATCCGGTATCACTTTATCCTGATCAACCTGGTTGAGCATCCCAAGCCCTTTACAAGTCGGGCAAGCTCCATATGGCGAATTAAATGAAAACGTATTTGGAGACGGTTCTTCATACGAAATGCCTGAATCCGGGCACATCAGATGTTTAGAAAATGGGTGGATATGGCCATCTGCATCATCAAGGATCATAATAAAATCGCCTCCCATTTTCAACGCGGTTTGAAGCGAAGTCGTCAGTCTGGGCCGTTTGTTGTCGCTGACTTTGATTCGATCAATGACTACCTCGATATCGTGTGTTTTGTAACGGTCGACCTGCATCCGAGGGTGAAGATCCTCAACTACGCCATCTACTCTTACTTTGGTATATCCCTGTTTGCGCGTGTGGTCAAACACCTCGCGGTAGTGACCTTTTCTTCCTCTGACTATGGGCGCGAGAATGGTGATCTTATGGCCCTCAAATTTTTCGAGAATAAAATTAATGATCTGCTCTTCAGTATAGCGAACCATCTTTTTGCCAGTTTTATAAGAATACGCTTCCCCGATCCTTGCAAAGAGCAAACGGAGGAAGTCATATACCTCTGTTGTCGTACCAACAGTCGACCGTGGGTTCCAGCCAGTCGTTTTCTGTTCAATGCTAATCACGGGACTCAATCCAGTTATTTGCTCGACATCAGGCCGCTCCATCGTGCCGATAAACTGTCGCGCATAGGCTGAAAATGTCTCAAGGTACCTGCGCTGGCCTTCGGCGTATATTGTGTCAAATGCCAATGATGACTTGCCACTACCACTGATACCTGTGATCACAGTGAGCTTGTTGTGCGGAATGCACACATCAATGTTCTTGAGGTTGTGCACACGAGCACCAATAACCTCGATTTGGGCATTAGGATCGATATCAAGACCAACAATTTTCACCTTACCTGAACTCATATTTATACTAGCGGGAAAATGGGCAAACCCCAAAGATATGTGATATATCGATTTTGAGTAATACTTTATACGGATTGATTCTGGTCTTTTGTCTAACGCGGTCTGCTAATGGGCGGGCATTGCAGAGTTCCAATATAATATACAAGGCCCACCGACAAAAAGGCATACGCGTCATTCGTCGAACTGGTGCCTCGCTGCCTCCCTGCTTCTCCAATCGCTTCGGGATAGACCTCAAGCGAGCGGTCTGACAACCTCGCAGCCAAATCTCCGCGCAATGACTGAAGCTCCACGCTATTGGGGTAGACCGTACTCACATCATCAAGATAATCGCTAAACATCGCACGAGCGCTGAGTTCGATATTGATACTCCAGGTATAGCTAAGATCAAATTTAAACCCTGCACCGTACACAATCGAAATCTGACCTTTGTTGTATTCACCTCCGATTGATTGCCCCTCCGTCCCCAACGGTTGAAGCAGAACCCACTCATTGTCAATTTCTGCCTTGGGATTGAAATAAAAAAAGCCCAGACCGGCAAATAAATATGGGGTAAAGAAATCATCAGCACTGCCATGAATATAGGGCAGAAAGTTAAACTCAAACTGCCCTGTAAGCTCCAGAATATCAGAACGAAAGCTCAGGTTTCTGGCTAGGTGGAATTGATTCTTACTGTCGGAATCATAGGCTGATACCCGGCCGTAATTCCCCGAAAGTTTTACTGAAGTACGTGTGTTAAAATTGTAACGCCCCACGAGACCAGCTGCAAGCCCAGGTCTGTTTACGGAGAATGTCGTGTTGAGATCACCAAAGTAGTGAGCTACGCCAAGCCAACCCCCAACTTCATAACCCTTTTGGGCATCCAGGTGGGTGCAGGAAACGGAGAGAATTATTCCTAAAGTAAAGAGTAGCCTCATCTTCTAAAAAGCCGCAAATTTAGGATAAAACGCACCAATGACGGTGTTGGTATATAATTATCTGCCGTGCAACAAAAAGATAGTCGCTTTCTTGTGGAGTTCGGGAAGAACAACCTTGCGCCATTGTTCAATACTGGCCGTTTGCACGTATTCGTCCTCGGAAGTAAGATTTGATGCGATGGAAAAAAGAGTGCTTCTCTGCAAGGTTTCCAAGGCTATTTCAAGGACTTGCCGGTTTCGGTACGGCGCCTCAATAAATATTTGGGTGCATTGATGTTTACGGGATTCAGCCTCAATACGCTTGAGGTCCTGCTTCAGTTTGTCCCGTTTGGACGAAAGGTAACCGTGAAAAGTGAAGCACTGCCCGTTCAGTCCTGATGACATGAGCGCAAGAATAATACTTGATGGACCCACATGAGGAATGACCCCAATACCATTGTTATGGGCCCACAAGGCGAGTTCGGTGCCGGGGTCCGCAATCCCCGGGCAACCCGCTTCGCTCATGACACCAATATCTTTACCCTCCAGAAGAGGGAGTAATAAAGTCTCGGGATTGACCGGATTGTGCTTGTCTAATTCAAGGACCTGTACGTCTTGCAACGCATAAGGAGGATTTGTAGAAGAGATAAACCTCCTCGCCGTACGCGCATTTTCAGCTACAAAGAATTGAAGTTGATGTATGAGCCGCACAGTCGCCGGGAGGATTGTCTCAAGGTTGCCTTCCGATATTGGAATCGGTATCATGTATAATTTTCCTTTGCGTTTCATGTGAAATTTGCTGTTGTGCTTTTTGTATTGAATTCAGATAATACCTTTGCGCAAAATACGCAGGTGACTTATACTATTAAGATAAAGCACTTCGAAGGTCCGTTTGATCTTCTTCTTTTCTTTATTGAAAGGGATGAACTGGATATTTATGACATCCCGATTGCAAAAATCACGGATGATTTTCTGAAATACATACGTGAAGTAGAGGCGATGAATATCGATGTTGCAAGCGAATTTATTGTTGTTGCCGCAACACTGATGCGCATCAAGGCACGATTGCTGCTGCCACGTAAGGAGCTGGATGATTTGGGGAATGAAATTGATCCGCGCGATGAACTCGTAAAGCGCCTTCTCGAGTACAAACGCTATAAGGAAATTCTGGAGCAACTCAGATCCCACGAGGACAGGCGGAGCAAAATTGTCCATCGCGGTAATGTCACTTCCGAACTTCAAAAAATAGCAAATAAGGCGCTGGTGGATGTGGAACTTGAATCCGTGACCTTGTTTAAACTCCTTAAGGCCTTCAGCCGGGTCATGAGCAGGTTCGAAGAAAGTTCACATAGTGCAATGCACACCATGGTGCGGTATCAGTACACCGTTTCCGAACAGCAGGATATGATTCTCAGCGCCTTGGATAAATCAGTCAGAGCCGGGTTTCAGGAGATGTTTGGTAAATGCGAGAATCGAATTCATGCCATTGTGACCTTCCTTGCCCTGCTCGAATTACTGAATGCCCAACAGGTTACCATTACACAAGGTCTTGGGGCAAATAACTTCTGGATTTCCTATAATCTGCAGGGTGATGAAGAGGAATAAAAAACTATCTTTGCAGCGATTTTGAAAACCTAATAATCCGAAGGATATTCATGGCAAATATTGGTGTATTAAAACAGGTGATCGGACCGGTTGTTGACGTTCACTTTACAGGAGATAATTCAGCATTACCCGACATCTTTAACGCTTTGACACTCAAGCGGGACAATGATGAAATATTGGTTTTAGAGGTGCAGCAGCACCTCGGAGAAGATCGTGTTCGGGCGATTGCCATGGACTCAACAGATGGATTGAGGCGCGGAATGGAAGTTGTAGATACCGGAGCCCCTATCAAGATGCCTATAGGAGATGTGATCAAAGGACGATTGTTCAATGTTGTCGGAGAAGCAATAGATGGGCTTGGAGAGGTAGTAAAGGACGAAAATGCATATCCGATCCACCGCAAGCCGCCGGCTTATGAAGATTTGTCGACTGACACTGAAGTTCTCTACACTGGAATCAAGGTGATCGACTTGATAGAACCATATGCAAAAGGTGGTAAGATCGGGCTCTTTGGAGGAGCGGGCGTAGGCAAGACAGTCATCATCATGGAACTTATCAATAACATTGCAAAAGGGTATGATGGGATTTCCGTATTTGCCGGAGTAGGAGAAAGGACCCGTGAGGGTAATGATTTGCTCCGCGAAATGATCGAGTCAGGTGTAATCAAATACGGTGATGAGTTTACCAAGAATATGGAAGAAGGTGGCTGGGATTTGTCCCTGGTCGACCACAAAGCTCTGAGCGAATCTCAGGCAACATTAGTTTTCGGTCAGATGAACGAACCACCAGGTGCACGTGCGCGTGTGGCATTATCTGGATTGACAATTGCAGAATATTACCGGGATGGTGACCTGAGTGATCCATCGGGAGGACGTGATATCTTGTTCTTCATCGATAATATCTTCCGCTTTACACAGGCTGGATCTGAAGTATCAGCACTTTTAGGCAGAATGCCTTCTGCAGTGGGTTACCAACCAACTCTTGCAACCGAAATGGGTTTGATGCAAGAACGGATTACATCTACAAAGAGAGGTTCTATTACCTCGGTGCAGGCTGTTTATGTTCCTGCGGATGACTTGACCGACCCAGCCCCGGCAACAACCTTTGCCCACCTCGATGCCAATACTGTTTTAAGCCGCAAAATTGCTTCACTCGGTATATATCCGGCTGTTGATCCACTCGAATCTTCATCGAGGATTATGGATCCTAACATCTTGGGTGAAGAGCATTATAATACAGCACAGGAAGTGCGCCAAATCCTCCAACGTTATAATGAGTTGCAAGATATCATTGCTATTCTTGGTATGGAGGAGCTCTCTGACGAGGATAAGCAAGTCGTTCACAGAGCCCGTAGGGTTCAGCGTTTCTTGTCACAGCCATTCCACGTCGCCGAGCAGTTTACGGGTACCCCTGGAGTTTTGGTTTCTATAGAAGAGACTATTCGCGGGTTCCGTTTGATCCTGGATGGCGAAATGGATGAGTATCCGGAATCGGCATTCCACTTGAAGGGAACGATCGATGATGTGATTGAAGCAGGAAAGAAATTGTTGGCCAAAGCAGAAGCCTAAGCGATGGAATTATGCATATTGACACCGGAGGAAAAACTGTTTGGCGGGAGCATAGAATCTGTCAAAGTACCCGGTACGAATGGCCAGTTTCAAATCCTTAAAGGACACGCTGCTATCGTATCCTCATTAGATAAAGGTACAGTATACGTAGTGTCAGAAGATGGAACGACACAGAACTTCGACATCGTACGCGGTTTCATAGAAGTACTTAGAGATGAAGTGTCCCTCTTGGTGGTGACGGATGAGGCAGATGAAAGCTAGATCAAGCGATTTGATATAAAGAATTGGAATAAAAAAAGGCCGTCATTGACGGCCTTTTTTTATGCGTAGGTTTCTGGGTTGCCGCTTAATTAATTGGCAGCTATATGTGCCAAGCTTTAGTGTTTGGCCACCTTTATCGTCGCAAACTTACCTTCTTCTGTATTGATGGATACCAGGTAAACAGCAGGTGGTCCATCGATAGAAAAAGTCAACTGTGCAGCTGTTCCAAAATGCTGATTATTGATAATCTGTCCCATCATATTCCTTACCGTCATGACGACACCAGTATACGACCCACCCAAATCTATCGTGATAGCCCCGTATGTTGGATTTGGAAAGGCGCTAACTGACTCAATAAGAAAGTCATCCCTCGTAGCCGAAATAACTGATGACTCGAATATATACGCAGCACCCCCGCCTTCGTTAAAATGTGCTCCGATAATACTGTAACCATTACTAATCGATACAGACACACCAAAGCGATCACCACTAGCTTTGTCCGATGCCGTCAGTTTTTGTGTTTCAATCCAATCGCCGTCGTCGTTTCTTTCAAAAGTGTAAGTAGCACCTGCATCACCGCTTTCAAGCCATGCGCCAATTACAGCATTCTTGTTGCTGATTGACACGGATACACCGAAATTATCTCCGGCCGATCTGTCAGAAGCCACCACCTTGCCGGCCAGGCTCCAATTGCCACTTCCGTCGCGTTCAAAAAAGTACGCAGAACCCGCGTCAACCGAATTGCCACCTTCTGAAGCATCCTGGTCCTCCATATGTGCCCCGGCAATTGCATAATCACCACTTATCGATACGGTTCTTCCAAAATTATCGTCATCAAAACGCTCAGGTGCTACAATTTTTTGAACTTCAACCCATGTGCTCCCATCCAATTCAAAAATGTAAGCAGATCCGGCCTCATCAACTGTATTATTTCCGTTCTCGTCATGATCTTCAAAGTATGCTCCTGAAATGAGTCGATCTCCGTTTACGTTTACTGAGAATCCGAACCTGTCTCCTGGTTCCCGGTCTGAGGCTACAATTTTTTGAACCTGGCTCCATATACCATTTCCGCCATTCTTAAAAATATATGCAGACCCGGCAAGGCTTTTAGTGTCTCCTCCATTTGGATCCTGATCCTCCGAGTATGCACCTACAACTGCATAGTCTCCGCTAATAGAAACGGAATATCCAAAAAGATCCTGAGCGGATCTGTCAGACGCAACTACTTTGTGCAACTCTATCCAGGTGCCGGTTTCATCTCTTTCAAAGAAATAAGCCGAACCCGCATCAAATGCAAGTCCTCCACCATTCAGGTCATTGTCCTCGCCCGATGCCCCAACTATTGCAAAATTTCCGCTCACTGAAACCGATTGTCCATAAGTGTCATCAGTTGCCGCATCTGAAGCCACTAACTTCATGACCTCACTCCAGTCTTGAGCGATGGTCAGATTGAATAAAAGGACAGTAATACACAGTGTAAATAGTATTCTCATATTATAGTTATTGTGAGTAAATATTATGGTAAAGTTACAAATAACGGCTTTGCAAGATGAGTGCAATTTGCCCGTAGATGACAGTAAGTTAAGTACAATGTTAACGTTGAAATCGGAGGTGAGTGGATTGAAATTTACAGCTTTCGGTCAACCTCCTGAATCGATTCAAGATCGACATTACCAAACAAAGCTTTCACTCCTTTACGTGCTTCTATGCGCACATCTAAGTTGATATAAGATGCTATGGCAACCAGTCCAAAACTCAGGACCCCCAAATCATCAGTGTAACCAATCAGAGGAGTCAGGTCAGGAATTGCATCAATTGGGGTCAGAACATATCCAAGAGCACCTATAATTATCCGCTTTGCCCAGCCCGGTGAATCTTTGCGTCGAAAGGCAAATACCATCAGCAAGACTGAATAGACCAATTGCTGGCCCATGCCAACAAATAATCGACCAATCATCTTGAGCACCCGGTTTACAGACTCTTTCGTGATTTTCATAGCGTAATTAACACTTGTTTGCTCGCAGAGGTTCCATTTATTAAATACCGCTTCGCTAAAGGTATGAATCCTACACGTATCTATCTTGAAATGAAACGGGGAATAATGTTGTCGTAGTACGCATCCCGACTAGATCGATTGCTATGCAATTTGCTTGAGCCCTGACACAGTCTTCTGTTTGTGTGCTTCAATTTTTGCAAAGGAAAACCCCAACGATGTAAAGTGCTCCAGAACTCGAGGCAAGGTATACTGCATATTCTTCCTTGCTTTAAGACTGTCGTGCATGACAATAATTGACCCCTCGCGAGAATTCTTCAGCACATTATTCAAGCACTGTTCTTCATCGATATTGGAGTCAAAGTCAGCGCTCAGGACGTCCCACATCACAATTCGGTAGTGTCGAAGGAGAAATTGTGCCTGCTTTGGCTTCATGAGCCCGTATGGTGGTCGAAACAAA
>SMVB01420420.1_pt1 | contig 10198 bp, 10 predicted proteins | sample 2456461 | NCBI WGS metagenome assembly SMVB01 (sample SAMN11095934, study PRJNA526329) | marine sediment metagenome | biome: Marine sediment; feature: Surficial sediment; material: Deep marine sediment; isolation source: Hadal surficial sediment | place: Pacific Ocean | collected 2014-05 | depth...
AACCATTTTCTTGGCAGCGAAGAACTCCACGCGCTGTTGGCGGATCGGGGCGCGCGCTTCGTGGCGCGCTGGGACCGGCTCGACAAGACCTATTGTCATCATCAGAAGAGCTGGCTGATCGATGTCGGTCGTGTCGGCGAGGTCGTCTTCGTCGGTGGCATCAATCTGGACAACTCCTCCGTGACCGCGCATCCCTTCGCGCTGCGCGAAGACGGATCACGCGCGCATACCCAGGATGTCTATTGCGAGCTGGCCGGACCGGTGGCGACCGACGTACACCACAATTTCGCTCAGCGCTGGAACGGCGCGAGTGAGCAGTCGAAGCCGCTCGGGGCCTGGCCGGCTCCGGATCGCGTCGACGATCTCGCATTTCCCGAGAAGCTTTCGCCCGAGGTGGGCGACGTCCCGGTGCAGCTCAGCCGGACCGTACGCCGGGGTTTTTACGATGACGACACTGCCCCGCCCGGCGGACATGCCATCTCACCGGCGGGCGGCGAATACGGCGTATTGCGCCAATACGTCGCGGCGATTGGAGCGGCACGTGAGGCGATCTACCTCGAGAATCAGCTCTTGATGCAATCCGATATCTTCGATGCACTCGAAGCCGCACTCGGGCGAGGAGTTCGCGCGTTGGCGATGGTTCCTGCGCCGCCGTCGACACTCGTCACCGCGGCGCGCCGAAGGGTGCGCGGCTTTTCGAGCAACTCGCGCGGCTTGCCGAACACCCGCGCTTTTCGTTGATCGGACTCGCGGTGGATCGAGGAGCTGTCTGCGAGCCCGTCTACGTGCATACCAAGCTCGCGATCATCGACGATGTCTGGGCGACGATCGGCTCGGCGAATATCTGTAACCGCTCGTTCTTCGGCGACACCGAACTCAACGCGTCGTTCTGGCATGCGGAGACGACCCGCCGCTTGCGCGTAGATCTGCTTTCGGCGCACCATGGCGGCGACCTCTCGACGCTTTCGATGGCCGATGCCCTCGACGCCCTCGCTCTGCGCGCGGAGGAGAACCGGGCGCGCCAGCGGCGGAGCGAGCCGATCGAGGGACACGCACTCGCGATCGATGCAGCGAGTTGGGGTACGGAATAGTTTGGCGGTCGGCACTAGTAGAGAAATAAGTGAGCGAACGGAGAATGCATGGCGGAAATTCTGGACGTGACGAACGAGTCTTTCGAGCGCGAGGTGATTCAAAGCGAGCTGCCCGTTCTGGTGGATTTCTGGGGAGATCATTGCGCGGCCTGTCGCCAGATCTCGCCGATCCTGAACGAACTTGCCGAAGAGCGGTCGGGGTCCTTGAAGATCGTCAAGATTCATGCCGCCGAGAACGCGGAGACGAGTGCTCAATTCGGCGTTCGTGCGATGCCAACCGTATTGGTATTCGACAAGGGAGCCGTTCTGGGCCAACTGGTCGGCGCCCGGTCGAAATCCGACTTCGTCGAGCTCGTCGATCGGGCTGGGTCGTAGGCGTATTCGTACGCGAACGATCGAGCGCCCCGGCGGCTAGATCCAGCTGAGCGCCCGAGACAGAATGGCAGTCGCATTCTCCGAAGCGCACGCGCCGTGTGCGATCACCAGTCGTTGGGGCGACCAGGCGAGCACGCGTGAGCGCGCTTCTCGGGCCCGGCGACGCCGCAAGAACGTTGCGCGCCACTCCCGGGGCGTGCTTCCATGCTCGCCGACCAATCCGTCGAGGCGCATCACCATGCCCTTCCAGCCGGTCGTCCGGCTGGGATCGTGGCGCTGGACGAGATCGCAAAAGATCGCGGTCCGTGACAGACGATGAAAGAAGACGACTTCCTCCATCGCGAAGGAACCGCGGAAGATCGTCTGGTCGAGATCGTCGGACCAGGCGGGGTCGGTCTCATCGCCTAGCTCCGATGCGAAACTGATCTCAGGCTTTCGGGCCGCTAGACCCGGCGGCGCATGCAAGACCGCGTCCGGCCAGCGCTCGGCCCATTCCTGCATGAAGAGATGATGGATCTTGTTCGGAGAGACGATGTGTCGAACCGGTCCGATCGAGTCGATCGCCCGGGCCAGCTCTGGCGTGAGCGAGATCGGAGACCAGACCCAGACGCGCCTATCCGAGAGTTGGATCACGGCCATTCGTGTCGGATAGGGGAAGCCCATGAACGACACCGTGGGGCCGTCAGCGATGTACAGAGATGGGCCGAATTCCTCGAGCATCGGCGACAGCCTACAACCCCCTCGCGATGACGACGACCGAGCGGCAGCAAATCCTCAGCCCCCGCTCAGTCCTCTCTCTTCGCGACGCCGCTGCCGGTTCGGCGCGCTTGCCGTTCCTTTCGTTGCTTTGGCTCGAAGAGCCACGCGACCCCTACGCCAACGAGATAGAGGACGATCATCGGTCCTGCCAGCAAGACCTGACTGACGAAATCTGGAGGTGTGAGCAACGCGCCGAGGATGAAAATGGCGACCACGGCGTACGGTGTGCCTGCGAAGAGTTGCTTAGCCGAGACGATGCCCGTGATGGCGAGGAAGAACACGAAGAGCGGCAACTCGAATGCGATGCCGAAGGCGAGAAACAGGCGCGTCGTCAGGCTGAAGACTTCCCGCATGGTCCAGGCCGACACGACCCATTCGTTGTCCCAACTGCTGAAAAACTCGAAGACGACGGGAAACACGAACTGGTAACCGAAGATCGCACCGCCCGCGAAGAGTCCGGTCGAGCAGACCACGAAGGGAATGATCGCGTGTCGCTCGTTGTCGTAGAGACCGGGCGCGATGAAGGACCAGAGCTGCCAGAAAGTGACGGGGAGCGTCAGGACGAAGCCCGAGAGCACCGCGCATTTGATGTAGGTGAAGAAGATTTCGGTGGGCGCGATGGCCTGGAGCTGACTGTTCTTGGCGCCCAAGGCCTCGGTTGCGGGCGCGAGCAGAAAACCGAAAATCTGTTCGGCAAAATTGAAGGAGACCATCGTGCCGACTGTGATGGCGCCGACCGTCCAGGCGATCCGGCGGCGCAGCTCGGTGAGATGGTCGGTGATCGGGAGTGCGCGATCATCCACGCCGCGGATCCGCCGGCTTCGAATCCGAGACGGGTCCATTCGAATCGCCTTGTCCATCGGAGTTCGGGTCGGCCACCTCGTTCACTTCGTCCACATCGCCCGTATCGCTCACATCGTGATGCTCGTGATCGTGGCCCAAGGGCAGCTCGCCCGACTTGACGTCGTCCCCCGCCTGCGCGGGCCGACTCTCCGGCCGGTGGATCGTCTTGTCTCCGTTCGGATCCCCGCGCAGATCCCGCTCCAATTCGTCGAGCGCGAGGGTCTGGCGGAGATCGCTGCTCGCGCGCCGAAACTCGGCCAGCCCGCGACCGATCGTTCGTGCGAGCTCAGGTACGCGCTTGGGTCCGAAGACCAACAGCGCCACAACGAGGATCACGACGAGTTCCAGCGGGCCAATGCCAAACATAGATCGACAATCTAGCAGGTCGCGGCATGCGATTGGACACGACCGGGAATCCGTCGGAGATGTGGAGGCGGGGCCGTGGCAACCCCCCCGGTTTATTCGCCACGGCCCTCGCCCCCAGCATGTCCCCCAAAAATCGTGCGATGGGCTCGCGTCCGCACTCGAAAGCGCCGTGAGCCAAGCCCTGTTTCAATGTGCCGTTCTCGCTCCGCTATGACGAATCCGCATCATCGGTCGATCGCCCTCCTCGCGGAGCATCGCGAGGCCAGCATGTGAGCGGCCTCCCTCGGCCTCCCGACACCAGACCACCCGTGCGAGTCCATCGATCAAGACGGTCCCGTCGATGTTGCGCAGCGTGACCTGAAGTAATTCGCCCGGCCAGACCCGCTCGCGCAGATCGAGACCGAGGCCCGAAACAGAAATGTCCTGCGTGTAGCAGATTTGTCGCTCCTCGTTGGCCAGTCGGCGGGGATATCGGCTGTATTCCACGAGGTGCACGGTCTGTTCCCGCGGTTCCCTTCGAACCGCTATGTTATTCGATCGCAGCTCGGCGTTGGCGGTCATGCCACACCTCGGCCGTTCGCCGCGAGCTCATCACTCGTCTCGAAAGTCAGGGCTGCGGCCAGATTTCCAGCGGCGGCCACGGAATCGGTGGCCCCGCTCCGGGCGAGCTCACAGAAAATGTTGACCAGACCGGGATCGAATTGCGCGGACGCTTCGTTGCATAATTCGGCGAGGGCGACATCGCAGGTCTTCGCCCGACGGTAGGGTCGTTCGCAAGTCATCGCATCGAACGCATCGACCACGGAAATGATCCGAGCCGCGAGCGGGATGTCTTCGCCCGAGAGACCGTCTGGGTATCCCGCGCCGTCGTAGCGTTCATGATGGTGACGCACGGTCGTCGCGACCGGTGCCGCGAGGCCGAGCGGGAGCAGCAGTTTCTCGCCGATTGCCGGATGGTCATGGATCGATGCGAGGCGTTCGGGCTCGGGCATGACCTTGCCTGCGAGGAGATCGCTCGCTGCACCGACCTTGCCGATGTCGTGCAGGAATGCCGCCATTCGGACGTGGTCGCGTTCTTCTCGCGAGAGGCATAGGCGCGCGGCGATGAGGTCTGCATAGAAGGCGACGCGGCGAGCATGACCGCGCATGTAGATGTCTCGACACTCGATCGTCTCGGCGAGGACTTCGAGGAATTCGATCGTGCGTGGACCTCCGACCCGTGCGCTGCCGGATTCGGGTCCGAGCACCGACTCTTCGAGGACCAAGCGAATCCGATCCTGGGCCAGCGGGCTGGCGTCGAGTTCGTCGAGAACGAGGTTCGCGTCCCGATTCCGACCGAGCACGACACTGATACCCTCGAGGAAGGTGACCATTCGCCGGCGGCTCGCGCGTCGTGCAAGGGCTCGCTCGACGGACGCGGTGACTTGGACCACATCGAAGGGTTTGGTCAGATAGTCGAAGACACCGTGTCGAATTCCTTCGACCGCGGTTTCGACGGAGCCGCAGCCCGTGATGATGATGATTTCGGTCTGTGGGAACTCGCTGCGGATCGTCCGCATCAGCTCGTCGCCCTTCATGCCGGGCATGTTGAGGTCGACCGTGACCAGATCGATGGATTCGGTTCTCAGGATCTCGAGTGCCGTGGCACCGTCGTCGGCCGTCGTCACCTGATGACGGCCCGAGAGGATCATGCGCAGCGATTCTCGAGGTCCGCGTTCGTCATCCACTACCAGGACCCGTTGGGGGCAATCTCGGATGGACGAGGTCGTCTCGGCCTGGGCGCGTTCACTGATGTCGAAATTCTGGGTCATGCCCCGTTGACAGAGCAAGCCACGTGCCAGTCGGAGCCAGTGCGCAATAGGCGTTTCAACCTATTGAATAATCTCACTATTTTCTATAACATAAATGCGAACACGATCTCATGTTCTTAGACCGAATCTAGACCGATTTCGGAATTTTCCAGGATAAATCACGTAAATATTTGATCTATATGAGAAAATCAAGTCGTTCGAAATAGAACGGCGAAATCGCAGGGTCGGTACCAGATCGTACGCCGGCCGACGTCTGGCCGTCAGTCGACCGAAGTTCCGTCCGGGGCTTCGATGCCCAGTTTGTCCATCTTCAATTTGAGGACTCGACGCGTGATGCCCAGGGCGCTCGCCGTGCGGGTCTGATTCCAATGGTGATTCTCGAGGGATTCACGGAGGATTTCGGTTTCGAAGCGGACCACGGTCTCGTCGAAACTGCGTTCGCCCTGGCGCCATTCTTCGCGCAACGCCTCCGCCTGCCCCGTGCGTCCGATCGAAATCGGCAGGTCTCCTACGTCGATGGTGTCCCCATCGCTGAGCGCGAGTCCATGCTCGATCGCATTCTCCAGTTCGCGAACGTTGCCCGGCCAGTTGTATCCCTCGAGCGAGCCGAGGGCCGCGGCAGTCAATTTCTTCTTGGCGCCACGACGAGCCAGGAAGGTTTCCGCGAGCAGTCGGATGTCTTCGCGGCGCTCGCGCAACGTGGGCAGTTGTATGGGCACGACGTTGACGCGGTAATAGAGATCCTCCCGGAAATCTCCATCGGCGACCGCCTGCGCCAGATCTCGATTGGTCGCGGTCACGATTCGTAGATCGACCGTCATCGTCGTACTCGATCCGACCCGCTCGAAGCTTCGCTCCTGAAGGGCTCGCAGAAGCTTTACTTGAACCGCGGGGTCGAGCTCTCCGATCTCGTCGAGAAAGAGCGTTCCACCGTGCGCTGCCTCCAGGCGTCCGATCCGGCGCTCGGTCGCTCCCGTGAAAGCGCCCTTCTCGTGACCGAAAAGCTCGCTTTCGATCAGATCGTGCGGGATCGCGCCACAATTCACGGCGATGAAGGGGCCTCCGGCACGGCTGGAGAGGTCGTGAATCGCGTGTGCGACGAGTTCCTTGCCCGTCCCGCTCTTGCCCATGATCAGCACGGTCGCCTCTGTTTTCGCGATTCGTTCGACGTTTCGAAATAGCGCCCGCATGATGTCACTGCGGCCGATCATGCCGCCCAATTGTTGGCGATCTTCGACTTCGTCGCGGAGTCGCTCGACCTCTTCCTCGAGTGCGCGCTTCTCGATCAGATTGCGAACCTTGATACGAAGCGCCTCGAGTTCGAAGGGTTTCGTGATGAAGTCTGCGGCGCCCCGCTTCATCGCTTCGACGGCGGCATTCACGGTATTCGTCGCGGTCAACACGATCACGGGCGCCCGAACGCCACGTTTCGAAAGCTCTGCGAGCAGATCGAGACCGCTTCGTCCCGGCATCACGAGATCGAGTAGCACGACATCGGGCGTCGCCAGCGCGACCGCACGTAGAGCCGCGTCCGCGTCGCCCGCGACCGTCACCTCGCCTTCGGATTTCAACAACATGCGCAGGGATTCCTGCACACCGGGCTCATCATCGACGACCAGAATACGAGGCATGCCGCTAGCTTATCACGGAGGCGGCCCCCTTCGCGCCGGTCGAGCCGGAAATGCGGGCGTTCGTGACCGGCCGCCCTGCGGCGGTGTCCGGAGATCGATCAGGATCAGGGTCTCCTGGGCGTCGGTTGCGTCGATGGTGAGGCTGCCCCCACTGGATTCGACGACCGTCTCCGCGAGCACGTACTCCAGAACGTTCGCGGTGGAGTCGAACTCGGCGAGCGCCGCGTCGCTCCGACCGCTCGCGACCGGATTGTGATGGCGAATCAGGATCCGGAGTCTCGGTGTGCCGTCCGCGCTGCGTTCGATGCGTCGCGTCGCGACGAAGAGATCCCCGCGTTCGGGCAAGGATTCGAGCGCGCGATCGAGGAGCCCCGCCAGAGCCACTTTCAGCCCATGCGCGTCGGCCCAAGCGAGAGGGGCGTCGCGTTCGAGCTCACGCAGAACGAGCAGCCGATCCCCCGCGATGCGTTCCCGGCGTTCTTCGAGGAGACCTTCGATGAGGGCCGATACGTCGACCGCCTCGGCCTCGGGGGCCTCGCGATCGGCGATGCTGGAGAGGCGGGTCAGGACGTCGCCGATATGTTTCACGTCCTTGCCCACCAGCTCGATGAAACGCGCGCGGAAGGTCTCGTCCGCGAAATGTTCGGGCAACAGCTCGGTGAAGGTTCGGATCGAAACCAGCGGATTGCGGATCTCGTGTGAAAGGCTGCGGGCCAGACGCCGCCAACCCTGGCTCGATCTGGCGTCGGGCAGCGATGGGGTGTCACGATCGCGCGCAGCAACCGTCGCCGCCTCGCCCGGGGGTCTGTCGAAATGGGCGCCTTCCAGCGCCGACGCATCCTGCGCCGTTTCCTCCTCGGCCTCGACCTCGGGGAGCGCCGTCAATCCGAGAATCGAGTCGATCGGAGCGCTCGAGACCGGTGGCGCGGATTCGATCGCCGCCGCATCCGAGGGAAAGCGCAGGTCCACGTCCGCGATCATTTCATGACTCGTGGCGGCGAGACTCAGTCGCAAGACCGCTTCGAGTTCGGCGCGATCCCCCGACCATGGATGGGCTTCGAGCAGTGTGAGTGCGCTGTCCGAAAATTGACGGGCTACGCCGCCCACCGAACGGGTCCAGGCGCGCGCGACGTCCTCGGCAAAGGCGGCGAGGGTCTCCGGATGATCGACCAGAGCGGGCACTTCGATCAGCAGCGGAGCGAAGGCGTGTGACAGACCCGGTTCGAGGTGATCGTGAAATCCCGCCGCGCTCGCCGTGGCGATCCAGCGAAGTCTCGCGGTGGTCGCACTCTCGCTCGACAGACCCTCGCTGATCCAATGGGCGAGCGCGCTTTGTGCCGAGATCGAAAGCGTATCGACCTCCTCGATCCAGACCGTGTGAATGGGGGCCTGATGGCCGTTCTCTCGGGACTCGCGCAAGCGATGAACGAGGTCTTCGGGTTCGCGCAGATCTCGACCATGCAGCCGCAGCACGGGACCGCCTGCGTCTCGGAACATCTCTACGTAGTGGCATAACAACGAACGCCCGCTACCCGGCACGCCGCGCACGAGCAGGGGAAGGCTCTCCAGCGATGGGTCGAGTGCGCGGAGCAGGTCCGGGATTTCGACGCCGCCGAGCCAGGCGGAGAAGCGCTGTGCGACGCGCTGTCGTTGTTGCCTCTGGGCCAGGCTCGCGGCGCTTCGACGCGCGACGGCGGTTGCGATGAAGGCACGCAACGTTCTCGCAGTCGGCGGGTCGGTCAGGATTTCCGGGTCCGTCGTGCGGAAGAGTCGCCGAGCCTCCTGCGCGTCCTCCGGAGCGCAGATCAACAGCCAGCGCGCTCGCGCCAGTCGCGCCTGGTTTCGGTGGGCGAATTCGAGTTCGCGCTCGAAATCGCCCTCGAGCCCGAGCACGATTGCGGCCGGCTGCCGGGCGCTGGCGAAATCGTCGTCGTTCGGTTCACCCACGACCTGATCGGATTCGTCGAGCCCAGACAGACGCGCCAGCGAAGAGCGCCGTTGGGGGCTGCGATGAACGATCCAGAGCTTCGATATATTCGACATTCTAGAAATGGGTTCCAACAACAATAGAAGTCCAGCGGGAACGATGAGGTCCGACAGGGGCAGATTACCCCGTTCTTGGTGGCGTCAGCCACGTGCCAAGAGCAAGTTCTCGGAGGCGGTTCCGCCGCGAAGTGCAGCTCGCGGCTCAAGCTCTTGAATTAGGTCGGCTTCCCGGATGCGGACGGGCCGGTCATCAGCCCCGCGACAGGGTTCGTGCCGTTCGAGACTCCCCGGGGAGTGCAGCCATCCGCCTCGCATTCGGAAAAACTTTTCCGATGCTTCGGCGCGGGCTGGGCAGGCCACAGCAAACGGGGGATGATCGAGCGCGAGATGAGCGAGCAGAATCAGCAGCGAAGTGGGCGAGTCCGGATCGCACAGTTGCGTGAGATCGATCGGGTTGCCGCGCTCTGGGCGTTGATCACCGAACATCACGCCGCCCTCGATCCACTCTTCCGAATGCGTCGCGGCCCGGTTGCCGACGGCGAGCTGCGCGAACTGCTGCGCGCGTTGCATCGCGATCCCGATGCAGAGATCCTCGTCTACGACCGGGACGGGACGCCACAGGGTCTGTGTATCGTGCGCATCGATCGCGCGCCGCCGATTCTCGAGGAGACCGAACGCGCGGAAATCACCGACCTCGGGGTTCGACCCGAAATGCGCCGGCAAGGTGTCGGACGTCTGCTCGTCGAGGAAGCGCAGGCCTGGGTGCGCGATCGTGGCGTTGCCAGAATCGAGATCCAGGTCGCTACCGGCAACCGCGAAGGTCAGGCGTTCTGGCGCGCGATCGGATACGCGGACCTGATGGACGTGCTGCATAAACGGTTGTAAGTTTCGCCGCCGTCGCGCGTCAGGAGCCCCTCTCATGTCCATCTCCGAAACGAATCTGAATCCAATCGCCCAATCCCTGCTCGAGAAACTCGAGGAGGCTGCCCCCGAAGTTCTCTCGATGCTTTCGGCCTACGGCCAGCGGCTCTATTTTCCGAAGGGCATCATCTCGCAGACGGCGGAAGCCAAGCAGAGGGCACATCGTTTCAACGCGACCATCGGTATCGCGACCGAAGCCGACGGTCCGATGGCGCTGCCCTCGATCGTTTCCCAACTGGGCAACGTTCCGATCGCCGACGCGGTGACCTATGCGCCTCCGGCGGGCCGCCCCGGCCTGCGAAAACTCTGGCGCGAGAAGCTGATCGCCGAGAACCCCTCGCTCGCGGACAAGAATTTTGGTCAGCCGATCGTGACCAGCGCGATCACCCACGGACTCAGCCTGGCCGGCGAACTC
>SMVB01068943.1_pt1 | contig 10197 bp, 10 predicted proteins | sample 2456461 | NCBI WGS metagenome assembly SMVB01 (sample SAMN11095934, study PRJNA526329) | marine sediment metagenome | biome: Marine sediment; feature: Surficial sediment; material: Deep marine sediment; isolation source: Hadal surficial sediment | place: Pacific Ocean | collected 2014-05 | depth...
CGCATTGCGGACGTCTACTCCGATCGCCTGGGCGCCGAACTGGATGTCATCGCCGTGCTGGCACGGTCCATGGCCATTCATCTGCAGCGCCATCCCACCACCTCGGAGGATGAGATCAAGGAACTGGTGCTTTCCTGCGTGGCGGCCGGCGGACTGGTGGAGAACGGGGCGGTCTTTCTTCTTCCAGCAGGGACCGAGACTGCTTCCCGGGTCACGGAGGAGACCCTGCTGCTTGTCCCGCAGGATATGACTGAAGAAAATGCTCTTTCACGCTGGCCGCAGGTGGCGGGGCGCCCAGTCTGGTTGGACGCCGCTCTGGCGGCCCAACAGGGTGTCTGGCTCGCCGCGTCGCGGCCGGAAGGTCCGCCCACGCCGGCGCGTGTGATTCATGCCGTGGCCTGGCGTGATGAGCGGGGGGACCCGGCCGGCGGTGTGGCCTTCGAGATCGACATGGCGGACCTGCGCCTCAAGCTGGGAACCCTCATCACAGATACCGACCTGGGCATTCTGGATGGACAGGGGAACTACCTTTTTCATCCGGACCCCGAAAGAGTGGGGACCCTGTCGGTGTTCAAGCTGGCGGCCAGGGAGGGACGCCCGGATATCGCCGAACTGGGCCGCCGCGTGACGGCCGGTGAGAGCGGCATGATGCGTCTGCCCAATCTCACCTCTGGTAGGTATGTGTGGTCGGTGTATGCCCCCATCCCGGGTACCGACTGGTCCTTCGCGTATGCCATGCCTGAGTCGCGTGTCCTGGCCTTCCCCAATTCGCAACTCTGGGTGGGATCCATCATCACCGGCGTGGGGTTGTTGCTCATCTCCGGAATCATCTACATGGTGGCTTCCCGTGCCACCGCGCCGCTGCACCGGCTTGCAGTGGCGGTGGATCGTGTCTCCCGGGGCGATCTGGATGCGCGGGTGGAAGATGTGCACACCCACGACGAGATCGGCGATCTGGCACGGGCGTTCAATATCATGGTGGGGGACCTGCGCCGCTATATGGATACCCATGCCCGGGAGATGGCGGCCAGGGAGGCGGTGGAAAGCGAACTGCGCGTCGCCCGGCGCATCCAGAATTCTCTCCTCCCGGGCAACTTTCCAGCCTACCCCGAACGACCGGAGTTCCAGTTGCATGCGGTCAACATGCCTGCGTCCCAGGTGGCCGGAGATTTTTTCGACTTTTTCTTTCGTGATGAGCGCACACTGGTCGTCATCATGGCCGACGTGTCCGGCAAGGGGATCCCCGCAGCCCTGTTCATGGCGGTTGCGCGCACCGTGATCCGCAACCTGACGGGGCACTGTGACGGTCCGGCCGCCACCCTCCGCCAGGCCAATGAAATTCTCCGGGAAGACAATGTTGGGTCCATGTTCGTGACCATCTTCCTGGGCTGGTACGACACGGTCAGCGGCCGCCTGCGCTACGCCAACGCCGGCCACCCCCTGCCCTGCCACGTGAATGTCGACGGGCACGCGGCCAGTGCCGGTGAAGTCACGGGCCCCATCCTGGGTATCCTGGCGGATCAGGACTACACCGATGGCGAGATCTCTCTCGAGCCCGGCGAGAGTCTCGTCCTGTATACCGACGGTCTCTCCGAGGCCAGGGACCGGGCCGGAGAGTTCTTCGGCAATGAGAGGCTGGCCCGGCTGATCGAGAGCCTGGCCGGCGAGCCGGTGGATCGTCTGTGCGAGTCGGTTGCTCAGGCCGTTGGCCGCTTCCAGGATCGGGAGCAACGAGACGACATCACTTTGCTCGCGCTGCGCCGCAGTCTGCGCGCAACTCAGGCGGCCTAGGCTGATTTCACGAGGCGGTCCACCCTGCCCGGAGCCGTGGCCTGCTCAGGCCAGGCTGCCGCCGCAGGAGGATCCGGATCCTGCGGTGCAGCCATAGCAGTGGCGGCCCGTGATGATGCGGCGGCGGGCCAGAACGTCAGCATCGAATCCGGCAAGGCGCGTGGGTGCGCTTGGATCGATTTCCAGATTCAGCATCTGGTTGAAGTCGCAATCGAACAGGCGGCCGTCCCAGGAGACCGAGACCATGGTGCGGCACATGAGGCCGTTCACAGTGGCTGGATTGAAAGCCTGCACCAGGCGCTCCATGTAGCTGTCGTAGTTCCCCGAATCCATGAGGTCTTCCAGAAACCGGCCGATGGGCACGTTGGTGATGGTAAACAGGTGATTGAAGGTGATGTCGAAGCGTTGCGCCAGTTCGCGCCGCACAGTTCGCTCCAGCGCTTCCTGAGGTGGAGGCAGGCTTGTACCCACCGGGTTGGTGACAAGGTTCAGGATAAGGCCGCTGTCCGGGCGTCCATAGCCGCGTTCGTTGAGAAGCCGCAGCGCGGCGATGGATCTGGAGAAGACGCCCTTGCCACGCTGGCGGTCGGTCGTCTCTTCCTGGTAGCAGGGGAGAGAAGCGACGATCTCCACCTGGTGGCGGGCAAGAAAGTCCACCAGTCCGTCCTGGGAGGGCAGGGTCAGGACGGTCAGGTTGCAGCGATCCATGACATGGCGCTGAAGTTCGCGGCAGCGCTCCACCAGCCAGCGGAAGTTGGGATTCAACTCCGGGGCGCCGCCGGTGATGTCCACGGTGGGAATGTCCGATTCTTCCAGGATCCGCAGGCACTCCTCCATGGTCGGGCGACTCATGATCTCCCGACGGTCGGGTCCGGCATCAACATGGCAGTGGGCACAGGTCTGGTTGCACAGGCGCCCGACGTTGATCTGGAGAACGGAGAGGCCGGCGGCTGTCAGGGGCGGCAGATCCAGGCTGCTCATCCGCTCGTGAAAGGCGGGCCAGGGGGCCTCCTTCTCCAGATGATGAACCTGGACCTCCGGCCGGGAAAGGGGGCTGCGCCGGGACTGCAATGAACTCAGGGTGGGATAGGGTGCCAGGGCCATCGCTTGAGCATAACACCCCGGTTCCGGTGTTTGTTCCCGTCGTTTTCAGGGTTCAGGAGGAATGAGCTTCACCTGTCGTGCTGTTCCATCGGTCCGCAGGTCTCGCCATTCATCCACCGCCAGTTCCAGGTGGGCCAGGGTCGCTGGAGAGAGTCCCGGGGTGGCGCCGGTCAGTCCTGCCAACAGAAGTTCCAGGCCGGGATTATGACCCACGAGAAGAGCCGTCTCCACGTCCCGCGGCAGGGCCTGGAGTTCCCGGAGCCAGGTGGCAGGATCGGCTCCGTACAGGTCTGGATTCAGACACAGGTCGGCCTGGGGAAGCGCTTTCTGGATCGCTCTCGCGGTATCTCCGGCGCGCAAGGCGGGCGATGACAGGATCATGGTCGGGGGCGGAATGATTCGTGCCACGTGGCGCGCTGCATTCATGGCTTCAGACCGACCTCGTTTGCTGAGCGGGCGATCGGCATCGGTAGCGAAAGAAGTGACCTCAGTTGCATGGGCATGGCGAAGGACCAGAAGTGTCTTCATGGCTTCATGGGGCATGAGGCCAGACTAACACGGATTCTTCAACAAAGAACAAGGGCCGCCGGAACTCGTTGCGCCGGCGGCCCTTGCGTGGTGGTGGGGGGCTTAGTTCTGGCTTACGTCCACGGCCGCGTGCTCCAGCATGTGGCTGCCGATCCGTGCCGCCATGACATCCTCGGGAACCTTCGCCAGGGTGATGGAGACCTTCTTGTCATGACCATGACGGTTCACGGTGTAGGCGATCTCCTTGCCGGGGGTCATGCTCTTCCAGGCAGCCTGCAGCTGCTCATGATTGCTCTCGTCGCCAAAGGCGTACCCGTTGAGGGCAACCAGCTTGTCGCCGGCCTGCAGGCCGGAGGCCTCGGCGGGGCTGCCGGGTACCACGCGGGTGACGGTCATGGCGCCGGTGTCTTCATCCTTTTCCAGCTCGACACCTACCCAGCCGCGCTCCTGCATGCTGGCGGTCATCTTGTTCAGGCACTCCTGGGTGCCGGCGGAGCATTTCTCGTAACCCTCACCGGCGAGAACGGGGACGGACAGGACAACAATGGCAGCCAGCGATAACATCAGACTTGCTTTTCTCATCAGCGACACTCCCTTGCGTGGGTCCCTCCGGGTTTTGGCTCATCTCGAGGCACCTGTGATTAACGGAATTATCTCATCTGGAGGGAGAATACGCGTGCTGTTCGTAAATGTCATAAAACTGGGGTAAAAACGGGTCAAACTTGTCAAAATCCTGTAAATGGCAACTCTCAGGCGGGACGAAAGCAGTCCATTTCGCGTTATAGTGCCATGTAGAGGCCTGATCCGGCCCGGTGAGGAGACATGACGTGCGCAAGGTACTCATCGTTGAGGACGACGAGGCGATGGCAGTGGCCCTCCAGGACGGCTTTCGCTATGAAGAGTTCGAGGTCGCTCACGCCCGCGACGGTGCTGCGGGATTGGCAATGGCCACCAGTGGTTCCCCTGACCTGATCATTCTTGATGTGATGTTGCCCAAGATGACCGGCCTTGATGTCTGCAAGAGAATCCGCAAGGACGGCAACCAGGTCCCCATCATCATGCTGACCGCCAGGGGACAGGAGATCGATAAGGTGCTCGGCCTCAAGCTTGGAGCGGATGACTATGTCACCAAGCCGTTCAGCTTCATGGAGCTCATGGCCAGGGTGGAGGCGGTGCTGCGCCGGGTCAAGGGTGTGCGTCCCGAACTGGAAGCGTTCAGCTTCGGTGATGTGGATGTTGATTTCCGCAAGGGTGAGGCGCGCAAGGGCGGGAAACTTCTTGACATCTCCCCCCGGGAATTGCGGCTTCTGCAGTACCTGGTGGAGAATCGCGGCGATGTCATCACCCGGGACCAGCTTCTCAATGCCGTCTGGGACTATGAGAGCGCCCCCTTTACCCGCACGGTGGACATGCACATCGCCAAGCTGCGCAAGAAAATCGAAGACTCACCCGCCGACCCGCGCTTCATCGTCACGGTTCACCGGGTCGGGTACAAGTTCACCGGCTGACGATCTTGCAGCCGGCCAGCCCTCGTCTCACCTGCGACATCATCATCCATCTGGAGACGGATCTCAGCCGGATCGTCCTGGTGCGGCGCCGCTATCCGCCACCGGGCTGGGCCCTGCCGGGAGGGTTCGTGGATGTGGGCGAGACCGTGGAGGACGCCGCGGTCCGGGAAGCTCTGGAAGAGACCGGACTGGATGTTGCACTGGAACGCCAGTTCCATACCTATTCCGACCCGGCTCGGGATCCTCGGGGCCATACGGTGAGCGTCGTCTTCATCGGGTCCGCCGGCGGCGAACCGCGAGGCGGCGACGATGCCGCCGAGGCCCGGTTCTTTCCCCTGGCAGATCTGCCCGTTGACCTGGCCTTCGATCACCGGGCCATCCTGAACGACTACCTCAACCGGCGTTTCTGACCCGGCGCTCCATCCGGATTCCTCGTTGCCTCAGATCGGCCAGTATGGCCTCGCAGGTGGCGCTGTCCCGGCCCAGGATTTCAGGTGGGCTGACGCCGGCTCGCCGCCAGCGACCGGAGGCCACCAGGCGTACGGCCGAGGCACAGGGGAAGCCGGTGGTTCGGGACATGGAAGTTCGTCCCTGCTGGTCGGTGGCGTCGCGCAGGTCCCAGGTGACGGTCTGGCTTCTCCCTTCTGCGTCGCGGCCCTTCACCTCGACCCGCAGCAGAGTGACTTCTTCGTCGCCTTCGTCCCGTGCCATGGCGCGGCGGAACAACTCCTCGGTGAGGGCCCGGGGGCTGACGTTGCCCACGGCCAGATGGACCGGGTCGGTGGCGAAGAAGCCGGTTTCACGCAGCACTCGCATGCGTTCGGCATGGCCCGGATAGCGCAGTGTTTTCTCCCGCATGTCGGGTGCCTCAATCGTTGTGAGCAGGGTGCGCAGGCCATCGGTGAGGAAAGCCTCCAGGGTTCCCACCCCGTCGAACTCGACCTGTTCGATCTCCGACAGGGCCGGGCGCGTCACTTCCCGTCCCGCAACACGGATATGGCTGGGACGGGTGTATTCTTCGATGACGTCGCCGGGGGAGAAGACGAAGCGATACTCCCATGGCCAGTCCCGGCGCACCGGCAGGCCGCCCACCAGGATGACCACTTCATCCAGGCCGGCGAAGGTGGCCGCTTCCCGGCCCACCAGCAGGTTGGAGAGCCCTGGAGCAAGTCCGCAATCCACCACAAAGGTGAGTCCGGCCGCCTCGACCTCTTCATGCAGCGCCAGCGGGTCTTCGGGAGCGAACGAGATGTCAACCAGATGGCAGTGGGCAGCCAGGGCGCCGCGCTGCACACCATGGCCCAGGAATCCTGGCACGGCACCCACCGCCACATGGGTCCCGGCCAGCAATGCGGTCACGTCGTTTTCATCGGCCAGGTCGGCGCGCCGCCGTGTCAGGCGCGGGTGCTCGGGCAGGAGGTCCAGCGCGGCATCCTGCCCGTCGACGGCCAGGATCTCCATGTTCGGCTCCTGCAGGAGATCCTCCACGATGACGCGGCCGATGAGCCCGGTCCCCAGGACGGTGATGCGCGTGGCTGCCATGCTGGTCCTCCGCCGGGGTCAGGGAAATGTGCCCCGGCCGCCATTGTAGCGCCGGGGCATGGGGTCAGCGGGTGGCGGTCAACAGAACGATGAGGGCTTCGTCACCGCCGTTCAGGCGCGAAGTGCCAACGACGACCGTTTCGCCCACTGCCATGCCAAATGACGTTTGCAGCAGGGACTCGGTTTGGGTGACGTGGAAGGTGCGGGGATCGCTGTCATCTCCACCTGCGGAATGGTCGGCATCGCCGGTGTGAGGCCGTACCACGGATGTGCGCTGGAGCTCAAAGTATTCGAACTGGATTGTACTCCCGTCCCGCCCGTCCCAGTCCTCAAGCCTGAACTCAGCGGTGAAAAAAGGGAGGCCACCCAGGCGGATTTGCCCGCGCTTCTGGGCCAGCAACTGTCCGGTTTCCAACACACGGAATCCCCGGTAGGGGAGCAGTTGCCGGATGTCGGACAGAGCCGCGGTCTCGCTCTTTCCCAGGCGCACCTGAGGACGGTCAGTGTTGTCAGCCATGAGCAGGGTCAGGCGCAGGGTCAGGCTGCTCACGGGCACGTCTCTATGGCTCAGGGCAGCAGCGATGGCTTCCTGGGTCCGGGCATCGGTGTTGTAGATGAACCAGCCATGGCGCTCGACTTCATGGCGACAGGAGTTGCGGTCACCCCGCCGGTCCAGGCAGGTCTGGTGCGCCAGCATGAGAGCGTCGCCGGGGTCCATGTGGCTTACGCTGTAGACGCGGCTGACCAGAACCTCCTGGTCTGCTGCGCCCGAATCTACCTGGGCAGCCATGGTGACGGCCACCGGTGTGGCAAGGAGAACGAGAAGAGCGGTGATTGCGCGCGGGTCGGGTTTCATGACGAGCCTCCGTGAAGATTGAGTCGAAATTCCGGGTTCAGGGTCCAGATGATGCGGGTTCCCTCCGGCGCCGTGAACTGAAGGGTCCGCGAAGCCGCGGCCGGGATGACTGCGACGGCTGGCGTCGTGGCCATTGTGGCGACGCGAGCCGGTTGCGATTGGGCATCATCCTCAGCCGTGTCGGCCTCAGCAGGAGGAGATGTGCCAACGAGCAGGGGTAGCTCCTGGGCGATAGGAGAGGTGGTCTCGGTTGTGGATCGAGTTGAGGGTTGTGGCAAGGCAATCTGCGGCGCCTCGCGGACAGGCGTTTCTTCCCTGGTTGGAGTGACCGTCTCGGCGATCTGCGATCCCGGCTCCGCAGGGCCGGTGGTCGGGCGCAGGAAGAGTACCGCCAGGACAACGGCGGTGGCCGCCGCCAGTCCCGACAGGGCCACCATGTGAGTGCGTCGCCACGCCTCCCCGGTGTTCTCCGCCACGGCGTTCAGTGTCTGTCGGCGCCACGTCTGAAGTTCGGCCTGGTCCGGGTCGAGTCCGTCGCTTGCAGGATCGCCGGCGCGCAGGAGGCGCGCCAGTTCCCGATCATCTCGAAAATGGCGTGTCATGATGGCCTCCCGGTCGTGGTCAGCAGGAGTTGTGCGAGTTGCTTGCGGGCGCCGGCCAGGTGCCAGCGCACCGTGACCTGGCGAATTCCCAGCAGGGCCGCGATTTCCGCGGTATCCCGTTCCTCCAGATGGTGGAGAACGATCACTGCTCGCCGCCGCGGCGACAGGACGGCCAGGGCCGCGCCGATGGTGGCGCGAGCCACGGCGGCAGCTTCCGGGTCGGGAGTGGCGGCCGCCTGAGGGAGGGGCTCCATGGGGCGCTGCCTGATCTTTTCCCGCCGCCAGCGATCGCGGCAGAGGTTCACCATGGCGCGCACCAACCAGGCTTCGCCGCCCGCGTCATCGCCGGGGAGACGCCCAGGATGGCGCGCTGCCCGCAGGAACACTTCCTGGACCATGTCCCGGGCCGTGTCGGCGTCACCAACGAGTCGTCGCGCCAAGCGGTAGAGACGCAGGGAATAGGTGTCAAAGAGGGCCGCCAGATGGGTTGTTCCGCCGCTCTTTGCCACCGCGAGGCCTCCGCCCGGGTTCCATGCCATTGTCCGGTCCACACCCATGAAGACGCACGACCAGCCCGAACCGTTGGGGTACCGGGTGCGATTTTCTCAGGGTCCCCCGATGACCCGCTTGATGAGAATGCCCCGGCGGATCCGGCTGTCCGGTTGCAGGTGATTGATCCTGGCCACGGTGTCCAGGGTTACCGTGGAAGGGTGTGCGCGGTGGAATTCCGCCAGGGTCGTTGCGGCTCCGACAGGGGTGAGGGTCAAACGGAAAGGCGCCACACCCAGATCCCTTGCATCGGTCAGGTGAGCGAATGACGCCAGCGCCGCGACCATGGTGGCTTCGCGGGCCGGCCAGTCTGAGGCCGGGGTCGCCCCGAGGAGGCGGATGACCTGGTCACCGAGAGCCACGAATGCCACCAGGCCGGCGATGGCCTCGTCGCCTTTGCCGGCCCGGAAGGATGCTGAAACCGTGGTCATGCCCGATATGGAGGTCCAGCGGGAAGGGCCGCGCTGGACCTCGGTGGCTGAAAAAAACTGCGTGGCGGCGGCCGTGGGGGTCTCCTGGGGAGCGAGGGCGAGCTCAATGACGGATTTCCCCTCGGGGTGAAGCGCGCTGACGTTGCTCCGGGTGTTGGCGGTCTCCCAGCCGCTGGGGAAGTCGATCCGAAACGCCAGGTCGGGGTGCAGAAATCGGTTCCCCCGAAAGAAGCCCTGGCGTGGATCGTCGGCGAAGACGAGGCCTTCCAGGAGTCGCAGCCAGACCGTGTCCTGGGGCAGGGCGGCGGGGGCCTGAGAGATCTGGCCCAGGATCCGTTCCTCGCGATCGCCTGGGTTGGGGTGGGTGGAAAGCCAACCGGGGATCTGGCTGCTGCCGCCGCCGGTGGCAGCGAGCATGCGAAACACCTCCAACATGGATTCGCCGGTGAAGCCTGCCCGGCGCATGTAGCGCAGTCCCAGGTCATCAGCCTGGCGCTCGTCATCCCGTCCGAACTTGAGGAATATGAGGGCGGAACCCTTGCCTGCAAGGCCAGCGTAGCGAGCCACACTGGGGTTCAACGCGGTGCCCAGGTTCAGACCCAGGCCGGCCAACTGCGCCTTGCTCATCTGATTCACGCTGTGGCGCGCGGTGACATGTCCGATCTCATGTCCCAGCACGGCTGCCAGTTCACCGTGGGAGTTCAGGCTGGCCAGAATGCCGCGGGTGACATAGATGTAGCCGCCGGGCAGCGCGAACGCGTTGACCACCGGCTCGTCCACGATCTTGAAACTCCAGGGCAGATCCTGCCGTTCGGAGCCGGCCGCCAGGCGCTTGCCCATGTCGGCGACGGCTTTCGCCAGGGCCGGGTCCTGGTAGATCCCCATGTCGGCCGAGATCTCCCTGTCGGCCTCCGTTCCCATACGAATTTCCTGGCTTTCCCCGATGAGGGAGATCTGCCGGCGCCCTGTGGCAGGGTTGAGAGCGCACGCGGTTGCGAACAGGGCCGGCAGGAGAAGGGCCGTCGTCAGGAAGGTCTCGCGTTTCAAGGGCAGGCTCCCGGGATCACCATGTCCGCTCCCGGCCAGCCATGCTAGCCCAAGAGGATGGTTTCGGGTCGTTGTATGTCTCCCGGTGGAGTCCGCCGGAGGCCAGGGGGTTGATTCGCAGCTTCTGGCCGCCTGATTTGGTAGGTCTGCCCGCGCCTCCACCGCCGGCAGGGCGCTGAACCGGAGGGTCAACATTCTTCTCAAGGCCAAGGCGCGCTAGGAATTGCCCATCATACCGC
>SMVB01003048.1_pt1 | contig 10195 bp, 7 predicted proteins | sample 2456461 | NCBI WGS metagenome assembly SMVB01 (sample SAMN11095934, study PRJNA526329) | marine sediment metagenome | biome: Marine sediment; feature: Surficial sediment; material: Deep marine sediment; isolation source: Hadal surficial sediment | place: Pacific Ocean | collected 2014-05 | depth 0-1...
ATCATTTCCCAGACCCCATGTTCGGTGCCCAATAGCGCGGTCTTGCTGGATAAGGATGAAAAAATATTTGCCAGCTACGCTGCCTCAGACAATAGCTTTTACCTGATCAGACCGGATCGGCATATCACTGCACGCTGGAAACATATTAATATCGACGAAGTTAAGCAGGCCTTCAAACAAAGCCTTTCAGGAGGTTTGAGTGAGTAAACATCTGAACGATGAGGAACTGGAACTGGCACTGGAGATGCTGGCCGATGCGATCAATGAAGCCGGTGTCGAAAAGGAAACGCTGTTGTTGAGCAAATTGTGTTTTACGCTGGCCAATGAGCTGGCTGACCTGGAAATACTCCAGGCTGCCATTGATACGGCGAAATGCGATCTTTAGCCGTCTGTTTGCTGTCTCTGCGCTAGTATTTAAGGTCTTTACGGGTAAAAGCCCGCTCTGGGGTCTTCCTCAACACCGAATGCAATACATCATTCATGGTATCGACATCGTTGTCAAAACCACCATGCGTTTTGCTTGCCGTCCTGCTGTCGTTGGTGCTTACACCATCACTGACCAGCGTGCGGAATACCGGTGCCTTGGGCAGCGTGCCCAGCAGGTTGCGGAACTCCATCATTCCAAGGATGCGCGCACCGAGATTTTCCTCGAACGCGTTGGAAACCAGGTACAGCAACGACTTGCGATACAGCGACGTGACCGTGTCATCCAGTTCAAGATTTTTGTTCAGGTTGTACATGGTCAGCCGCCCGATACCGAATTTCTTGCTATCACGTTGCTTCAGCAATGGGCGGTATATGTCGTTAAAAATTTCATGGGTGCAGGCCGGCGCCAGCAACGAACAGGTATGTATGCGCGGCGCGTTTTCCAGTTTGCCCAGGGCTTTCAACAACGCCGCCAGCAGGATTGCGCCGGTGCTGTGGCCGACGATGTGGATCTGCTTGTGCGTTGCTCCTTCCCGGGCGAATGCATCGAGGAATGCCTGCACGGTCTGGATGCCGGCACGGTTATCCATGAACGAATCTGTCGCCCCCAGTTTCATTTCTCGCCACAGCGCACGACCGGGCCGCCGGGTGGATTTTTCGATCATTTTATCGGTGAAATCGGCAAACCCGGCGGCGCGTTCTTCAACCGCTTTTTTCTTGCCAAACACAATATCCTTTATCTCTTCCAGCAGACCGGTGTCGTACATAAAGTGGAAGGGATAAATGCGGTTTTCCTTGAACACCTCTTTCATCGTTGCCACCCGGGCAGCCGAATCCTTGATGCTGTTCAGACCGCCATGTGCATAAAGCAGCAAGTGGTCATAATTATCGCTTTCCGCGACCAGCTTGGCAGTCTGCTCCACCGTCGTCAGATCGGTCCAGTACTTGCCCTTATTGTCAAAGTCGCCGTCATCGATATGCACGAAATGTCCGAGGATTTCGGAGCGTTTCGGGCTGCGGGTGAACAGGCCTTTTTCGGTCCCCTGTGTGTCGCTGACCGTTGGTGACAGGTGCCAGATCTGCGGTGTGGATATTGCCAACCGGGCCACCCACGCGTCACGCACATTTTCCAGCCAGTCTTCATAGCTCCACAGGGCAACACCATTATCACCCCAGTCTTTACCCCAGGAGTTCTGCACCCAGAAACCATCCTTGTTATAACCGACAATTGCAAAAGCATGGCCGCCCATCGTTTCTGATTTATGCGGTATCCTGCCGTCTTTGACGGCGCCCTTGTACCAGCCTTTGTGGACATCGGCGCTGACAAACAGCGCACCAACCTCATTCAGTGCAGCATGGAAATCTGACAGGTTTTTATTGACCCGGTAATACGCGCCAAGCGTCGTCGTTCGAGCATCCATTGCCTGGTCGACCTGCAGGGTCCAGTCCTTTTCAGTATCGGAATACGGTGCTTTTCCGGCAGAACACACACCCATTGAATGCCAGCCCTGGATGGCGCCACGGCAACTTGAGCCGGAATAATCCTCACCCTCCCACTGGTCAAACTTCTTGGCCATTTCGTATAGCATTCTCGGGCTGACCTGGCGCGATTCCGCGCGGCGGGACAGCAGGAGGTTTACAACTGCTGCAAGGCCAAAACCGGTACAGGCACCTTCTTTTCCCTGGTTCAAAATGATCCTTTGAACCGGCGGATTGATCTTGGCTTTCAACTGAACCAGCGCCGGTTGATAGGCAAGGTCGCGGAAATCCGGTGAATCCGGTACCGCATTAAGCACAAATTCGTGCATTTTATTAAATTCTTGCTTCGGTTTTGTGGTTTTTGTCGCTGCATTCACTGCCCTTCACTCCTTGTTATGGACCATACAACTCTAAGCATAGTACATATTTTGCGCTTTGCTTTTTCTGCTTAAATGCGGGATTGCAGCAGTTATCCTTTTCACCTCCTATACTAAAAGGCATAGCCGGATACTTTCGGAAATGGAAAAACCGAAACAAAAAAACAAACATAGCAGGAGCTTAACAATGCCACCAATTTCCCCAATTGCGCCCGGATTGCCGACACACCAGGCTGCCCGGTTGGCGCACTTCCGTACTCCGCGTAGTTTTATCACCCTGACGTTTTTGAGCGCAATGCTCCTGTCGGGCTGTTCCGGCTTTCGTCTGCATGACCCGGGGCGCGCGGCCACCAGCACCGCCATCAAGACCCAGTACGAAGCGGTTTCACCGGCACAGGCGATTGCCACCGAACGCGAAAACCTGGCATTGCTGCTTGCTGCCGAGCTCAAGGCAGTGGATGAAAACCGCAAGATTGATCGTGATTATGCGGTTTTACAAATTGCGAACGACCGAACAGCAATGGGGGACGCGGTGAATGAGGTCATGAAAGACATGTTGCTAAGGCTGGGGCTAAAAGATACTGACGAATTGAAGACGTTTGTGTTGGCAGATTTCGATAATCAAATCCAGGTAGAGGCCATGGAAAGCTTCGCTGACGGTATAAAGGATTTTACCGGATATTTACCGGCACCATGCCGTCTGGACACAGAACCCGCTAAGAGCCTTCCCCGCAAAGGCGATATCGATCAGGATGACTTTGATATTGCTAAAGACGACTACGAATTTTGGTTGAAACATTGCAAAAAATTCAGGGCTAACCCCTTTCCAACAGAAGGACTTATCAACAAACGCTATGCCGCCTGGCAGAACGCAGCATCTGAGTTGGCTGAGCAGCAACTGGAAGCCGATAAAATCCGTCAGCAACTGAAGACAGCAAAAAAAAATTACGAGAACAAGCAAGAAGTACTTATAGCCATCAATTCCGCCGCGGAACTTGGGATTGCAAGCGCCGCAAACATCGAAGCGATCTCTACGGTGTTATTGGCTGCGGCGGCTTCAAGTAAAGGCAAAGTCGATACCGACGACCCTAAACTCAAACTGGCGGCTGAGATCGCCGCTGAAATACCATCACTGGCTGAGGCGATGACTCAGATGATGGCCACCGCCAAAGCGCCCAGCGTTTCCGGTCTGTTGATCGAAATGCGTAACCAGGAAATCCAGGCCGCGCGAGCCAAAAGCCTCGAAACGCTGAAAAGAGAAGAAATAGCCATCCTTCGGGCGGGTTATGAATCCGTGGCCAGAGAGGCGGGGCAATTGTTCCAGTTCTGGAAATCGGCGTGCAGTTACGGAACCATTGACACCGACATAACGCACATCGGTGATGGTTGCGAAACCATGGCTGTTGATGCAGATAAAAAGACCTGCAAGTTCGATGGTGGTGAAACCCTTGTGGACTGCGTTCTTGCCAAATCATGGAGCGATAACCTGGGCACAGCCAAGGGCGAGCCAAAGCGCGAGCTTTACAAAACCCTCGGCGCCTACCTCAACATGTTGTCCGTTAACGCCGAGTCTTATAAACAGACTTACTATCTCATTGATCTCGAACAACGCCGTTTGCTGCTTTCACGCGCGGCGGCGATCGAGTCATGGCACAACCTGGTCGGCGTGCCGATCGAGCAAATCGAGGCGTATTACATGGCTGGCATCACGCCCGAAGAGTTGGCAGACTTTATGGTCAAAGCCTATGCAGCGACCGCTATCGCCCTGGGGTTGGCATTATGAATGACATCAAACGCAATATTTGCACTACCCTGTTGCTGACACTATGCACGGCATGTGCCACCCAACCAGCCGTCCTGACACTGGCGGACAAGACGGCCGCCAATGTGGGCGTGATCAGCGGTCAGATGGGTCAGCTTTCCAACTCAAGCAAGGCCATGGCCGAGCGCCGGGCCGCAAATGTTGCCCAACTACATGCCGCCAATACCGAAATGAGAGCGCGCTACCTGTACGATCTCGAACTGACCAAACTGGCCGGCCATCAAGATGATTTGAAATTGATGGAAAAAATCGAAGCCTGGGGTGTAACGGTTGCACAATTCCAGGTAGACCGGGCAAAAGTTGCAGGAGCCTATCAAAAGGAATTGCTTGCCACCCAGGCAAAGATCGACACACAGTCCGCTGCATTATCAGAGATCGCTGTGGCACTGTCGGGCCTGGCACAGAAGGAAAGCTCGCAGGAACGTCTTACTTTTATGGTGGGGTATACGGCCGAAGTGGTTGAGCAAATGGATAATCGTTTGCAACAGGATGACGCCACCGCCAAAAGGGCAAACGCATTACTCGATAAATTGAAAAACTGACCAACTGAGGATGGCTGATGAATCAGAGAGAGAGAAAAGCGTACAAGGACCTGGGCAAGGCACTGTCGCTGGTATTTGATGGGCTATCCATTGCCGGCAAAGCATTGATTCTGGCCTCGGACCCGGAAGAGGAAAGAAAACTGGTGCGTGTGCAGGCAAGACTCGAACTTGAACGGGTAGACATAGTGGCAGCCAGGAATGCCATCAGGCGGCAAGAAACATACGGCGCACCCGCGGCAGCGCAGGTGAGAGAAATAGCCAAGCTCTCTGCCGAAGTTGAAGCCCTGACCAACCAGGCTCTCACTGCCTCAATTGGTCTTGACCTTGCGGGAAGAATTCTCACTATCGCAGCCAACGTCGGTGGTACGGATCTGGCTTGATTGATCGCCTGCCGCAGATTTCTTCCTGAAACAGGCATTTGATGAAATCCATCACGGCAGTATGTCATCTCATCTCAAAATAACGGGCTCATTCAGGTTCTGATGTATAATTTGGGGTTCAGATTTCAACGCTCTTTGCAATCGGAAACCGGTGTGTAAGCAAGCAGGTTCTACGATCTGGCTATCGCTCAGGTGCCGATAAAAGCTCTGACAAACTTAATGGAAATCAACACATGAAGATTAGTATCAAGGCTCTTGCGGCAGGACTCCTGCTCTGCATATCGACAAATTCATTCGGCGCCGCCGCAGAAAAAATACTGCCCTACCCCATCTACCAGCATAAACTCGACAACGGCCTGAACGTCGTTACCGTGCCATTTGATTCACCGGGTCTGGCAGCGTTTTATATCATCACCCGGGTGGGTGCGCGTAATGAGGTGGAACCGGGTGTGACGGGTTTTGCACATTTTTTCGAGCACATGATGTTTCGCGGTACCGATAACTATTCAAAAGCCGAATACGGCGCAGCGCTGAAATCAACCGGTGCTGCGGCCAATGCAAACACCACTCAGGATCGAACCCAGTACCACATGACGGGCAATGCAGCCAAATTGGAACTGATGTTTGAACTGGAAGCCGACCGCTTTATGAACCTCAACTATTCCGAACATGATTTCAAGACAGAGGCTGGCGCGGTCAAGGGTGAATACACCAAGAACTTTGCCAGTCCGTATAGCCAGATCTACGAAAAACTGTCGGAAACAGCATTCACAACACACACCTATTCGCACACGACGATGGGCTATTTTAAAGACATCGTTGATATGCCAAACCAATACGAGTATTCGAAGATATTTTTTGACCGTTACTACCGGCCGGAATACAACACCATCCTGGTCGTGGGTGACGTCACCGCTGAGCAGGTCAATGCGATGGCGGAAAAATACTTTGGTTCCTGGGAGCGCGGCAGCTATGTATCTGAAGTGCCCACAGAACCGGAACAGACCGAAACACGTTACACCCATTTGCAGGACGGCAGCATACCCTCTTATATCAATCTGGCATACAAGGGCCCGGCCTTCAGTGACACGGCCATCGACATGCCCGCACTGGATGTTCTGGCCGCAATCGTTTTTTCCAGAACCTCCGATCTGTTCAAAAAACTGGTGCTGGACGAACAGAAGATCCGCTTTATTGGTGGCGGCGCCAATGATAGCCGCGACCCCAACCTGTTCAATGTCCGCGTCTCAATGGTCGAAAAAGAAGACATGTCCTACGTGATGGAGGAGATCGACAAGGCCATCGCCAGGGTGAAAGCCGAGGGCGTGGACGAAAAAATATTGCAACAAACAAAATCAAACCTCAAATACAGCTTCGCGATGCGCATGGACACACCCGACGCTATCGCAGGCGGGCTCAGCAACTATATCCAGTTGACCGGTGACCCGGAGTCCATGAACCGCCTGTACGCGCTGTATGACCAGGTCAGTGTCGACGACGTCAAAATGGTTGCGCAGAAGTATTTCGTGCCTGAGCACCTGACCATTGCCACCATTTCAGAAGATGAAAAGGGAGTGTTGAAATGAACCGCTTAACAAAAAATATCATTGCGCTCACAGCAATCCTTGTTTGCCTGCCATTGCAGGCGATGGATGTGGTCGAACTCGCATTGGAGAATTCCAACAAAGTGGTGTTCAAAATCCGCTTTGAAAACGGCTCGATCGCCGACCCGGAAAATAAAAGCGGTCTGACACTGGCCACCGCCAGCCTGATGGCACAGGGTGGTGCCGGCGGTATGGCTTATGGCGATATCCAGGACACGATGTATCCGTGGGCGGCGGGTTACGGTGTCAATGTTGACAAGCAGGTAACAACATTCACCTTTCGCGTGCCTGTTGATTTTATTGATGAATTTTATCCGATCGTAAAAAACGTATTGCTGTCCCCCAGCTTTTCCGAGAAGGATTTCAGCCGCGTGATGAAAGCGCAGCAGAACTTTGTCGATCAGGTTGTCAGGGCATCCTCTGACGAGGAATACAGCAAGCTGGCCCTTGAGCACCTGTTGTTCCGTGGCGGCAACATGAGCCACCTGGTCGCCGGCACTTCAGAATCGGTTGAAGGCATCACGCTGGACGACATCAAGGCGCACTATAAAAACGCCTTTACCCGCAATAATGTTTCCATCGGTATCGCCGGTAAATACAGCGATTCGCTGCTGGCTAAATTGAAAACCGACATGGCCACACTTTCCGACACGGCATTCGTTGCGGCAACGCCATCCAAAGCCAATACCGCCGACGGGATCGAAGTGGAGATCATTTCCAAGAGTGGTGCGTTCGGTTCAGCTATTTTTACCGGCGCGCCGTTGGGTATTACCCGCAAAGACGACGAATTCGCCGCGCTGATGATCGCAAACTCCTGGATTGGCGAACACCGCAAATCCTATTCGCGTCTGTACAAGAAAATCCGTGAAACACGCTCGATGAATTATGGTGATTACGCCTACATTGAGTGGTACAGCAATGGCCATCGTTTTCAATTGCCACCTTCCGGCGTGCCGCGGGCTTCCAATTACTGGGCTATCTGGATACGCCCGGTTCAGATCGCAACACAGTTGAAAGGTCAGTATGAAGAATTGGCTGATATCGATATTGGTCATGCGCATTTCGCATTACGCATCGCCATCCGTGAGTTTGACCTGTTGATCGAAAACGGCATGACCCAATCCGATTTTGAAACAACCCGGGATTTTCTTCGCAGCTACACCAAACTCTACGCCCAAAGCCCCGAACAACAACTGGGATGGTTGATGGATTCGCGCTTTTATGGACGCGTTGATTACCTATCGGAACTGGATACATTGCTGGCAAAGGCCACACTTGATGACGTCAATGCATCCCTTCGCAGACACTGGCAGACAAAAAACATGTTTGTCACCATCGTCACCGACGAGAGCGAGGCACAGCCACTTGCAGACAGCCTGATCAACAACACCGCCTCGCCGATGAGCTATTCCGACCTGGTGAAATCCGGTTTACCGGCAGATGTTCTGGCCGAGGACGACGAGGTGGCCGGCTATCATCTAAACGTAAAGAAAGTAACCATCATCCAATCCGCCGACACCTTCAAGTAGGGTGCGTTGTATTTTAACGCACCGGTCATTTGTGGTGCTGGTGCGTTACAAAACAACGCACCCTACCGTAGGGTGCGTTGTATTTTAACGCACCGGTCGTTGGTGGTGCCGGTGCGTTACAAAACAACGCACCCTACGGGTTCCATTCATAGCCATCAAAATATTCAAGCTCGGTGGCGTATCCGTGTTTTGAAATGGCAAACACCCTGATATCTGAATTTCCTGGCGACTGAAACAGGTTTGCCGGAATGATGAACTGAAAACCGACCAGGATCACCGATGGTGCATCATAAAGCTCTCCTTCGCCCCGTGGCATGCCGGTAACACCTGAATAGACGTATTGACCGTTCTCGAAGATCATAATCTCGTCAACCAGTTCCCGCTTACCCACATCCATTGCCCAGCCAAAAAACTCGATAGTCCCATCGTCTACACTCACGTACTCCAACGCACCTTTGAGCTTGTCTGCAAGTATGGGGATTTCCCGATTGGGTCCAATAATCCTGTCATCTGTAAGTGTCCAGGCGGGCGTGCCACGCGCGGACTGTTGCCCGGATCGCTTGGCACTCATGAGAAACTTCAGCACCCCATTGGAACCGGGAACCACAAGCAATGCCGCAACGCTATTTTCACCCTTCTCAAATGCGTGTTCCGGCACCATCGCTGAAAACTTATATGTATTCTCTCCCGCCGGATAGATCTCGGTAACTGCCCGCACAACGCCATTTACAGCCACCACCAGACCATTATCAACTGGCGGATCATTTGAACGGATGGTTCCGCTTATCCGGGAAGGCACAAAGCCACTGGCCGGATCAACATCAAGATAGAGACCCGGCATATCCAGCGTAGTGCTTATTTCTACAGATTCATTGATGTCGAGATCATTGAGCTGTGAGCCAATCAATTGCCGGTATTGACCAATATCAAACAGCCCGTCAATACCACTGGCCGGCTGAAAATTCTCAAGTTTCCATTTCAAGGTGTCGTACTTCGCCTCGCCGCTGGCATCACCCTGGTATTTTAGAAACTCCCTGTAGGCATGAAACGCGATTTTCTCCGGTCTTGGCGGTTGCTGGCCCAGCAATGAGCGTCCATCCATGTTCAATGCATCCATATTCAAATCACCTGCAACGCCCAATACGTCAACAATCGTCGGCAGGATATCAATGGTTTCGACATTCTCGTCGGAGACCTCGCCCTGTGTTTGAAACGGGTACTTGATGAACAATGGAACCGGCAGAACATCCCGCTCAAAACTGCCAAACGGGGGTGCATCCCGCCGCTTGCTGTTCGGGTAAAAGGAAACACCATGGTCTGCCACGATAATGATCATTGATTCATCATAGATACCAATGGTTTTCATCCTGGCAACCAGATCCTCAATAACCAGGTCTGCGGCGGCGGCCTGCAACATAAATCTCTGATAGGCCTGGGTGATCATCCACTGGTTGTCGCCCCACTGATCGCTTGCAAAATCAAGGCCCGGAATTTCCCACTCACCCTGGTATCGCTTGCCCGATGGCAGATACTGGTACGGCAGGTGGGGAAAATTCGTATGCACAACATTTAAGCCGGGCTTCAAGCCGGGACGGTCACCGCTGGATATCGAGTCGATAAAAAACCGCAACTGTTCCATCCGGCCGGCATAATTATGCCGCTGCCAGCCAACAGCTTCTCCCAACCCCCAATAATCCTCCCAGGTCATATTGATCACAGGCAAACGCTTGTTCAGTGACGGCGGTGAAATAATGTGTAAATAAATCGCTCCGACATCCGCCAATAACAATTTGATGCGTGAAGCCGGGGTTTTGGAGAGTTTTGCACTGTTTGTACATAGCTTGGGTGAACACAGCGTGGTGGTGGACTCATACACGTTCATGCGGTGGCTGTCGGCAAGCAAGGTGAATAATGTAACCGGGTAGTTCAAAAATGACTGGGTGGCAAACGCTTTGGGGTAGTTACCGGTCAATATTGCCGGAACCGACAACATGGTACTGGCTGCGACAGTGGTTGCATTTCTGTACCAGGACGCG
>SMVB01035142.1_pt1 | contig 10195 bp, 10 predicted proteins | sample 2456461 | NCBI WGS metagenome assembly SMVB01 (sample SAMN11095934, study PRJNA526329) | marine sediment metagenome | biome: Marine sediment; feature: Surficial sediment; material: Deep marine sediment; isolation source: Hadal surficial sediment | place: Pacific Ocean | collected 2014-05 | depth...
CAAGATTCTCGATGCAACCCGTCGCTTGATCGCCGAAGCCGGACTCGAAGGCACCACCATCAAGGCAATCTGCGATCGAGCAGGCGTGCTTCCGGGCAGCTTCTACAACCTCTTCGACTCCAAGGAACAGGCCATCGTCACCGTTGTCCGAGAAGCGATCGAGGCAGTCGACCCCGATCCCGAGCATCTCGGCAAAGACACGCTCGCCGCACTGGTGGATGCCTACATCGTTTTCATGACGGAGCAGGCCGACCTTGCCGGTGTCTACATCGCCATCGCCGTCTCCGGGAGCCGCAACAACCCAGATCTGAGGGGACGTTTCCTACGACACCATGAGGGGCGGGTCGCTCGCTTCGCCGCGGCCATCGAAAGAGAGCACCCGAAAATGGAAACGGAAGAAAAGACCCGGCGGGCCGAGACGCTGGTTTCGGCGCTCAACGGGATAGCGCTTCACCGGGTCCTCGACCCGAACTTCGACGTCGCTGGACACAGCCGGGCCCTCCTCAACGGTGCCCTGACACCGCTCTGATGGAGTTCGGCGTACAAGTCAGGGGTGATTGGGACCACGTGCTCGAAGTGGCCAGATGGGCCGAGGAACGTGAGCTCGTCTCGATAGGGCTGCCAGACCACTACCTACAACGTGGCGACAACCTCAACGAACCGGCATGGGACCACCTGATTCATTTCGCCGGTCTGGCCCGGGAGACCAACCTCGAACTGGTCTCGCTGGTTTCTCCGGTCACGTTCCGACATCCGGGAGTCATCTACAAGATGGCTGTGACCCTCGACGAGATCTCCGGTGGACGATTCACACTTGGTCTCGGTGCCGGGTGGATGGACGAGGAATTTGAGGCCTTTGGGCTCCCCTACCCCGAGCTCAAGGTGCGGATAGAGATGCTGGAGGAGGCGATGGCGTACATGCGTGCGGCGATCACACCAGGGGACAACGGGTTCCAAGGACATCACTATCAGCTGGCAGACTTCGACCCCCACCCACGTCCGGCCAACCTGCGTCTCATGATCGGAGGCGCCGGACGTCCCAAGGGCCGTCGCATCGTCGCCCTGTACTGCGATGAGTACAACCTCTACGCCCGCAAGCCTGAGGTGTATCGGGAGGTTTGGGAGGCAACCCGGGCCGAAGCCACCGAGGCGGGTCGCGATCCGGACTCGATATTCTGGACCTCCGCCGGTCCGGCCCTCGCGGCCAAGAAGGATGTGGACTATCGCCGGCTTCTCCAAGAAATGGCCGACCGAACCGGCCAATCCACTGAGAAGATCGAGAAGGTCTACGAGGAGCGAGGTTACCCCCACGGACCGGGCTCAAAAGCAGCCGAGATGGTGGCGGCGCTGGGTGAGGCGGGCTGCCAGCGCTACTTCCCGCAAATCTTCTCCGACAACATGGCCGACTTCGACATCAATCTCGACGCCTACCGGGGCTAGGGTCGGGAAAACACGCTCTGTGAAGGTTTGCCCGGCATCTACCCGCGCAGATCTTCACAAAGACATCTCCAGGAGTCTTTTTGAAGTTCTCGATCATGACCGAGCCCCATCTCGGTGGCACCTACGACCAACAACTCGAGGTAGCGCGATGGGCGGAAGCCGAAGGCCTGGTTTCTTTCGCACGCTGCGACCACTACCTATCCGGCGACGATCCCACACCTGACGCCACCGACGCCTTTGCAGTCCTCGCCGGTCTGGCGCGGGACACGACCGACATCCGGCTCTGTGTCCTCGTCTCCCCCGTCACGTTTCGTCACCCCGCGGTCATTGCCAAGAACGCCGTCACCATCGACCAGATGTCCGGTGGCCGGTTCGATCTCGGCGTCGGAACCGGTTGGATGGAACTGGAGCACGTCAACCTGGGGCTTCCCTTCCCCGACTGGAAGGAGCGCTGGATCAGATTCGAGGACGCCCTCAACTATCTCGACGCCGCCTTTGGCGAAGGTCACGGAAGCTACGAAGGCGTCTTCTACAGTCTCGACGCCGACGTCAAGCCCAAGCCAACCGGTATGCGGCTTGTCCTCGGCGGCAGCGGCCCCAAGCGCACACCAAGGCTCGCTGGTGCCAGAGCCGATGAGTACAACTTCTTCATCTGCCCTCCCGTCGAGGCAAAGGCCAAGATCGAAGTAATGCGGGCTGCGGCCGACGGCCGCAGAGTGGAGGCAACGGTAATGGGTGGCGCCATGGTGGGACGTACCCAAGCCGAGTATCAGGAGCGGCTCGCCAAGTCGGCGGCCAAGAGAGATATTCAGCCAAAAGAGCTCGAGGAGCGCTACGCGAACAATGGCTTCCCCGTAGGAACACCGGACCGTGTCGCCGAAACGGTCGCCGCGCTGGAGGAGGCCGGAGTGGAACGCATCTACGTCCAGTGGCTCGACCTCGACGACCTCGACACCATGAAAGAGACAGTCGACATCGTCCGTGGCGGCTGACCTACCGGAAGCAAGCCGCAGGCTGCTGGAAGCTGTCCCGGGGCTCGATACCGAGATTCGGTTCTTCCCCGACGGCACCAAGACCGCTGCCGACGCGGCCAAGGCAATCGGGTGTCCGGTGTCGGCGATCGTCAAGTCCCTGGTCTTCGTGGTGATAACCGGCGAAAAGGAGGAGTCGGTAGTGGCTCTGGTCCCCGGCGACTTACTTCTCGACACCGACAAGCTGGCCAACGTGGCCGGCGCCGACCACTCCCGGAAGGCCTCGCTCGACGAGGTGCGTCAAGCGACCGGCTATGCCGCGGGAGGCACTCCCCCTTTTGGACACGCCAATACTCTTCGCGTTTTCGCCGATGAGTCGCTTACCCGCAACGACCCGGTGTGGGCTGCGGGCGGCACACCGACCACCGTCTTCCCCATCTCGGTCGCCGACCTCGACCTGCTGGCCAGCCCGATTTGGGCCGACATATCGCGTTACTGATGCATGGCGAGTCGCATATGATCCTTTGGCCGCGTAGAAAGAAACTCCACTGGCATTTCTCCTATCCCGATAGTGGAAATACCATTACACCGTGACTCAGACCACTCCCATCCTCCAGATCGAGAACCTGCACGCCTCACCGTTGCACGGCTCGGCCAGTGACGTCGAAATCCTCAAAGGCGTCAACCTGACCATCAATCCGGGCGAAATCCACGCCCTCATGGGCCCCAACGGCTCGGGCAAGTCGACCCTTGCCTCCGTCCTCATGGGAAACCCCGTCTACCGGGTGACAGAGGGCCGCATCCTCTACAAGGGCGAAGACATCACCAAGGCTCTTCCCACCGACCGTGGCGCCGCCGGTATGTTCCTTGCTTTTCAGCATCCCGAATCCATCCCTGGCGTGTCGGTGATCCAATTCCTTCGCCAGGCGCTCTCCAATCGAACCGGTGTCAACCTCACCGTCCTCGAACTGCGTCTCAAGGTGATGGATGCGATGAAGGAGCTGGGGATGGAGTCGTCCTTCGCCGACCGCTACCTCAACGAGGGCTTTTCCGGTGGAGAGCGCAAGCGCAACGAGGTGCTTCAAATGGCGGTGCTCGAGCCAGAGCTCGCGATCTTGGACGAGACCGACTCCGGCCTTGACATCGATGCCCTTCGCATCGTGGCCGACGGCATCAACAAGCTCACCAGCCCCGACCGCGGATTTCTGATCATCACTCATTACCAGCGGCTGCTCGACTACGTCACCCCGCACCACGTCCACATCTTCATGGACGGTAGGGTCCTCGAGAGCGGCGGTCCGGAGCTGGCCATCAAGCTCGAGGAAGAGGGATACGATTCGTTCCGTGCGGTGTTGACATAGTGCGCTCGTGACCGATCTCTCATACCTGAAAGCAGACTTCCCGATCCTCGACAACGGGGTGCATTTCCTCGATTCGGGAGCCTCCTCGCAGAAGCCGATACCCGTTCTCGAAGCGATGGATCGCTTCGCTCGCACCTCCTACGCCAATGTTCACAGGGGTGCCTACAAGCTCTCCGTCGCGTCCACCGAGGCCTACGAGGCAGCCCGGCGACGAGTCGCCGATTTCATCGGAGCGACCGACGAGCGGGAGGTCATCTTCACCCGCGGGGCGACAACATCGCTGAACACTGTTGCCTTCGGCTGGGGGTTGGAGAATCTTACCGAGGGAGATCGAATCCTGGCTACCGAGATGGAGCACCACGCCAATCTGGTGCCGTGGCAGATGGTGGCCAAACGAACGGGCGCCACCCTGGACCATGTCCCCATCACCGATGATGGGCGTCTCGACATGGCCGTCCTCGAGTCGAAACTGGGACCGGACGTGAAGGTTGTCACCGTGACCGGAATGTCGAATGTCCTCGGCACGATTCCCGATGTCCCTCGCATCGCCGAGCTTGCCCATCGGCACGGGGCAAGAATGGTCGTCGACGCAGCCCAACTGGTACCGCACACGTCTGTCGATGTGAATCAACTTGGCGCGGACTTCGTCGCCTTCTCGTCACACAAGATGCTGGGACCGACGGGCATCGGGGTTCTCTGGGGGCGTATGGACGCTCTGGAGGAAACTGAGCCTTTCGAAGGTGGGGGCGAAATGATTTCCGACGTCACCCTTCACGATGCGACCTGGGCCGACATCCCCCATCGTTTCGAGGCAGGCACTCCACCCATCATCGAGGCTGTGGGACTTCATGCCGCTATCGACTATCTCGACTCGATTGGCATGGACAAGATCTTCGAGCACGACCAGGAGTTGACCGCCATTGCCCTGGAGCGGCTTGTCGACGTGCCCGGCATTGCCATCCAGGGACCGACCGACATGAAGGACCGCGGAGGTGTGGTCTCGATGACAATGGAGGGTGTGCATGCCCACGATCTGGCCACCATCCTCGACGAGCAGAATGTGGCAGTGCGGGCCGGCCATCACTGCGCCAAGCCTCTGATGCGGAGTCTCGGTGTGACTGCCACCGCCAGAGCCAGCTTCTACGTCTACAACGAAGAGGCTGACATCGACGCCCTCGTCAGTGGTCTCCGCCGTGCGGGTGAGATCTTCGGGGTGAATTGATGGGACTCGAGGAGCTTTATCGAGAAGTCATTCTCGACCACTACCGGAACCCACGTAACCAGGGGCACCTCGAGCACCCTCAGGCATCAGCCCAGGGTGTCAATCCACTATGCGGTGATGAGATCACGATCGAGGTCTCCTTCGACGGCGACAAGGTTTCGGAAGTGGCCGTCGACGGGCAGGGCTGCTCGATAAGCCAATCGTCGGCATCAATGATGACCGAAGCGATCAAAGGTAAGTCCCGCAAGGAGATCAACAAGCTCGTCGGCCGCTTCCGCCAGATGATGTCACTCGACGAGGGCGACGACCTCGGGCTCGATCCGGAGAGACCCGGTGCGGTCTTGGGCGACATCGAGGCCCTTCAGGGAGTCCGTCAGTACCCGGTTCGGATCAAGTGCGCCAGTCTCGGCTGGAACACGCTGCTGGAGGCGTTGGACGCCTAGCAGCCCGCTGAGCAATGCATGTCACCCATCTCGACGACCAGTCATCACCACTCGCGGTGTCCTCGGCTTCACCATTCCGCCACCAGGAGTGGCGAAACCTTGTCCTTGCGACTGGCGCGCCTGCCCGCCGATTCGACCAACGGCATTAATCAGCAGACTCCTAGCGAAGGCCGCCCTCTGTCATCTTCTTGATGTCGAGGGCATCGTCTAATTCGTCCCCGGTCATCAGACCGGCTTCGAGCACGAGGTCCCTCACCGACCGACCGGTAGCCACCGCCTCCTTGGCGATCTTGGCACCGTTGTCATATCCAATGTGCGGGTTGAGGGCCGTGACGATGATGGCGTTCTTCTCGACCAGCTCCTGAGCTCGCTTCTCGTTCGCCTCCAGTCCATCAACGCAGCGTTCCCGGAATGCGTCGCATCCATTGGCGAGAATGCCCGCCGACTCCAAGAGGTTGTGGGCGATCATCGGCATCATCACGTTGAGTTCGAAGTTGCCGTTGGCGCCACCCCAGGCGATAGCCACATCGTTACCGATAACCTGGGCAGCAACCTGCATCATCATCTCTGACATGACCGGGTTGACCTTGCCCGGCATGATCGAAGACCCCGGTTGGAGTGACGGGATTTTGATCTCCGAGATCCCCGACGTTGGGCCCGACCCGAGAAAGCGGATGTCGTTGGCAATCTTGAATAGGGACACCGCCACCGTCCGCAGCGCGCCGGATGCACTCACCGTGGCGTCCTTGGCCCCCTGAGCCTCGAAATGGTCGTCCGCCTCTCGGAGTGAGTAGCCGGTGCGTTCGGCCATGAGCGCGATCACCGCAGCGGCAAACCCGTCGGGAGCGTTGATCCCTGTCCCCACAGCCGTGCCGCCTAGTGCCAGCTCTTCCAACTCGGGGAGGACCGCTTCCACTCGCTGGGCCCCTTTGCGCACCTGGGCCGCGTAGCCGCCAAACTCCTGCCCGAGAGTCACCGGTGTTGCGTCCATGAGATGAGTGCGGCCCGACTTCACCACGTCCGAGAACTCGTCTGACTTGGCTTCGAGTGAGGCAGCGAGACGATCGAGAGCCGGTAGAAGACCCTCTCTCAATGCGGCAACAGCAGAGACGTGGATAGCCGTCGGGATCACATCATTGGAGGACTGGCCAAAATTGACGTCGTCGTTGGGATGGACCCTGGTGTCACCGAGGACCTCTGTTGCCCGGGTGGCGATCACCTCGTTGGCGTTGGTGTTGGTTGAAGTTCCGGAACCGGTCTGGAAGATGTCGAGAACGAACTGATCATCGAAATCACCAGCCATCACCTGGTCAGCGGCCTTTCGGATCGCCTCCGAGACAGCCGGGCTCTTGAAATCCATCTCTCCGGCAACCGTTCCGGCGGAGCCCTTGACCAGACCCAACGCCCAGATGAACCGTCTTCCAAACCGATGATTTGAGATCGGGAAGTTGTCTACGGCTCGCTGGGTGGACGCCCCGTACATCGCGTCGGCCGGGACTTTGACTTCTCCCATCGAGTCCTTCTCGATGCGGTACTTCACTCTTGTTCCTCCTGAGACCTGGTTGCACCTGACGCTAGCCCTTGACTAGCCATCAAAAACCCCTTCTGTGAACGGTTTTGTGGGGCTAACCCCCAATTCGGTTCACAGAACGGTATTCAGACGTCGAAGGGGGTGTCGGTGAAGAAGTCGGCGGGCTTACGCATCGGGCCGTCGTCGACAACCTTCTCGATGCCGAGCCGCTTGCGAAGCCCTTCGTAGCCATCACTCTCCAACTCATCGGCGAGCTCGCTGCCGCCGCGGTCGACGATACGGCCGTCGATCATCACATGGATGCGGTCCGGTGAGAGATAACGGAGGATCCGGCTGTAGTGAGTGATCATCACCACGCCCAGTTCGGGTGATCTCATCTCTTCCACGGCTTCGGAGACTTGCTTGACGGCGTCGATGTCCAGACCGGAGTCGACCTCGTCGAGAAGGGCGACCTTGGGACGAAGAACGGCCATCTGGAAGATCTCCGACCTCTTCTTCTCACCACCGGAGAGATCACCGTTGACCGACCGATCGAGGAATGGCACCATTCCGAACCTCTCGCTCTCGGTTTCGATCCGAGCGGCAGCCTCGGCAGCGTCGATGCCCTTCTCCTCGGCGGCCTCCATCATGAACTCCCGAAGCCTGACACCCGCCACCTGTGTCGGGTACTGAAAGCTCAGCAGCAACCCAAGCCGAGCACGCTCATCGACATCAAGCGAGAAGAGGTCGTCGCCTGCGAGTGACGCCGAGCCCCTCACCTGGTAGCCCGACTTACCGGTCAGAACATGACAAAAAGTCGATTTGCCTGACCCGTTCGGGCCCATGATTGCGTGGATCTCACCAAACGGAACCTCCAGGGAAAACCCGTCGAGAATCTGTTTGTTGTCGATTGCGACGGAGAGATCCGAAACCAGAAGAGCGGTGCTCATTGGTCCTCCAGGGAGAGAAAAACGATGCCGTCTTCCACCGAGACTTCATAGGAAGGTACCGGAGTCGTCGCTGGAAGCGATGACGGAAAACCTGTTTCGAGATCGAACTCGGATCCATGACGGGGACACTCCACGGAACCATCGAAGACCTCACCCTCAGCCAGAGATGCCTCGGCGTGGGAACAGACGTCGCCTATGGCGTAGACGTGGTCACCGACTCGGAACATTGCGATGCGATGGTCCCCCACCTTCACCCGGACGCCCCGGTCCCGAGGCAGCTTGTCGAGGGGGGTGATCTCAACCTTCATGCCACTCGCCCCTCCTTCTGAGCCTGGACAAAACGACGGAAGACCTCTTCGGAGACAGGCGCCTCCAGCCCCTCTATCGGGAGCCGGTCAATGACTTCCTGAAAGAAGCCTTTGATCAGAAGACGCTCGGACCGCTCCTTGGAAAGTCCGCGGCTTTGCAGGTAGTAGAGGTCGTCGTCTTGAAGGGGCCCCACAGATGAGGCGTGACCGCAAATGACGTCGTCGCAGAGGATTTCGAGGTTGGGAACCGAATGCGCCTTCCCATTCTCCGACAGCACGAGGTTGCGATTGGTTTCGAAGGTCGAGGTTCGACGAGCATCCTTCTCTATGCGAAGCAAGCCAGTGAACACACTCTGGGCATCGTCCTCAACAGCGCCTTTGAGGAACACGTCGGACGACGTATTGCGGCCGCTGTGGTTGATCACTATTCGGTAGTCGAGGGTCTGTGAGCCCTCGCCGAAATAGAGACCGACCAGCTCGGACGATGCGCCGTCACCTTCGAGACTCACACCGAGGTCAAGCCTGCCCAGCTTGGCTCCCAGCCCAACCTCACCTAGACGTCCGGTGGCATCACGTCCCAGAGTCATCCGCTCGTGGACAACGTTGGTAGCGGCATGATCGAGGTTCTGGACAGACATGAAACGCAGTCGGCCCCCGTCGACCACCTGGAGATCGATCTCGGGAACCATCAGCAACTCGACCCCGTCGGCGCTGCGATAGACCACAAGGACCTGGGCCTCGGCATTCTCACCAACCGCTACCGAGATATGTGGAAAGGAAGCCGAGCCCGGAGTGACTCCTTGGACCTCGATGACTAGAGGAGCGTCCATTACCTGGTTGGAAACGACATCGACAAACACTGCATCGTTGGCAAATGCACCATGGGCCGCCGCCAGCTTGTTGTGATCGACGGCTACCACGGAGAACTCCCGCTCATCGGATTCGAGATCACGAAGTGTCGAAATCGAGGCACTTGATGAATTCACCTCGAGAACCTGTCCATCGACGATCAGAACATGGCCTGAGTTGTTGGTCAGCGAGGCCAGGAACGGCCCATCGGACAATGGCTCGCCAGGGTCTTCTATCTGGGCAAGCCCGGCGAACGGCAGGTCATAGTCGACGTATCGCCAGTCTTCCTCAGAGCCGGTCGGCTCGTCCAGAGATTCGAAGACCTCGAGAGCAGAATCCATCTGCGACGCCCGCCATGACGGCACGTTGGACTTCGAATTGGCATGGTTTGCGGCGTCAAACGCGGTCAAGAGGAGGCACTCCGAAAGGGACGGTGGGATGGTATTTCACCTATCGGGATAGTGCGAATCACTCGGCAGGCCGGAGAGCGTCGGTGGTGACCATCGACGACTCGTTCCAAAGCATCCAACCGAGACCGAATTCCTCGGCCGAGGTGATCTGCGCCTTCACCTGCGATGGGCCGTAGCCAAAGTCCTGGAGCCACGGGCGCACCACCACATTTCTGGGAAGTCGTTCCATGCCGTCCTCCAGGGCACGGCGAACCACCTGTCCCGGATAATCGTTTGGCACCTCATAACCGAACCAATTCTTTTCGTAGTGGGACGGGTAAACCATTGGCGATATCACATCGACAATCTGGGCGACGTCCTCCCAACGCTGACCGATGAACCCGTCCGAAACGTCGGTGGTGAGAAAACCGAAAACGTCGGCGCCCACCGTGCAACCCATCGGGTGGAGAAGGTCGACGGCTTCCTTCAAGAAGGCGGGTATGGTCGACAAACGCACTTGTTCGTCGATCACGAAGTCGTATCGGGCAGATTCACTGAGGATGTCGGGAAACCTGACGTAGTCGAACTGGATTTCGTCGACTCCCATCGAACAGGCCTCGACGGCTAGATCGAGTCCATATTGTCTGGCCTCCGGATCTGTTGGGTCGAGGAAATACTGACCTCCGACTCTGAATGGTGCGTTGGTCGCCAAGTCCCACACCGCCATTGACGGCTTGTTCCAGGCAGCAATC
>SMVB01080706.1_pt1 | contig 10195 bp, 8 predicted proteins | sample 2456461 | NCBI WGS metagenome assembly SMVB01 (sample SAMN11095934, study PRJNA526329) | marine sediment metagenome | biome: Marine sediment; feature: Surficial sediment; material: Deep marine sediment; isolation source: Hadal surficial sediment | place: Pacific Ocean | collected 2014-05 | depth 0-1...
CGTCACCCACTCCCACTGCGTGAGAACGGACGAGATTTTCCTGCAACTGCGCAAGGTCTTCGTTGCTGATACGAACCTGCGCAAGCTGTCCGAAACCCGTGTTCACGCCGTAGACTTGCTCACCACCCGCCAGAAGCTCAATGATCAGTTCGTTCGATTCCGCGACACAACGGCGTGCTTCGTTACCGAGTTCGATCGTGATCGGATGTCGCCACACTTCGCGGAGTTCGGCAAGACCCACCAGTTGCTTGTCGATGATCAGCTTCATGATGATTCTCCCGACGGCAACATCGGCAGCTTGAGACCGTGCTCGCGAGCGCAATCAATCGCTTGATCGTAGCCCGCATCCGCATGGCGCATGACGCCGGTTCCGGGGTCATTCCAGAGTACCCGTTCGATTCGGCGATCGGCGGCTTCGCTACCGTCGCAGACGATCACGAGACCGGCATGTTGTGAATAACCCATGCCAACCCCACCGCCATGATGTATCGATACCCAGGTTGCGCCGCTGGCCGTATTCAATAACGCGTTGCGCAGCGGCCAGTCGGATACCGCGTCCGAACCGTCACGCATGGATTCTGTTTCGCGGTTCGGGCTGGCAACAGACCCGCCGTCAAGATGGTCCCTGCCAATCACAATAGGAGCCGCCAATTCACCATTACGTACCATCTTGTTGAATGCCAGCCCAAGCAGGTCGCGTTGTCCGAGTCCGACCCAGCATATTCGGGCTGGCAGGCCCTGAAACTGGATTCGCTCGCGTGCAGCATCCAGCCAAGCATGCAAGTGCGGGTTATCCGGAATCAACTCCTTAACCTTCTCATCGGTCCGGTAAATATCCTCGGGATCGCCCGACAGAGCTACCCAGCGAAACGGCCCCACGCCGCGGCAAAACAATGGCCGCACATAGGCCGGTACGAAACCCGGGAAGTCGAATGCATTTTCAACGCCCTCGTTCAACGCTTCTTGACGAATGTTGTTGCCGTAATCGAAAGTCGGGATGCCCTGATCATGAAAGTCGAGCATTGCTCTCACGTGCACTGCCATTGACGCTCTCGCCGCCACCGCCACGGCGTCGGGATCGCTCTCTCGTCGTTCGACCCATTGTTCCACTGTCCACCCGATCGGCAGGTAACCGTTCGCTGGATCGTGTGCCGACGTCTGGTCGGTTACTGCATCGGGACGAATGCCGCGACGAATAAGTTCCGGTAATATCTCCGCCGCGTTGCCGAGCAGACCAACACTGATCGCTTTATGGTTTTCGACGGACCCGTCGATCAGGGCCAGCGCCTCGTCCAGAGTTTCCGCGCGCGCGTCGAGATATCCTGTTTCGAGACGTTTGTCGATACGATCAGATTGGCATTCGACAGCCAGCATCGAAGCTCCGGCCATCGTCGCCGCCAGCGGTTGCGCGCCACCCATGCCGCCCAGTCCGGCGGTCAGAATCCAGCGACCGGCAAGGCTGCCATCGTAATGCTGCCGGCCCATCTCAACGAAGGTTTCGTACGTCCCCTGCACAATTCCCTGGCTACCAATATAGATCCATGATCCTGCCGTCATCTGACCAAACATCATCAGGCCTTCCCGGTCGAGCTTGCGAAAGTGTTCCCAGTTGGCCCAATGCGGCACAAGATTCGAATTGGCGATCAGGACGCGGGGTGCATCGACGTGCGTTCGAAAAATGCCGACCGGTTTGCCCGACTGGATCAGCAACGTCTCGTCGGACTCCAGACTCCTCAGCGAGTCTATGATTGCATCGTAGGCATCCCAGTTGCGCGCCGCTTTGCCGATGCCACCGTAAACGACGAGATCTTCGGGCCGCTCTGCGACTTCGGGATCGAGATTGTTCATCAGCATGCGTAGCGGCGCTTCGGTCAGCCAGCTTTTCGCCTGCAGTTTGGTTCCCGTTGGCGCCTTGATGTTTCGGTGTTCATTCATTGCTAAAGCTTCTCCATTTTCCGGAAAGTTCGTAGCGGCTGCCCGGATGATGCAAGCGCGCGAACGTAACAGGTCGTCCGTGCGACCAGGTTCTGCGAATGACGACGAGCGCAGGCTCATCCTCGTCCATATCCAAGTGTTTTCGCACTGCGTTGTTGGGATTGCTCGCACGCACAGTCTGTTCAGCTTCGGCAAGTGGTGAAATACCCGTCAGGTACGCGCTTGGCGTGACGTCGCAGAAATTCTGTTCCAGGCAATCCGGTGCAAAGTCGGCGACGACGTGCCGGTCTTCGACCTGAATCGGCAAACCGTTCTCGTAGTGCACAAGTAGCAAGTGGAAAACTTCGGTTCCCTGTTTGACGTGCAGCGCTTTTGCAACTTCGCCGCGAGCGTGCTGGCGGGACTGGCGTAAAACTTTACAGCTGTGCTGATGCCCGCGAAGGACGATTTCGTCCGCAATGTTATGCACTTCGAGCACGTGCGAGCGTGCGCGAAAATCCGACACGAATGTGCCTCGCCCTGTCACGCGCTCAACGTATCCTTCATTCGTTAGCTCACGCATTGCACGATTGGCAGTCATGCGTGACACACTCATCGACTCAACCAGCTCGTTCTCCGACGGCACGCGATCGAGCGGCCGCAACTCACCACTCGAGATACGAGCAATAATCATATCCTTGAGCTGTTGATATCTCGGCTTCGTCGCCACATTCATCGAATCGCCTCCAGTGCCGCTGCATAGTTTGCGCGCACCTGTTGCTGTGCGACATGACGCCCATCGATGACTTGCCACTCGCCGTGCACCATGACGCGCTCAATCGGCAGGCGATACCCTGAAAATATCAGCGCATCGAGCAAAGTTCGTTCGTCATGGCCGACCAACATGGGATCATCGGCATTCAGCGTGACGAAATCGGCGCCAGTTCCCTCGGCTATGCCCGCCGGCACTTGTAAGCCGGCCTGCGCGCCACCCACCAATACGCGACCGAATAGTTCCTGTCCAACCTGTGCGTGATCAAGCGATGCGACGTTGCGCAATTGCGTCGCGAGTCGCTGACCGTATTCAAGCCAGCGCAGCTCTTCAAACGGGTTTATGGTCACCTGACTGTCTGAACCGATTGCGATTCGGCCGCCAAGCTCTAAGTAAGACAGCAACGGGAAAATACCATCACCGAGATTCGCTTCGGTGCTCGGGCAGATACAGACAACGGCTTTCGATTGCGCCAGACTCGCGATTTCCGCATCGTTCATGTGGGTGGCGTGAACGAGGCACCAACGCTCGTCCACCGCGGCGTTTTCGAGCAACCACTCGACCGGTCGCTTGCCCGTCGAGCTCAGACATTGTTCGACCTCGGCATGTTGCTCGGCGATGTGCAAATGCATCGGGATTGCCGACTCCCGGGACACCGTGGCAATAGCAGCCAATGATTCTTCAGTGACCGCCCGCAAGCTGTGCGCACCGATCCCGAGTGTTGTCCGCTCCGTCGCCTTTTTACAGCAGCGCGCGTGATGTTCGAGAAACGCGTCGAGTTCCATCGCGAATCGTTGCTGGTGGTCCTCGACATCTGCCTGATCGAATCCTGCCCGTTCGTACAACACCGGGACGTAAGTCAGCCGTATACCGCTTTTCGAACCGGCCTCCTGCAGCGCATTGAACATCGCATCGCCGTCATCTCCAGGTTCGTGATGCAGGTAATGAAACTCCACAACCGACGTGTAACCGCGCTCAAGCATTTCTGTATAGGCTTGCGCCGCGATGGCGGTGAGCTGCGTGGCATCCATACGATTTGCCAGTTCGTACATGCGCACGCGCCAGCCCCAGAAATTGTCCTGGCCCTGTGGTGACCGCTGCTCTGTACGACCGACGAGCGCTCGCTGAAATGCGTGGCTATGCGCGTTGCAAAGGCCGGGGATCACGATGTCGGCGCAATCGTCCCCGGCGGCGGGCGATACGCCGGACTCGATCCGCTCAACGCAGCCTGCATCAACTACAAGCCGGACATTGTCTGCCCAGCCCTTTGCCAGCAACGTTTTGCGCGCAAACAGCGTTGTCATCGACGCTTCGCCAAGTTGTATATACAGGTTTCAGCATGATACCGTCGAATGCATACGCGGAGCAATGAATGGCGGATTGGGACCTACTTTTGACGGATGCCCGCATCGCGACGATGCGAGAGGGTGACACCGAATACGGAGCGATTGAAGACGGCGCCGTCGCAATTTCCTCGGGCACGATCTCGTGGGTTGGTTCGCAGTCCGATCTACCAAAAAGCGCTGCTGCCGAGACGCGCTCGCTGGGTGGTCGGTGGATCACTCCCGCACTAATCGACTGCCATACACACCTGGTGTTCGGCGGCGATCGTGCCGCAGAATACGAACAACGGCTGAAAGGCACAAGCTACGAAGATATCGCGGCATCCGGCGGCGGAATCATGTCTACAGTGCTAGCGACCCGCACCGAGAGCCATGATCAGTTGTTCGAGTCTGCTTTGCAGCGTGTGCGAGCGCTTGCGCGCGACGGCGTCGCGACCATAGAAATCAAATCCGGCTATGGCCTGGACGTCGACAACGAAATCAAGATGCTCGAAGTTGCGCAACGTCTCGGTGAAACGACCGGACTGACAGTCAAAACGACGTTGCTCGCGGCACATGCTGTTCCTGCCGAGTTTCGCGACGATGTTGATGGCTATATCGAATTGATCTGCGAGCAGTTGCTGCCGGCAGTCGCGGAGCGCGGACTTGCCGATGCCGTTGACGCGTATTGTGAATCGATCGCGTTCACGCCCGGCCAGGTTGCCCGAGTATTTGCACGGGCAAGGGAGCTGGGAATGTCGCTTCACTTGCATGCCGATCAGCTCAGCGATTTCGGTGGCGCAGAACTCGCCGCAAAATTCGACGCGCTGTCCGCCGATCATCTCGAATACACGTCAGCCGCCGGCATTCGTGCGATGAGCCAGGCAGGAACCGTCGCAGTCTTGTTGCCAGGCGCGTTCGTAACTTTGAATGAAACACAATGCCCGCCCGTTGACGAAATGCGCGCTCACAATATTCCGATCGCGGTCGCGACGGACTGCAATCCGGGCACCTCGCCGCTCAACTCGGTACGCGAGGCGATGGCACTGGCAAGCCGTGTGTTCGGCTTGACGCCCGAAGAGTCGTTAGCCGGTGCGACGAGAGTGGCGGCTCGCGCGCTCGGCCTTGGCGACGATCGGGGCACACTTGAAGTCGGCAAGCGCGCAGACATTGCTGTCTGGAGTGTGGATCATCCGCGAGACTTGAGTTACTGGCTTGGAACGCAACCATTGTCGAGCTTGTTAATTGCGGGACGTGATGCCAGTCTGACCTGATCGTGACACCCTCCGCATTTTCTCACCGGACGAGCTTCGTCATCACGCTCGGCGTGCTGACAGGGTCGGCCGCCCTGACTGTCGACCTGAGTTTGCCGGCCGTACCTGCCATGGTCGATGCGTTGGCGACCAGCTTGTCGAGAGGCCAGCAAATCGTTGGGATATTCATGGCCGGCATGGCGCTTGGTCAGATTCCGGCCGGGCTGATTTCAGATCGCGTTGGTCGCATGCCTGTGTTGTACGTCGGCATGCTGCTGTTTGCGCTCGGCGCCATCGCCGCGGCAACTGCAAACAGCATCGACTTGTTGCTGCTCGCGCGATTTGTGCAGGGATTCGGCGCGGCCACGGCCGTCGTCCTGTCGCGCGCGATGGTTCGTGACATCGCCAGTGGCAAAGAGGCGGCACGGATGATGTCGTTAATGATGATGATATTCACAGCCGCGCCGGTAATCGCCCCGAGCGTCGGCGCGTTGCTCGTCGCGCAATGGAACTGGCGAGCCCCGTTCACGGCGATCGCTGTCCTTGGTGTGCTGATTCTGCTTGCGATTCGTCTCAACCTCAGCGAAACGCATGCACCCTCCGCCAGCGGTCACCCGGTTCGCCAGCTTGTTTCCAGTTTTAGTGAGTTTTTCTCGCATCGACAAAGCATATTCGCACTACTGTTGATCGTCATTCCGCCGGCAGGATTCATGTCAATGATCGCGTTGTCGGCTGCACTCGCCGTGGAAATATACGGTTTCTCGATTGCGCAGTTCGGTCTGATTTTCGCGGGTGCCGGCGTGTCGATATTGATCGGTGCCACCATCAATCGATTTCTCGTGTCGCGATACGATGGCGTGAAAATTATCGGCGTCGGAGTCACCTTGATGGCGATCGCCTGCGTACAATTGCTCTACATCGCATGGCTCAATGCGGCGCCGTTTGCCTGGGTCTGGGGCTGCATGTGTTTGTACATGTTTACGATTGCCATCATTGCCCCAAATGCCATCGTAATGGCCCTCGATCCGTTACCCAGAATTGCCGGCGTCGCTTCGTCGATTATCGGCACACTGCAGAATGTCGTGGGCGCCTCGGGAGCGCTGGTCGGCGCGATGATTTACGACGGCACAGTGCGAAGTACGATCATCATCATGGGTGTTGCTGGTGTATTGACCGCTGGCGTATTCCTGTTGCGTCCGCTGATTGTGCCCGGACCGCTGGTGCACCATCCCGATGAGTTAGCCAGGGATTAGGGTAGTGCGGTTAATACGTCATCGAGGTCACTACGTTTTTGGGTCGGTGTGAGCTTCGGGTAGCCATACCAGATCAAACCCACGATTTTTTCCGCCTGGGCATCCACACCGACAATATCGAAGAATCTCGGGTCACGTGTGATATCGCCAGTCGTCCACTTTGACCCGACGCCAGCCTTCCACAGGTACAACATAAAGGTCTGCACAGCTGCCGCGCAAGCGGCAAAGTCCTCACGCTGTAAAATGCCATCGCTCGACGCGCGACACGTCACAAGCAACCATCCTGGTTTTTGAGCCCAGGCGTTCGCCTTGAATTCACCGGCTTTCGCATCTTTCCTCGTTGTAACGATGTCGCGCACCAGCTCTACGCAGGCCCCAATCGTTTTTTTGCCAAGCAAGTAGAAATGCCAAGGTTCGGTGACATGGTGATTCGGCGCCCAGGTCGCCGCCTCGATGGCAGCACGCACGAGTTTCTTCGGTACCGGCGTCTGCAGATATAGATTGATGGTGCGGCGGCCGCGCAGCACTTCGCCGAATTCGCGCAATGCCCGGGTCTGGTAACTGGGTGCGTTCTCCTTCATCAGGATTTCTGAATGATCATCGCGATTCCCTGGCCGACGCCGATGCACATCGTGCACAGTGCATACTTGCCACCGGTTCGGTGCAACTGGTAGGCCGCTGTCGTCACGAGCCGGGCACCGGACATGCCCAGTGGATGGCCGAGGGCGATCGCCCCGCCGTTCGGATTGACGTGTTCTGCGTCGTCGGCCACACCCAGTCGCCGCAATGTCGCGAGACCCTGGGCTGCGAACGCCTCGTTGAGCTCGATGACATCCATCTGATCGATTGCCAGCCCCGCCAGCGCCAGCGCTTTTTCCGATGCGGGCGCTGGACCGATGCCCATGATACGAGGCTCAACACCGGCGGTGGCCCACGCAACGACTCGCGCAAGCGGCTCGAGACCGTGGCTCTTCGCCGCCGACTCCGATGCGATCAACATCGCGCAGGCGCCATCATTGATGCCGGACGCATTCCCTGCCGTGATCGTACCATCGGCGCGAACAATGGGCCGAAGTTTGGCAAGACCTTCGATAGTCGATCCAGAGCGCGGATGCTCATCGACTTCGACGACCGTTGGATCACCTTTGCGTTGCTGAATGGTTACCGCAACGATCTCATCGGCAAAACGGCCTGCCCCAATTGCGGCCTCGGCCCTTTGCTGGCTGCGAAGTGCCAGCTGATCCTGGTCATCGCGCGAAATACCGAATTCGTCGGCAACATTTTCAGCGGTTTCGGCCATCGAGTCGACGCCGTATTGTTGTTCGAGCTTGCGATTGATAAAACGCCAACCGAGTGTCGTGTCGAACATTTCCGTATTTCGTCCGAACGCAGTCGGTTGTTTGCCCAGCACGAACGGTGCGCGTGACATGGACTCGACGCCGCCGGCAATTCCTAATTGCATTCCACCCGCCTTGATCGCGTCCGCAATATTACCCACGGCATTCATTCCGGATCCGCAAAGACGATTAACCGTTACCGCCGCGGCCGTGACAGGCAGTCCCGCCAGCAAAGCAGACATACGGCCGACGTTGCGGTTGTCTTCGCCCGCCTGGTTGGCACAGCCGTAGGCGATGTCCTCTATTGCCGCTGGATCAAGCGAGGAGTTTCGTTCGATAAGCGCCGCCATTGGAATTGCACCAAGATCGTCGGTTCGAACCGACGACAGGACGCCGCCGTATCGCCCGATCGGCGTTCGCGCCGCGTCACAGATAAACGCATCGCCCATTAGCCGCTATCCGTGACAGTCGGAGCTACCGTGGTGCGATCGTAAGTGCGGCCAAGGTATACGCCAACAACGGCCCATGCCACGGCGATGATCGCGCCGACCGCCGCAACACCGCCCAGCCCAAATCCAAGAACCGTGGTGAGTCCGGCGAAAGCCCAGCCGGCGAGGGTGTCGCCACCGCGATAGACAACAATATCGATAACCGGCTTGGCCTTGAAGCGGTCCTCGCGGCTGACCAACGTGTAGAGCATCTCTCGCGCCGGCCGCGTGATTGAGTAATTGCCACCCTTGAGCACGACCCAGCTTGCGATGACCACGGCCAACATTGGATTTGCGAAGACTGCGAGAAAACCGATCGCCACGACAATCGGCACGATGGCCAGAGTCTTCGCAATACCAAATCGTGTTGCGATACGTCCCGTTGCGAATATAGCCACCACAATCGCAATGATGTTTACGATCAGGTTGATTCCCGCCCAGAGCTGGGTTCGGGCGTCTATGTCGATGTCCACCGTGAGATTCTTTATCTCGAAATAGGCGAACGAGCCAATCGTCGTGTAGAGGAATATGAACAATGCGATGCCAAGCAGAAACGGATTGCGAACGAACTCCCTAAAACCTGCGAATGGATTGCCGCTGACAACCGTGTCGCTGCCGGCATCCTCGACCCTCTCCGCAGATTCTGACGGCAGCATCCGGGTCGCTTTCAAGCGGTATAGCACCCCAACCAGCGGCACGATAGCGACCAGGATGACGGCTGCTATCAACATCAGGTTCAGCGTGCCGACGATTTTGGCAAGCCACAATGTAGCGATCGATCCTGCGATTGTCCCGATGCTCGCACCGCTCGCGATGAATGCGAACAGTCGTGGTGCCTGCCCTTTCGAGAACAGATCGGACATCAGACTCCAGAAGACTGATATGTGGAACAGCGAGAACAGACTGATCCACAGATAGAAAGCTTTATCGATGAATTCGGTGTTCGTGAGCGAACTGGCACCGATGTAGAACAGGACAAACGACAGCGCAAAGAAACTGTATACGCCGGGTATCAGGTACTTGAGACGAACTCGCGATACGGCGAAACCATACAGGCTGACGGCGACGATGCTGAAGAAGAAATTATAGGTCCACAACCACGCAAGAGCCGCATCGCTCCAGTCAGGCGGCATCGCATCCCGAACGGGCTTCATGATGTTGTATGCCAACATCAAAGCGAACACGAAGAAGAACGACAGGAGTGTCGTTGACATCTCGCTAGCTCGAATCCTTGTCGCTGCGCTAAAGAGTCTCTGCATCGTTCGCGAAGCGTACCATCACCGGCGGGTTTACTGCACGAGCTCCTTTGCAACCGCAAGCAACTCGTCGGCCGGCAGTCTCACCTTATAGTTCGCCTCAACGAAACTGAAGCGAATAACGCCGGACTGATCGATCGCAAATACAGCGGGCACCGGCAATACGCCGTGTCGCTCCATGGATGACTCGCCGATGTCCTGACCCTTGTCGTGACGCCGATTAATGGAACGGTCCGACGCTCTGAACGCGATGCCAAAGGCGATAGCTGCCTGCGCGTCTGCGTCCGAGTAAATCCGGTAATCGAGGTCCGCGATAGCCTCTTGAGTATCGGCGGCCAAGCTCGCGTACAGCAGCTCTGGCCTGTCACCACTTACGAACATCACATCAATGCCCATCGCGCGGATTTCCGGAACCACGGTACGCAATTCTGACAGGTGCATATTGCAATACGGGCACCAGCCGCCGCGAAACGCAACGATGACGACAGGCCGCGCCAGCGACTCCGGATTGAAAGCAAACCTTTCATTGTCTGCAGACCGCACGACAAATGCCGGCGCTTGCTGGCCAATTTTCAGTGGCTCGATTTGCTGCGCCGATTC
>SMVB01398779.1_pt1 | contig 10195 bp, 9 predicted proteins | sample 2456461 | NCBI WGS metagenome assembly SMVB01 (sample SAMN11095934, study PRJNA526329) | marine sediment metagenome | biome: Marine sediment; feature: Surficial sediment; material: Deep marine sediment; isolation source: Hadal surficial sediment | place: Pacific Ocean | collected 2014-05 | depth 0-1...
CCGGGGGGCGTTTTGTTCGGTTGCGGGATCCTCTGGCTGGAAACTCGGATCCTGCGGCGAACCCGACGGTGTTAGTCGACTGGAGACAGCGCGGAGCAGCCGCCGTGCCACCCGCCGATGGGTCATGATGGGTCCGCCCGTGAGCGCCAATATGCCGGGCAAACCGTCTGCGGCCAGATCGTGGATTTTGATCTCGCGGTTCCCCTTCGGGTCTTTAGAGTCGTAAGTTACGGGCTGGACGCCAGCCCAGGTGAACAGGACATCGTTGCGTGTGAGGGCCAGCTTCGGAAGACAACGGTTGGTTTCGCCGATCATCCAGTCGATTTCTTCATCGCTCGCCACGACCCCGGCGGCATCGCCCGCAAACGGCGTCCGCGTCAGGCCGATGTAGTGCATGCCGCGCCAGGGCAGACAATAAAGCGGCTCACCTAAAGAGTTATCGGCGAACAGCCCCCAATCGGCGAATTCCTCCGGCAGGCGAACCGCGATATGAATGCCGTTCAGGCCCATGCATTTGGGCTCGGTCGTGCGGCCGGCTTTCTGAATGATCCGATCGACCCAGGCGCCCGCAAGCCAGGCGCCCGCAAGATTGAGAACCAGACCGGCCGTCACCTGCGCCGTTTTGGGAACCCGGTTATCGATTTCATGCACGGCACGGCGCGAGAGCCGCCAGCGGTCCTTGGATGCGATGCGCTCCAACCCCTCGACACGGGTATAGTTGTGGATCTGGGCGCCCATGCGGCGCGCATCGAACCAGGCATCGAGGGCGATCCGTTCCGCCCAATCGAACTGATATTCGCGGACCACCGCAACGCTGCGCAGCTTGGCGGGATCGCGCAGCCACGGCGCGGGCCAAGCGATCGGGCCGCAGGAGAGTCGTCCAGATGTTCGATCCGGTCGCGAGATGGCGAAGCCCGCAGTGCAACAGCCGGCTCGAGCGGCTGGTGGCGCCGTCCGCGAAATCGCCTTGGTCGATGACCAGCACTGAAAAGCCGGCCGCGCTCAGGTGTTGCGCGGCACTGGCGCCGTTGATGCCCGCGCCCACGATGGCCACGTCCACATGCAAGCCGTCCAGAGACGATACCGATGCCGCCGCCAACGCATCAGGCCTCGTCCTTGGGCACCTCCGGCACTCCTTCGGTCTGGCGCGAGCGCCGGTCGTCGAGGCGCTGGGCGAGTTCCGGGTTGGAGAGCGCCAGGATCGCGGCGGCAAGGAGTGCCGCGTTGATCGCCCCATGCTTGCCAATGGCCAGCGTGCCGACCGGGTATCCCGACGGCATCTGGACCATCGACAACAGCGCGTCCATGCCTTGCACCGCCCAGCCGTGCATGGGGACGCCGAGCACCGGGAGGGGGGTCAGGGCGGCAATCGCACCGGGTAGCGCCGCCGCACCGCCGGCGGCGGCGACGATGACCTTGAGCCCGCGCGCGCGTGCGCCGCTGGCGAATTGCCACATGCGCTCGGGGGTGCGGTGTGCCGAAACGATGCGCACCTCGTGGGGCACACCCAGGTTCTCCAGGGTCTCGGCGGCGTGGCGCATGGTCGGCCAGTCGGACTGGCTGCCCATCACGATCCCGATTAACGGCGTTTCTTCGGCCATTTCGCTCCCTGTCCTGTTATGTTTCCGTCTGGCGCGGAGGCGGCATTATTGTGATCCGGCCGGGGCCGCGCAAGCGCAGCCCGGGTCTTAATCGTCTTAGATCGAATCGAAATAAGACAATAAGACCCTAACTTAATGAGTTAGAGGGCGGTTCACGATTCAAATTAATTCATTTTGAAACGATCGCACTCTAGGAATCGTGAACGATCCGTTAACCGGTTGCCCGTTAGTTTGGCTTTCACCGGGCGCGAAATCGGCGTATCGGGACGATCTGGACATGAGGGATGTCATGCAGATTCGAGACAAGAGCGGTAATTTGGTGCCGGCCGGCGTGGCCTCGAGATCGGCGGCGGCGGGCGCCAGCGCGCCGGTCGAGCCGGTTCCGCCGGTCCAGTCGACAGGCGCGTCCCGGGCGCCGGTCGATGTCGCCACCATCATGGATGTGCCCGAGGCCGAGCTCACGCCCAAGGTTCGCGCCGCTCTCGACAAATTGTTGGCCGAGGTCCATAGCCTGCGCGAGGACTTGGAGCGGGCGCGCCGCCGGATCGGATACCTGGAGGAGCTCGCCGACCGCGACCCCCTGGCGCCGGTGTTGAATCGCCGCGCCTTCGTGCGCGAGTTGACCCGCATGATCGCCTTCGCCGAGCGCTACTCTGTGCCCGGCAGCGTTGTGTATCTGGATATCAACGGTATGAAGGGGATTAACGACAGCTACGGCCATGGCGCCGGCGATGCGGCGCTCAAGCACGTCGCCGAAGTGCTGCTGCGCGACGTGCGCTCCTCGGATATCGTCGGGCGCCTCGGCGGCGACGAGTTCGGGATCATCCTGGCCCAGGCGGATGGCCGGGCCGCCGAGGCCAAGGCGGCCGTGTTGGCCGCGGCAGTCGAAAGCGAACCGATTTCCTGGCAGGACATCACGCTCAAGCTGAGCGTATCCTACGGCACCTACACCTTCGACGGTGGCGAAGGTGTCGATGAGGCGCTCTCCGCCGCCGACCGCGCCATGTACGCGCACAAGCAGGGCGGCGAGGCCGGCGCCGAGTAATTGGTAATCTCCCTCAGGGCCGCTCAGGCGATGATGTCCGGCAGCAGCTTGCTCTCGATTCGAGCGATCTGATCCTTCAATAAAAGCTTACGCTTCTTCAGGCGCTTGATCTGAACCTGATCGAAGGGCGCCGTCTCGCCAATATGGGCGATGACGTCGTCGAGGTCCCGGTGCTCGCTTTTCATTTCGGCGAGCTGTTGGTGCAAGGCCTCGATATTGTCGTTGTCGTTGTCCATGCTTCCCGAGAAATCACACAACAGCGCATGGCGGGCCAGGGAGGGACTCGCATTCTCGTGTATTATATCGACTCGATGGCATTCTGGGGAGTCCGTTGCCGACGGTGCCGTGATAGCCTCCCCAAAAGATAGTTTGGAGACAGCGATATGGCGGATATCCACCGGATCGGCATCCTGACCAGCGGCGGCGACTGCGCCGGGCTCAACGCGGTGATCCGTGCCGCGGCGTTCCGCGCGATCGAGGGCTACGGCTGGGAGGCGATTGGAATACGCCAGGGAACCCGGGGTCTGTTGGCGCGCCCGGTCGCGGCCGAGGCGCTCGATCTCTCGATGTTTTCCGGCACGCTGCTGCGCACCGGCGGGACCATTCTCGGCACCACGAATAAGGGCGATCCCTTCGACTATCCGCTGTCCGACGGCAGCCGGGCCGACCGTTCCGAAGAGATCATCGAGGGCTACCGCCTGCTCGGCCTCGATGCGTTGATCGGCATCGGCGGCGATGGCTCGCTGGCGATCCTGCGGCGCCTGGCTATGCAAGGCGGTCTCAATCTGGTCGGTATCCCGAAAACCATCGACAACGATCTCGCCGACACCGAGGTTTCGATCGGCTACGCTTCGGCGGTCGAGGTGGCGACCGACGCGCTCGACCATCTGCAGCCGACCGCGGCCAGCCACTCGCGGGTCATGGTGCTCGAGGTCATGGGCCGGGACGCCGGGCACATCGCGCTCAACGCCGGTATCGCCGGCGGCGCCGACGTGATCCTGATCCCGGAAATTCCCTACCGGATCGAGGCCGTAGCGGCAAAGATCGAATCGCTCAAGGCCCAGGGCCGCAACTTCGCGCTGGTCGTGGTCGCCGAGGCGGTCCCCACCGAGTCCGGCGAGCCGGTGACCCGGCATCAGGGCGGCGGCTCGGTCACCTACGGCGGGATCGGCGATTATATCGCCAACCGTATTGCCGAGGCGACCGGCGCCGAGACCCGGATTACCGTGCTCGGCCATCTCCAGCGTGGCGGAATGCCGGGCGCGCGCGACCGCCTGATGGCCTCGATCTTCGGGGTCCATGCGGTCGATTTGATCGCGCGCGGCGCCTTCGACCGCATGGTCGCTTGGAGCGACCGCTGCGTGATCGATGTGCCGCTGGCCAAAGCGGTCGCGGCCTCCCACCGGGTCGACCCCCTCGGCCCCTTGGCGCACACCGCGCGGGGCCTGGGCATTTGCCTGGGCGATGTCTAATGCCGGCCCAAAACTTGATGGCGCAGAACCCTTTTTGGGACTTCTCGCTGGCGGTTTGGGGCCGCGAGGCGGTGGCGCCGGCCTGCCTGGCGCTGCAGGCGCGCCACGCCATCGATGTCAATATACTGTTGTTTTGCGGTTGGGCCGGGCGGCGCGGGCGCGCGCTCGATACTGCCGATCTGGGTGGTCTGATCGAAGCGGTCCGGCCCTGGCGCGACGCGGCGGTGCTCCCGCTCCGGGATTTACGGGTTTGGCTCAAAACCCAGCAGGTGGCGCCGAGCGCAGCCGCCAAGACGCTGCGCGAGAGGATCGAAGCTTGCGAACTCGAGGCCGAAGCGATTCAGCAGGCGCTTCTGATAGCGGCGATTGCGATACCCGAGGGATCCGGCGAAGCGGCGGTCACGGCCGGCAACCTGGTTCGGTACTTTGGGGTGCTCGGCATCGCGCCGGCCGCGGAGGACACCGCGGCGCTGGCGGAGGTGCTGCGCGGCTGCCACCCGGAGCTGCCGCCGCTCGATGCGGTTTGGCTGTTGTCGGATTAGAGCATCTTCCGGCCATACGGGGTCATTCGACCGGGTTCTTTTGCCCTGTGGTTAGGAGCGCTTTGAAATGCGATGTGGGTCATCGGATGAGAAGCGCGACGCGGCCACGGGGCAAAAGAACCCGGCCTCCGGCCAAGTTCGAGCTGGGGGGCCAGAGCGGCTCATCGGCTGCGTTCCGGCGCTTGCCCGATATCCCACATCGCGCCGCGCGCCGCGCCTTGCCGAATGAGCCGCTCTGGCCCATCGATTGACCCCGTATGGCCGGAGGATGCTCTAACCGGCGTCGATTCCGCGCAGGCGCCGGCGTTTCTCTTCGCCCCAGCGGGTCACCTTGCCGCTGTCCAGTCCGAACAGGTCGAGCACCCGGCCGACCGTGTGATCGACAATGTCGTCCACGGTCTGGGGCCGGGCGTAGAAGCCGGGCACCGGCGGGGCGACGATGGCGCCCATCTCCGAAAGCGCCAGGAGATTGCGCAGGTGGCCGCTGTGCAGCGGCGTCTCGCGCAGCATCAAGACCAGCCGGCCGCGCTCTTTGAGCACCACATCGGCCGCGCGGGTCAGCAGGCCCGAGGTCACGCCGGTGGCGATCTCCGACATCGAGCGGATCGAACAGGGCGCGACCACCATGCCGAGCGTCCGGAACGAGCCGCTGGCGATCGCGGCGCCGACATCGCCGGCCGGATAGCTGCAATCGGCCAGCGCCCGGACCTGGGCAGTCTTGAGGTCGGTCTCGTAGGCGAGCGTCATTTCGGCCGCCTTGGACATGACCAGGTGGCTTTCCACCGGCAGCGATCTCAGCGCCTCGAGCAGGCGGATTCCGTAAATCACGCCGCTGGCGCCGCTGATGCCGACGATGAGGCGCTGGGGAATGGTCTTGGGACTACTCATAATCTTAGGATTTCCGCCGTTTTATTAGGTTTTCATTGCATTTGGAGGGGATCAAGATTAACTTATTAGATGTCTACTTGTGAATGGAGGAGCTGATGCAGCCGGATGAGCGTCTCGACACACTAACCGACAAACATGCCACTCTGGAACGGGCGATCGAAAAAGAAAACCTACGCCCCTATCCCGACGACGTGCGAATATCCGAACTGAAGCGCGAGAAACTCCGAATCAAGGACGAAATCTACCATCACGGGACCTAGTCCCCGGACACTTGGGCCTATGAGGGCCAAAATCGCTCAGAGCGCCGCAGGAGCCGGCAGCCGAGTGGATGAGAGAATCGAAGCCGCGTCTTGGGCAACCACGGCGCGGTTTTTTGCCTGGTCGGGGAGGCCTCAGACCTCCCGCGCCTTATCCCGCAGCACATACTTCTGGATCTTGCCGGTCGAGGTCTTGGGCAGGGCGCCGAAGACGACCTGCTTGGGCGCCTTGAAGTGGGCCAAGTTGTCGCGGCAGAAGGCGATGATATCGGCTTCCTTGGCCTCTGCGCCGGGCTTCAACTCGACGAAGGCGCAAGGGGTCTCGCCCCACTTCTCGTCCGGCTTGGCGACCACCGCCACGGCCGCCACCGCCGGGTGCCGGTAGAGCACGGCCTCGACCTCGATCGAGGAGATGTTCTCGCCGCCGGAGATGATGATGTCCTTGGAGCGGTCCTTGAGCTCGATGTAGCCGTCCGCGTGCCAGACGCCGAGATCGCCGCTGTGGAACCAACCGCCGGAAAAGGCCGCTTCGGTGGCGGCCGGGTTCTTGAGATATCCCTTCATGACGATGTTGCCGCGCAGGAACACCTCGCCCAGAGTTTCGCCGTCCCGGGGCACCGGCTCCAGGGTCTCGGGGTCGGCGACCATGAGCCCGTCGAGCACCGGGTAGCGCACCCCTTGGCGCGCCTTGAGGGCCGCCTGCTCCCGATCCGGCAATTGGTCCCACGCGTCGTGCCAGACGCAAACCACGGCCGGGCCGTAGACTTCGGTCAGGCCGTAGACGTGAGTCACTTCGATGCCCTGCTCGGCCATGGCTTCGAGCACGGCGGCCGGCGGCGGCGCGGCGGCGGTCATCATGCGGACCTGCTGGTCGAAGTTGCGGCGCTGGTCCGCGCGCGCGTCCAGGATCGTCTGCATAATGATCGGCGCGCCGCAGAAGTGGGTGACGCCGTGATCGGCGAAGGCCGCCAGGATGGTGCCGGCATCGACCTTGCGCAGGCAGACGTGGGTGCCGGCGAGCGCGGTCACGGTCCAAGGGAAACACCAGCCGTTGCAGTGGAACATGGGCAGGGTCCAGAGGTAGACCGGATGCGGTCCCATGCCCCAAACCTGGATGTGGCCCAGCGCGTTCAGGTAGGCGCCGCGGTGGTGATAGACCACGCCCTTCGGATTGCCGGTGGTGCCCGACGTATAGTTGAGCGAGATCGCCTGCCATTCGTCGGCCGGCGGCGACCAGGCATAGTTCGGGTCGCCCTCGGCCAGCAGCGCCTCGTAGTCGAGCGCGCCCAGGCGCTCGCCGCCGCCTTCATCCACCGCCAGGGGATCGTCGATGTCGATGACCAGGATGTCGCGCCCGAGTTGGGCCAACGCCGGCTTGACGATGTCGGCAAAGGCGGTGTCGGTGATCAGCGCCTTGGCTTCGCCGTGGCTCAGGATGAAGCCGATGGTGGCCGCATCCAGGCGCACGTTGAGCGCATTCAGGACCGCGCCCGCCATGGGCACGCCGAAGTGCGCCTCGAACATCGGCGGGGTGTTGGGCGCCATCACCGCGACCGTGTCGCCCGGGCCGATGCCGCGCGCCACCAGCGCCGAGGCCAGGCGCCGGCAGCGGGCGTCGGTCTCGGCCCAGGACTGGCGCAGCTCGCCATGGATCACCGCCGGCTGGTCCGGAAAAACCTGGGCCGCACGGGTCAGGAAGCCGAGCGGGCTCAATGCCGCATAGTTGGCCCGGTTTTGGCCCAACTCGCCGCCGTCGTGGTGTTCGCTTTCGGGCAATTTCTGCTCCCTGATGGCCAATAGCCGGTCCGATACAATGGTGTAGCCGCCCGGGACCATTTTGTCAGCCATGTCGTTCGAACCGGCGGCAATTGAAACCCGGCCGAATTTGCCGCATTCTGCGGGCTCGGGACCGCCATAAGAAACAAGACGACGGGAGGCGTTGAGATCATGGGGCGTTACGCGGAGGTGCATGGCCGTTCGCTCGCCGATCCGGAAGGATTTTGGGGCGAGGCGGCGGAGGCGATCGACTGGGACCGGCGCTGGGACAAGGTCCTGGACGATTCCAATGCGCCGTTCACCCGCTGGTTCACAGGCGGCAGGCTCAACACCTGCCACAACGCCCTCGACCGCCACGTCGATGGCGGCCGTGCGGATCAGGCGGCACTTATCTACGACAGCCCGGTCACGGACACGGTGAAGAAATTCACGTACCGCGAGTTGCGCGACGCGACCGCGCGTTTCGCCGGCGCGCTCGCCGCACTCGGCGTTGGCAAGGGAGACCGGGTCATCGTCTACATGCCCATGGTGCCCGAAGCGGTCATCGCCGTGCTCGCCTGCGCGCGCCTGGGGGCGGTGCATTCGGTGGTGTTCGGCGGCTTCGCCGCCGCCGAGTTGGCGGTCCGCATCGACGATGCCAAGCCGAAAGCCATGGTCTCCGCCTCTTGCGGCATCGAGGCGGGCCGGATCATCGCCTACAAGCCGCTGCTCGACCAGGCGATCGAATTGGCCAGCCACAAGCCCGACCACTGCCTGATCCTGCAACGGCCGCAAGAGCCGGCTTCCATGGTCGCCGGCCGCGATGTCGATATGGCGGAAGCCGTGGACGCCGCCAGGCCCCACGACTGTGTCTCTGTGGCCGCGACCGATCCGCTCTACATCCTCTACACCTCGGGCACCACAGGCGAGCCCAAGGGCATCGTGCGCGACAACGGCGGACATGCGGTGGCGCTCAAGTGGTCGATGAAGAACGTCTACGACGTCGATCCCGGCGAGACCTATTGGGCCGCCTCGGACGTCGGCTGGGTGGTCGGCCATTCCTACATCATCTATGCGCCGCTGTTTCACGGCTGCACCACCATCCTCTACGAGGGCAAGCCGGTCGGCACCCCGGACCCGGGCGCGTTCTGGCGGGTCATTTCCCAGCACGGCTGTTCGACCATGTTCACGGCACCGACCGCGTTCCGCGCGATTCGTCAGCAGGATCCGGCCGGCGCATTCATCGCCAAGTACGATCTGTCCCAGTTCCGCACCCTGTTCCTGGCCGGCGAGCGCTGCGACCCGGACACCCTGCATTGGGCCGAAGAACACCTCAAGGTGCCGGTCATCGACCATTGGTGGCAGACCGAATCCGGCTGGCCGATCGCCTCCAACTGCTGGGGCATCGAGCGTTTGCCGGTCAAGCCGGGTTCCTTGGCCCGCGCCGTACCCGGCTGGGACGTGCGGGTCGTGGACGAGAACGTCCAGGAGGTCGGGCGCGGCACCATCGGCGCCATCGTCTGCAAGCTGCCGTTGCCGCCGGGCATGTCGCCGACCCTGTGGAACGCCGATGCGCGCTTTAAATCCGCCTACCTCGAGGAGTTCCCCGGCTACTACAAGACCGCCGATGCCGGTTTCATCGACGAGGACGGCTACATCAGCGTCATGTCGCGCACCGACGACATCATCAACGTGGCCGGCCACCGGCTCTCGACCGGCGCCATGGAGGAGGTGCTGGCGGCCCACCCGGACGTCGCCGAATGCGCGGTGATCGGCGTCCACGACCAGCTCAAGGGTCAGCTTCCGGTCGGCTTCCTGGTGCTCAACGCGGGCGTCGAGCGCGGCCACGGCGAGATCGTGGACGAGGTCGTGGGCATGGTGCGTAAGAACATCGGCCCGGTCGCCGCCTTCAAGATCGCGACCGTGGTCAAGCGCCTGCCCAAGACCCGCTCGGGCAAGATCCTGCGCGGCACCATGCGCGCCATCGCCGACGGCGAGGCCCACAAGGTCCCGGCCACCATCGACGACCCGGCGGTCTTGGGCGAGATCGCCGAGTCGCTCAAAGGCATCGGCTACCCGAAGGGGGCGTGACACCATGCGCTTGAAGGACAAGGTCGCGGTCGTCACCGGGGCGGCGGCGGGGATCGGGCTGGCCTGCGCCAGGCGCTTCGCCGCCGAGGGCGCCAAGGTGGTGCTCGCCGACATCGATGGGGACAAGGGCGCGGCGGCGGCGGCGGCGATCGCCGAATCGGGCGCCGAGGCGCGCTTTATCGCCTGCGATGTCGGCGACAAGGCCCAGGTCGACGCGCTGATCGCGGGTGCGGTTGCGGCCTATGGCGGCCTCGACTGCGCCATCGCCAATGCCGGCATCGTCCACGCCTGCGATTTTTTGGACCTTGCCGAGGAAGACTTCGACCGGGTGATCCGGGTCAACCTGAAGGGCGTGTTCCTGACCGGCCAGGCCGCGGCGCGCCAAATGGTGGCGCAAGGGCGCGGCGGCACCATCATCAACATGTCCTCGGTCAATGCGGTCATGGCGATCCCGGCGATTACGCCCTACGTGGCCGCCAAGGGCGGGGTCAACCAGTTGACCAAGGTGATGGCGCTGTCGCTGGTCGACAAGGGCATCCGGGTC
>SMVB01287715.1_pt1 | contig 10193 bp, 4 predicted proteins | sample 2456461 | NCBI WGS metagenome assembly SMVB01 (sample SAMN11095934, study PRJNA526329) | marine sediment metagenome | biome: Marine sediment; feature: Surficial sediment; material: Deep marine sediment; isolation source: Hadal surficial sediment | place: Pacific Ocean | collected 2014-05 | depth 0-1...
CACGAGGGGCGGAGCTTCGCCGTCGCGACGGATAGCGGACTGGCCTACGAGACGAACCAGTCCACCAAAACCGGGGTCGCGGTCGGCGACTACGACGGCGACGGCGACCTCGACGTGTACGTGCTGCAGGCCTTCACGCTGCCCGGCCCGGCCGGCGACGGGGCCGGCGTCAACAGGCTGTTCCGCAACGAGATCATCCCGACCGGCCGACTGCGGTTCGTTGACGTTACCGAACGGACGGGCCTCGGCGACCGGGGGTACGGCATGGGCGTGGCGGTCGCCGACTACGACAACGATGGCGACCTCGACGTCTACGTCACGAACTTCGGCCCCAACCGCCTGTACCGCAATGACGGGCCGGACGCCTCGCCGACGTTCACCGACGTCTCGGATACGGCGATTCCACCCGAAGACCGCTGGAGCACGAGCGCCGCGTTCTTCGACTACGACGCCGACGGCTTCGTCGACCTGTTCGTCACCAACTACGTGAACTTCTCCGTGCGGGAGAACAAGGCCTGCCACAGCCCGTCGGGCCGCCGCGACTACTGTGGGCCGCACTCGTTCGACCCCGTGCCCGACCGACTCTTCAGGAATAACGGCGACGGCTCCTTCAGCGACGTGACAGGCCCGGCGGGCATCGGGAGGGCGTTCGGCAGCGGGCTGGGCGTGGTCTGCGCGGACTTCAACGGCGACGGGCACGCGGACGTCTACGTCGCCAACGACGGCAACGCCAACCAGTTGTGGATGAACCGGGGCGACGGCACGTTTGCGAACACCGCGCTGCTCGCCGGGGCGGCCTACAACGCGGACGGCAGGGCCGAGGCCGGAATGGGGGTGACCGCCGGTGACTTCGACCTCGACGGCGACCAGGACATCTTCCTCTCGCACCTTGACGGCGAGCACAACACGCTGCTGGTGAACGACGGCACCGGCCTGTTCGACGACCGCACCCGGGACTTCGGGCTTGCCGCGATGAGCTGGCCGTACACCGGCTTCGGCACGCAGTGGCAGGATCTCGACGCCGACGGCTACCTCGATCTCTTCGTCGCCAACGGCGCCGTCAAGATCGTCCCGGAGCTGGCCTTCGAGCCGTACCCGTACGGCAATCCGAACCAGGTCGTCCGCAACCTGGGCCCGCCGGACTTCAAGTTCGCCGACGTCAGCGCGTCCGGGGGACCGGCCGTGCGGCTCGTCGAGACTTCGCGTGCGGCGGCCTTCGGCGATGTGGACAACGACGGTGACGTCGACGTGCTCGTCTCCACGAGCAACGGTCCGCTGCGGTTGCTCCGCAACGACGTGGCCGACGGCCGGGGTTGGCTCGGTCTGCGGCTCGTCGGCACCCGCGGCAACCGCAGCGCGATCGGCGCGCTGGTGACGCTGGTTCGACCCGACGCACCCGGGATCGTGCGTCGCGTCCACGCCGACGCGAGCTACTGTGCAGCCAGCGACCTTCGGGTCTTCTTCGCGCTGCCCGGCGATCGAGGACCGCAGACGGTCATCGTGCGCTGGCCCGGCACCGCTGCGACCGAGACCTTTTCGGGTCTCCGGGCCGGTGTCGTCTCGGAGTTGCGACAGGGGAGCGCGGCGCCGTGAAGCGGACTCCCGGTATCGTCGTGCTGGCGGCCATGGCCGGGCTGGCCCTGGGCATCTTCGGGTTCCGCGACGTGATCGTCCGGGGCCTGCTCGGGCGCGGGGTCGGGCTGAGTGTCCTGGATCGCGCCGCCGAGATGCCGCCCCTTCCACGATTTCCGTACGAGTCCATGGAGCCCGCGGTCCGGACACAGTTTGCGGCCGCCACCGAACGGGCCCTAGGCGATCCCGACGATGCCGACGCCGCGGGCGAACTGGGCAACCTCTTTCTTGCCTACGGGTTCCACGGGCTTGCCGCGCCGTGCTACCAACGGGCCGCGATGCTCGCGCCGGAGGCGTGGTGGTGGCGGTACCGGTTCGGCGTCGCCCTCTTCGAGCACGGCGAGTGGCATCGGGCGATGGCGGAACTCGACCGCGTCCTGGTGCAACGGACCGACCATGTCGCGGCGATGCTGCACCGGGCGGAAGCGAGCCGGCGGCTGGACCTCGCCGACCAGGCGCTCGCCGGGTACGGGCGGATCATCGAGATCGCACCAGGGGACGCCCGGGCGTGGGGCGGTCGCGGACAGGTCGAGTTGCGGCAAGGCAACCTCGATGCGGCGGCAGGCAGCCTGGCGCAGGCCCTTCGACTGTCGCCCCGTTACGGGCCCGCGCGATATGCGCTGGGCCGGGTCCTTCGCCGCCAGGGCCGGCTCGACGACGCGCGCGCCGAGTTGCTGCTCGCCGAGCGGCAGCGCGAGATCGAACCGCCGCTCGATCCTGATCTGGCCGGGGAACTCGCGGCGCTGCGCACCGGCGCGATCGACGCTCTTCACCGGGGAATCGAGTTGGCTCGCGGCGGCGAACTCGACCGGGCCATCGCCCTGTTCGTGGAGTCGGTTCGTATCGACCCGGACCTGGCCGAAGCGCACAGCCAGCTTGGAGCCGCCCGGCTGGCCGGCGGCGATGACGCGGCCGCGTTGCGGCACCTGGAGCGCGCCGTCGAGATCGACCCGGACTTCGCCGACGCCCGCTATAACCTGGGTCTGCTCGCTCATCGAGGGGGTCGCTTCGACGAGGCGGTCGCACAGTTCGAGATCGCGGTCGCGGTTCGGCCGGATCATTACGACGCGCATCTCGGTCTCGGCACGGTCCTGCCGCATGTCGGCCGCCTCGCGGAGGCGGTCGAGCACCTGCGGCGGGCGACCACGCTTCGGCCGGACCAGGCGAGGCCCTGTAAGCGGCTCGCCGCCGCGTTGACGGCCGGTGCCATGTTTGATGACGCGGTGTCCGTGCTCCGGGCCGGCATGCAACGCCTGCCGGGCGATGCGTCGATCGCAGACCGGCTGGCATGGCTGCTGGCAACGTGCCCCGACGCGACGATCCGCGATCCGGAGGCGGCCCTGGAACTCGCCGAGGCAGTCTGCCGCCGTACCGGCGACCGCGAGCCGCAGGCGCTCGCCACCCTGGCGGCGGCGCTCGGTTCCGTCGGGCGTTATGCCGACGCCGTCAAGGCGGCGACGCGGGCGGGCGCTCTGTCCCGCTCCGGCGAGCGGGCGGAAATGGCGGCCGAGATCGCGTCGCAGCTGGCGGCCTATCGGGTGGGCCGGGCCTGGATCGAGACCTCGCCCTGAGAGATCATCGTGACCATGACCGTGGCAGTCATCCCGTTGGTGAAACCCGGCGGCCGGCGGTACAGTGAAGCGGGGCATAACGGAGACCAAAGAGATGAAAAAAGTCCCTCTGTTCGCAGCCGTCTTGTTTGCGTCCGTTGGACCGACCGTCGGCGCTCCCCCGCTGACCGGTGGCACCTTGAACTACCGGAACGTGACCGCGGCACGTATCAACTCGACCGTCACCGAGACCGCCAACAACGAGAAGGAAGTCGAGTTCGGCGACTTCGACAACGACGGTGATCTCGACGTCGTCATCGCCAATGCGTACAGCGACTTCGGAACACGACGCAACAAGCTCTATCGCAACGACGACGGTCAGTTCAACGAGATCAGCGGCGGCGTCGTCATTTCGGGTTTCTCGGTCGTCGACGTCTCGCGCAACGCGTTCTTCCGGGACTACGATCTCGACGGCTGGCTCGACATCATCATCGTCAACGACGCCAACACCGGCGGCGACGGCGGCCGGACGAAGATCTATATGAACAATCACCCCGGCGGCGTGTTCACCCACTTCACCGAGGAGGGCCTGGCCCGACTCGGCCCGAACACCGGCGGTGCGGCGTGCGGCGGGGTGTCGATCGACGCCGACCACGACGGCGACTTCGACCTCTACGTCGGCAACTACCCCGGGCCGTCGCAGGACACGATGTATTTCAACGACGCCCTGGGGTTCTTCACGAACATGACCGGTTCGAACCTGCCCGTGGACGGCGACTACACCGTCGACGTCTCTTCGGCCGACATGAACGGCGACGGCAGGATCGACCTGCTCGTGACCAACGGTGCGGGCCCGACCTGGATCTACTACAACCACAACCAGGACGCGGGTTCGGGCCTCGGCGACTTCAGCTACGCCAACAGCACGACGAACTTGGGCACGCCGGCGTTTGAGGCCGCGATGGAGCCGGGTGACTTCGACAACGACGGCGACATGGATGTGTACTGGACCAACCGGTTCGGCGCCGGCGACCGGATCCTGCAGAACGACGGCAACGATGCCGCCGGCAAGGCGGTGTTCAGTTCTCTGAGCAACCTGCCGGCATCGGTGCTCGGCGAAATCAGCCGCAAGGCGACCGTGGCGGACCTCAACGGGGACGGTCGTGTTGACGTCTTCGTGATGAAAGGTTCGGGCGCCGCCGCGCGGCCGACGGTGCTCCGCAACGTGACCGTCAACGGCAACATCGAGTTCGTTGACTGGACGCCGCAACTCGCGTTCCCGATCGCGTCCACCCACCTGGGCTGGCAGGCCGCGGCGTTCGACGCCGACGGCGACGGCGACTTGGACCTGTTCCTCGGTGGCTGGATGGGCGAGCACCTGTTCTACAAGGTTCCGGGCGCCGAGTACCTCGAAGACGACCTGGTCAACGGCACGATTCCGGGTGTCGTCAACGCCCGTCCGGCCTCGGTGCTCGGCACGGCCGGTGACGGTGAGTCGGACGTCTACGTCATTCTCAACGCGTCGTCGGGTTCCTTCGCGTCGGTCGTGCTCAACGGCGCCGACGACTACCGTCTGGAGATCCTCGACGGCAACGACACCGTTCTCGCGGCCGTCAACCGCGGCGGCCTCGGGATCGAGGAGGCCGTCCAGTACGACCCGGCGTCGCTCCCGGTGACCGTCAAGCTCCGGATCACCGTCCTGGCGTGTGCCAGCCCCTACAACGTCAGCGGTGATTGCGGCGTGGGCATCGACGATTTCCTGGATCTGCTGGCAGCCTGGGGTCCCAACCCCGGCCATCCTGCGGACTTCAACGACGACGGGATCGTCTCGATCGACGATTTTCTCGACCTGCTGGCTGCCTGGGGGCCCAGCGACTACAACCTCGAGGTCCTCATTCGCAGCGGCTGAACTCGCGGGGCGAGCCCCACGATGGCCCCTAATGGCTATGAGAAAGGCTGGCAATTGCCACCAGCCCCTATTAGAGTGCACACTGGTGGGCGCATTTCGCCAATGCCCGAACCAAATCTCCACGAACGCTCAACTCTTGAGAGGTCTTTGCCCATGTCCCGATTGAATCTGATCGTGGCCCTGCTCGTCCCGGCGACCGGCGCGGCCGTGCTTGCCGACGGACTGCCCGGAACCATGAACTTCCGCAACGTCACTGCCAGCCGGATCAACCAGACGACCACCGAACAGGGCAACAACGAGAAACAGATCGAGTTCGGCGACTTCGACGAAGACGGCGACCTGGACGTCGTCATCGCCGTCGCGTACAGCGACTTCGGCGCGCGCCGCAACAAGCTGTACGAGAACAACGGCGGGACCTTTGACGAGATCACGGATAGCGGCGTAATCACCGGTTTCAACACCCTCAAGGTGTCCCGGACCGCGTTCATGCGTGACTTCGACATGGACGGGCACCTCGACATCTGGATCATCAACGACCAGAACTCCCACAACGACCAACTCTTCATAGCCCAGTGGAACGCAGGGTCGTTTATGCAGTTCAACGAGGACAACGGCCGGATTCCCGGCGGTGCCAACACCGGTGCTGCCTGCTCCGGCTGGGCGGCGGACTTCAACCAGGACGGCTTTCCCGACGTCTACTGCGGCAACTATCCGAATTCGTCGCAGGACAAGATGTACTTCAACGACGGCGCCGGAATCTTCACCGACGTGACGAACACCCACGTGCCGCTCCGCAACGATTACGTCGTCAACGTCAACGGCGCCGACATGAACGGTGACGGCAAGCTCGACGTGCTCATTTCGAATCACGGCGGGTCGCAGAACTCCATCTACTACAACGACAACCTCGGTGCCGGCAGCGGCATTGGAGACTTCAGGTATACCGGATCCCAGCATGACATCGGCAACCCGAGCGCCAACGAGAACTCCATGGCGGCCGCCGACATGGACAACGACGGCGACCAGGACATCTACTGGACCAACGGGGTGGGCTCGGCCGTCGACACCATCCGCCGAAACAACGGCAACGACGCCGCCAACAAGGCGACGTTCAGCACCGTCGGCGGGCTGCCGATCTCGGTTCTCCTGGAAGTCTCCCGCAAGGCCACCTTCGCCGACTTCAACCAGGACGGGCGGATCGACATCTTCGTCGGCAAGGCGAACGTCCGGCCGACGGTACTCCGCAACATCACGGTCACGGGGGGCGACATCGAGTTCGTGGACTGGACCCCCGCTCCGGCGTTCCCCACGGGCAACGACCACCGCGGCTGGCAGGCGAACCTCTTCGACGTTGACGGTGACGGTGACGCCGACATCTTCCTCGGCGGCTGGGTCGGCGAGCACCTGTTCTTGAACGTGGCAAGCAGCGAGTATGCCGAGGACGATCTCAAGGGCGGCATCGTCCCCGCCGTGCTCAACAAGAACCCGGCGGCCATCGTCGGAACATCCGGTCCCTCAAGCCCGGACGTCTACGAATTCCAGGGGCTGTCGGCGAGCAGCTTCATGTCGATCGTCGTCAACGGCGCCGATGACTACCTCGTCGAGATCCTCGACGCCGCCGATACCGTGCTGGCGACGATCGATCGCGGCGGCCTCGGCGTCGAAGAGGCCGTCCAGTTCGATCCGGCCTCGATGCCGTCCACCCTCAAGGTGCGGATCACCGCCCAGGCGTGCGTGCAGAACGTCAGCGGCGACTGCGGCTACGGCATCAACGACTTCCTCGACCTGCTGGCGGCCTGGGGACCGAACCCCGGCCATGCGGCCGACCTGGATGGCGACGATGTCGTCGGGACCAACGACTTCCTCGAACTGCTTGCCAACTGGGGCTCCAGCAACTACATCGTCGAGTTCCTCGCACGGACCGGCTGATCGGACACGAAGTAACGCGATAAGAACGCCGGCCCCCGGTTCAGAACCGGGGGCCGGCTTGCTATCAGCGGTCAGCTCGGGATTTGCTCGAACAACGGTCTGCTGCTGCGTTGATTCACGACACGAGCGGAGGACGAGGTGTCTTGTGCTGGCGGACAGCTGACAGCTGATAGCTGACAGCCAATCCCTGACCACTTATCATCCCTGCCGTGCCCGACCTCTACTACGCCGCCGCCTGCCAGACTGCCTTCGAGTGCCCGCGGGATCGCAGCGAGATCGCCGACCGCACGAGGCGCATGTGCGAGATCGCCGAGCACGCGATCATCGGCTACGAGCCGTTCTTCGACGTTCGTCTGCTCGCCTTTCCGGAATTCTCGCACGCGGCGCCGATCTACGACAGCGTCGCCAAACTGCGCGACCGGCTGGGCGTCGAGATCCCCAACGAGCACACCGACCGCTACGCGGTCCTGGCGAAGAAGCACGGTTGCTACATCCAGACCGGCACTTTTCTGGAGATTGACCCCGGCCACCCCGACGTCGTTTTCAACACGACGCTGCTCATCGGGCCCACCGGGATCCTGTCGAAGTACCGCAAGGTGAACCCGTGGATCCCGTGGGAGCTGCACGCCTCGCCGCACGACACCCCCGGTGACGGCCACGAACCGTTTCCCGTCGTCGACACCGAGTTGGGGCGACTGGGGGTGGCGATCTGCTACGACTGGATGTTCCCCGAGACGCTGCGGCAGATCGCGTTCAACGGCGCCGAGGTGATCATCCGCGTGTCGGCGTACATGGATCCGTGGGGCGGGACGCCGCCCATGGACTGGTGGACGCTGTTCAACAGGGCCCGGGCCGCCGAGAACACCGTGTACGTCGTTGCCGCCAACCAGGGGGCGTCGCTCGCGGGCTACCCGCCGTTCAGCTGGCCCGGCAGCAGCATGGTCGTGGACTACGACGGGCGGATCCTGGCCGCGGCGGACCCCGGCGAGGGCGAGAAGATCGTCGTGGCGCCCATCGACATCGGATCGTTGCGGGCCGAGCGATCGCGACGCGCCGGCCACGACATGCGCGCTCATCTGCGGACCGAGTTGCACGACTACATGAGCCGGCCGCGTCTGGCGGCGGCCCAGCAACACCCGTTGACGGGCGAGTCGATCCGCGAGCGTATCGGCGACGCGCAGCGGCGCCTGGGAGACGACGCATGACGCGGTCAGGCTGCGTGGCGATCCTCTGCGCGGTCGCGGCCATGTCGGCATGCGACCGCGGCACCACGCCGGTGATCGACGCCGCGGCCATCGCGCTCAACAACCGCGGCGTCGGCCTGATGCGGATGTACAAGTACGACGAGGCGGGCGACGTCTTCCGGAGCCTCGTCACGGAGTACCCCGACTGGGTCGACGTCAAGGTGAATCTCGCGATCGCGACGCTCAACCGGCAGCAGGAGGGCGACGAGACGATCGCGATGGAGATCCTCCTGGCGGTCTTGGAGACGGATCCCGACAACTTGCGGGCGCGGTACTGCACGGGCCTGCTCATGTACCGTTCCGCCGAGCCGGGGGCGCTCGACCACCTGGCGTTCGTGGCCCGCGGCGACCCGGACGATCCGTACGCCGCGTACTTCCACGGCAGCGCACTCGAGCAGGCGGACCGCGCCGACGAGGCGCTCGCCGAGTACCGCCGGGCGCTCGACCTCGATCCTTACCTTCGCAGCGCGATCTACCGGATGTCACGCATCCTGCTGCGGTCCGGCGAAACCGACGAAGGCATGACGCTGCAGGAGACGTTCCAGAAGCTGGCCGACAATCCGCGCGCCAGGATCGTCGACTTCATCTACACGAAGATGGGACCCAAGGCCGAGACACTCGCCGTCGGCCTGCCCGCGTCCGTCACGCCGCCGCCGCCGTTCGGGCCGCTGTTCGCCGACCCGGTGCCGTTGCTCACGGCGGGCTCCGCGAGCCGCCCCAGGCAGTGGAATGCCCCGTCCTCGATCACGGCCTGCGATATCAACGGCGACGGGCGAACCGACCTGTTTCTCGCCGGCGCGGTGCAGTCCCGCAACGCCGTGGCGATCGCCGGCGACGACGGCTTCACGCTCGACGTCGACCATCCGCTCGCCGGCGTCTGGGGCGTCAACGCCGCACTGTGGGGCGACTACGACAACGACGGGCTCACCGACGTGTACCTGTGCCGCAACGGCCCCAACCAGCTGTGGCGCCAGGTCGAGCCGGGCCGGTGGTCGGACGTGACCGCGTCGACGAAGACCGCCAACGGCGACCATGACACCGTGGACGGCGCGATCTTCGACGCCGACCACGACGGCGACCTCGACATTTTCTGCGTCAATGCCGACGGGCCCAACGAGTTGCTGAACAACAATCTGGACGGCACGTTCCGGCCGATCGCGCAGGCGCAGGGGATTGCCGGCGACGGCAACCCGTCGCGCCAGGTGCTCGTCTGGGACCTCGATGGCGACCGCGACACCGACATCATCGTCATCAACGAGCAGCTTCCCAACGACGTCTACATCAATGATCGCCTGTGGTCGTACCGGCGGCTGTCGGCGTCGATGCTGGCCGGTCTGCCCGTGACGTCCGCTGCGGCCGGCGACCTCGACGCCGACGGCCGCGTCGAGCTCTACGTGCGTCTGCGTGACAGGTCCCTGCTCCGCTGGAATCCCGACACCGACACCACCGAGCCGGTGACCGCGTTCCGGAGCCTGTCGGCGACGGGCGAACGGCTGGCGATCGTCGACTTCGACGGCGATGGGTATTTTCAACTGTACGGGCTCGGGCCCTGGTCGCGGGTCGTGCTCGACGCGACGCGTGGCGCGGCGCTGGTCGGCGCGCCGCAGGGCGGTCCGCCGCAGGTCCGGTACCCCGGCCCCGGCCGGTATCCGTTCGCCGGCCTCGTGCTGCGCGGCCTGGAGGATGCCGGCCAGTCGATGCGTTCCAACGCGTCGGGAATCGGCGCCCAGGTCGCCGCCCGCGTCGGTTCGCGGTGGACCTTTACCGACACCTTCCGGCACACGAGCGGTCCGGGCCAAAGCCTCGAGCCGGTCGTGATCGGTCTCGGCGCGGCGAGCCGGATCGACTTCGTCTCGATCGACTGGCCGGACGGCGTGCTGCAGACGGAGATCGATCTCGCCGGGGCCGTGGTGCACACGATCAACCAGA
>SMVB01305809.1_pt1 | contig 10193 bp, 6 predicted proteins | sample 2456461 | NCBI WGS metagenome assembly SMVB01 (sample SAMN11095934, study PRJNA526329) | marine sediment metagenome | biome: Marine sediment; feature: Surficial sediment; material: Deep marine sediment; isolation source: Hadal surficial sediment | place: Pacific Ocean | collected 2014-05 | depth 0-1...
CCCAGCTCGGGCGGCCCCATGCGAATGAAGCACAGGCCCAGGAGGCGCACGAGGTCCATTTGTTCTTGCACGCTGGTGGGCCGCAGTTGCACGATTCGGTCGAGGACGCGCTCCCGCAGCTCGGGCGGGCCGACGCGCACGAGCGCGAGTAGCGCTTCCAGCTGCTTCCGTGACTCGCGCTCCTCGAACACTCGCTCGACCCACTGCTCGACGGGCTGGTGCTCGATGGCGACGCGCGCCGCGTGGCGCACGAAGCGGTCCTCGGAGTCCAGGTACGGCCACGCCTCCGCGACCGCGTTTGCGTCGATGACACCGTGGAACCGCTCGAGCGCGCGCCGCGTCGCGCGCAGCTCGGCCGCGGCCGGGTCGCTCGCCAGAGCGTCCTCGTCGCCGCCCTCCCCCACCCACGTCACGCGGTACAGACCCGACTGCATCCGCCGCCCGCCCGTCGTGAAGTACATCGCGCCGTCCGGCCCGATCGCGACGTCGGTGACGGGTAGCGGCTTGCCGACCGCGAAGGGCTCGTAGCTCGCCTTGAAACTTGCGCCATCCGGTTCGAGGTGCACGGCGAAGATCGTGCCGTAGGCCCAGTCGAGGACGTAGAGCGCGCGGCGGTACCGCGCCGGGAAGCTCGTCCCCTTCCCGAACGTGACGCCCGTCGGCGACCCGAGCCCGATGTCGACGACGCCCGGCAGGCTGTCGGGGTAGTAGGCCGGCCACTTGCCCGAGCCGTTCCGCCAGCCGAAGTCCGCGCCCGACACGAGGTGCAGCACGCGCGTCGGCCGGTACCACGGCAGCCCCACGTCCCACTCCATGTCGGAGTCGAAGGTGAAGAGCTCGCCCTCCTCGTCGAACGCCATGTCGTAGGAGTTCCGCATGCCCGCGGCGACGAGCTCCCACTCGCGCCCGTCGGGATCGGTGCGGCAGACCCAGCCGCCCGGCGCCATGATGCCGACGGCGTGCCCGCGCGGATCGGGGCGGCGCGGGAGGAGCTGGTCCTCGCCCCACACGGGCGGGACGCGGAAGCGCGAGATGCCGTCGGGCAGCTCGGTGTGGTTGCCGCCGATGACGTAGAGCGACTCGCCGTCGGGTCCGACGAGCACCGCGTGCGGCCCGTGCTCGCCGCCGCCGCGCATGGCCTTCAGGAGCTCGACCGTGTCGAGCTCACCGTCGCCGGTCGTGTCGCGCGCGCGCCAGAGGCCGTGCTCGTACTCATCACCGTCGGCGACGACCCCGTACAGGCTGCCGAAGGCGAAGAGCAGGCCGTGCGCTCCGCCGAGCTTCACGGCGAGCTTCTCCACGCTGCCTCGTGCGGTGGAACCGAGCGGCGGCGGCGTGAAGCGGTAGAGCCCGCCGTACTGGTCCGAGGCAACGATGCGGCCCGCATCGTCGATCGTCATGCTGACCCACGAACCCTGGCGCGCCTTCGGCACCGAGTAGAGCAGCTCGACGCGGAAGTCCTCGGGCACTTCGACCGCGTCGCCGGCGAGCGCGCGCTCCGGCGTCCCGTCGACGAACTTGCCGGAGAGTGGGCCCCAGGGCTCCACGCCGAGAGCGCCGAAGGAGTGCGCGTCATGCCAGCCGTCGCCCGAAACGGCGATATCCGTCCAGCCATCGCGTTCCGCGCTCGCCGCCTGCCACGTCGCGTCCGTGACGATCATCTGGCGTCGGCCCCCTTGCTCGAGGACGAGGTCGAGCCACAAGCCGGCGGGGCCGCCAGCGTTCTGGCATACGGCCGCGAGCGTGTTCCTGCCCTGCTTCACCGCGCTCGTCACGGTCACCCGAATCGGCTTCGTCCACTCGCCGCTCGTCGCGACCAGCTCGCCGTTCAGGAAGACCTCCATCGCATTGTCGCAGGCCCCGTAGAGCGTCGCGGTCTCGACCTCGCCGTCCACGCGAAAGCCCTTTCGCAGCCACGCAATATCGTCGCCCTGCGGATCGGCGTTCGACCAGATCCACTGCGGCCTCGGCGTGGCACGCGCGGTGCCCTGCGGCTGTGCCCAGCCGCGTTCGCCGGTCGCGGAGAGGAGCAGGCAGCCGAGGAAGAGGACCGGGCGTCTTGACATGAGGTTCGTCCGAAGCTGGGGAGTGCGGGACGTCACGGGATGATATCCTCTGCGCCGCTCGCCCGCCCATGGACCTCGCCCTCGTGTTGCTCGTGCTCGTCGCGCAGGAGCCCGCGCAAGACATCGCGCTCGTCCCGGAGCCGGCGCGGCTCACGCACGGTCCGTTCCTCGGACACATCGACGCCGGTAGCGCGCGCATCTGGGCGCGAGCGTCGCGCGCGGGGACCTACTCGCTGGTGATCGGAGGCGTCGAGGGCGTGCTCGAGGCGCGTGCGGAACCGGAACACGACTTCACCCTGGAGTGGCTGGCGAGCGATCTCGCGCCCGACCGCGAGTACCGCTACTCGATTCACGCGGGCGAAACAGAGCTCCTGCCGGAGGCCGCGCTCCGCTTCCGCACGACGGCCGGGGACGATGCGCCGCGCACCGTCCTCGCGTTCGGCTCGTGCGCGAACGACCGCCGCTTCCCGCTCCAGCCGATCTGGAATCGCATCTGGGACTCGGGCGCGGAGGCGATCGTCGTGCTCGGCGACACGCCCTACATCGACTCGACCGAGCTCGCCGTGCAGCGCCGGCGCTACCGCGAGTTCTACGCGCTGCCCGAGCTCGCGGCGGTCTGGCGCGCGCTGCCGCTCTACGCGACGTGGGACGACCACGACTTCGGCGCGAACGACACGGACGGCACGATCGAGGGCAAGGAGTTCGCGCGCCAGGCCTTCGACGAGTACCACCCCAACCCCAGCTGCGGCGTGGACGGCGCGGGCATCTTCACGAGCTTCCGTCGCGGTCCCGTCGAGGTGTTCCTGCTCGACGCACGCTGGTTCGCGGGCACGGAGCCGTCCCCTTTCGACCCCGAACAGCCGACGCTGCTCGGCGCGGTCCAGTGGAAGTGGCTGGAGCGCGCGCTCGTCGCCTCGACCGCACCGTTCAAGATCCTGGCCACGGGCATGATCTGGAACGGCGCCACGCGGCCCGGCAAACGCGACCACTGGATGTCGTACCCGCACGAGCGCGACGCCATGTTCCGGTTCATCGGCGAACACGGGATCACGGGCGTCGTCCTGCTCGGCGGCGACATCCACCGCTCGCGCGCCCTCCGCTACCCGACGACCGACGTCGCCGGGTACGAGCTGACGGAACTGATCACGTCGCCCCTCGCCAACACGGTCATCGAGGCGGCGAACGCTCCGAGCCCCTACCTCCTGCACGACGCCGGAGTGCAACAGACGTTCTTGCTCGTCACCGTCGACGCGTCGCACGCGCCCGCGACCTTGCTCGCCCAATGCCTCGACCGCGAGGGCCGCGAGCTGTTCGCGGTCCGCCTCAGCGCGGATGCGCTCCAGGCCGCGAGCGAGGACCGCTGAGCGCTGATTACGCAGTACTCCGGGCCCGGCGGGCTCGGCTACAATCGGCGCCATGCTGTCGCGCATCGCACTCCTATCGATCCTGTGCGGGCTCGCGTTCGCAGCTTCGGTGTCGCCGCCCCCGGCCATCGAGTGGGGTGCGGATGTCGATGCGGCCGTGGCGCGCGCGGAAGAGTCCGGAGCGCTCGTCCTCGTGCAGTTCACGCGCGACGACCTCCCCGCGGCCGCCGCGATGCGCGCGACCTTCGACGACCCGGACGTCATCGCCGCCTCGCGTGGGTTTCGACACGTCCGCATCGACACGGGGACGCGCCCCGAGCTGTTCGCAGCATTGACAGGAGAGCGCGGCGCGCTCGCGACGTGCGTACTCGACGGCAACGGCGCGACGCTCGCCGTCCAACGCGGCTTCGCCGGCCCACGCGCGCACATCGCGTTCCTCGCGCGCGTCGAGCGCGAGGTCGAGGCATGGCGGGCGGCGACGGAGGCGGTCGCGGCGACCCCGGGCGATGCCGCCGCGCGTTGCACTCTGGCCGAGGCGTACGTCCGTGCCGGCCACGAGCGCGCAGCCGAGGCGACGTTCGCCCGCGCGCTCGAGCTGGCGCGCGCGCCGAACGGCTCCCCCACGGTGATCGTCCGCAGCCTGGAGTGCCTCGCGCGCCTCGCCGTCGAGCGCGGCGCGAGCACCGACGCCCGCCGCCGGTTGACCGAGCTGCGGGCGGCGGACCCGCAGCGCGAGCTGGAGCGCTGCGATCACACGCTGTTGACCGAGGCGCTCGCGTTCTTCGTCGAACGCGAGCTCACGGAGGCTGCCGCGCGGCTCGAAGCGCGCCGCGCCACGGGTGACGAGGCCGATCGCGCGCTCCTCGCGCTCGGCGAAGTGGCGCACGCGGCCGGCACGGAAGACGCCGCGCTCGCCGCGTTGCAGACCCTCGTCCAGGCCCACCCGGACTCACCCTGGCGCCGCCGCGCCGAGCAATGCATCGCCCACATCGAGAACCCGCAGTGGGCGCACATCCACTAGAACCCCGAGACCCAGGACCCCCGTCATGCTTCCGCTCGTCCACCTCGCCTTCGCCGTCTCCATGCCGATCCTCCCCCAAGACTCGGCCGAAACGCCGGCGGTCATCCTCGGCAGCGGCGACCACACCTACGAATGGATCACGGGCTGGGGCGCTATGCCCGACGGCGGGAACATCGGCAACACGCACGGCTGCCTCGTCGTCGACTCGAACGACAACGTGTACTTCAACAGCGACACCGAACGCGCGGTGATCGTCATCGGGCCGGACGGCAAGTTCTTGAAGTCGTGGGGCGCCGAATTCAAGGGTGGTCTGCACGGCATGACCATCGTGAAGGAGGGCGACGAGGAGTTCCTCTACCTCACCCACACGGGCCGCCACGAGGTCGTCAAGACGACGCTCGACGGAAAAGTCTTGTGGAGCGTCGGCTACCCCGAGACGTCCGGGATCTACATGAGCGCGGGCGAGTATCACCCGACGAGCGTCGCCGTGCGCCCGGACGGCGGCTTCTACGTGGCCGACGGCTACGGCAAGTCGTGGATCCACCAGTACGACGCGAAGCACGAGTACGTGCGCTCGTTCGGCGGCCCGGGCACCGAGCCGGGCAAGCTGCGCACGCCGCACGGCATCTGGTACGACACGCGCGGCGCAGAGCCCGTGCTGCTCGTCGCCGACCGCGAGAACGGCCGCCTGCAGACCTTCGACCTGGAGGGCAATCACATCGCCGTGTTCGCGGGCAACCTGCGCCGTCCCTGCCACGTGCAGGTCCAGGGCGAGTACGCCATCGTGGCCGACCTCGCGGGGCGCGTCACGATCCTCGATGCGAACAACGAGCTGGTCGCCCACCTCGGCGACAACCCCGACCCCGCGAAGCGCGCCCAGAACGGCGTCCCCCCGGATCAATGGAAGGACGGCGAGTTCCTGTCGCCGCACTGCGCACAGTGGGACTCGCAGGGCAACCTGTACGTCCTCGACTGGAACCGGCTCGGGCGTGTGACGAAGCTGAAGCGCATGAAGAAGTAGCATGCGAGCGGGAGAGCCATCAGAGCTCCAGGAGTCCGGTGGTAAACGAGACGAACTTCGGATTCCGATAGCGCGTCAGGTAATCGGAGAGGCGCTTCTTCTTCAATCTCGCTAAGTCGATGTCGGAGTAGATGTCGAATGAATAGCGTCGCCCGCGCAGATGAAAGTACAACACGTCGAACACCGCCTTCTCGCGTTCGCAAACTGGACGCCCCCTGACGCGGCGTGGCCAAAGTCGAGATGCGGTGCGACCTGGACCTGAACGATCTCGTAGCCGAGTCCGGCATAGGTTCGCGCCTCGCCCACCTTTGCGGCGATCACTCTGCGCTCCGGCCGCGTCCCAATCAGGAGCTTGCGCGCCAAGACGGCCCCAAAGCTCACGTAGGAGTGTGGCGCCAGTCGTTGACTCAGGGTGGGCAGATCGAACGATTCGGTCACGTACCAGCCGCGGCAGAACCGGCGCAGCACTCCGATTTCCTCGAGCGCCCGAACCCTTCGTACGAACGCCGCCGAGTGGGGTTCGGCGAACAAGGAATGCAAGTCGGACTTCGAGAGCACTCCCCGCTGCCGCGTCGCGAGGCACTGCATGGCACGAGTGTCGGCCTGCATTTTCATGAGGCCAGAAAAAGCACAGAACCGTACCCGCACCGTCCATATGAACGTTCGAAAGGCTCCCCGCGGCTCGAGCAGGCCCTACTCCGCGTCGAACGCCAGCTCGCCGGGCTTCATCACGTAGCGCCCGCGCGCCTTCGTCACGAAGCGCGCGAGCTCGTCGCCGTAGCGCACGACGCACTCGCCGCCGCGCGCCGAGGTGATCGTCGCCGCCGTCAGCTCGCCCTCGTTCCAGGCCAACGCGACCTCGAAGCCGCCGCGCGCGCGCAGGCCGGACACCGAGCCCGCGGGCCACGCCGACGGGAGCGCGGGCAGGAGGTGCACCTCGCCCGAGTGGCTCTGGAGCAGCATCTCGGCGATCCCCGCCGCACCGCCGAAGTTGCCGTCGATCTGGAACGGCGGGTAGTTGTCGAAGAGGTTAGGGAGCGTCGAGCTGCGCAGCAGCGCGAGCAGGTTCGCGTGCGCCTCGTCGCCGTCCTGGAGGCGCGCCTGGAAGTTCACCATCCACGCTCGACTCCAGCCGGACTGGCCGCCGCCGTTCGCGAGCCGGTGCTCGAGCGACTTCTTCGCTGCGGCCGCGAGCTCCGGGGTCCCCATCGGAGTGATCTGCCGGCCGGGGTGCAGGCCGAACAGGTGGGACATGTGGCGGTGGCCGGGCTCGGGCTCGGCGTATTCCGCGGGCCATTCGAGGAGCCGACCATCCGAGCCGATCCTCGGCCCGGCGAGCGCGTCGCGCGCCGCCGCGACCTCGCGCACGAAGTCGTCGTCACGGTCGAGCACGCGCGCCGCGTCCAATACATTGGTGAACAGGTCCCACACGATCGCCTGGTCCATCGCCGGCCCCATGCTCACGTCGGCGACCCGGCCGTCCGCGAGGCGGTAGGAATTCTCGGGCGAGCTCGACGGCCCGCTCACGAGCTTCTCCGACTCGGGTTCGGGCACGAGGTAGTCGAGAAAGAACTGCGCGGCCCCCGCCATCGCCGGCCACGCGCGCCGGCGCAGGAAGCCCTCGTCCCCGCCGTAGAGGTAGTGCTCCCACAGGTGGCGCGTGCACCAGGCGCCGCCCGTCGGCCACAGGCCCCACACCGTCCTGCCGATCGGCGCCGTGAACCACCACGCGTCCGTCGTGTGGTGCGCCACCCAGCCGTCGCATCCGTACAGCTCGCGCGCCGTCTCGCGCCCGCGCGCGCGGATGCCGTCGACGAGCTCGAAGAAGGGCTCATGGCACTCGGCGAGGTTCAGGACCTCCGCCGGCCAGTAGTTCATCTGGACGTTGATGTTGAGGTGGTAGTCGGCGTTCCAGGGCGCCGCGAGCGCCTCGCACCAGAGGCCCTGCAGGTTCGCCGGCATGCTGCCGGGGCGCGAGCAGCTCATGAGCAGGTAGCGCCCGAACTGCAGGTAGAGCGCGACGAGCTGCGGGTCGGCGCCGCCCGCGGCCAGCTTTGCCAGGCGCTCGTCGGTCGGCAGGTTGGCGGCCGGCGTGCGGCCGAGATCGAGCGCGACGCGCCGGAAGAGCACGCGGTGCCGGCCGATGTGGTCCGAGCGCACGGCGTCCACGCCCTTCCTCATGGCCTGGGCAAGCGCCTGCGCGCAGGCGCGGCCGGGATCCTCGCCGCGGTAGTCGGTCGCGGCGGCGATCAGGATCGTCAGCTCGTTCGTGCCCACGATTCGGAGTCCGTCCTCGATCGCGTCGATCCGCCCCCCCGTGGGTGTCGCGTCGAGCCGCGCCTCGAAGCGCACGCCCGGATGCTCGCCGCCCTGGGTCGCGCGCCCGCGCAGCACGACGTGCGTCCCCTCGTGAGCGCTGACGGCATCGGCGGGGCGCGTGAGCCGCAGGTCCACCGTGATGCGCCGCGGCTTGTCGCACAGGATGCGGATGACGAGCACCTCGTCGACTTCGCTCGCGAACACCTCCCGCACGAAGGTCGCCTCGCCGTCCTGCCAGGTCGTCGTCGCGATCCCGCGGTCGAGGTCCAGCGAGCGGCGGTAGCCCGTGATCTCCGCGCCGATCGTCATGTCGAGCGTGAGATCGCCGAGGGTCTGGTAGCTACGCACGAGCCGCTCGCTCATGAATTCCCGCTGCAAGAGGGCCTGGGCGGCGACGACCTCACCCTCGAACAGCAGGCGGCGTGCTTCGGGGAGATGCTGCGCGGCGCCCTTGCGGTTGCGCGGCAACGGCGCTCCCGCCCACAAGGAGTCCTCGTTCAGTTGGATTCGCTCGTGGCCTACCCCGCCGAACACCATGGCGCCGAGCCGTCCGTTCCCGACGGGCAACGCTTCGACCCAGCGCTCGGCGGGCTGCTCGTACCAGAGGACGAGGTCGTCGAACGTCGTCAGCTCCTGGCTGGGAACGAGCGCGAGCAGGAGAAGGCCGGCGACCGTCATGATCCACCTGCTCCGATGTCCTCGTTCCAGAGCGCGGGCTGCGCCGCGATGAACGCCTCCATGAGCTGGACGCAGTCCGGGTCGTCGACCACATCGAGCTCGACGCCGCGACCGCGCACGTAGTCCTCGGGCCCGCGAAACGTGCGATTCTCGCCGACGACGACGCGCGGAATGGCGTAGAGCAACACGGCCCCGCTGCACATGTCGCAGGGCGAGAGCGTCGAGTAGAGGACGCAGCGCGCGTACTCCGCCGGCTTCAGGCGCCCGGCGTGCTCGAGGCAGTCCAGCTCGGCGTGCAGGATCGGGCTGCCGCGCTGCACGCGGCGATTGTGACCGCGCCCGACGATCTCGCCGTCGAGCACGAGCACCGAACCGATGGGGATCCCGCCCTCGGCCAGGCCCTCCTCGGCTTCATGCAACGCGGCACGCAAGAACGGATCTTCCATCGACTTCATCCTTCCGGTAGGACTCCAGCGTATCCGCCGGGGAGTGCGCACATGAGCAAGAATCTGATCTACGGGATCGACGACCGCCCGCCGCCGGCCGAGCTCCTCGCGCTCGGGTTCCAGCACTACCTCACGATGTTCGGGTCGACGGTGGCGATCCCGCTCCTGCTCGCGCCCGCGCTCGGCATGGACGGTGATCCCGTCGCGGTGGGTTGGCTCATCAGCACGATGTTCTTCGTGAGCGGTATCACGACGCTCCTGCAGACGACCTTCGGCAACCGCCTCCCGCTCGTGCAGGGCGGAACGTTCTCGCTGCTCGCCCCGACGTTCGCCATCTGCGGGATGGCCGCGCTCGCGGACGCCGGCTGGCAGGTCCGGCTGCAACACGTGCAGGGCGCCATCATCTCCGGCGCGATCGTCGAGATCGTCGTGGGCTACACCGGGCTCGTCGGCAAGCTCCTGCGCTTCGTCGGCCCCATCACGATCGCGCCCACGATCGCCCTGATCGGACTCGCGCTCTTCAAGTTCGGAGCGCCCGTCGCCGGCACGCACTGGGGCATCGGTGGACTCACGATCGGGCTGATCATCCTCTTCAGCCAGTACCTGCGGCCGACGCACCGCATCTTCGAGCTGTTCCCCATCATGCTCGCCATCTTGATCGCCTGGGGCGTGACCGCGATCCTCACCGTCACGGGCGTCTTCCCGCCCGGCCACCCGGCCCACGTCTCGATGGCGAACGTCGCGAGCGCACCGTGGTTCCGGGTCCCCTACCCCTTCCAGTGGGGCCTGCCCGTGTTCGGTTTCGCGGCGGCGATCGGGATGCTCGCCGGGTACCTCGCGTCGATCGTCGAGTCGGTGGGCGACTACTACGCCTGCGCGCGCCTCGCAGGCGCGCCCGTGCCCGGCAAGCGCACGATCAACCGCGGCATCGGGATGGAGGGCATCGGCTGCTTCATCGCCGGCGTCTTCGGCACGGCCAACGGCACGACGTCCTACAGCGAAAACATCGGCGCGATCGGCCTCACCCGCGTGGGCAGCCGGCGCGTCGTGCAGGCCGGAGCGTGGATGATGATCGGGCTCGCGACGTTCGGCAAGTTCGGCGCGCTCTTCACGACGATCCCCCAGCCCATCGTCGGCGGCATGTACTGCGCCATGTTCGGCATGATCGCAGCCGTCGGGCTCTCGAACCTCCAGTTCGTCGACCTGAACTCGACGCGCAACCTGTTCATCCTGGGCTTCGCGTTCTTCATGGGCCTCTCCATGCCCGAGTACTTCGCC
>SMVB01298878.1_pt1 | contig 10192 bp, 8 predicted proteins | sample 2456461 | NCBI WGS metagenome assembly SMVB01 (sample SAMN11095934, study PRJNA526329) | marine sediment metagenome | biome: Marine sediment; feature: Surficial sediment; material: Deep marine sediment; isolation source: Hadal surficial sediment | place: Pacific Ocean | collected 2014-05 | depth 0-1...
GCCGTCAACTCGATGCCGCCGGGCAGGGCACCCGTTCCCATGCCCATACCGCCCATGCCCATACCCATGCCGCCACCACCGGTGCCGCCTTGCGGGTTGCGCTGCGGCGCGGCCCAGGTGCCGTTCAGATCGAGGCGCCCGTTGACCGTCCTCGCCTGAGCGCCGACGGGCGCGTCTATGACGTCTCGGCGTTGCCCGTAACGATCGAGAACGCTGTCGTCGGCGAGGATCACGGTTCGCAACGCACATGCCGTGGGCTCATTCCTGCCCTTCTCGCCCTGTACGGTGATCTCTCCGCCGATCGGAAACAGATCTTCGGACCATCCGGCACGTCGCAACAGCGAGCCGGCTTGCAGCTCACAGCGCCAGGGGACGGCTGTGCCGTCATCGGCCATCACATCGAAATAGATGTACCCGTGGGGATTGACGAGACGGACATTGGTGACGACGCCGGTCACCTCGACCGGGTCGCCTCCGCCGAACTGGCCCGGGCCGTGATGCGCGTGGGCCGTCGTCATTACGAAGAGCGTCAGGGTAATGCAGGCGGTTCTCATGCGGATTTCCTTTAAAGATCGAATCGAGGGCGGCTTATCGGGGCGGCCCGACTTCGACGCCATCGGTGGTTGTGAGCGAGCGCCACCCGACTGAGTTAGAGCCGTCGCGCGATCGAGTTCCTTGTCTGAGCTGCCATCATGCTTCGATTCTGATTTAGCTCATAGACAAGAAGCAGGATACCGACTATCACGCCAAGGTTTCCGAGCAGATGAGCGATCTGGCCGAGATCGAGCTTCTTCAATTTCTACCCTCCAGATTTGCAGCACCCTGCATATTAACTTTTAACGAACGTCTGCTTTCGGCCATAAGCAGCCGTAAGCTCAACCCCATATCCCAACATTTTGAACGTCCGCTTTCGGAGGCGAACCGGAAGTTCGATTCCTCCACGTTAAGAATCTCCTTAACGGTGAAGAACGGCCAATAGCAGACGTTCATTCTGGCTCGGCGTATCTTTCCAGCACGTCTTCAAGCGGCTCGCCGCTTTCGATGGCATCGGCGGCTTCATTGCCCGATCGTTGCCGAACGTCTTCAGTGACGCTGTAGTACGTGCCATCTTTCTTGAACCCTGACATAGCTGCCTTCGGGGCGCCATTTCGCGCAGGAAATACACGAACCACAAGCTGGTCGCCCGGCTCGATTGCATCTGTAGCAAGACCGGCCTGTTCCCAGCGCCGTATCGGCACTTCTATCTCCCAGCTCACGCCTTCTTCATCTACGAGGCTGAGTTTGGGGTGAGGTCGTCTGTACGCAAAGTCTTCGGCAACACCAGTTATTTCGACGGCATTGCGGATGTCGTAGGGCGCAAAAGAGTGATGCGCGTAGCTTGCGGCCGCAGGTATCAGCATGGCAAAGACGGATAACAGGAAGCCCCTGAAGAGGAAACTAGAATATGCACTCATGAGGAATTACTCAGGTAGGTAGAAGTTGAGAGAGCATAATTCTACGCGACCCAATGCTTCAAAATTCGCGAACTTCGCAATTCTTGACAGAAAGCTAGTGTCCGCTTTGGGTCGGTTCGAGACCTAAGCTTCAGCCCCGAAATATATCATCCGAACGACCGGTTCCGGGGCCAAAGTCGCCGTTGAACAATGTTAACGAACGGCTGCTTTCGGCCAAAAGCGGTCATCTGTTAAGTGCCAAGGTCGGCCCAACGGCAGACAATGCGAGATTCTTATTCTGACTCGGAATATCGCTCCAGCACGGATTCAAGCGATTCGCCACTCTCTATGGCGTCGGCGGCTTCATTACCAGATCTCTGACCTACTTCTTCGTGAACGCTGTAGAACGTTCCATTCAGCTCAAAACCGCCCATGGCCATCTCTGGATCGCCATTACGAGCAGGGAATCCACGTACCATGAGCTCATCGCCTGGTTTGATAGCGTCTTGAGTAATACCTGCCCGGTCCCAAAACCTTAAAGGCACCTCTATTTCCCACTCCACGTTTTCATCATCCAAAAGAGTAAGCATGGGGTGAGGGCGTCTGTATACGAAGTCTTCAGCGACACCAGTTATTTCGATGGGATTACGGATGTCGTAGGGAGCAAAAGAGTGATGAGCAAACGCATACCCTGTGACCATCAGGGACCACAAAGTAATTATTGTCAGTTTGAAATTCATCGGAACATCACTGCTATTGAATGGTAAGTCTTGCGCGCTTCGTAACGGGCTTCGCCTGGATTCATTTTAAATAAATCCTATTCGCTGCTGCGCAGCCTCGATATTTCCTCTTGCAATACAAGATATTCAGCGCGCTCCTCGGAAGACAGCTCGCCATCCAGCAAGTCAGTGTGCTCGTAGGGATCCACCGCCAGATCGTAAAACTCCTCCTTACCATCGAACCTCAGCAACTTGTAGCGTTCGTTACGCATTGCGTAGTCCGCAGTCTCAACGCCGGCAAAGTTGCCGAAAAACTCATCTACATAGATCCAGTCACGTGGCGAGGGGGCCTCAGGATTAGCGAGTACCGACATGAAGCTGACGGAATCGTACGTCACCTCACTCGGTACGGTCTCGCTCGGGTCGATACCCGCCATCTCCATGATCGTGGTAAAGAGATCCGCCGAGTTCACGAGAGCTTCAGGTACCGCGCCCGCCTCGACACCTGGACCGGTAATGATCAGCGGCGTGTTGACACCACCTTCGTAGATTGTGCCTTTGGCTCTGCCGTTCTGAAACGGCGCACGAACCTGACCGCCGCTGGTGCCGTTGTCGCCAAGGAAAATGACGTAGGTATTGTCGCGAACGTCATCGCCCATCGACGCGAGCAGCCGGCCGATTTGCGTGTCCATGGCTTCCATCATCGCATCGAAATATGCATCGCCATCGTCCGCGGAGATCGTTGCCGGATCCAGGTCCGAGTGATCGGCTTGCCAGTTCTCCTCCGGCGGCAGATGTATCGGCGTATGCGGCAGATTGAACGCGTACCACATGAACCATGGTTCATCGCCCTGCTCGTCGATCCAAGCAATCGCATCGTCGGTTTTATCCGCCGGCGTATACCCAGTCTCGCCCGTCACATCGCCATTTACTACTTTGTTCCACGAAAAATACGTCGCGGTCGTCCCGGTAATAAGCCCTGAATAGTGATCGAAACCGACGCGGTTCGGATGATCGAGCCAGCCGTTTCGAGAGTCGGCGAGGTGCCACTTACCTATCGCCGCTGTTGAGTAACCGAGCTCATCGTTAGCTCTGAATGCCATCGGGAGCGTGTATTCTTCCGCGAGTAGGCCGTTGCGTGGCAACGCCTGCAGCGGATCGCCGCCCGCACCGGCGCCCATACCGAATGCCATGCCGCCACCCATTCCGGCGCCCATCGCAGTGGGCGCAGGCGAGGCCCAGTCGGGAATTTCCGGGATCTCTGGTAACGGTCCACCGCCGCCGGGTCTGCCAATCCCGGTCCGGAAACCGTAGCGACCGGTGATCACCGTCGCGCGAGTTGGCGAACAGACGGGCTGTGCCCAGAAGTTGGTGAATCGCATTCCCTCTCGAGCCATCTCATCCAGCGTGGCGGTGGTCGGAGGATTCTTACCGAGCCCGTAGGACGCGAGCGTCTCCACGCCCATATCGTCTCCGAAGATCAACAATATGTTCGGAGCGGACTCAGCCGCTCGCGATACTGTCATCGAAACAACGAGCGCTACAGCCAGTAGCCAGACATTCTGCCCTATTATCGTCACGATCCCCCAGGCTTTTCGCACGTCTCGATTCATGGATTGGGCTCCTTAGATCTCTCCAGTTCGGTGGTTGTCCGATTCTACCTCGTTCAGGCTCACATACGCCTCGAAACTTGGTGAAATCTTCCTTAATCAAACTGAAGCTAACGGAATGATGTCCGCTTTCTCCCCCAAAGCGGACGTTAAGAAACACCCATTTAGACTCAGTCTCAATGTCTGCTTTCGGCCATAAGCAGCCGTCGCATAGATAGGAAGGAAACTTCAAGTAGCTTCTAGAACAGAGCTTGGAGGGTCGTTTTCTGGGCGCCATTCCGAGTAATGCTCATTGAGAGAATATCCTAGGTTCTGTAGGGTCTGCGGTTCCCAATGATGTCAGCAGCACGATGGCGTCCTGCAAGGACCATAGCCTGATACCGGCTCTTCTAGAGAGAGTCCTCAGCCACCGCCATGAGTTTCTCAAGGAACTTCATCAACTCTCGGTACTCCCGACGGTTCTCCTGAGCCTTCTTCGACCTCTGACCATGCCGGTAATTCCAATGTGCCTTTCCAGCGGGTGCGCCTGGACTATTTCCGCCGTGCATCCGACAGCGACCGTTCGCCATTGCTGGTCCACGGCAGGGCTTCCCCGTTGTTCGGCAATGAGCACCGCAGCGTGGGTGATTCTTTAGAGAGTCAGGCGTACTACGCTTGGGGTTAGCGTCCATTCCCGTCTCCCCCCTCGCCCTTGCCCCCCGTCTTCACCGGACCGAAATGGGCCTGAGCACCTTCTCCTACGTGAACGTGCTGTACCGTCATGGTCTGGTTACCGCCCGTTCGGATCTTTTGAAGTGTCTGCATACCTCTTTGAAAGGTGAGCATCATCCGTGATGCAGCGTTCATGAGTCGCGCCGACTCAATGGTTGCCACCTGTTGGGCTAGTGGGTTACTCCACACATGCGCTCTATCAAGCATGATCATCGACTTGTCTAACATCCGAAAGGATGCCTTATGTGCCGCTGCTAACTGATGAGCTAACATTTTCTCCAAACTGTTCTCGGCATTGATCGAATTAGCCGCATCCAGACCGAGGGCCACCACATTAAGTGAGTCGGAGAGCAATAACTTCGTGCGATCTACGCTTGCATCGATGGCGGCTTGATCTGGGTCGTCAAGTGTCGACCGAACAGCGAGAGCGGTCTCAGTCTTCGGTTCCGGCAGAACTTCACCCATACGAACCTCGGGTGCGGCTAAGGGCACCAGTAGCTCTATAGCCTCTTGCTCAAGGGCCTCTCCATGCACGTAGGCTGGGTCACGGGTGTAGTTTTTAAACTGACCCTTTAGCTTTCCCTCGCGTTTACGAGTGGAGGCCGTTATGAGCTTCCGAGCCGCCATCTCGGTTCGAGTCTTTACCGCTTGACGGTCAACGGTCATCAATTGATATCTCTCCGCTGCCGGGAACGAATGCTTAGAACATCGACAAGGGTCGGAATGGCACTGTCTAATATCCTGCCATTCGTTCACGGTTTACCAGGGTTTCTGCGCACTTTGAAGCAGTTTTATTGGACAGCAGCCGAACCGAAAGGCGTGTTGACTCAGAGAGATAACGGAACTCGGCTCGCGCATTAGGAGGCGGACGCTCTATCCAACTGAGCTACCGGGGCGGCTTGTAAAATCAATAACTTGCTTCGTCTGTGGCCTCCTCAACTGTCTAATAAAAGGGCTATTGTCTAATAAAACGGCCGTTGTCTAATATTTTACTGTAAGGATAAGGGCTCAACCCTCTTGGGCGTCCTAATGTAGTAACGCTCCGTCGTCTGCCGGCTGGTGTGGCCCAGTCGGTCTGTTCGCTCGTCATGCGCTCCTTCCAGCGCCTTCAAGTTAATCGGGGCAAGTCGGTGAAGGTGACCGACGGTTCGGCTGTACGGGCCTAGCCCCTGTTTACTAGTTTGAGTTGGCTATGGGAGATTGCAAGTGTCGTGAGCGTGCATAATCTGACGATGCCATCAGTTGTGCTCGATACACCTCGTCGTCTCTATGAGCATGACCATCGGATTGCCGCATATTGCCTTCCGTGTCAGCGGTGGAAGACGCTCGGACTGCTGGACTTCGTCCGAATGGGTAAGGCTGAACGGACTCTGCGAGAGCTATCAGTAAGGTGCGGGAAGTGTGGCGGGAGAGGCTCGATACAGATCAGACCCCCACACCCGGAAATTAGCCGATACGGCGCTGAATGACCGCTTACGGGAACCAAAGCAGACGTATTAACTGTTAACGGATCAGCTTTATGCACGGATTTCCAAAATATGCGAATGTCTGCTTATGGCCGAAAGCGGACATTCGTTAACGGTTAATATTTACACTCGGCAAAGAATCTACGTTAGTCCGGATCATCCAGACTCGCGGTAATACTTATGTTCATTATGAAAAACATTCGCGGGATAACTATCGTGATAGCCTGCGCGATAGCATCGCCCGTGTCAGGACATCACAGTGAAGCGGGCATAGACATGAATTCGGTGGTGACCTTCGAGGGTACGGTGACGGAGTTCAGCTGGCGCAATCCTCATGTCTATCTCGTTACTGAAACGACGAGCGAGCACGGCGATCCCGTTGAGTGGGTACTGCAGATGGGCTCGATAGTCACCGCAGGACGCGCGGGTTGGACACGCGACTCGCTGTCCGTCGGCGATCGCATCACTGTTCGAACGCATCCAGCCCAGGACGGGCGTCCCTACGGGATCGTGGAGTCCGTCGATAAGGGCGGCGAAGTTGTCTCTGGAGCAGCGTATATTGCGCCGCAAATCACTGCCAGCACGTCGACACTGGAAGGAAGGTGGATGGCAGATCCGACGGACCTATTCAGCTATCCTGGCGGCCTCGACGGTTTCTTTAGGGCTCATCTCGACTTGACTGAGAAGGGCAAGGTCGCCGAGGCGATGTACGATGAACTCTCCGATGAGAACCCTGACTCAAGATGCATCGGACGCCCAACCCCAGCTCAGATTATTTCCAGCAGTCTCTTTCCGATAGAGATCCAGCTCGACGAAACTACGCAAACGATTCTGATTCGAAGCGCGGGTTCCGACGAGGAGCGAACGGTGTACATGGACGCCCGCGGGCATCCTGATAGCGGTGAGCGTTTCTTCGGTGGCCACTCAACTGGTTCATGGGACGGCGAGGTCCTGGTCGTGGATACGAGGAACTTTTCGGATCATCGATCACCGTACCAGACCGGTGTCCCATCAGGCGCACAGAAGCACGTAATCGAGCGATACCAACTGACCGAGGATGGTACTCGGATCGTGGTTGATTTTATGCTTGAAGACTCCGAGTTCCTGGCAACGCCGATGACTCATTCCAGAGAATTGATTTTCACACCACAGATGGAGGTTTCCCGCTTCAATTGTGATCTTGAAGCAGCGAGACGGTTTATTCCTGAATAGTTGTCTGATGAGAGGAGAGGTAGTGGCTGCTGAATGTCCGCTTATGGCCGAAAGCGGACGCTCATTAACAGTTAATATTCACTCTGACGCATATCTGGGGGAACCAGAATTATGAAAACACTCGCCCTGCTAATTGGCATCGCAATTCCGCTTGTAGGATGTTCGCCCGACGGCCAACCAACCACTGAAACCAGCAATACGCCAATGGGCAGGACGAGCCTTGTCGATTTTTCGACCTCATGTGACGCAGCGGTCACATCGGACTTCAATCGCGCCGTCGAACTGCTCCACTCCTTCGAGTATTCCGAGTCGGAAGAGATTTTTCGCTCGATTCTTGAATCAAATCCCGAGTGTGGGATGGCCCGTTGGGGTGTGGCGATGAACCTATGGCATTCAATTTGGGTACCGCCAAGTGTAGCTGACCTTGAAGCGGGGGAAGCGATGCTGGCGGGCATCGACCGATCAACAGTCACGACCCGAGAGGCCGCCTACATTGACGCGCTCACGCGCTTCTATACGGATTATGGGACGTTGTCCCATCAAGCGCGAGCGCAGGCTTACCAGGAGGGTATGCAGCAAGTATACGCGGGCAATCTGGACGATCCGGAAGCTGCCGTTTTCTATGCGCTGTCATTGGTCGCTACGGCTGACCCCAAGGATAAGAGCTACGCCAATCAGTTCAAGGCAGCCTCGCTCCTAATGTGGGTACGAAACACTCAGCCGCATCATCCCGGTGCCCTGCACTACATCATCCACAGTTACGACTATCCTGGGATGGCGCACCTCGCTCTAGATGCGGCTACGATCTACGCAGACGTTGCACCGAATTCAACGCATGCCCAGCATATGCCGTCGCATATATTCACGCGACTGGGACTGTGGGACCGTGCTATCTCATCCAACCACGATTCAACCGCCTCAGCAGTGGCGTATACGCAGCGGGCCAACCTTTCCGGGCATTACGATGAAGGTCTGCATAGCATTGACTACCTCATGTACGCCCTGCTTCAAACGGCTCGGGATGACGAGGCTGGTCAACTTTTGGATCGGCTACGAGCGATCGAAAAAGCTCATCCAGAAAACTTTAAGGCTGCTTTCACGTACGCAGCGTCGCCCGCCCGATACGCGCTAGAGCGCCGTCAATGGATCGAAGCAAGTGAACTTACATTGCTGTCAAGCGGCTTTCCGTGGCAAGACTTTGGTTGGGCGCGTTCGATTCATCATTTTGCCCGTGGGATTGGCGCGGCACGTAGCGGCCAACTCGGGTTGGCTAGACAGGAACTCGAACTGATAGAAGAACTCGCAGCAGCTCTGCCGGTTGCGACTTCACCGTATCTTCGAGAGGAGGTTTTTGTTCATGCAGATGCAGTCTCTTCATGGATATTGCTGGGCGAAGGCGACACCGCCGAGGCGCTTCGGCTGGCAGAAGCTGCTGCTGATCGAGAAGACGCTGTGGACAAACATCCGGTTACGCCGGGCGAAGTTCTGCCGGCCCGAGAATTATTCGCCGATATGTTGCTAAGCCTGGGTCGCCCGGATGATGCGCTTGAGCAATATCAGATTGTTCTAGCGGGCTCGCCAAATAGGACTAACGCTCTTCTAGGGGCAGCTAGGGCGGCGGTTGGCTCTGGGGAAACTGCTGCCGCGGCTGAGTACTATGACGCGCTTTTGGGCCAGACCGCTTCCGGAGACGCAAGCCGCGACGGCTTGCAGGAAGCTCGCGAGTACATTGCGAACCTGGGGTAGGGTCGCGATGCGCTGATCTGAATGTCCGCTTGTGGCCGAAAGCAGCCGTTCGTTAACAGTTAATATGCAGTGGGAAATCGCTGGGATGTATGCGAGTCTTCTCTCCCCGACCTGACACGAACTTCAATAAGAAGACCAGGAGGTCCCATGAACGAACAAGTCAAGAGTTGGCACCTTGCCCTTGTCGCCGTCGGATTGGCGCTTTCCGCCGGGTCGCTCGCAGCCCAGGACATCGAGGAATTCGTCATCAGCGCGGAAGCCGCGAAGAGCGCCAAGACACGCGATGAGATCTCACTCGATACGGCTCGGCGGATAGCGGATCATTGCTTTCAGCAAGCGGCCGAGCGGAATCTGGGAACCAGCATTTTTGTGCTCAGCCCTTCCGGGCACATCGTGTACGCGCTCCGTGCTGACGGCCAGACCCCGATCGCAACCGAGACAGCACTGCTCAAGGCCAAGACGGCAGTATTCATGCGCGGTTCCACACACGCCCAGATGAACCGGGTGATGCAGGACCCGGCGAGGGACAGGCGCTTGCGACCGCTGCAGGCGGAGTTCGATCTGTTCTGGAATTCAGGCGGCCTTCCGATCGTGGTGGATGGCGTCATGATCGGTGCCATCGGTGTGGGTGGCATGGCACCTTCGGCGGAGTGGAGCGACGAAATCTGCGCGAACAATGCGCTGACCGATGTGATTGGCCCGCAGCCGCCTCTGGCGCCGTTCCTACAATGATATTCGCCTAGACCCGCTCAATCGGAGTTAACATTGGCCGTGATAATCAACGCGGCGGCTCGGTGCGGGCTCCGAGCTGCGGAGAAACTCATGTATCAGCTATCGCCACGTCTTCCGATCGCCATCTTGTTGACCGTCAGTCTGCCGGCGTACGCGCAGAGCCCGCTGGACAGCCTGCCCGATGGGCCGGGCAGGGAGCTCGTCGAAGCCGCGTGTGTGGCGTGCCACGAGACCGACGTGATCTGGAGCTCGACCGGCTACACGCACGATCAGTGGAGCGACCTGGCCAGCAGGATGATCGATCTGCCCGATCCGCTGGCCTTGAATATTACGCAGTACCTCGGGGCGACCTTTCCGGAGAAATACGATCGTCGCCCGAACCTGGTATCCGGCGACACGAAGATCACTTTCCTGGAGTGGAACGTGCCCACGCTCGGGCAGCGGCCCAGGGATCCGGTCATGACGCCGGACGGAATGATCTGGTGGGCGGGGATGTACGGCAGCCTGATCGGCCGGCTCGATCCGAGGACCGGCGAAATGACGGAGTGGAAGCTCGATCCACA
>SMVB01024753.1_pt1 | contig 10189 bp, 8 predicted proteins | sample 2456461 | NCBI WGS metagenome assembly SMVB01 (sample SAMN11095934, study PRJNA526329) | marine sediment metagenome | biome: Marine sediment; feature: Surficial sediment; material: Deep marine sediment; isolation source: Hadal surficial sediment | place: Pacific Ocean | collected 2014-05 | depth 0-1...
ATTGCGTTGAGAAGAGTGGTCTTGCCGCCGCCCGAAGGTGCTGAGAGACAGACGAAATCACCCTCTTCGACGTCGAAGGTCACGTGATCGAGGCCGGTGACCTCGATATCGCCTTGGCGATAGATCTTGCAGACTTCCACACAGTGCACTGCTTTCATCGTCATTCCTCGGTCAGAGCCTGAACCGGTTCCAGGCGGGAGGCGCGCCACGCGGGGGAGATGCTCGCGAGGAATCCGAGCACCAGCACGATTGTGTTGGCTACCAGGACGTCGCGGGCGGTGAGAGCCGGATAGATCACGCTGCCGACCCCGAAGTCGGCCAGGCCTTCGGCGAAGGCGGAGAGATCGATGCCTCCCTGAAGCGCCATGACGGTGAGCCAGGCGAGCGTGTTGCCGACCGCGAGTCCGAGAATCAGCAGCAACAAGGCTTCGGCCATCACCTGAGCGACGATGTTGCGCGGCGCCACACCGAGCGCCAGCATGAGACCGATCTCACGGGTGCGCTCGAACACCGCCATCACCAGGGTGTTGACCAGCCCGAACGACAGGGCGACGAAGATGATCCCTACGAACAGGAACACGAAACCGTCCATCAGTTTCATCATCGAGTCCAGCAGAGTGTCGAGCTCGGTCCACGGCTCGACATCCAGCTCCTGCCCAGCCACGGCGGCGATGCTCTCGTAGAGGTCGTCGACGTCGCGATAGTCAGGGCCGAGGATGGCGAGCTCCGAAGACTCGTCACCGATCCCCAGCATCGTCTGGACGACACTTCTACCCGCGAAGATGAAGCCTTCTTCCTGGGCCTCGAGCTCGGAGTCGAAGATGCCGACGATGCGAAAGCCGCGCTCGGCGATGTTGTTCTCCGGATCCTGGCTCATCACCACCACGCGCTTGCCGAGATCCGTCTCGAGCCTTTCCATCATCTTGCGGCCCACGAGCAGCCCCTTGTCGTCGGTGGACTCGAGGTGGCGACCCTCGCTCACATCGTCCGAGATGAACGACATGCCCTTCTCGCGCTCGGGGTCGATACCCAGCAGGATTACTCCCCGAGTGTTCCGCTCGCTGGTGATCACGGCCGGTACCCGCACCCGGCTGGCCCAGGTGACGATCTTCGGGTCGTCGAGCGTACGAGTCAACTCCCTACCCGGTGGGGGGATACGGTTCAACACCGTCGGATCGTCGCGGTAGTCGGGATGATGGATCTGAACATGTCCCGGAAGCACGCTCAGTCCGCCGCGGATCATCTGATCGACCATGCCACGCATCAGTGAGGTCATGAAGATCATCGACCAGGTGCCGAGCACGATCGCGGCCAGCATGATCAACGTTCGCCGGTAGTTGCGCCACAGGTTTCGCCAACCGAGCTGGGTGGCGAGTCGTAGCAATCGCATCATGTCGACCTCATGGCTTCGACCGGCTCGAGTCGGCGTAGTCGCGCGGCCGGTATCGTAGCGGCCAGAAGGCTCCCGACAAAAACGACCGAGGGTCCCGCGAAGAGGCCGATCCACGAGAACTGCGGATAGATGCGGGCCGGCAGGTTGAACTGCGCTGTCATCTCCTCGAGCCCCGGGAACGAGATGCCCACTCTTGCGAAGAATCCGAGGCAGGCGAGCCCGAGCAGCATGCCGAGGACCGCGCCCATCAGCCCCATCAGGGTCGCTTCCAGAAGGACCCAGCGCGACAGTCGGCGCGGCGAGACGCCGAGAGCCATCACCACCCCGAACTCCCGAGTGCGCTCGAGCACCGACATGAGCTGAGTGTTGAGCACGCTGAAGGCCACGAGAACGATGAGCACCGCATACATGAACATGGCGCTGCCGAGATCGCTCTGAATGGCTTGCTTGAGGCCCGGCTGCAGCTCGTCCCAGTCGCGCACTACCAGGTCGTGGCCAGCGGGAAGGATCGCCGTCGCCCGAGCCTGGAGGTCGGCTACCTGGAAGAGGCTCGGCGCCGTAACCACCACGCTGTTGCCGGCGGCCTCCATGGCGAACGTGTCCTGGAAGTAGCCGAGGGGTACCTCGATCGCTCCCCGGTCCATTTCGGGAATCCCGCTACGAAAGACGCCTACGATCGTGGCGACACCGGCGGCGAACGAGCCGTCGCGACCACTGCCGAGCAGGGTTAGCTCGTCGCCGACGGAGGCCTTCATGTTGCGGGCGAGAACCTCTCCGATCACCACCTCGGCGGCGTCATGGTCTTCGAGATAGCGACCCTGCTTGACGAGCCCTGGTACCGAGGAGACATTCCTCTCGAAGCGGGGGTCGACGCCGAGAACCTGCACGCCGTAGCTACGCTCCGCGCTCGACACGAGGGCGAACGCGCTGGCGCGTGGCGATACCGCTTCGAGGCCCAGGGCAGCCCGGAGCTCGGCGGCCAACGCCGAGACGTCGGGCACGGTCTGACGGAGCTTCTGACCGTCGAGGTAGTCGGCGCGCTGCACCTGCAGGTGGCCCGTGAAGGGACGGAGGCCGCTGTCGATCATCATCTGGTACAACCCGAGCTGCAACGAGAGCATGAAGACGAGGATGAGGTTGCAGAAGGCGATAGCCCCGACCGTCAGCCAGGTGCGTCGTGGTTGACGAAGGAGGTTGCGCCAGGCGATCAGAAAGTCCATTCTGGCTCCTATCGCCGCGGGTTGCGAAGGTTGGAGAGGGTGAAGACCGAGTCCTCGAGGTCTTCGTCGAAGCGAAGCTCGTCGAAGCGGATCTCGGTCCACTCGTCCTCGTTGTCGGCCTTTGCCATGCGCTGTCGAGTCGCCAAGACTCGCCCACCGAGCTCGCCGACCTCGAGTGCACGTAGCGCTTTTACGAGCTTCCCGTCCTGATCGTAGAATTCCTCGGCCAGTAGCACGCCGTCATCGCGGATTCTCAACACCTCTTTGCCCCACACGATGGCTGCGTCCTCGCGGGGGATCGACTCGATGATGTAGACCCTGTGGCCTTCGTGGCTCTCTTCGCCGACGAGCTCGTGCCGGTACAGCTTGACGATGTCGTCGGCGCGAGAGAGATCCTTGTTCGAGAAGTCGGAGCCCATCCAGCTCAGCGCCATCATCGACGACGGCACCTTGATGACGCGGTTGATCTTCGGCGCATAGGTCCACATCTGCTCTGCGAGCATCAAGGTGCCGCTGCCCGCGTCTTTGCGCGGCTCCACGACGCGCACCAGAGAGTGGTCCGTTCCCTTGGTCCAGACCCGCATCGAGATCGAGCGTTCCCAGTCGGGCCGGTGGATCGTCATCGTGAGCTCACCGTAGGAAGACCGACCTCGAGAGTTCTCCCAGGCTGAACGCACGAGGTCGAGTGCATCCTCGGCGGAAAGGTCGGTTTGCGAAGAAGCCGGCGTCGAGACAATCACCATTGCGGCTAGCGCCGCGATCACGACTGCTCCTCGGGCCGCTCCGAGTAGAGACTGTGAATGCCTAGTCATCGTGTACTCCTTGTTGCGCCGGGTTGTCCCGGGGAGGGGTGGCGGCCATGCCTTGAGCGACTCGGAAGCTCCACAAGGCCAACTCGTCCCGTCTGCTGGGCTCGAGCCCGTCCCATTGCTTTACGAACCATTGATCGCTCCCCTCCAAGGCGCCGACCACCGTCTGCAGCAGCAGCTCGAGAGGCACGTCTCGGCGCACCGCCCCCACCTCACATCCGCGGTGCAGGAGGGCAGCGAGCCAGCCGTGTACCTGATCGAAGTGCTGTGCGACGATGCCGTCGACTCCGTCCACAGCGGGCGGATGGTAGTAGAGCTTCCCCAGACCCGCCAGCCAGGGCAGCTCGTGAAGCCGAGTGGTCAGCTCCAGAAACCAACCTTCGAGCGTCGGCCAGAAGCTTTCGCGATCCAGCGATCGAACGTCGTAAGCGTCGGCATCCGAACCGACCAGGCCTTCGAAGGCAAAGCGAGTCACGGTCTCGAACAAGTCTGCCTTGTCGTCGAAGTAGTAGTAGAAGGCGCCCTTGCTCAAGCCGATGCTGGTGATGATGTTGTTGAGAGAGGCGCCTTCGTAGCCACGCAGAGCGAACTCACTGGCGGCGCGCTCGAGCAGTTGTCGGCGGCGCTCTTCGTCGAGGTTCTTGAAACGCGGGCGCGGCATTAGACCGATGGGTTGGACTGGTCGTCTAGACCGACCGGTCTAACTATTTCTGTTCCTCGCTCCGAAGTCAAGAAGGCTGATCGGGGTCGATCGAGAGACCTTTTGCAAACTTGCTATATTATGGTCTCGTGTGGTGGGGCCTCCGGCCCCGAACCGGGAGCTGATCGCTCGATGCAGGATTCTTTGACCGCCATCGAACTGCTACTCGCACTCGGATGCGGGGTCATCACCGGCTACGAGCTGTACGGCGTTCTCGCCGCACGGCGCGAGGGCCTGTCGCGGAACGTGTCGCGAGTCGTCACCCATGCGGCGATGCTGGCCATGCTGGTCGGCTATGCTTGGGTTGCCTGGTCCGACCCCTTCCCGGAATCCATCGAGACGGGGTTTGACCCGGCGAGTCTGCCTCCCTTCAACGTGCCGTTGCTTCTGATCGGCGTCATGCTCACCCTGGTGGCCGTCTGGGAGATCCTTTCGATGTTGGATGCTCGTCGCAAGGGTCTGACTCGGAACGTCTCGCGGCTCGTCAATCACGTCGTTGTGACGTTGCTCTTGGCGGCCATGATCGGTCTCAGCGTGCTCAAGTGGGATCTGCAGATGGATCGGCTCGAATCGACCTACATCGGGGATGTTCCGCAAGGGCGGCCGGGCGATTGAGCTCTCAGGGTCGCGGAGTAGGCACCGACTCGGAAACGAGCTCGGCGAAGGAGCCGCTCCGCGCCGGGCAGGACAGCCGGCTCCTGGCTCGCGCGGTGGAGCTCTCACGCCAGGGCATGCATGAGCGGCTGGGTGGGCCCTTTGGCGCAGTCGTCGCGCGTGACGGTGAGATCGTCGCCGAGGGTTCGAACCGAGTCGTTGCAGCCGCCGACCCGACCGCGCACGCCGAAATCGTAGCGATTCGTGAGGCGGCCCGGCTGCAGGATGACTTCGACCTCAGCGGGTGCACGATATACACCAGTTGCGAGCCCTGCCCGATGTGTCTGGGCGCGATTCTCTGGGCGCGGATCGATCGCGTGGTTTATGCCAACACGCGCCACGAGGCTGCCGACATCGGCTTCGACGATGAGCTCTTCTACCGAGAGATGGCGACGTCGGTCGAGCAACGCAGTCTGCGTTGCGATCATCTGCCTTCCCCCGAGGCCAAGGCAGTTTTCGCGGAGTGGGGGGAGCAGGACGACCGCGTCTGCTACTAGCGGCGAAGGCTCTCCATTCTCGAGATGCATAGCAGGATCTCTTCGTGAGTCGCCGGTAGGCGGAGGTCCGGGATCTCTCCTGGAGCCACGAACGAGAGGGCATGCTTGACGGCCGCCCATACCGACAGAGCCAGCATCAAGGGCGGCTCGCCAACCGCCTTGCCGCTGCCGACGTTGCGTCGGTTGAGATCGTTGTCGAGGAAGTCGAGGTTGAGCACACGGGGGAGATCGGTGATGCCGGGAATCTTGTAGGTGGTGGGAGACGACGACAGCAGCTCGCCACCATCGCCGTAGACCAGTTCTTCGGCGGTGACCCATCCGATGCCCTGTATCAGGCCGCCGATCGCCTGGCCGCGCTCGATTCCCAGATTGAGCACTCTGCCGAGATCGAGGAGGGCGTCGAGACGCTCGATGCGGAGAGCGCCGGTCAACCGGTCGATCAAGACCTCGGCGACACACGCTCCGGTGGTGAAGTAGTAGAACGGCTCGCCTCGCCCGGCATCGCGGTCGAAGTCGACGCCGGGCGTCGCGTAGAAACCGCGTGCGCCGAGGTCGACGCGCTCGCGCCGTGCCCTATCGCAGAGCTCGGCGAAAGGAATTCGCTCGTCCGGACGACGGGGGTCGTAGACCACGCCCGACTCGAACCGTACATCGGCTGGCGAAGGCTCGAGCTCCGGGCTGTGCTCAGCGAAGAGCCGGGCGGCGAAGTCCGAGAGACGCGCCCGGATCGCTGCCGCGGCCCGAACCGCGGCGGTGCCGTTGAGATCGGTCCCCGCCGAAGCGGCAGTGGGGGAGGTGTTGTTGTTCTTCTCGGTGGAGGTGATCGTGACCGCGACGTCTTCGACCGCGATACCGAGCTCGGCGGCGACGAGCTGAGCGATCTTGGTGTTGACGCCCTGCCCCATCTCGGTGGCCCCCGTAGAGACCTGCACCGTGCCGTCGGTGTAGACGTTGACCAGCGCATTGGCCTGGTTGAGGAATTTGGTGGTGAAGGAGATTCCGAATTTGACCGGAGTGAGGGCGATGCCGCGCAGATGGGTAGGAGCCTCGGCATTCAGCGAGCTCGCTGCGGCGATGCGCGTGCGGTACTCCGAGCTCTTCTCCAGCCGCGACAGGATCTCCGGCAGCAAGTTGTCGATCACCTCCTGGCCGTACGGCGTGAAGCGGCCCTCCGGAGGCGTCTCGGTAGCCGCGGAGAGGTTGGCGGGGTAGGCGTTGGCAAGCCGTATGTCGAGAGCATCGCGGCCGAGGCGTATCGCGATCTCTTGCATCACGTTCTCGATGACGGCCATCGCCTGCGGGCCGCCGAAGCCGCGAAAGGCGGTGTTGGGAGGCAGGTTGGTGCGACACACTCGAGCCTCGATCGAGACGTTCGGGAGGTAGTAGGCGTTGTCGGCGTGGAGCATGCTGCGTTCGAGAATCGACGTCGACAGGTCGGCGAAGGCACCGCCGTTCGAGCGCATTCGAAACTCGGCGGCAACGATCCGACCGTCGTCGTCGAAGCCGACCCTGTACTCGGTGAGGTACGGGTGGCGTTTGCCGGTGCTCTTCATGTCGTCGTCTTTGCTGTACACGACGCGCGCCGGGCGACCCGTCCGGTCGACCGTCAGGGCAGCCATCAGCGCGGGCAGGGCGGCCTGGGTCTCCTTGCCACCGAAGGCGCCTCCCATCCGCTTCACGAGGCAGACGATCTGATGCTGTCTTCGGTCGAGGACTTCCGCGAGGACTCTCTGGATCTCGGTAGGATTCTGGGTGGAGGAGTGGACCTGGATGTCGTCGCGCTCTCCTGGCCAAGCTAGAGCCGCCTGGCTCTCGAGGTAGAAGTGCTCCTGGCCGTTGCTCGAGAAAGTGCCTTCGAGGCGATGCGCGGCCTGCCGCCAACCTCGCTCGAGGTTCCCTGATTCGATCTTTCGCTCCGGACCGATGTAGAGGCCCTTCGATTCCGCCTCCTCGAGGCTCAGCACCGGAGTTTCTTCCCGCACCACGACTCGAACCGCTTGTCGGGCCTCGAGCGCCGCCTTGCGGCTCTCGGCGGCGATCACGGCCAGCGGTTGCCCCAGGTAGTCGATGCGTTGGGCTGGCAGGAACGGCTCGTCCTCGAACACCGTTCCGAAGTGCTGTTTTCCGGGCACGTCCGCGGAGGTGTAGATACCGACGACGCCTTCGATAGCGAGCGCCTCTTCGACGTCGATGATCTCGAGAACGCCACACGCACACGGGCTGGGGACGAAGTCGACCACGAGCTCGCCTTCGAGGTACGGCAGGTCTTCGACGTAGGGTGCGGCTCCGGTGACGTGGCCGAGTGCCGAGTCGTGGGGTGGAGGTGGCGATCTCGGGTCCATGACCTAGCCGGCGACCAGCAGGGAGGGAGTTGGGGAGTAGCCGGGAGGCGGTGACTCGAGAGTGTCGTAGAAGAACTTGCGCAGCACATTCTCCGCCAGCATCAGGCGGTACTCGGCGCTGCCGCGCACGTCGCTGATGGGGGTTATCTCCGTGCGGGCCAGACTGCCGGCCTGTCGGGCGACCTCTTCGCTCAAGGTCTTGCCGATCAGAAAGCTCTCGGTCTCAGGGAGGCGGACGACGGTGGGCCCTACGCCACCGTAGGCGATGCGGGCGCGTGTGATTATCCCGCCGTCGTGGCGAAGGAGGATCGCGGCATTGAAGGAGGCGATATCCAGATCTTGCCGGCGGCTCATCTTGTACAGGCGCAAGGTCTCGTCGCTGGTCGGCAGAGGTGCCTCGACGCTGGCGATGAGCTCGCCGTCACGAAGATCGGTCTCTTTGTAGCCGCGGTAGAAGTCTTCCACCGCGATGCTGCGAGGGCCCTGTGGTCCCAGGAGCTCGAGTCGCGACTCGGTGACGTAGAAGAACGGCAGTGAGTCGGCGATCGGAGACGCGTTGGCGATGTTGCCGCCGACCGTGGCCGCGTTGCGAATCTGTGGCGCGCCGAAGAGCTCCAGAAGGTTGCCGAGCTCTGGCAATCGGTCGGCGACCAGTCGCAGGACGTCGCTCCAGCGGGCACCGGCGCCGGCTCGGAGCACGCCGTCGACGATCGCGACGTCAGTGAATCCCGGCATGTGAGATCCGAGGGAGAGGATCGGTCGCGGCTCCAGCTGGCCCCTGTTGTGCTGCACGCCGAGATCCGTGGCGCCGACGACGATCCGACAGTCCGGGTGCTCGCTACGCCAGGCTGCGGCTGTGGCGAGGTCGGCGGGGCGATAGAGCTGAAGACCTCCGTCGTCCAACAGGACCACCTTCGCCTGGCCAGCGAGATCGGCAACCATGTCGTCCTCGGGAAACAGCTCCCGAATCCTCGGAACCGAGGCGCGGTCGACGGCGGCGCAGGCTTCGAGGATCTGCCAGTAGCCTGTGCAGCGGCAGAGGTTGCCGGTCAGTGCGCGCCGTGCCGTCGCGTCACCGAGAGCGTCGTCGCCGCTCGAGTCGGCTCTCGCCGCTGAGTCTTCGAACGCGCCGGCCAGAGTGGTGATGAATCCAGGAGTGCAGAAGCCACACTGAGAGCCGTAGTGATCGATCATCGTGCGCTGCACAGGGTGCAGCCCGCCGCCGGCGGTCAGGCCCTCTACCGTGACGACATGACAGAGATCGAGCTGGTGCAGAAAGGTGATGCAGGCGTCGAGGACCGCGTATCGCAGCGCGTTTCCGTCGAGGCTGCCAACCAGCACGGAGCAAGCTCCACAGTCGCCCTCGGAACAGACTACCTTTGTGCCGCAGAGTCGGAGCCGCTGGCGCAGGAACTCGGTGAGCGTCAGAAAGGCGGTCTCGCCTTCCACGCGATGGCGGACGCCGTTGACGTATAGGATCAGATGGCCGCGCATGAGAGTCCAATCCTGACAGCCCCTTCATCTTAGCTACTCTGGGGATTGACGACTACGAACGGCACGCCCCAGCGCACCCTCCGCAGTCGTCGTGTACTAACGCCGAGCGGCTTGCGCCCGGCCGATGTCGTCCTCAGCGGCGAGCGGATCGAGCGGCTGGAGGAGTGGGGCGTGCAATCGGGCAGTGAGGTGGAGGATCTTGGGGATCTCGTTCTGATGGCGGGTATTGTCGATGTGCACGTTCACGTCAACGAGCCGGGTCGCAGCCATTGGGAGGGCTTCGAGTGCGCCACACGAGCCGCGGCGGCCGGCGGCACGACGACTCTCGTCGACATGCCACTCAACAGTAGTCCGGTGACGACGAGCGTTGCCGCCTTGGAAGCCAAGATGAACTCTTCGTCGGGCAAGTGTTGGGTCGACGTCGGCTTCCATGGTGGGGTGGTGCCAGACAACGCACAGGATCCCGAGGTCCTTGACAGCCTCGCGGGGAGCGGCGTTCTGGCGATGAAGGCCTTTCTGTGTGATTCCGGGCTCGACGACTTTCCGCCGGTCGATCGCGCCGCGCTCGAGGTTGCGATGCCGGTTCTCGGGCGTCGCGGCCTGCCCCTGTTGGTGCATTCCGAGGTCTTTGGGAGCTCACCGGTGCCCGCCTCGAGCAGCTATGCGTCTCATCTCGCCAGTCGCCCTCAGGAGTGCGAGGTGCGGGCGATCGAGCTGATGATCGAGCTCTGCAGGGCGACCGGGTGCGCGGTCCACATCGTGCACCTCTCCGCCGCCGAGGCTCTACCCGTGATCGCTTCTGCCCGTCGTGAGGGCCTGCGACTGAGTGTCGAGACGTGTCCGCATTACCTGTTCTTCTGTGCCGAGGAGATCGCGGACGGCGACGCCCGTTTCAAGTGCGCTCCGCCGATTCGAGAGGAAGCAAATCGCGAGGCTCTGTGGCGAGGTCTCGACGAGGGGCTGATCGACATGATCGCCAGCGATCACTCACCGTGTCCGCCCTCTCTAAAGGCGCTCGAGGAGGGCGACTTTGCGGCGGCGTGGGGTGGCATCGCCTCGCTCCAGCTGACCTTGCCGGCC
>SMVB01246756.1_pt1 | contig 10188 bp, 5 predicted proteins | sample 2456461 | NCBI WGS metagenome assembly SMVB01 (sample SAMN11095934, study PRJNA526329) | marine sediment metagenome | biome: Marine sediment; feature: Surficial sediment; material: Deep marine sediment; isolation source: Hadal surficial sediment | place: Pacific Ocean | collected 2014-05 | depth 0-1...
GCTCACCCAGCTCCCGCCGTCTTCACGGAAGACCAGGCGACGCGCCCCGATCTCGGCCACCTCGACCGTCTGCACCGGCATGTCCCGGCGGATGAGCAGGAAGTCCCCGGACTTGGCGAGCGCCCCAGACGCTGTCGCCAGTACGACGGCCAGACCTGTCACGAATCGCGAAATGAGCGGCGTGCGTTTCATTACCTTTGAAAGATCGGCAGATATCGCTTCGGCATCTGCAGGATGATCAGACTCATGGCGGTCGCGTACGCGCCGCCGGCGTGATGATCGAGCCATCCCCCGTTACTTGCCTGTTTGGACAGCAGCTCGTCGCGGATGGCAGGCCACCAGCGGTCCCACTCCTCGCCTCCGGCCAGGTACATCGCCTGCACGGCGTAATAGTGACCGTAATAATAGTGAGCCTGCCCGGCGGCCCGCCGCCCCGGCAGGGCACTGCGTGTGAGGTAATCGAGCCCCAGCTTGATCGACTTGTCGTCGTAAATACCCGCATAAAACAGGCTCGCGACGCCACCTGCGGTGCGGGGCCACGCCGATCCTCCGGCCTGCAGCATGTACTTGAAACCGCCGTCAGCGTTCTGACACTTCCGCACGTAATTCACGGCAAGATCGATGGTCTGTTTGGGAACCTTGATCCCGGCATTGCGGGCCGATCGCAGCGCCATGATCTGGCAGATCGTCACCGAGATGTCCGCGTCGTACGGCACCGGGTTGTAACGCCACCCGCCCTCGTCGTTCTGTGTACCGATAATCAGGTCGACGGCGCGGACCAGGGCGTCGCGGACCCGCTTGTCCTGCGGGTTCATCCCGTAGATCTCGCCGAGGAACAGCGTCGCGAACCCGTGGCCGTACATCGGACCGTGCGACGTGTCGGCGGCGAGCAGCCCCGTCTCGGTCGAATGGGCGAGCACGAACTCCAGGGCGCGCTGCACTTGGTCTCCGTAGACGCCGCGGCCGGGCAGGTGGCCGTCGGACATGAAGGCCAACGCGCACAGGGCCGTGATACCGACGTGCTTGCCGTAGCGGCCGCGACCGCGGTCACCGACGGAGCCGTCGCTGTTCTGCTGCCCCTTGAGGTACCCGAAGCCGCGGGCGACCGCGTCGTGAAGGGCCGCGGTCATTTCGCCCTGGCTCGGGTTGTTCTGGGCGCTGCGTGAGTCGGGATCGATCGGGGTCGGTTCCGGTTCGTCGGTCGCCTCTTGTACCGGCATGGGCGTCGCGTCGGCGGGCGCGGCGGCGACCACCTCGTCGTCGACGGGCGTCTGACCCGACGCGCCGACCGCCAGGCCGGACACGATTACGATGGCAAGCAATCGGTGTGTCATCACGACCCCTCTTCCGCGAGACGCTTGTAGTACTGCTCGGTCAGCTCTCGGTACAGCCGCGAGATGTGGCTGTTCTGCGCCTGCTCGAGCATGTCGCGGAGACGCTCGGGCAGGTGGCCCCATTCACTGCCGGTCTCCTCGATGATCGTGTTGATGTCGCCTTCCTGGCCCGGCGGCAGATCGACCGCCTGGTCACCCTGGTTGCCGGACTGGCTCCGCTGTTCGCCGGATTGCTGCTGTTGCTCGGTGCCGGGCTTCGGCTTGGACTGGCCAGATCCGGCGCCGCTGGAACTCATCTGCTGCTTCTGCGACATCTGCTTTGCAAGATCGATCAGCTGGTCAAGCCGCGCGAGAATGTCCTGCTGCACGCGTTGCGTGCCAAGACCGCTGTCGTGCTGGCCGCCGAGCAGGTCGGCGCTGACGGCCATCTTCTCCAACGCGACGTCGAAGACATCGCCGAGTTCGACGTCGCGCAGCCGTCGCTCGAGCTCTTCCTGGTTCTGCCGCGCGGCCTGTTCGGCCGCGTTGTCTCTGGCGCCGTCGAGACCCAGCAGTTCGTCCAGTGACGGCGCGGTTTCCTTCTCGGGCTGCGTCTGCGGTGGCGCGGTGGGTTCCTGCGTTCCCAGCACGGCCGCCAGCAGACACCCGACGATTTGTATCAAAGGTAGGGTCACGGTTGCTCCTGCTCCTGCGGATCCCGCCCCGGGATCGGCCGGTCCTGTCGCAGCGATTCGGCCATCTCGCGGCCCAGACGCAGCAACGATCGTTGATCGTCACCCAGTTCCGAAAGCCGCGCGCGACGTTCGCCGGTTTCGAAACCGGTGCGCCTGTCGATATCCTGGGTCTCCTCGTACACCTGCTCCTGCATTCCCCGCAGGAGCATGAGTTCCGCGATCGGCGGGATGAGCGGCGGTTGCCGCCCCTGGCCGCCGGACTGCTGGCCGGCGCCCTGGCCTCCGGCGAACTTGTCCGGCGGTGCGATGAGGTCTTCCAGCGCCTCGATGAGCCGCCCGATGCTGTCGGCGATTCGCTGCTGCCGGCCGGCGGCCGACGCTGCGAGCTCGCCACCACGCAGCGAGTCGGTCACCTGCGTGGCCCAGTCGTCGATTCGCCGGTGCACGTGCGAAAATACCGGCGCTTCGAGGATCTCGGGCGTGGTCACGCGAAGGTCGGCAAGACCGACGCGGATCTCGTCCTGCGTCGTGCCGAGCCGGCGCGCCTTGATCAAACCGCGGCGATCGAGCGGAACCCTCGCGATCAACTCCAGCGTCGCGGTGCGAAGGGCGACCTCGCGTTCGGCGAACTCGCGGTACGCGTTGATGATCTCGCCACGCTGCCGCATGAGCTCGCGTCGCCCAACTGATTCTTCGAGTTGCTCGGCAAGCGACCGCGCCTCCCGGAGCAACACAAGAGAGCGCTCCTCGGCCATCTGCGTTTCGGCCTCGTCCGGCGGCACGGCGCGGAGGCCCAGCACCGCGGCACCTTGCGCATCGGCGGCACGATCGAGCAGCCTTGCGATCCGCCGCGACTCCTGGCCCGCAGCACGTGCCTCGGCGGCCACCGACTGCGTGTTCTGCGTCAACCGGATCATGGCGCGATCGCGGCCGGAAAAGTCACTGGCCGCGATTGCACGATCCAGTGCTGCAACCTCGTTCTCCTGCACCGTGATCAGCCGGTCGATCGATTCGATCAGGCTTGCGAGCTTCCGGAGCAACTCCTCGGCGTTGGCGCGACTGTTCTCACGCATGTTCGAGAGCATCTGCTGGAGCGTCTGGCCGGCGGACTGCTGCGAGGCCTGCGCCGAACGCATCTGGTTCCGCCCGACATGCTCCGAAGCGTTCGCCATGTCGCGACTGAGCTCGCGTTCTTCTCCGGTGTCGGCAGCCGATCGCATCGACTCGGCGCCCTGCGGGTCAACGTCTTCGAGCTCTTGGGCCCGACGACGCAGATCCTCGATCAGCTGCCTCGCCTCATCGGCGAGCTCTTCCTGATGCTCGGCCAGACGCTGCAACTCATCCTGTTCACCGGCGGTGAGCTCGTCCCAGCTCCGACCCAGTGTCCGGGCGCCGACGGCTCCCGACTGCGCCTCCAACTCCGCCTGCCGCTGCATCATGTCTTCCAGCCGCCGCATCGCGATCCAGGTGTCCTCGTCGCGATCCAGCAGCGTGATCAAGTCGACCAGCTCCTCGCGAACATCCCGCTGCGCGTTGACGATGCCGCGGTCGGCCTCCTGTGGCTGGGGTGGCAGAGCCGCGCCTGTCTTGTCTTGGTCTCCATCGCTCTGCTGGGGGGTGGCAAGGCCATCCCTGCCACTCTCAGCACTGTTGCGCATCTCACGCTGGCGTTGCTCGATCGCCTCGACGGCGCGGTTCGCGGCGCGGCCGGCGAAATCGAGCAGGTCACCGGACTGCTGCAGCAGCGACTCGAGCTGCTCGTCGTTGAGCCGATTCATCTGCATCCGCTCGACGACGGTGTCAATGGCCTGACGCTGCGCGGCAATGCGTTCGGCGATCTGCGCCTCGGCACGCTCGACACCGGGCTGGACGCCGTCGGCAATGACGTCGTCCTCGAGCTCGGCCTGGCGGGTCTCGATGCGGATGGCATTCTGACGCACCACGCCCAGCTCACGACGGAACCGGTGTGCGAGTTCGAGTTCACTGATGATCCGCAGCCGGCGGGCCGGCGATCGCACCACCGGGTGATGGACGCCGTCGATGTCGTAGACATCGGCGGCCGAGCCACGAACAAGTACCACATCGCCTTCGACGGGCTCGAGCAGCGCGAGATCCAGTTCGGTCGCGAGCGTGCCCGACGCACGGTTGACCGGCTCAGTGGCGTTCCAGTCAGGTGTTTCATCGAGCGTCGTGGGGTCGGCTTCGCCACGTTGCACCGACGCCTCGATCCCCATGACGGAGACCGCCACGTCGTCACGCGCCTCGACCCTGAGCGGGACGACCGCGGTCGGCAGGACCGGCTCGTCGGATTCCGGTTCCACGATCGTCACGGTCGGCAGTCGGTCTTCGACGGCGTCGATTCGATAGGCGATCGGCTCGGTGTTGCCGAGACCGTGCTCATCGACGAGCCGGAGGTTGAGCCGACGCGTCTGCTTGAGCCGCCACCGCAGCGTCCACCGATCGGGGTTCTCGCTGACGATGCACAGCGGAAGGTCGTCCTGGTCCCATCCCAGGGTTCGGCGGAGTGCCTCATCGCTGTCCGGGAACGGCAGCGGCTTGTTGAGTTGGAGCTCCAGCGTCACGTCGGATCCGACCAATGCCGCGGTATCGGTGATCGCCCGCTCGTCGAGCCCGGGTCCGAGGTCGGCTTCGAGTGTGCTGAACCACGCCGCGGCGTAGGAAGGCGGTGTGATTCGTAGCGCCGCGCGGTGTACGGCCGGGGGCGCCACCAGCTTGATCAGCTCGCGCTTCGTCCTCGCGTCGCTTGTCTCGAAGTACAACTCGATGTCGTCGGCGGTCGTGTCAACGAGCCGCTCGTGCATGCCGTCACCCTGGTGCGTCAGGACGATGCGGTGCCACGGGCCGAAACGCCGGTCGACCCGCAGACGATATCGCGCGGCGACGTGGTCGGGCTCGCCCTTGGTGACCTGCGCCCGCAATGCCAGTGCCTGGCCGCGTGGGTGCACGTGTGTCTCGGGCACGACCTCGTGCATCAGGCTCGCGACGCCCGTCCGTGCCGGCCACTGGGTCGATCCGAACGGTACGAACAACCGCGCGAGCCCCGTCTGTGCCGCGGCGGGGTTGATGATGACCAGCAACGTCGCGATGGCCAGCACTCCGAGCATCGCGCCGCTGGCTCGCCAGGTGCGATCGCCGTCGATCACGCGTGAAAGTGATTCGCCGGACAGACGGCGCTCGGTCTCGGTGACACTCCGCGCAGCGAGCGGATTGACCTTGTCCAGACCGCTGACGGCAAACTCGACACTCGACGCCAGCCGCCCGGCCACTGCCGGAAAGCTGCGCTCGGCACGGAGTGCAAGCTCGGTCAGCCGCGGCCAGAACTGCACGGCCGGCCACAGGTATGTCCGAAGGCCGTAGCCGAATACCGCCAGTCCACCGACCAGCAGGGTGAGCCTGGGGGTCGCCGGCAAACGCAGGAGGAAGTCCAGCGCAACCAGGCAGACCGTAAGACCGATAACCCACGCGATGATCACTGACACTCGCTGGATCAGCAGCATGGTTCGGCTGCGTCGCCGGATCGTTTCGAGCTCGCTGATGACCTGACGCATGACCGGAGGCTCACAGAGGAAAGTACAGTCGGCAACACATGTTATCGGCGTCGTATGGGGCCGTCCCCAAGTGAAATGGCCCCAGCGGAGGTTGTGTTCCCCGTCACAGGGTGAATTCCGCTGGGGCCGGCCGCGTGGGCTTGGATCCAGGGGCATCGTTCCTATAGTCCGCCGGCGGGGTGGCTCCGCCGAATTCGGACTGGGGATCGCTCATGGCCGGGAACGACCAGGACATCACGCGGCTGCTCAAGAACGTCAACGAGGGTCGGGGCGGTGCTCTCGACGACCTCATGAAGGCCGTCTACGACGACCTGCAACACGTCGCCGAGCGACACATGAAGCAGCGGTTCGGGCACGACCTGCCGGGTGTGACCATGGAACCGGCCGCGCTGGTCAACGAGTCGTTCCTCAAGATTATCAAGCAGCGCAACACCTATGACAACCGCGGGCAGTTCTTCGCGATCGCGACGCGGATCATGCTCCGCGTGCTCGTGGACTACCAGCGTCAGCGCGCCGCCGGGAAACGCGGCGGCGACCTGAAGCGCTTTACGCTCAGCCTGGCCGAGGGCCCACCGGCCAACGGCGACCCCACCAGCGACAACGCCTTGATCGAGGTGGACACGCTCGTCGACGCGCTTGGCCGGCTGGAAACGCTCGACGCCCGCAAGGCGGACGTCGTGAAGATGAAGGTTGTCTGGGGCCTGCAGATGCGTGAGATCGCCCATTCGCTGGGCGTGTCACTGGCGACGGTCGAGCGGGACTGGGCATTCTCGAAGGCCTGGCTCGCCCGCGACGCCAACACCACGCGGGATTGAGGGGCGCGAGACCGCCGCCCCGCGTGTATTCTCGAAATGGTGGGCATGACCGGCGAGCAACTCAAGCAGGTCGAAGACCTCTTTCACCGGGCGCGGGCGCTCGAACCCGAGGACCGCGCCGCTTTTCTCGACGAGGCGTGCAACGGCGCCTTGGACCTGCGCGCCGAGGTCGAGTCGCTGCTGGCCCATTCCGACGGCAGCACCTCGCAGATACGGCTCCGGCCGTCGAGCAACGAGAACCAGACGATCGTCGACCGCGGACCGCTCTCCGAGGGGCCGGGCACGAGGATCGGCCCCTACAAGATCCTCCAGCAGATCGGCGAGGGCGGCTTCGGCGTCGTGTACATGGCCGAGCAGGAGTACCCGGTCCGGCGCAGGGTCGCCCTGAAGATCATCAAGCTGGGCATGGACACCAAGCAGGTGATCGCGCGGTTCGAGGCCGAGCGGCAGGCGCTGGCGATGATGGATCACCCCAACATCGCGACGGTGCTGCAGGCCGGCGCCACCGAGACGGGCCGGCCGTACTTCGTGATGGAACTGGTCAAGGGCATCCCAATCACGGATTACTGCGACAAGGCCAAGCTCTCGATGCGGCAGCGGCTGGACCTGTTCATGCAGGTCTGCGACGCCATCCAGCACGCGCACCAGAAGGGCGTCATCCACCGTGACATCAAGCCGTCGAACGTGCTCGTCACGTTGCACGACACCAAGGCAGTCCCGAAGGTGATCGACTTCGGAATCGCCAAGGCGATCAGTGCAAGACTCACCGAGAAGACCCTGTTCACCGAGTTCAACTACTTCATCGGCACGCCGGAATACATGAGCCCCGACCAGGCGGAGATCAGCGGTCTCGACATCGACACACGCACCGATATCTACTCGTTGGGCGTCCTTCTCTACGAGCTGCTCACCGGCACGACCCCCTTCGACCCGGTCACGCTCCGCAAGGCCGGGTACGGGGAGATCCAACGCATCATCCAGGAGGAGGAACCACCGCGGCCCTCCACCCGCGTCGACACGCTCGCCCGCAGCAGGCCCGACATCGGCAAACCGCAACGCACCGACGCGATCCACCTGAGCCGGGCCATCCGCGGCGACATCGACTGGATCGTCATGAAGGCGATCGAGAAGGACCGCACGCGGCGATACCAGACATGCAACGAGTTCGCGGCCGACATCCTGCGATACCTGCGTGGCGAGCCCGTCGCCGCCGGTCCGCCGAGCGTCATCTACAAGATGCGGCGGTTCGTCACGCGTCACCGCCTCGGTGTGACGGCGGCGGCGCTGATCGCCGCGGCGTTGCTCGCCGGTCTCACGCTGGCGACGGTCGGCTTCGTCCAGGCAAACCAGGAAGCGCGACGCAGCCAGCGGATCGCCGACTTCCTGCAGACGCTGTTCGTCTCCACCGATCCCGACGCCGCGCTCGCCGCCGACATGGACGTCGAGAGCGTGCTGGAGACTGCCCGGGAGATCTTCGGCGAGGATCACGCGGCAGTCGCGGCCACGCTCAGCAGCCGGGCCGTTCAACTACAGTCGTCCGGCGACCTCGAAGCCGCCGAGGCCCTCTTCCGCCAGTCGCTGCAGCTTTGGCGCGGGCAGGCCGGCGAGAACGACCCGAACGTCGGCCGCACCCTCGGCCGACTCGGCATGCTGCTGGTGACAAAGGGCGACAACGAGGCCGCCGAGGGCGTGCTGCGCGAGGCACTGCGTATCGGCCGCGCCCAGGGCGTCGAGACGCTGTCCATCTGCGACACGATGGACTCGCTCGCCGGGTTCCTCGTCAACCAGGGGCAACTCGACGAGGCCCAGACGCTGTTCCGCGAGTCGGTCGACATCCGCAAGCGGCTTGCACCGCACCAGCGTCTGCAGATTGCCCTGACGATGAACTCTCTGCTGAGCGTCATGTCGATAGCCGGCCGCGAGAAGGAGGCCGGCGAGCTCATGCCCGAGTTCATCGAAGTGTGGCGTGATGCAATCCCCGCCGAAAGCACCTTCATGGGACGGGTCCTCGTCCAGATCGGCGTGAACTGGTACGTCGACCAGAACGACTATGACACGGCCGAGCCGATGCTCGTCGAGGCGTTGGAGATCTTCCACGCCAACAACCAGCCCCTGCCGCGGCACATCGCCAAGGCGCTGGGTGGCCTCTTCAAGATCTACGAGGAGCGCGGCGAAACGATCAAAGCACTGAACACAAGTATCGAGTTGATCGAGGTCGCACGCGAGTACGACGGCCTGCAGATCGAGGAAACCGTCGAGGAGGTCGCGGACGTCGCGTGGCGTATCGTCGGCGAACCGGACCTGCCCGACGAGCAGTACGCCCTCGCCCGCCAGGTGATCGAGCTGTGTCTCGCCGAGACGCCCGACAGCGCCGCCGTGATCAACAGTTTGGGCATCCTGATGTATCGCCTCGGCGACTACGCCGGGGCGCTCAAGACGCTCGCACGATCGCACGCGTCGTACTCCGAGCAATACGACGGCGGCGTCCCCGCCGACCTCGCGTTCATGGCGATGGCGCAGTACCGGCTTGGCAACGAGGCCGAGGCGCGTGTGACGATGACGCTGCTGCGGGCCGCGATGACCAACGCCGACCTGGGTGCATCGGAAGACAACCGCAAGCATCTTGCCGAGGCCGAGGGGCTGATCGGAGCGTCGCCGTGAACGCTGCGCACAGGGTGGCACGGTTGAGCGTGTGCCCACGGGCGACGTCGCTAGCGCTCCGTCGGCCGTGCCGCTATCTCGTTCTCGGTGCGATCGGGCTTCTGGCTGCAGCGCCGACCGATGCTCCGCCGCCGTTCCCGTCGGCGACGCCCGCGAGCCAGGGGATGTCCTCAGCGGCCCTCGACGAGCTTGCGGACACTGTCCGTGGGTACGTCACGGACGAGGTGATCGTCGGCGGCGAGCTGATGGTCATTAAGAACCGCCACGTCGTATTGCACGAGGTGTTCGGCGACCTCGACCGCGACGATGAGATCGCCTGGGAGAAGAACACGATCTGCAACATCCGGTCGATGGCCATGTGCCTCACCGGCGCGGCCGCGCAGATCCTCATCGACGAGGGCACCCTCGGCCTCGACGCCGCGGTCGCGAAATACCTGCCGTCATTCAACAACGACACATCGCGCGACATCACGATCCGGCACCTGCTGACACATCGCAGTGGCCTGCCGTACAGGTTGCACACCCGGCGGTTCGCGCGGCGCGAGAGCATGCGCGAGATCGCGAACCTCGCCGGCGAACGCGGCCCGGATTTCCCGCCCGGCTCGAAGTTCCAGTATTCCGACGCAAGCTCGGAAGTTCTCGGCGCAATCATCGAGGCCGTCGCGGGCGTTTCTCTGCAGGACTTCATCGCAACGCGTCTGATCGAGCCCCTCCGGATGACCGACACGTTCACACACGCCGACGTCGACGACCCACGCTCCGAGCGTATCGCCAGCCTGTACAGCGGTGCCAGGGGCAACTGGACACGGATCTGGAACCCCCGCGACAAGACTCTTTACCCGTCTACCACCACCTCGCAGAACCTGCACAGCACACCGATCGACTTTGCCAGGTTCCTGGCCATGTGGATGGACAACGGCTGGGTCGGCGACGAGCCGGTGATGTCAAACCAAGCGGTCCGGCGGATGCTCACACCGGTGTCCCGCGTCGACAGCATGCCCAACGGGTTCGCCGGCACAGCCGTGCACTATGGCCAGATGGCGGTCCTGCTCATGCCCGAGGACGCTTCCGAGGGCGCCGCACCCGTCGTCATCGGTCACAGCGGCTCGGACGGAACATGGGCGGCCGCCTGGCC
>SMVB01243963.1_pt1 | contig 10187 bp, 9 predicted proteins | sample 2456461 | NCBI WGS metagenome assembly SMVB01 (sample SAMN11095934, study PRJNA526329) | marine sediment metagenome | biome: Marine sediment; feature: Surficial sediment; material: Deep marine sediment; isolation source: Hadal surficial sediment | place: Pacific Ocean | collected 2014-05 | depth 0-1...
CACTAGCACCTGAAGCTAGCGCGTCTACCAATTCCGCCACCTGGGCATGTCCGAACCGCGTACAATCGCAGCTCTCGCAGGGGGCCGCACTCTACTAATATAGAGTGTAGCCTGTCAATCAGCTACGGCTGTCGGAGCGATATCGCTTGCCCAGAAAACGCACCACGAAAACCGCAAAACATAAGCGCAAGACCTACAAGCATCCGGTTCCCGGGCGCAATGAGCTGCTCGCCTTTCTCCAGAAGGTCGGCAAACCGCAGCAAGTTGACAAGATATTGGCGGCGTTCGGGCTCAAAGGGCAGCGCATGCGCGCGCTGCTGGTCGACAAGCTGTCTGCGCTGGTTCGCGCCGGCCAGATCATTGAAAACCGGCGGCACGAGTTTTGCCTGACTGCGAAGCTCGATCTGGTAACCGGGGTGGTTAGTGGCCATCGTGACGGCTTCGGATTCGTGATCCGCGACGATGGCGGTGACGACATTTATCTTTCAGCGCGTGAAATGCGGCCTGTCTTCGACGGTGACCGGGTTGCGGTCAAAATTATCGGCACAGATCGGCGCGGCAAACCCGAGGGTGATCTGGTCGAGGTGCTGGAACGAAACGTGCGCGAGATCGCGGGCCAGTTCATTCGTGAGCGTGGCATCGGGCTGGTGATTCCTGACAATGCCCGAATCGCACACCGCATTCTGATCGCCAGGGGTGAATCCGGTGCTGCAAAACACGGACAAATAGTTGTGGCGCAAATACTCGACTACCCAACGCAGGTCGAACAGGCGACCGGAAAAATCGTGCATGTCATTGGTGATCCAAAACAGAAAGGTATCGCCACCGATATCGCGATTCACTCCCACACGATACCGACGAAGTGGCCCAAAGCGGTGCTCGAGCAAATCCGCGGCATTGGCAGTACGGTGCCGTCGGCGGCCAAAAAGTCGCGCAACGATCTCAGAGGCATGGATCTGGTCACGATCGATGGTGCCGATGCGCGTGACTTTGACGACGCAGTATTTTGCGAGCCGTCCGGCAGTGGTTGGCGTCTGATCGTCGCGATCGCCGACGTTGCCCACTACGTGGAAATCGGGTCGGCGCTGGATCAGCAGGCCCTCACGCGAGGTACGTCGGTGTATTTCCCGGATCGGGTCGTACCGATGCTGCCAGAGGTTTTATCGAACGGGCTTTGTTCGCTCAATCCCAAGGTGGATCGCCTGTGCCTCGTCTGCGACATGCACGTCAGCCAGGAAGGCAAGGTGACATCGTCAGAGTTTTCCGAGGCCGTCATACGTTCGTCCGCGCGCCTGACCTACAGCCAGGTCAGTGCTTTTTTGACGGGTGAAGGCGTTGACGAAGTTCCCAAGCCATTGCACGGCATCCTTCGCAACTTGCACGGCTTGTACAAAGTGTTTGCCAAAGCAAGACAGCGACGCGGTGCGATCGAACTGGATTTGCCGCAAACCAAATTCGAACTTGGCAAGGACGGCGAGATCGCGAACATTAAAACGGTGCGACGAAATGATGCGCACCGTCTGATCGAAGAGTGCATGATCGCTGCCAATGTACAGGCGGCGAAATTTCTACGCCGGCATCGAATGCCGGCACTGTATCGGGTACATCCGAAACCCGACCCGGACCGCTTCGACGAATTGCGCCGTTACCTGCTGACACTTGGTTTGAAGGTGCCACATCCCGATCATGTCGAACCGAAGCAGTTCAATGAACTGTTGAGTCAGGTCAAGAACAGACCCGACAGTGCGTCAATCTCGATGGCCATGCTGCGATCTCTGACGCACGCAGAGTACACACCGGTCAACGTCGGGCATTTCGGGCTGGCGCTCGATGCGTACGCGCATTTCACATCGCCGATACGGCGTTACCCGGACTTGCTCGTGCATCGTGCAATCCGTCACATTGTTCGCGGCAATAAACCGGGGCGCTATCACTACGATGCGAAAGGGATGGAACGTCTCGGTACGATTACCTCTGCCCACGAACGTCGCGCGGAAGAAGCGACGCGCGACGTCGAAGCATGGCTCAAGTGCGAGTACATGGAGAGCAGGATCGGCCAGGAATTCGATGGCGTCATTACCGGCGTTACGAATTTCGGTCTGTTTGTGCAAATTAACGACCTGTTGATCGACGGACTGGTGCACGTGACAAGTCTCGCGAACGACTACTATCACTTCGAACCCGGCTCTCAACATCTGGTTGGCGAAAGATCCGGAACAACGTACAAATTGGGGGAGTCGATGCGAGTTCAGGTGCATCGCGTCGATCTCGAAACGCGACGAATCGACTTTCGACCGGTAACTGGTCGATGAGCAAGTCAAAGTACGTGACCGGGCTTAGAGCGGTCGAACAGTTGTTGTCGACCAAGGGCACTGAGGTGCACAAGATTTATGCCGAGTATCAGAGCGCCAATCCGCGTGTGGAAAGTTTGGTCGCCGAGGCCAATAAACGTGGTATCGACGTACAGCCAGCAAATCGGGCGCGGTTGAAACAAATCAGCGGCGAGGTTCGGCACCAGGGCATCATTGCGGAGATTCGCCGCAGTACCTTGCTTGACGAGGCCGGGCTGCGATCGTTGGTGGAAGACCGGTTGCAGGCAAATGATCGCAGCATGCTACTGCTGTTGATTCTCGACGGGGTGCAGGATCCGCATAATCTTGGCGCCTGCATGCGTACCGCCGAAGCGGCCGGGGTCGATGCGATCGTCGTTCCACGGCATGGAGCGGCAAGCCTCGGCCCGACCGTCAGCAAGGTTGCCTCGGGTGCCGCGGAGCACCTGTTGTTCGCGCAGGTTGCCAATATTGGTCGTGTTTTAGGCTGGCTGGCGGATTACGGTGTTGCGACCGTTGGCACCAGTGACAAGAGCGAAACCAGTCTCTACGACGCGAATCTGGATCAGCCACTGGCGCTCGTGATGGGAGGCGAGGAGTCGGGTCTCAGCAAGCGCGTTGAATCTCGCTGTGAGACGCTTGTCAGCCTGCCGATGCAAGGAGCAGTGTCGAGCCTGAATGTCTCTGTGGCGGCCGGTGTATGCCTGTACGAGGTGCTGCGCCAGCGGCGCTCAGGAGAACCGCCAGCCAATTGAAAACCAACGAGCTTTTGGCGCTTGCTTTGGGCCTCGCCGTTGGTTAGCATGCGCCTCCCCGTCAAGAAGGGCGGGGCGGCCGCAAGGCCGTAACCTCTTGCCACACCGGACAGTCGGGTGGCTGTAATCCGTAAGGATTTCATCCAAAAGGGCACACAATGAGACATTACGAGATAGTGTTTCTGGTTCATCCGGACCAGAGCGAACAAGTACCTGCCATGGTAGAGCGTTACCAGGGCATGGTTTCCGGGTCGGGTGGCACCGTTCACCGGACCGAAGACTGGGGTCGCCGTCAGCTGTCCCATCCAATCAACAAAATTCACAAAGCGCACTACGTTCTGTTGAACGTGGAATGCGAGCAGCCCGTGCTTGACGAGATCAAGGGTGCGTTCCGCTTTAACGATGCGGTACTTCGGCATCTCATTATTGCGCGCAAGGAAGCTGTTACCGAGGCATCGCCGATGGCGGTAGCGGTCGCAGAGGAAAAGGCGAAAGAACGCGAAGCGCAGCAGCGCCGCGAAGCCAAGGCCGTCGCCGAGTCTGCGATGCGGGCTGAAGAAGCTGAGAAAGCCGAGAAAGCTGAAGAAGCTGAGAAAGCCGAAGAAGCAGAAGCTGCTCCGGCCGAGGAAGCTGAGAAAGCCGAAGCGGCAGAAGCTGCCCCGGCTGATGAAACTAACGATAGCGATGATGCTGACGACGCGGCTGAAGAGCCCGCCGAAAAGAGCGCCTGAGGAGATTTGAAATGAGTCGATATTCACGCAGGCGCAAGTATTGCCGGTTTACAGCAGAGAAAATCACCGAGATTGATTACAAAGATCTTAATCTGCTGAAAGCGTATGTCACGGAGACCGGCAAGATTGTGCCGAGTCGCATTACCGGTACGAAGGCGCATTATCAGCGGCAGCTGGCGACAGCGGTTAAGCGGGCACGCTTTCTCGCGTTGCTGCCGTACACCGATCGCCACTAGTCGGACCGAGGAGTATTCGTGCAGCCGCTGGCCTCGTGGCTGGTAGCCCGGCCACAAAATGCCGTACTGGCACTGGCGCTAACGCTGGTTTTGCCGGTGTTGCAGATACTGAGCGGCATCATCATGGTGCTGCTCGTATTGAAGCAGGGCGTACGCCTCGCGGCGATTGAGGGCGCGGCCGCAGCAGCGTTGTTGCTGCTGATAGCAATGGTGACGGGCTTGGCGCCGGCGCAGACTCTGGTCGCCGTGTTGACGACCTGGTTACCGGCGATTGCGTTGGCCGGGACGCTGCAGGCGACACGGTCATTGACGTTGACGCTGCAGATCTCTGTGCTGGTGGCGGCGGTTGTGGCGTTAGGGTATTACGTCGTCGTGGACGATCTGGTGGCCCATTGGGAGCCAGTCATCACGGCGCTGCTGGTCTGGACGCGTGACAGCGACCTGCATGAGCAGGCAAGTCTCATGGCATCCAATCCGGCACTGACCGCGGACATGCTTACGCTGGCTGTCGTTTGGTCCAGTTGGATGCTGTACATGGTGTATTTGTTATTGGGTTATCGGTTTTTTGAACGGGTAACCGGGAAATCGGACCTGTTTGGCCGGTTTCGTGATTTGAATTTTGGTCGTGTGATTGCGTTGATAATGGCACTGGTGTCATTAGCTGGATTCGCAAGCGGAGCGGCCTCGCTGCAGAGCGTCGCGTTCATACTTTTTGCGGTGTTCTGGTTGCAGGGGCTTAGCATCGTGCATTGGATGCATTCGGCCGGGCAGTTGCCGCTATTCGTGGTCGTAATGACTTATGTGCTGATGCCGATATTGCATGTATTCCTGATTTTGGCATTGGCGGTGTTAGGTTATACGGATGCGTGGTTCGATTACCGCCGTCGTGCAGCAAAACAACAGTAGAGTTAAGGATTTTGAAATGAACGTCATTCTTTTAGAAAGTGTCGAGAACCTCGGCAATATCGGCGACCTCGTGAAGGTCAAGTCAGGATACGGTCGCAATTTTCTGATACCGCAGGGTAAAGCTGCGCTCGCGACCGCTGATAACACCAAGGCGATCGCGGCGCGGCGCGCTGAGCTCGAAAAAGCCGCCGCCGAGGATCTGGCCAGCGCGCAGGCGCGTGCCAAGGTCATCGCCGGTACCGAGCTCGTCATTGGCGCCAATGCCGGCAGCGAAGAGAAGCTGTTCGGTTCAGTTGGACCGATCGACATCGTCGAGGCCTTTGAAAAGGTCCAGATTCAGGTCGAGCGTAGCGAAATCCGGATGCCGGACGGCCCGATCCACGAGTTGGGAGAGTTTCCGGTGGGCGTGCATTTGCACACCGACATTAACGCCGAAATCATCGTTCGAGTAATCGCCGCCGAGTGATTCACAGCGGCTGGCTATGTTACCTTAAAGCTGCGGGGAAACTGGCCAGGGAGAGCAGTAAATGGTTCGAGCATTGGATGACGGCATGACAGCCGGAGGCGTGGAACAGAGCCTCAAGGTGCCGCCGCACTCCATCGAAGCCGAGCAGTCGCTGCTGGGCGGCCTGATGCTCGACGACCAATCCTGGGATAAAATCGCCGACGTTGTTACGGCGCAGGACTTCTACCGCAAAGACCATCGATTAATCTTCACCGCCATCGCGAAGCTGGTGGAGGAGTCGAATCCCATCGATGTCGTCACCGTTTCGGAGCATCTCGACAACCGCAGCGAGCTTGAACAGGCTGGCGGCCTCGAGTACCTGGCGACGCTCGCGAACGAAACGCCGGGCGCGGCCAATGCCCGCTCTTATGCAAAGATTCTACGCGAGCGCTCAATGTTGCGTTCGCTGATAACGGCGGGCAATGAAATAAGCGGCGCCGCATTTTCTACTGAAGGCCGGACGGCGTCCGAGATAGTCGATGACGCTGAGCGCATGGTTTTCGAAATCGCGGATTCGGGCTCCAGAGGCCGGTCCGGATTCAAGGCCTTGAAACAGATACTGCCAGCGGCTGTTGACCGCATCGATTTGCTGCATCAGTCGGACGGTGACATCACAGGAATTTCGACGGGTTTCACCGAATTCGATAAGCTGACAGCAGGATTGCAACCCGGTGAACTAATCATTATCGCTGGGCGCCCGTCGATGGGAAAGACCACGCTGGCGCTGAATATTGCGGAGAATGCGGCTATTGGCTTGAAAGTGCCGACGGCCATATTCTCTATGGAAATGCCGTCGCAGCAACTCGCGTTCCGCATGATTTCATCGCTCGGGCGCGTTGACCAGACTCACTTGCGCACTGGGCGTTTTCCCGATGAGGACTGGTCTCGCATTAACACCGCTGTCCAGCTGATGTCCGATGCGCCCATGTTTATCGATGATTCGCCCGGTCTGTCGCCGACCGATATCCGTGCGAGGGCACGGCGCTTGCATCGCGAGCACGGGCTTGGGCTAATCGTAATCGATTATCTGCAGCTGATGTCGGTGCCCGGTAGCAAGGAAAATCGGGCGACCGAGATATCCGAGATTTCGCGGTCTTTGAAGGCGCTTGCGAAAGAGCTTTCGTTGCCCGTGATTGCACTGTCGCAGCTCAATCGAAGCGTCGAGCAGCGAGCGGACAAACGCCCGATCATGTCTGATCTGCGTGAATCAGGTGCCATCGAGCAGGACGCCGATTTGATTCTCTTTATCTATCGCGAAGAAGTTTATAACCCGGACACGCCGCGTAAGGGCATCGCGGACATTGCGATCGCAAAACAGAGAAACGGTCCTATCGGGGACTTCCCGTTGACCTTCGTGGGTCGCTATACGAAATTCGAAAACTGGGCGCCCGATACCTATGCGGCAGAGGCATACCCCTAGTTTCTTAGCTCAGGAAGAAACCCATTTTGACGCCCGCTAGCTGCACGACATCGTTGTCTGTCAGCTTCTTAGCCTGTGCGCCAATTGGCTGTCCGTTGACCAGCGGAAAATCGCCTTCCTTGCCAGACTCAACGTGCACGATGTAATAGCCTTCGGCGCGGCGTGTGATGGCAGCAACTTGCACACCTGGCCTGCCCAGCGTCGTCAGGGCTTTGGTGAGTTCGAGTTCACGACCGGCAAACGAACCGCTCAAGACCTGGAGTTTGGCCAGCGGCATCGCCTTCGGTGCCAAACTTGGATCGATACCGACGGCCGTCTCCGAATGCGATGGCGCTCCACCCTTTGGCCTGGCACCCGACCCGGTCAGAGCTTCCGCTTCGTCCGGATCCAGTCTGACTCCGGCTGCAGCGTCGTCTATTCCGGCAACAGCCCTGTCGGCCGCTTGTTCCGCTTTGGCGAGTTGCTCCGCATTTTGCTGGGCGGCCGGAATGACCATGGTTTTCTCGAATTCGTCCTGCTCGGTCTCGGTCGCCTGGTCATCCGAGAATCGAAGTTGGTGGTGGCCGATTGTTATGACATCACTGTTTTGCAGCGCATGCTTTTTGATCAACTTGCCGTTGACGTAGGTTCCGTTAGTGCTGTTCAGGTCCTCGAGAAAAGAATCGTTGAGGATGTTGATGATCAGTGAGTGGTGGCCGCTGACGGCTGGATTGTCGATGCGAACATCATTATCCGGGAGGCGTCCGATTGAGTAACGCTCCTTCGTCATGTTGTATTCAGCCAGAACCTGGTTGTCCAGACTAAGAATTAAGCGTGCCATGTAACCTTTCTCAGTGAGACCAAATCGAAATCAAAGGAGCTGTTCGACAAGAGAAGGCGACAACTGCAGGGCAGTCGCGTCGCTCTGTTATCCGACAATCTCCTTACCCATGCACCTTTTATGAGCGGAACAATCTGGCTAGCTTGACTAACAGGCCCTTCCTGGCCGCGAATGGAGTGATGACCTGGGCTAACTGCACCGACACATTATCGCGCCCACCATGGTCATTTGCCAATTCAATCAATTGCTTACCAACGATATCAAGACTAGCATTAAACGTGCTGATAGTTAAGTGAATATCCTCATCTTCAACCATGTCCGGCAGGCCGTCCGAGCACAGCAGGTAGATGTCTCCGGGCACTACCTCAAATTCGTGGACTTCCACCTCGACTGAGGGCTCAACGCCGAGTGCCCGCGTGACGTAATTTCGATTTGTAGAGCGCTGCGCTTCCTCGGCAGAATAAAAGCCGCGATCGACCAATTCCTGCAGCAGTGAGTGATCGAGCGAGAGTTGCTCGAATTTTTCGCCGCGGAGCCGATATGCCCTGGAGTCGCCGACGTGGGCGATCGATATTTTATTGTCGTAGAACATGCAGGCGACGATCGTCGTGCCCATGCCCTCGCAGTGTGTTTGGCTATGGGCCGTCTGATAGATAATTTTGTTGGCTCTGTATATGGCGTCGCGAAGTACGATGGACTGCCGCATCAAACCACTGTGCGGATCAATTTCGTCACGGTTTTCGCGTGCGGCGCCCTCGGTCGCCAGGTCGGACACGATCTGAACGGCAATGCCGCTGGCAACTTCTCCTGCGTTGTAACCGCCCATGCCGTCCGCGAGAACCATCAAACCGATATCGGGATCTGATCCGATAGCGTCTTCGTTGTGCTCGCGGACACGGCCCGTGTCTGTGAGCTCAGCAAAGTCAATTTTTCCGCGCAAGTTCATCTATACGATTCCATTATTCCGAGAGGGCCAATTACAATCTGGCGCAATTACGCAACGCGATCGCCATTTCGGCGCCGCACGAAAATCTGTCCTGGGGTTTCTTGGCCATTGCCTTGGCCAAAACGGCGTCCACGCTCGGCGGTATGCCAGCTCTTTTCTTTGCAAGCGGTGGCGCATTCTCCGTCGTGATTTTTGTCATTAACACTGCGATATTCGTGGCCTTGAACGGTACCTCTCCAGCCAATAGCTCGTACAGGGTAACACCAAGTGAAAACAAGTCCGAGTGGCCCGTCAGTTCTTCCGCGCCGAGTTGTTCCGGCGACATATACATCGGTGTGCCAAGCACGATACCCGTTTTTGTGCTGTTGTTGTCCGTCATCCGGGCGACGCCAAAATCGGTGATCTTCAGCGAACCTTCTTTGGGGTTGTACATGAGATTCGCCGGTTTGATATCGCGGTGGATCACGCCCTGATTATGAGCGTAGTCCAGTGCCTCAGCCGTGGATGCACACAATTCCAGCGCCCGCTTTGGAGCAAGCAGCCGTTTCGGGTCCGTAAAATTCTTTAGTGGCACACCCGGGATGTATTCCATCGCGATATAAGCAAGCCCCTTGTCCTCGCCTGCGTCGAACACGGTGACGATATTCGGGTGTGTCAGGCGGCCGGCGGATTCGGCTTCCCGATAGAAACGCAGCCTGGCTTCCTTGAGTTCCTCGTCCTCAAATTCTTGCTCGATCGGGATCGCCTTGAGTGCGACGGATCGGTTAATTCGTGGATCCTTCGCCAGGTAGACTGCGCCCATCGCGCCGCGGCCAATTCTTCGCTCGATCACGTATCGCCCAAGGCGCTGTGGATCGCGGCTGCTGCTTGGCTTTCCCGGCAGCAAATTAGAGCCCATATTTTGGGTGCGCTTCATCCACTCGAGTACGGCCTCGGCACGTTCCGGTTTGGCCTGACCCTCGAAAGCGAGCGATAGCTTGTACATCACCGTTGCGACGGTTTCTGATTGGTTGCAACGTCGAAACTCTGCAAATGCCGGTTCCAGACGACCTGCCGAGAGGAAGTCGTTGCCCTTCTTAAACGCATTGACGAGTTCTTTTTTCTCGTCACCGACCAGCCAGAAACTAAGCATGCCGACGCCAGCAAAAATCAAAATCGGCCGGCCCAAATCCATCCGGATATGTAGCACATACAAAAGCAAAGTTTCGATCAGCAGCAGCATGATGATTGCGACGCCGACCAACAGGACGATATCTTTACGCGATCGCTCGGGCATGAACAACACCGCCACAATCGCGAGTAACACGGGCGCGAGCCACTCCATGGCGCCGACCCAGGTCGGTGCGATGATTGTGCGGCGCTGTTCGACGTCCGCCAGCAAGGCAGCTGTTATTTCCGACACAGTGACGAACTGACCTGACGGTAACCTGGTCGCGGACCCGACAAGAGATGGCGCTGCATCGACAAATACGGTCGCACCGGCCAGTGCGAACTTGTTCAGGTCGCCTTTCAACAAGTCGTCTACGTCGATCCGCGGG
>SMVB01246249.1_pt1 | contig 10186 bp, 9 predicted proteins | sample 2456461 | NCBI WGS metagenome assembly SMVB01 (sample SAMN11095934, study PRJNA526329) | marine sediment metagenome | biome: Marine sediment; feature: Surficial sediment; material: Deep marine sediment; isolation source: Hadal surficial sediment | place: Pacific Ocean | collected 2014-05 | depth 0-1...
CTATGGGATTTGAGCCCGGGATACGAGCAGACGAATGACCGTTTCGAACGGCCGATTGTTTCACACTGCATGACGTGCCACAACGGGCTGCCCAAGTTCGAGGCCGGCCCGCAAAACTTCTACACCGAGGTGCCGCTGGGCATCACGTGCGAACGATGCCACGGTCCTGCATCCGATCACGTGGAAATGCAACTCGCGGGAGGTGGCGTCGAGGGCGAACCCGATCCTACGATCGTGAACCCGGCCAGACTAGATGCTGGGCGACAACTTGCCGTGTGCCAGCAATGCCACCTTTCCGGAGAGACCGTTTTCAAGCCGGGCGAAGATCCCACGACGTTTCGCCCCGGCATGGCGCTGTCCGACAACCGGGCCGTGTTTGCACGTCAGGAACAGGTGGATGACCCCGAAGCCTTCGGAATCTCTTCCCACGCTCTGAGGATGATGCAGAGTGTGTGTTTTACGGCCACACGGGGGTTGGAAGACGCCCTCACCTGCACCACCTGCCATGACCCGCATCGCTCAACGGCTTCGATGGAAGCGGATCATTTCAATACGACGTGCCGGTCGTGCCACGGCTCGGAGGCCCACCCCACAGTACTGCGGGGCGCTCGACCCGACGTTGCGTCGGTTGAAGAAGCCATGGTCGGCAATTGTGTGAGTTGCCACATGCAGCGCGGCGGTACAAGCGATATCCCACACGTTCTGTTCACCGACCATTGGATCCGCCGCACCCTCCCGCCGCCGCGTCCTCCGGAAGACATCGAACGAGGCGGCGTTCGTTCGATCCCGTTCACGTTGATTGATGTTACAGCGCGCGAACGCGCTCTTGCGGGCGAGGAAGAGCGTGTTGACGAGGCCGACTCCGCCGTTGAACTAGGCATCGCGTACTTCCATTTTTATGATTCGGAGCACCGGCTTCCGGCGTATTTACCCACGGTTGCCCAGCACATTCGCCGCGGCCTCGCCGCGGGCAGCGAACGGTCGGATGCACGGATGTACCTCGGCCGTGCGCTGATGGCAATGGATTCGCTGTCGGCTGCGGAGAGCCAACTGACTTTTGCCGCACAAGCTCATACGGGCGACCCGGAGACGCTCTACTGGCTTGGCGCCGTTCGTCTTCTCCGAGGGAACGCCGTGGCCGCCATTGAGGCGCTGGAGGAAGCCGTTGCCGTTCAGCCAGGGTTTTCGGAAGCTCGTTTTAAGCTCGCAGAGGCGCTTGCGGATGCGGGGCGTGTGGACGAGGCGCTCGCCTCTTACACGCAGGCCCTCCGCATGGACCCCTACCGCCACGCCTCTGCGTGGAATAACATGGGCTTCCTGTACCTTCAGGCCGGCAACATGGACGACGCTGCACAGGCTCTCCGGCAGGCGGTTGGGCTCGACCCCCGTTTCGTCGAAGCTCGAACAAATCTCGGTGCTGCGTTAATCAACAGCGGAAACCTGGTATCGGCGACCAGCCAGTTCGAGGCCGCACTTCGGTACCAGCCCGACTATGCTGCTGCCATCGGCAACCTGGGGGTGATCTACATGCGGCAAAGTCGTCGTAGCGATGCTCGCAGGATGTTCGAGAGGTTGCTGGCGCTCAATCCGGGAGATCAGAATGCGCTTGCATATCTCAATCAACTGAACGACAACTAGGTGACCACGTGTTGAAGCAACATTTGCTAAAAGACGGCGAGTGGCGAGCGGCGGATGGCGGCGCATACAACTCAGCGATCTGCGGTCTGCGGTCCTTTCTCTTCATTGTCGTAGCGTTCGGAATCATGCAACCTCTCACTGGTTGCGGAAGCGGCCCCATAGACGTAGCCACGGCCGGCCGCGTGCCCGTGGATCTTGACAAGAGCAACGAGGAACGGTTGCTCAGGTATTATCTCGGCGGTTATGTCTCTCCTGAGGGAGGCGACCCCATAGAGGCCGGGCTCATGATCGTGGATGGCGGGCTGGCCTTGAACCCCCAGCAACTCGATCCTGTCTTTCGCGCCGCATTGACGGATGCCGACGGCGACGGCACGATTGGGTGGGATGAGTTCGTCGAGTTCGTTGAGGCCACCTATGCGGATGCCCGGTTGTTTCCACCTACCCTGGCGGAGCTCAGGTCTGATGTGCAGTGGAGCAATGACGACTCGGTGTGGTTTACCGTAGACGTAGACGGTGTAGTCACGGAGGCCCGCCGGAGGATCTACGTACCTCTTGAGACGATTCGCACAGCGCTGGCCGGTTATTCGGATGCGGGCGAGCAGATTGTTTATGCACCCGGCACCGTGATTATTGCCGAGCACCTGGATGATGAACGGGTTCTGGAAACCACTATCAAACGCCGCAGAAACGATGGTTTCTGGGATTTTGCTATCTACGACGCAAACGGCCGGCGGGCGTCGCACACATCCACCGGTCCACGCGAGCTGCAGGCGCCGGTTCAGTGCGTGGGCTGCCATCTGGGCCATCGCGCCTTCGATCCCGAGAAAAGCTTCCCCGCTGAGGCGCCGGACGGACCCTACGGCCCGCGAGCGCTCTACGTGAGCGACGAGCTTCGCAACGCCGAGGTCACCGCGTATTTCGACGAGCACGCAAAGCGCAGTGACGGCGTGTTGGGTCTCTATGCTACGCTCTACACCGCCCAACTCGTGGCGGATCGGAGGGCTGGCTCTCTTTCAGAGGAAGATCGTACACTGCTTGAGAGCCTGGGGTTTTAAGGTTGAAGGTTTCAAGGCTACAGGTTAAAGGTTCGTGTCATTAACATTCGGCTACATCGTCAATCTTCAATCTGTAACTTTCTAACCTGCAAACCCAAGATGACATGCCTGCCACCGTACGCCTCGTCAATGCCGTTTTCTATGCCCACCATGGCGTAATGCAAGAGGAGCACCGCATAGGCGGGCGCTTTGAGGTGGATGTAGCGATGGACCTCGACGTGGACGCCGCAGCAATGGAGGACGACCTCTCCAAAACCGTCGACTACGAGCGTGTGTATGCGTTCATCAAAGAGGTGATGCTGGCCAACACGTTCTATTTGATCGAGAAAATAGCTTACACCATCGCCCACGAGGTGCTCGATCATTACACGAAAGTCGTGGCTGTGGAAGTGACGGTTCGAAAACCCAATCCGCCCGTCGGCGGGCCGTGCGACCGAGCCGACGTGACCTACAGGCTGTCTCGGGATTCAACGTGAACAACGGCAAGAAGTCCGTCGCTGCGTTTGTGGGGATGGGGAGCAATCTCGGAAACCGGCTCAGCATGCTCCGGTTCGCCGTTGCCGCGTTGGATGTGGCGGAAGGAGTCGCGGTTGAAAAGGTATCGCCTGTCTACGAAACCGAAGCCCACGTCTTGCCGGATCAGGATTCACAGCCGGATCATCTGAATGCAGTTATTTGGATGAGCACGACACGAACCACCGAGGACCTTCTCGGCCTGCTTCAACACATCGAACGAGAAGCAGGGCGCAATGCATCCGCACCGCAATGGAGCCCGCGGCCGCTCGATCTGGATCTGTTGCTCTTCGGTGCGGAGGCCTTCGAATCCGACAAACTCACGATCCCTCATCCAAGGCTGGCCGAACGCCGGTTTGTTTTGTTGCCGCTGGCAGATCTTGTCCACAATCTTGCCGTGCCTGGTGCAGATGGCACCACGGTTTCCGATCTTCTGGGACGTTGCCCGGATACCAGGCGCGTGAAGCGCTCCCGGCTGCGTTTGGTTGATGATCCTCAGCCGGACCTATGAGTCAACTCCCTGAACATCTCCGCTACATCGCTGTCGAGGGCGTGATTGGCGTCGGGAAATCCTCGCTTGCGCGGATGCTTGCCGAGCGAACCGGCGCCCGGCTCGTGCTGGAGGACTTCGGCGAAAACCCGTTCCTCCCACACTTCTACGAAGACCCCGAACGTTGGGCGTTCCAAACGCAGTTGTCGTTCCTGGCCAGCCGCTTCCGGCAGCAGAAGGCCTTTGCCTCGCGCGACCTCTTTCAGCAGGCCGTCATCGCAGATTATACCTTTGAGAAGGATCGTATCTTTGCCCACGTAACCCTTTCGGGGGATGAACTCCAGCTTTACGAGAGCTTGTTCAGCTTGATGGAAGCCAACGCGCCCGTGCCGGATTTAGTGGTTTACCTCCAGGCCTCGGTGGATCGGTTGATGCACAACATTTCCCTTCGCGGCCGTAGTTACGAAGCCAATATGGACCGGGCGTACATCACGGAACTGGCGTCGGCATATGATCAGTATTTCTTCCATTATGTGAAGAGTCCGTTGCTTATCATCAATGCCTCGCAACTTGATTTCGTGCGCCAACCCGATCACTTCGAGGAACTCGTTCGTCAGATTGCACATCCACCCTCGGCAACCGCACACTTCAACCCGCCGTCGTCGATGCAGTTGGACTTTGGGAGCTAGGAGTTCGACAGACTCCTAAACGCCGAAGTTGCAAGTGATGGTTGTGTAGCTCTGTACGGCGCGGCCTTCGTGGCGCGCAGGGCGAAACTGGTACCTCCTTGCGGCCTCCAGCGCCGATTGATCGAGGCCATGCGGGAGGGAGGAGACGTGCTCTTCCCGGTCGCCCCGGCCTATGCGTATTCGTTCGAGGATCCGCATTTCCTGCACGCGTCCCCGTTCATCCACCAGTACCTCGATACGCACTCGCGCGCGTATACCTTCCGCTCGGGCGGCCGGCGGATAGGCGGGCTCCGAAAACCGAACGGGCACCGGGCTGCGATCCGGCCTGCGAACCAGCGTGGGCTGTGGGGGGGGAGGAGGCTGCGCCGCAGGTTGCGGAGGCCCGGCGGGCCCGGGTGGAGGAGCCGGCGGGGCGTTCGGAATCGAATTCAGACTTGGAAACGCCGCCTCCAGGTCCAGAACGCGTTCCTCAATAATACGTGTATCAGGTACTTCAACCGGCGGAAGGAGAACCTCTTGCGGCGGCGGGGGGGGTGCAGGCGGAACGGCGTAGTCCTGGATCGTTTGCTCAATTAGTTCGAGCTCAATGATCTCCTGAGGGCGTACTGCTGCAAAGAGGTCTGAGTTGTCGGCCTCCGGCGACGGCAGCGGCCAAAGCCGGAACATCCCCACCACCACGAGCAAGCTCATGGCCAGGCTGCTCAGGCCGCGCAGTAGCATGGCCCGGCGGTGATTAGTCGGTGGCGGAAATGGATGACTCATGTGCAGAAAACGATGAAACCGGAATCTTCGCGCCCTATAGTGTAAAATGAGGAGGCGCAAAAGAATACGCATTCGGTGCACTCGCCGGCAGGCAAAGAGCGATCCGTGTGAAGACAACGGAGATGGCTTGACGGTTGCTTCGACTCTCTTTAAGTTCTCATCCTGAAAACAAGCCGTACCTGCGGCTCATTTCAGACCAACGACCCTGCCCGATGCGCGGCCTCGCCTCGCCCAACAGTGCGCTACCTCTTCGCGGTCCCGGCCATCGAGCCGTCCGCTTTTAGCCTTTTCCGTTTTTCGGGAAGGGCCTTTTTTTTATCCGTGCCCCATGACTGATCACGCCGTATCTGCCCGTATAGCCAGGATCGCTTTGGAAGATGGAACCGTCGTCATCGGCCGCGCTGTTGGCCATGCCGGAGAGGCTGTGGGCGAGTTGTGCTTCAATACGTCGATGAGCGGTTACCAGGAGATTCTGACCGATCCGAGTTACGTCGGCCAGTTGATGATGATGACCTACCCTCACATCGGCAACTACGGGTGCTTTGAGGAAGCAACGGAGGCCGCCCGCCCGATGGTGAGTGGACTCGTCGTAAGGTCTTTCACGCACCGCCACTCGAACGCGGCAGCCGAGGAATCGCTGGATGCCTACATGAAGCGTCACGAACTGGTGGGCATCTCGGGCGTCGATACTCGGAAGCTGGTTCGCCACATTCGCTCAAAGGGGGTGATGAATGCAGTGGTCTCGTCGGTAGATATGGACGATGAGAGCCTCGTGGCCAAAGCCAGGGCAGCACCGAGCATGGCCGGCCTCGAACTGGCGAGCCGCGTCACTACCGAAGATGCCTACGACTACCACCTTGGCGAAGGCCCACGCATCGCCGTGTACGATTTCGGCGTGAAGCGCAACATCCTCCGCTCGTTCGCCAACCGCGATTGTACGGTGCGGGTTTACCCGGCAAGCACGGCGCTCGAAGGCGTCCTCGCCTGGAATCCGGACGGCCTTTTCTTCTCGAACGGCCCCGGCGATCCGCGGGCGATGGCAGAGTCCGTAGAGATGGTCCGGGAGGCTACGAAGGCGGGCATCCCACTCTTCGGGATTTGCCTTGGCCACCAGTTGATGTCCCTCGCCGAAGGGCTGCACGTCTACAAGATGAAAGTCGGCCACCGCGGTGCGAATCACCCGGTGCTCAATCTCGAAACCGGCCATGTCGAGATCACCACCCAGAACCACGGGTTCGCGGTAGACGACGCATCGATCAAGTCGGAGGTGGCGGCCATCAACCACAAGAACCTGAACGACGGGACGGTGGAAGGGCTCCGGTTCAAGCGATTCCCAGGCTTCTCCGTCCAGTACCACCCGGAGGCCTGCCCGGGACCCCACGACAGCCACTATCTGTTTGACGAGTTCCTGGAGCTTGTGAACAGCCGTCAACCCGTTGCTTCCATATTGGACTGATGCAAGAATCTTCAGAAGACCCACGCGGCCGCATCCGGCGGGTCGTTGGCCGCTCGCCCGAACGCGATCCGCTCGAAACGGTTTGGCGACTCCGCAACGAGCTTAAACAACTTGGCATCCCAAATACGACCTCCGACGATCATGACGTTCGCAAACGCGTTGGCCGTCCTCGCAAAGAGGAAGGTTGAGTTTATTGTAGTTGGTGGGCTTGCTGTGGCTCGTGCTGGCTACCCGCGATTCACAGAAGATCTGGATTTGCTCGTTGAGGCCTCGGAATCAAATCTGACCACGTTGATTGACGTCCTCAGCACGTTCGGCGAAGGCGCGGCGGCAGAATTGACTCCGGCCGACTTTCCTCTTGAGGAAGGATGTGTTCGGATCGTCGAAGACTTCCCGATCGACATTTTCACACTGATGAGTTCACAGACATTCGCGGACCTTGAGCCGCTCTCACAAACGCACGAAGTGGAGGGTGAACCTGTCAGGTTTTTGAGTGCTGAAGGCCTTATCCGGCTGAAGGCAGACTCGCTGCGCCCCAAAGATCAACTAGACGTACACGTCTTGCGTGACCTCCTCAGTCAGAAAGGCTCTTCCTAATCCATGTCCAAAGAACACAAAGCCATCATCGTTCACTACGAACCCGGTTCGGACGGCGCGGCCGATGAGTTGAACGCTCTCCTCAGCGATGACTGGTCCATTGTGAGCACGGCTGCGATGGGTGGGGCGGGTAACGATGCCTTACCGGGCGCACACTTTGCGGCGCTGGTCATCCTCGAGCGCGAAGAAAAAAAGACCGTCGGCGGCTTCGGCAGCGCCTGATGGTGGAGTCGGGGTTTTTCCCGAATCTCCAATCTCCAAATCTTAAACTTTCGATCCTTTTTCGATGCCCAAGCGCACCGACATAAACAAGATTCTCCTCATCGGAAGCGGCCCCATCGTGATCGGGCAGGCCTGCGAGTTCGACTATTCCGGCACGCAGGCCGCGCGTGCACTGTGCGCCGAGGGTTACGTGGTTGTCCTCGTCAACTCGAACCCGGCGACGATCATGACCGACCCCATGACGGCCGACAAGGTGTATCTCCGAGAACTCACGCCGGCATCCATAAGAATGATTGTGGAGGAAGAGCACCCCGACGCCGTGCTGCCCACGATGGGAGGCCAGACGGCCCTAAACCTCGCCGATAAGCTTCACCAGGAGGGCTACTGGGAAGAACAGGGCATCGAGGTCATTGGCGTGGACATCGACGCGATCCACATCACCGAGGACCGGCAGGCCTTCCGCGACCTGATGGAATCCATCGGCATTGACCAGGCGCGAAGCCGAGTGGCGAAGTCATTGTTGGAGGCGAAGGAGATTACGCAGGAGCTGGGTGGCGAGCCCATCGTTATCCGGCCCTCGTTTACGCTGGGCGGTGCGGGAGGCGGTATTGTGTGGAATCACGCAGACTTCGACACGATGGTGACGCGCGGCCTCGAACTCAGCCCCATCCACGAAGTGCTAATTGAGGAGTGCCTGTTCGGATGGAAGGAGTTTGAACTGGAACTCCTCCGCGACGCCAACGACAACGTCGTCATCATCTGCTCGATCGAAAACATTGACCCGATGGGCGTCCACACCGGCGATTCGGTGACGGTGGCACCGCAGCAGACGCTGACCGACCAGCAGTATCAGGCCATGCGAGGCGCCGCCATCAAGGCGATGCGCTCCATTGGCACGTTTGCGGGTGGCTGTAACATTCAGTTCGCCGTGCATCCGCAGACGGGCCGGATGATCGTGATCGAGATCAACCCACGAGTCTCACGGTCATCGGCGTTGGCGTCGAAGGCAACCGGCTACCCGATTGCCAAAGTGGCCGCTCGTCTCGCTGTCGGTTATACGTTAGATGAGCTTACCAACGAGATCACCGGTACCACATCGGCCTGCTTCGAACCAGCATTGGACTACGTGGTTACGAAAATCCCACGCTTCAATTTCGACAAGTTCGAGGGCGTGGACGAGGTGCTAACGACCCAGATGAAGGCTGTCGGTGAGGTAATGAGCATCGGCCGGACGTTCACCGAGAGCGTTCAGAAGGCGTGGCAGAGCCTCGAACAGGGCCATGCTGGCCTCGGCGCCGACCGAGAGCTGCCGGATCGCGCCCTCGTCCGCGAGCGCCTCGTGAAGCCATACTGGGACCGCCTTCTGCACATCCGCAACGCCTTCCGCTACGGCTCATCCGTCGAAGAAATCGCTGACATCACCAAGGTCGACCCGTGGTTTCTCCACCAAATCGAGCTTTTGGTGGGTATTGAATTGAGGATAGAAGGAACCCCTGTTGGCGATCTTGGCCGCGGCCTTCTACTTGAAGCCAAACAGCATGGCTTCTCGGATATCCAGATTGCTTTCTTGCTGGGGGAGGAGGTTTCAGAGGACGACATCCGAGCAAAACGAGAGAGCTTCGATCTTCGCCCCACATACCGCGTGGTGGATACCTGTGCCGGCGAGTTCGAAGCGTTGACACCTTACTTCTATTCGACGTACGATCAGGGCGAGAACGAGTCTGAGCGTAGCGGCCGGAAGAAGGTGCTCATCCTCGGGTCGGGTCCAAACCGCATCGGCCAGGGCATCGAGTTCGATTACTCGTGCGTCCACGGCGTGTTGGCAGCGCGGGAGATGGGCTACGAGACGATCATGATCAACTGCAACCCAGAGACCGTCTCCACCGATTTCGATATCGCCGACAAGCTGTACTTCGAGCCGGTGTTCTGGGAGCGCGTCCGCGACGTGGTTGAACTCGAGCAGCCGGACGGTGTCATTCTACAACTCGGTGGCCAGACGGCCCTTAAACTTGCTCAGCAGTTTGTTGAGTATGGTCTCCCAATCTTAGGGACAACATTCGAGCATATGGATCTTGCTGAAGACCGAGGCAAATTTAGCTATGTGTTGAAGGAGTTGGAGATTCCGTTTCCGCCTTACGGGATGGCGCGTACAGTGGACGAAGCCGTGGATGTAGCGGAGTCCATTGGCTACCCAATTTTGGTCCGCCCGAGCTACGTGCTGGGAGGCCAGGGGATGCGCATCGCCATCAACAAGGAGGAGGTGGCCGAGTACGTTGCCAACATCCTAAAGCTCTTCCCGCAGAACGAGATTTTGCTCGATCTTTTCCTCGACAATGCGGTCGAAATCGACGTGGACTGCCTCGCGGACGGTGACGAGGTCCACATCGTGGGCATCATGCAGCACATTGAGCCCGCCGGCGTTCATTCAGGTGATTCGACGGCTGTACTCCCGCCCTACGACCTCTCCGACGAAGTCATCGCCACGGTTCGCACCTACGTCACCGACATTGCGAAGCATCTGGAGATCAAGGGTTTGATGAACACGCAGCTTGTCGTGAAGGAGAATACGGTTTACGTGATTGAGGCCAACCCGCGCGCCAGCCGCACGGTGCCGTTTGTGGCGAAGGCAACGGGCGTAGCCGTGGCAAACATCGGCTCGAAGCTGATGCTCGGGGAGAAGCTTGCCGGTTTCCGAGAGCGAGGTGAGTTGGAATCAACCCTGACAGGTTACGCGGTCAAAGAGCCCGTTTTCTCGTGGGACAAG
>SMVB01020842.1_pt1 | contig 10185 bp, 7 predicted proteins | sample 2456461 | NCBI WGS metagenome assembly SMVB01 (sample SAMN11095934, study PRJNA526329) | marine sediment metagenome | biome: Marine sediment; feature: Surficial sediment; material: Deep marine sediment; isolation source: Hadal surficial sediment | place: Pacific Ocean | collected 2014-05 | depth 0-1...
ACGCCGGCATACGCTGCTTCCAAGAAGAAATCGGGGTGGTGGCAGAGCAACACGATGGGTTCGTCGAGCCGAACACCGTCAAGGGCTTCGGCCAGGTCGGGCTCACCCTCGCTCAGATCGTCCACCCCGGCCAGCCACAAGGTCTCGTCGCCTCGCCGAATCCGAACGCCCCGGTTCAACAGCACAGTGACGCCGTGCTGCTCGAGACAGTGCTGCCACAGGCGCAGCTTCGGATCAGCGTAGTACTCGTGATTTCCGGGAACCGCGAAAACGCCCAGAGGTGCGTGCAGGGTCGGCAACGCCTTCGCCAGAATACGACAGTCCTCGGGGCGAGCGTCCACCAGATCGCCACCGAGGCAGATCAGATCCGGCTCACACCGCACGACCCGCTCGAACAGACGCACGAGATCCAGCTCGGTGGTGAAATGACCCGCGTGCAGGTCCGAGAGGAAGGCGATCTGGAGGCCATCGAGCGCTGGGCCGAGCCGCATCAGCGGAACCTCGACGGATCGCAGCTCGACCGCCCGGTCGAGCCGGCGCCGGAGCCAGCGTCCGACCGCAACGCCATACAGCCACGCGTTGAAACGGGCCAGCCGCCGTGGAAACCGATTCGACGGATGGAGCAGTCGATCGGCACTTTGTCCGGCCGGTCGCGACACCCGAGGACGCCCCTCCAATGAGCAGCGCGTGGGAAATCGATGCTGGTGCAAACGACGGGCCCTCCCGTGGGTACTTATCGGCAACACCACGCGCCCCGTGAGCCCTGTCGACCCGGTCCCACGCCACGGTATTCTCTGGCCGCAAGATCGATGTTTCCCCTGCACGACGACAATCCCGGCTTTCGCACCCCGTGGGCCACGCTGATCCTGATCGGGGCCAACCTCCTGGTCTGGATCCTCTTGCAGGGGTTCGGTCTTCACAAACCGCTGGCCCATTCCATCTGTGAATTCGGAGTCGTTCCCGCGGAGCTGCTTCAGCGGGCCGAGCCGGGGACCCTCTTCCAGCTGGCGCCCGATACGCTTTGCATGCTGGGGCCAAACCCGGCATGGCACACGCTCCTGACTTCGATGTTCCTTCACGGCGGATGGTTCCATCTGATCAGCAACCTCTGGTTTCTATGGGTGTTTGGAAACAGCGTGGAAGATGGAATGGGATCGATCCGATTCCTTGTCTTCTACCTGCTGACGGGCCTGATCGCCTCTGGATGCCAGATCGTCTTCGATGCCAACTCTACGGTTCCCATGGTCGGGGCCTCGGGAGCGATCGGCGGGGTCATGGGCGCCTACCTCATCCTGTATCCCCGAGTGCGCGTTCACCTCCTGATTTTTCTCGGCTTCTACATCACCCGGATATCCGTCCCCGCGCTCTTCATGCTCGCGTACTGGATCTTTTTCCAGGTCGTAGGCGCCCTGACTTCCGTGTCGGGTTCCGGTGGAATGGCCTTCTGGGCCCACAGCGGCGGCTTCGTGGCCGGCATGGGGCTGGTCTTCGCGTTCCGGAACCCGTCACTGCTCGAACGGCACCCCTATCACGGTTGGTCGAAGCCCAGCCCACCCGTCTGAGAAGACGACGCCAGCCTCGATTTTCGCTACGAATTCTCCGCGCCGCAGAGCCCATTCGAGGCGCCCCACCGAAAGGATCCCATGCGCTTCTCCTTCGCGGAATCCATGTGCGACCCGGCCCAGTATCTTCCCATGGCGATCGAGGCCGAGCAGTCGGGTTGGACATCATTTTGTGTTCCCGACAGCATCTGCTACCCGGAGGTCTCAGACAGCAAGTACCCGTATACGCCCGATGGCAACCGCGAATTCCTGGAAGGCAAGCCCTTCATCGAGCCCTTCTCACTCATCCCCGCCATGGCCGCGGTGACCCAGAAGCTCCGTTTCACCACTTTCGTGGTGAAACTTGCCGTCCGACAGCCCATGCTCGTTGCCAAACAGGCCGCTTCGGTCGCCGTCATCACCCAGAACCGCTTCGGATTCGGCGTCGGCCTGTCTCCCTGGCCCGAGGATTTCCGCGTGACGGGAACCGAGTGGAGACAGCGCGGCAAGCGGATGGATGAGATGATCGAGATCATCCGCGGCCTGATGACGGGCGGGTTCTACGAGTTCCACGGTCAGTTCTACGACCTGGAGAGCATCAAGATCTGCCCGGTTCCGACCCAGCCGCTCCCAATCCTGATCGGCGGGCACAGTGACGCAGCCTTGAAGCGAGCGGCTCGAATCGGAGACGGCTGGATGCACGCGGGAGGCGACGCGAAGGATCTCGAGGATTACATCGCTCGGCTCGCCGAGCTTCGACGCGAGTATGGACGCGAACGAGAAGCTTTCGAAATCCACGTCATTTCGCTCGACGCCTACACGCTCGACGGCATCAAGCGACTCGAGGATCTGGCCGTTACCGATTGCATCGTCGGCTTCCGCAACGCCTACCTGACCGACACCACGCCTCTCCAGCAAAAGCTCGACGCCATCCGGCAGTTCGGCGACAACATCATCGCCAAGGCCTCGTAGCCGAAACCCTCCCTTCAAAGGCGGCCGCGCGGTGGCGAACATCTTCCAGCCTGACCACGGTGTCGTCGGCACATTCGGCCGAGTGGAGCGGAGGCTCAGGGACGGTCGAGCGGCTCGTCCTCTCGCGTCACGCGATCGAGTGTCAAGGGCGTTCGCTCGGCGAAGGGAGCTTCTCGGACCGGACAGTCGCCGATCAGACAGCCGGGACACTTCTGCGGGCGACAGGGATCGAAGTGCACAATCACTCCACCCGAAATCGCAGCAGAATCGAGCATGACCTGCTCGATCGCGTCGCTTTCCTGGTGCAGGCGGTCAGCGTCCCAATAGCGCGGGATCACCAGGTGTACCTCGACGTGCTCTTTGGACCCGCGGCGCACTGCACGCAGTCCGTGCACGTCGATCCACGCCGGCTGGCGGTGTTTCTCGAGCGTGGCCGTGATGCTCTCGAGCAGTTCCGGGTCGGCCTCGTCCATCAAGCCGCCGATGGCTGCGCGCAGCAACTGCCAGCCCGTGCGCAGAATGTTGACGGCGACCAGCAACGCCATGATCGGATCGAACGGCTTCCATCCCGTGATCCACACGGCGCCGAGACCGATCACGACCCCCGCACTCGTCACGGTGTCGGTGAGCACGTGGCGGCCGTCCGCAACCAGCGCAGCCGACCCCTCGCGACGACCGACGCTGACCAGATGCCGACCCAGTCCGAAGTTGACGACCCCGGCGAAGGCAACGACGAGCAGTCCCAGATCGACGTGGTGGATCGAGGGTCCGCGCAGAAGTTCGCGCGTTGCCGCAACGATGATCAGGACCGCCGCTGCCAGGATCAGCGCGCCCTCTACGCCGGCCGAGAAGTACTCGACCTTGCCGTGGCCGTAGGGGTGATTCCGGTCGGCCGGGCGCAGCGAAAAGATCACGCTGTACAGCAGCAGCAGGGCCGCAGCCACGTTCACGGTCGACTCGAGTGCGTCCGACAGAACGGCGGCCGAATCCGTGACCCACCAGCCTCCGAATTTCACGGCACACAGGACCGTCCCGACGCTGAGCGAAATCAGTGCGGCGCGGCGTCGCACCTCGTGAGCCGTCCCATTCTGATCCGCACTCAACACCGCACTCCAAGATAGCCCAGCCATCTCGGCATGCTGCGAGACCCAGACGCGGCCTGGGCGCCGGCCGCGTGGGTGCGGGTGGGATGGTTGCCCGAGGCAGCCTCAGAAACTCGGATCTGACCCCTCAGTCGTAGCGCCAGCGCTTCTCGGGTTGGCTCCCGCGCTCCCACTCCAGACATTGGATGTCAAAGTAGATCGGGAGGAGGTACTTGACGTAGAAGGCGTGCACCGTCACCGGCCCCTGCTTCAGATCGTCGTACTTCTTGATTTTCATTCTCTCGTCTTGCGCGCGGAACTTCTCGCATTGTTCCAACAACGCATCGACCTCTTCGCGTGTCTCGACCAGCAGCCCCAGGTGGTCGTACCCCGGGGAGCTCATTGGCTTATCGCTCTCGGCCAGCAGAATGAACTGACCCTCATCGGGGCTCAGGTAGAGGGTGTTCTGGCCCAGCAGCGGGATGTCGAGCGTCGTCCATCCCAGCTCTCGACCGTAGAAGCTGCGAATATCTTCTCGCAGCTTCGCATCCAGGCTTCCCCGTGCGAGCGTCAGCTCCATGTGGTTGAAACGCATGGTGGGCATGGGTTTTCTCCTATGGCATCGGCCCCCGAGGATACCGGTTCGCAGTCATAGACCCCCGGGACGGGTCCCGATCACGCCATCGTCCTCGAGACCGTGAAGTTCATCGAGCGACAGGCCGAGAATTCCGCACAGAACGGCTTCATTGTGTTGGCCGAGTGTCGGCGCCGCTGTTCGGAGCCAGCGATCGACGCTCGCATAGCGAAACGGCAGCGACGGTAGCGGCATTGGTCCAACGACCGGATGCTCGGGCGTCTCGAAGTAGCCGCGCGCCTGGAACTGAGGATTGGTTTCCAGCAGTCTGCACTGATCCGCCACCTCGGACGCCGGAATGCCCAAGCCGCGCAGCTCCGCCACGATTCCGGCTCGCTCACGCTTGCGCGTCCATTCACCCAGACGCTCATCGATGCCGTCATGGGCCTTCCGACGGCCCGCCCGGGTCTCGAAAATGGGATCCTTCGCCCAGCTGGGCTCTCCGAGGGCCGAGCGCAGCGCGCGCCACTGCGCGTCGGTCGCGACCGACAACGCCAGCCACTTCTCCGCACCGGGCTCCCCATCCGCGCAGGGATAGAGACCCTGCGGTGCGGCGAGCGGCGAGCGATTGCCGTCGCGCTGCATCAGATTGCCATAGGCGCTCCACTCGATCACCTGCTCTGCGGCCACGTTCAGTGCGCTTTCCACCATCGTGCTTTCCACATGATGCCCGTGTCCCGAGGCAGCTCGGCTCGCCAGCGCAACGAAAAACGCAACGGCAGCATGCATACCGGCCAGTGGATCGCAGGGTCCGCGTGGGATTCGCGGTTGATCGTCGACGTGGCCCGTCATCCAGGCCATTCCCGACAGCTGCTCCATCGTCTGGGCAAAGCCCGTATTGCCACGCCACGGCCCCGAGAGCCCGAACGCCGGCATGCGCATCATCAGCGCGTTCGGGTTCAGCTGCCTCACCCGATCCCAGCCCAGTCCGAAATTGTCGAGTACGCGCGGAGTGAAGTTCTCGATGATTGCGTCGCATTCCACAACGAGCTTCTCGATCAGCTCGCGACCCTTCGGCTTGGTCAGGTCGAGCGTAACATCGAGCTTGTTGCTGTTCGCATGCAAGAAATGTGTACTCGCCTCCCACCATTCGTCGTAGTGGGCGGCCATCATCCCCCCAACCATGCGCAAACCATCGGGACGAGCGGCCGATTCGACGCGGATGACTTCCGCACCGAACGTCGCCAGGATGTGAGTCGCGGCCGGCCCGGCCCACCAGGCGGTGAGGTCAAGGACGCGCAGACCGGAAAGCGGCAGCTCGTCTCGCGGGTCGGCCGAACCCGTTACACGGGCCGGACGCTCCGATGAAAAGGCGGCCGATTGGGTGTGCGCCCCCAGCTCCGGAGCCAGGCCGGGAGACGGCGGATCGACGTCATCGATGCGATAGGGGCGTCTGGGTCGAACGAATCGGCCAGCCGCATCGGGGCCGTAGACCCCGCGCGCGACCAGTTGTTCGTGCTTCTGCACCGTCTCGCCATTGCAGATCGGAGCCACCGGAATCCGCAACAACGATGCGCGTTCGATGATCTCTGACGTCGTTTTCTTGGGCAGCCAAGCGCCCATGATCTCGTTCCACTCTGCGAAACGCAGCATGCGACCCGCGAATTGAGCGAGTTGTTCGTCTTCCCGAAGATCTGGACGTTCGATCATCAGCAGAAAATCCGAGAACTGTTGACGGGTGTTTGTACAGAACCCGACATAGCCATCGGCGGTCGGCTCGATCGACGGCGTCTCCACCGATTGGGACATGAAGGAATCCGGCGGATCCTCAGGACTCCCGTGCATCAGTCGATTCATCGACTCGGAGTAGTTCGTGAAGATCATGTTCGCGGTTTCGAGGATCGAACAGTCGATGTGCTCGCCCCGCCCGGTCGCGCGCGCATGCAGCAGAGCCGGCAAGGCGGCCACGGCGCCATAGGTCCCGGCCGCCCACTCGCTGATGCGCCCCCCAGCCTGAAAGGGCTGCTCTCCCATCAGGCCCCGCACACCGATCGAACCCGACTCGGCCTGGATCGTAAACTCGGTCGCCTGCCGATCGGCCCATGGCCCCGTCAGGCCGTAGGGCGTGATCGAGAGAACAACGAGAGATGGATGGGCCGCACGCAACCTGGCGACGTCGAGGCGTGCGCCCGAATCGGACTCCAGACCATGAGCTTCGATCACGAGGTCGGCATCCGCCAGCAGCGCTTCGACGTGTGGATCTGTAGCCGTTCCGACCACCGACTGCTTGCCAGCGTTCAAGAACGTGAACAGCGCGGAAGCTTCGCCATGCAGGTCGCCGCAGCTCGCTGACCAGTGCCGCAAGGAGTCACCATCGGGCGACTCGACCTTGATGACTTCGGCGCCCCCATCGACGAGCAGCTTCGAACAATAAGGACCGGCGATTTGATCCGAAAACTCGAGCACATGGATTCCGGTCAGGCCCTGCTGCATCACGACACCTCCGTCTGCCTCAGCGCCGGCTGCCAACTGGAATTACGAGTTCCTGTTGGATCCGTTGGATCGAGGCCATGCGTGAGTAGATATTGCCGAAAACTGAAAATTGCTTCAATATTCGAGCATGTCGCAGCATCTCCTCCGGCGACGATCCGTCGTGCCTTCGCGGCGCAGCAACGGCGCCGAAACATGCAGCTGAAGGGAAGATGACGACCCCGAAGGATGATCCGAGCCAGCACCCAGCGGCGCTCGCTGACCTGGGCTTTGATCCCGAGGCGCTGCGCGAGAGGTACCGCCAGGAGCGAGAGAAACGGCTTCGCGCCGATGGCACCGACCAGTACCTGGAGGTCACGGGCGAGTTTTCCCATTTCATCGACGATCCCTACGTCGTGCCCGGGTACAAGCGAGAGCCGCTGACGGACGAAGTCGATGTGGTGTTGATCGGAGGCGGCTTCGGCGGGCTGGTGACCGGGGCGCGACTGCGTCAGCTCGGCGTTGAAGGCATCCGCATCATCGAAAAGGGAGGCGACTTCGGCGGAACCTGGTATTGGAACCGCTATCCAGGCATCGCGTGCGACGTCGAGTCCTACGTCTACCTGCCGCTGCTCGAAGAGCTCGAGTACGTCCCCGTAGAGAAATACAGCCGCGGCCGCGAGATCTTCGATCACTGCAAGGCGATCGCCATGAAATTCGATCTCTACCGCGACGTCTGCTTTCAAACCGAGGTGAAAGAGGTGCGGTGGGATCCGGACCGCTCGCGCTGGACCCTCTCGACCGACCGCGGCGACGCGATCCAGGCCAGATTCGTCTGCCTGGCGAACGGGTTCCTGCAGCGGCCCAAGCTGCCCGGCATCCCGGGAGTCGAGACCTTCAAGGGCCATACGTTCCACACCAGCCGCTGGGACTACGCCTACACGGGCGGCGACTCCAACGGCAACCTGACGGGTCTCCGAGACCAGCGCGTGGGGATCATCGGGACCGGTGCGTCGGCGGTGCAGTGCGTGCCGCACCTCGGAGCGGACTCCGGCCACCTCTACGTCTTCCAGCGCACGCCGTCATCCATCGACGTCAGAGCCAATCGCCCGACCGATTCGGAATGGGCCCGCAACCTCGAGCCCGGCTGGCACCAGAGCCGAATGAACAACTTCCAGCTTCTCACCACAGGCGGCTACCAGGAAGAAGACCTGGTGAACGACGGCTGGACCGACATCGTCGCCAAGCTGCTGTCGATGCTGCAGGCCGACAAAAACCCGGACCTGTCTCCCGAAAGCCTGGCCAGGACCATCGAGACCGCGGATTTCGTCAAGATGGAGCAAATCCGGGCGCGCGTGGATTCCCTCGTCGAGGATCCGGCAACCGCGGAAGCACTGAAGCCCTACTACCGCCAGTTCTGCAAGCGCCCCTGCTTCCACGACCAATACCTCCAGGCCTTCAATCGGCCCAACGTCACGCTCGTCGATACGCAGGGCGCCGGCGTGGAGCGGGTGACCGAAAAGGGGGTCGTGGTCGCTGGCGAAGAATACCAGCTGGATTGTCTGATCTACGCGACCGGCTTCGAGGTCGGGACGGACTATGCGCGGCGAGCCGGCTACGAACTGGTCGGACGCGACGGCGTGACCTTGACGGAAAAATGGCGTGATGGTGTCACGACGCTCCACGGCATCCATATCCGCGGCTTTCCCAATGCCTTCATGATGAGCATTGCCCAGTCTGGCTTGACCGTGAACTTTCCGCACATGATCAATGAGCAGGCCAAGCACATCGCCTACATCATCGAGCGCGCCCTCGCCGGAAACATCCAAGCGCTCGAAGTCTCGGCCGAGGCCGAGAGCGGGTGGGTCGAAGGGGTGATGAAGCTCGCGAACAACGGAACCGGCTTCTCCGAGCAGTGCACGCCCGGTTATTACAACAATGAAGGGATGCCCGGAAAGGCAAGTCGCCAGAACGGCTTCTTCTTCGGCGCGCCGGGCGAATTCGTGAAGATCCTCGAGGGCTGGCGGGCCGAGGGTCGGATGAAGGGGCTCGAGCTCGGCTAGAGCCAATCGCGCGCTAGGCCATCGCCCGAATCTCGGATGCGATCGCCTCGAGCGTCGTCCGGGCCTCCGAGCACAAACGGGTCATGGTGATGAAGCCGTGGGGCATGGCCGCTTCGTTCACGTGCTTCACCGTGACGCCGGCTGCCTGCATCGCCTCGGCATAGGCGATTCCCTCGTCGTGCAAGATGTCGAAGCCCGCCGTAATCACGTAGGCGGACGGCAGGCCCGCGAGGGACTTCGAATACAGGGGCGAGAGCTCAGGATGGGCCCGATCCAGACCCGCCGGCGCGTAGTAGCGCATGCAATCATCGATATCCTGGACGCTGAGACCGTAGCCTCTGCCGAAAGCGACTTGCGAAGGTCGGTCGCTGCGAGTCGCATCCGTACAAGGATAGATCAGGACCTGCAGCCCGATCCTTCCGCCGCCCGCCGCCAGATCGCGCTGCGACACCACCGCGCTGAGATTGCCCCCAGCGCTGTCCCCGGCCACGGCCAACGGACCCTGCCGCGCACCCAGCGATTCGGCGTTCTCGGAGCACCAATTGACGGCGAACTCGCAATCGTCCACCGCGGCCGGCAGAGGATGCTCGGGCGCCAGCCGGTAGTCGACGCTCACCACCACCGCCGGCGTGCTCATGGCCAGGATGCGCGTGGCGACATCCGTGTAGTCCGGATCGCCCACCACGAAGCCGCCTCCGTGGAAGTAGACGACGATCGGCAGTGGGCCATTGCCCGGGGGAACATCCGGTGTATAGACACGAACGGGCAATTCGCCAGCGGGACTTCCCGGAAGCTTTCGATCCCTTATGCTGCCCTTGAACTTCACGGACTTCGAGAGCGGAGCCGTGTTCCTCTTGAACGCTGCACGCACCTTCGCGATCTGCTCCGGGGTATCCATCTCCGCCGCGCCGATCGCACGCTCTGCGCTACCGGGATTGAAGATCGGTCCCAACCGAAACGCCAGGGCGAAGATCGGCTTGATGCGGCCGTGAGGCGTGTTCGCCCAGTATTGGGCCAGGCCGAAGAGCAACGCTGCGACGCCAGCAATCAAAACGACGCCGAAGAAAACGATGGTCATGCGGCGGCTCCGGAGAGGATAATGAGATGTGGCTCCAGAGCTTAGCGCGCCAGATCGGGCCTTCAGCCGCGCTCGACGTCCGGCGTCGAATCTTGCTAGATGTTTATGACCGAACCCAGATCCAACCCAGGAGGGTCCTGAAATGGCCCAGAGTTCTTTCAATCCCGACCGCCACAAATGGCGAGAAGTGCTGGGCGAACCCGGACTTTCCTACAAGGTTCGCCACGACTACACCATTCTCGGTTACGACCTGGCGGCCGGAACTCTCGACATGGTGGTGCGCTGGCGGGGCGATGGGGGTCATTGCCCGATCCATCGGCACACCTCGACCACGACCGTGCTCGTGCTCGAGGGCGAACAGCATCTTTGGGATCTCCATCCGGATGGCACTCGCGATGAGCCCAGG
>SMVB01037744.1_pt1 | contig 10185 bp, 8 predicted proteins | sample 2456461 | NCBI WGS metagenome assembly SMVB01 (sample SAMN11095934, study PRJNA526329) | marine sediment metagenome | biome: Marine sediment; feature: Surficial sediment; material: Deep marine sediment; isolation source: Hadal surficial sediment | place: Pacific Ocean | collected 2014-05 | depth 0-1...
GCCCTTCTCGGGATCGATCAGGCGCAGCTTCTTCTCGAGGTCTTCGGCCTCGTTATGCCTGAATTTCAACTGCTTGGCAAAACTGAGACGCACGCCGTCGAGAATTGAAGCGTGGTCCATCGAATCGAGCAGGGCCACGTCACGGCGACCGAGGAGGCAGGAAAGAACGCCGACGTTGACCCCATAGCCCGTCGAAAAAACCAGCGACGACTCGCGATGCATGAACTCGGCAAGCCGCTCCTCGAGATGGACGTGGACATCGAGAGTGCCATTCAACAGGCGAGAGCCGGCGCATCCCGTGCCGTATTTTTTCGTCGCGCGTATCGCGGCCTCTTTGACCTTGGGATGGCTGGTGAGACCGAGGTAGTTCATCGACCCCAGCATGACGACCTTCTGGCCGGCCATCGTCACCACCGGATCCTGGGGCGACTCGATCTCTCGATAGAAGAGGTAATGCCCCGCCGCGCGGGCCTCGCTCACCCGCGTGAATTCTTTGCATTTCTGGAAGACGTCCACGTCGATCCTCCCGTTGTGGCCGGTGAGGGCGAAGCGCCCCCGATATTCCTCGTCCGAGGAAACTCTCGACTTTATCCGTGAGTGGTTGGGTCTAATGCTGAGGTTTCAGCCAGCCATCGAGGGGGCCAAACCGTCATGCTCGATGAGGGGAACCCAAGATTACCCCAATGCCGCTTGGACTGTCATGCGGTTCGCAGTCCGACATGGGTCTATTTGGACCCATAATACTGAAAATGATCGATCGATCCCTTGTGGATCGGACCGAAACCCCCGATCGGTCAGTCGGGTCCGATAGAGTGTGCGTCTGCCAGAGCGCTTCTTGATTTCGGGTTTTGGACCCGCGGGGTTTTGGGATGATCGGTTTCAGTGATGGCTAGGAGTGCGCGCGGGGCTGTCCGACGATTCTCGCAGATTCTGGAATTTTCCTTGGTGGTCCTCGGGCTGTCGCTGTGTCTCGCGGCGCCCTGCCTCGCCAACGCCATCTACGACATCGAAGATGCCGACACTTCGCCAGACCCGATCTTCGATGCGCTCTTCGATGAGGAGTTCGAGGAAGGGTCTTTCGAATACCCCGACCCGCTCGAATCCACGAACCGCAGCGTCTTCGCCTTCAATCGTCAGGTGGACAAATGGATTCTCGATCCTGTGACCAAGGGCTACCGCTGGGCCGTTCCGAAGCCGGCCCGAGCCGCGATCCTACGCGTGTTTCACAACCTGGCATCGACGAAGACCGTGGTCAACGATCTCTTGCAACTCGAATGGCGGGACGCCGCGGTGACGACGACGAGACTCGTCGTGAACACGACCGTCGGGATCGTGGGTTTGTTCGACATTGCGGCGAAAATCGGTCTTCCGAGTCACGATTCCGATTTCGGACAAACGCTGGCGCTCGCCGGCGTTCCGAGCGGACCCTACCTGATCATACCGGTACTCGGTCCGTCCAATGTGCGTGACGGGCTGGGCAATTTCACCGACATACTCTTTCAGCCCGTCGTCTATTTCCTGGGCCCTGTGACGTTGTTGGCCGGTCCCACGGAACTCCTGCTCTACACCGGCAGCTCGGGCATCAGCTTGCGCGATCGCTATTTCCTCGAGCTCAAGGCGCTCGAGGACAGCAGCGTCGATTTCTACGCAGCGCTGCGCAGCGGCTTCTACCAGCAGAGAGTCGACGCGATCTGGAGTCGGCGTGAAGGCCACCGCACCAGCGCGGAGCCCGGTCAGGTAGGCACCTTCGATGATGTCGATGACGTCGTTGATCTTGATGTCGCCGTCGATGCGGACCTCACCGATCTCGATTGAGCCCGTCTTGGGTCAGGCTCCTATCCGTCGGCCCCGCCTTTGGTCTTGAGGTCCTCGATCTTGGTTTCGACCGAGGCGACGAGCTGTTCGAAACCGTGGCGTTTCAATGCGGAGGAGTACTCGGATCTCCTCAATGCGAGTTCGCTCACAGTGCCGTTCAAGAAGACGTCGATGACCTTCCAGATTCCGTCGCGCTCGATCATGCGGTAGTTGAGCCGGACGTCGTCTCCGTCCGGAACGATGATCTTGGTGAGCACGATCTGTGTATCACGGGGCGCGTCCTCGACGCCGACGGTGACGAATTCCTCGCCGTCATATCCCGTGAATCGTCCAGCGTAGTTGGCGGTGGTGAATCGAGCGAAAATTTCGGCCCAACGCCGCTGGTCTTCGTCCGAAAGTTTTCGCCAGAGCCGACCGACGGTCTTGCTCGCCATGAATTCGAGATCGAAAGTCTGTTGCATCAGGGGCGCGAGCTTGTCGCTCCTGCCCTGAAAACCCAATTCCTTCGCCTCTTTCATGATCTCGATCAGGCCCGCATGAAAATGCTCGATCACCCACTGTGGCGAATGGGTGGTCAGGTCGGCCTCGATCAGCTCGGGTGGCGCGGCCGGCTCGACCGCATTTGCGCGGGGCGCGGTGGCGTATTGGAGGCAGCCTAGGGCGAGCAACACCAGGCCAAGCGCGGGCCATCGGTTTGTCATCGGCGTCTTCAGCCCCGTCGTCATCTGCATCATCGGTCCTTTGTGGCGTCGGTGCCGCAGTCTGTAGATCGGTCAAATCGCCATGCCGCTATAGCGCCATATATAGCGCCATAGAGGTCGGTCGGGTTTCGTCGTAGGTGAGGTGGGAATCGGAAAAGACCACCGGCGGGTCATTCTAGCAGGCTCGTAGCCTCGCGTGGGCGCGCTGCAGAGCGTTTGTGCGACAGTCCGAGTCGTTGGGAAATCCTGAGAGATGTCTGGTGGTGTGTACCGGACCCGCCGCTCGGGGTTCTAGAATTTCTCGACGAGCGGGAGTGCTGATTCGTGTTGGAATTCTCCTCGGATGGGCTGACGGTTGCACTGATTCTGCTGGCGGCTCTATTGCACGCGAGCTGGAACGCGCTCACCAAGGCGGGCGGCGATCCGCTGATCAGCGTCGCCGTCGTCACCGGGACGGGCGGCTTATGTGCGATCCCCCTGATCTTGTGGTTGCCGCTTCCCGGCCCCGAAACCTGGCGCTGGCTGGCCGCCTCGGCAGGCATTCATTACGTCTATCAGCTCGCGCTGGTGCGTACCTATCAACTCGGCGATCTGAGCCAGGTCTATCCGATCGCGCGCGGGCTCGCTCCGCTTGGCGTCGCCTTGCTGGCGGCGATCGGATCGGACGAATTCCTCCGGCCCGGTCAACTCTTCGGACTCGCCTTGGCGTCCGCCGCGATCGTTTCGTTAGGATGGACGCGAACGCGCGATCGTTCGACGAACCGCGCGGTGGCGATGGCGGTACTCACGGCCGTGCTGATCGGTTCGTATACCTACACCGACGCCCGCGGCGTGCGTTCGGTCGAGAACATCGAGAACTTCATCGGCTGGTCCTTCTTCCTGGGCAGTGTCCCGATGGTCTTGACGACGGTATTTCTCCGCTGGTCGACGGGACTGGCCGCTCTGCGACGACTCGGCCTGCAGGCGGTCGGCGGCGGGCTGATGGCGACGACCGGCTATACGATCGCGTTGTGGGCGCTCTCACGGGCGCCGATGGCTTCCGTCGCTTCGCTCCGAGAATCGAGTGTGCTCTTCGCCGCGATTCTCGGAACACGTTTCCTGGGTGAACCACTCGGGCGCCGCCGGGTCGTTTCAGCGGTCGTTCTCGTCGCGGGGTTGATCCTGGTTCAGCTTCGCCGGGTCTGAAACACGAAACGGGATGCATCGTTGATTCCATGTTGCAGCTCCCCGCCGGTCACGACGGGCTTGCGCTAAGTTCGCTCCGAATTCCCTTGGACTCTTGCCCACTCAATCACTCTGCCAATCACTGCCGGGAGAACATCGTGGTCGCCATCGAAACGACACCCGAACTCGTCGAGAACACCTACGCGAAGATCAATCGTAATCTCGAGATCGTCCGCGAGCGACTCGACCGACCGCTCAGCTACGCCGAGAAAATCCTGCTCGGCCATCTCGACGATCCTCGAAACCAGGAACTGAGTCCGGGCGACTCCTACCTGCTGCTTCGTCCGGATCGCGTCGCGATGCAGGACGCGACGGCCCAGATGGCGCTGCTCCAGTTCATGCAGGCGGGGCGCGACGAAACCGCCGTTCCCTCGACCGTCCATTGTGACCATCTGATCGAGGCCTATCAGGGCGCCGATGCAGACATGAAGGTGGCGAGGACCGCGAATGCCGAGGTCTACGATTTCCTGCGCAGCTGCGCGGCGCGCTATGGACTGGGATTCTGGGGACCGGGCGCGGGCATCATCCATCAGGTCGTTCTCGAAAAATACGCCTTCCCGGGTGGGATGATGATCGGAACCGACTCCCATACGCCGAATGCGGGTGGACTCGGGATGTTCGCCTGTGGCGTCGGGGGGGCAGATGCCGTCGACGTGATGGCAGGCTTCGCCTGGGAAGTCCTCTACCCGAAACTTATCGGCGTCCGCTTGACGGGTCAGCTGTCCGGCTGGTCGTCACCCAAAGACATCATCCTCAAGCTCTGCGAACTGTTGACGGTGAAGGGGGGAACGAATCGCGTCGTCGAGTATTTCGGTGACGGGGTGGCTTCGCTCTCCTGCACGGGCAAGGGCACGATCACGAATATGGGGGCGGAGCTCGGCGCGACGACTTCGATTTTTCCCTATGACGAGCGGATGGCGATCTATTTGAAGGCGACCCAGCGAAGCGAGCTTGCGGATCTGGCCGACGCCCACATGGATCTGCTCACGCCGGATCCGGATATCGTCGCGAATCCGGATCGCTATTTCGATGAGATCATCGAGATCGATCTCTCGACCCTCGAGCCGCAAATCGTGGGCCCGCATACACCGGATCTGGCGCGGCCGGTTTCGAAGATGGCCGCCGATGCCAGGCGGCAGGGGTACCCGATCGAGCTTTCTTCGTGTCTGATCGGGAGCTGCACGAACTCCTCCTATGAAGATTTTTCGCGCGCTGCCGACATCGCGAATCAGGCGTCGAAGCATGGTGCGAAGGTCAGGACGACGTTGTGGTGCACACCCGGCTCCGAGCAGGTCGATGACACGGTCAGCCGCGATGGCCAGAAAGAGGCGCTCGAGGCGATCGGCGCCATCGTACTCGCCAACGCCTGTGGACCCTGCTTCGGCCAATGGAAGCGGGACGACATCGAGAAGGGCCAGCCGAATTCGATTCTGAGTTCGTTCAATCGCAATTTCCCGAAACGCAACGACGGAAATCCGGAAACGCTTTCCTTTATTGGCAGCCCCGAAATCTGTGTGGCCTACGCGTTGGCCGGTACGCTCGACTTCGATCCCATGAAGGACGAGATCGAGGCGCCCGACGGGACCCGCTTTAAACTCACTCCACCCGGTCCCGCGCCAGAGATCCCGCCGAAGGGCTTCGAGATCAGTTTTGGCGGCTACGAAGCGCCACCCGCCCCGGCCGAGCGGGGCTCGGTCGAGGTCGTGATCAAAGTCGGCAGTGAACGTCTCCAGCGGCTCGAACCGTTCTCGGCCTGGGACGGCCATGATTACGAGCAGCTCCCCCTGTTGCTGAAGGCCAAGGGGAAGTGTACGACGGACCATATTTCGATGGCCGGTCCCTGGCTGCGCTTCCGTGGCCATCTCGACAACATCAGTGACAATATGTTCATCGGTGCGATCAATGCCTTTACCGGCGCCGACGGAACGGGCAAGAATCTCGAGACCGGCGAGACAGACCAGGCTTTCCCGGCGATCGCCCGCGACTATAAAAAACGTGGACTTCGCTGGGTCGTGGTCGGAGACGAGAACTACGGAGAGGGCTCGAGTCGCGAGCATGCGGCGATGGAACCGCGCCATCTGGGTGCCGCCGCGGTGATCGTGCGTAGTTTTGCGCGAATCCACGAATCGAACCTGAAGAAGCAGGGTGTGCTTCCGCTGACCTTCGTCGACCCCGGATGCTACGACACGATCCAGGAGGCGGATCGAATCAGCATCGTTGGCCTCGCCGATCTCAGTCCGGATCGAAACGTCGAGGTCATCGCGCGCCACGAAGACGGCAGCGAAGATCGTTTCGAAGTCGCGCATACCCTCAATCGAGAACAAATCAAATGGTTTCGGGCAGGCTCCGCATTGAATTTGTTACGGGCGGGTTCCGCCGCTTGATCCGCGATCGGAGTCGTCCTCGTCCAGCGCTTCGTCCTGCTGCGTGGCGAGGATTTCGCGAAGCCACGAACGTCCCTTCGGAAAGGCCAATGGGATCGAGATGGCCAGGGCGAAGAGGGCCACCGCATAGGCCCAGCCGAGCGCGCTCGAATCGACCATCGCATTCCCGAAATACGCGAAGAGCAGAGCTCGGATGGAGCCGCCGGCGAAGGCCGCGGCCATGAAATTGAGGGTTGGCATCGACGTCAGGCCGGCCGCGGCCTGGATCGGTGAGAGGGGTGAGATCGGATAGGCGCAGGCGATCGCGAAGGCGACCGCGCCGGACCGACGATTGGTGAGGTCGAGCAGCCGCCGGCCGCGCCGGCCGACGCGTTTCTCGACGGCTTCGCGCCCCGCATAACGCGCGATCCAGAACAGGGCCAGACCCGAAAGCATCAGGCCGGTACCCCCGACGAGGGTGCCGATGACGGTGCCGAAACACAGGCCGGCCGCGATCAAGACGATCTGGGATGGCAGCGCCAACAAGGAGCGTCCCGCGACGACGAACACGAACAGGAAGGGCCCCGCCGTCCCCAGCCCCTCCGCGAAGCTGCGAAGGGATTCGACGTCGAATTGGATGCCGAATCGAGCTCGGGTCCAGCTACCGATCGCGAGCAGCGTCAGTAGCATCGCGGCCGTGATCAATAGGCGTCTTTGGATCCCGGACATTTCGCGGATCATATCCGGTCCGATTCGCAAATCGAGTTCGGTACCATGCAGTCATGCCCGAAGAGCTGTTTGAGCGAATTCGTTCCGCTTGCGCCGAGGTGACGCGTCGCGCGCAGGACGTGCGTATCGACGATCGGGCATTGCAGACATTCGCAGAGGGTCTGGCCCGGGAGAATTGGCCGGGAGATGATCTGGACCCGGCACGTTTCTTCGCGGGCGACGAATCGGAGACGCTCGCTTTCGTGATCACCCTCGACGCCATCAATTTTGGTTCCGGCTGGTTTCCCGCGCTGCGAAAGCGGCCAGGGATGTCGGGGTACCGGACGATCGCGACGGCTTGTCGGGAACGTTTCGAGGCGGAGGGGAGTCCTCGGGGTGAAGCGCTTCGAAGCACGACTGCCGAGTCGATGGCGGCATTGCTGGGACAGGACATGCATGACGTCGAGGTCGCGGAGTTGATGCAGCTCTATGCGCGAGCATGGCGTGAGCTCGGCGTCTGGCTCGGGTCCAGCTTCGAAGACCGCTTCGAGAACTTCGTCGATCGTGCGAATCAATCGGCCGCGCGGCTCGTCGAATCGCTCGCGCGGATGCCGCTATATCGGGATGTATCCCACTACGAGGAGGTCGAGGTGTCCTTCTACAAACGCGCCCAGATTACGGCGGCTGATCTGCATCGGGCTTTCGGTGAGGGTCGCTTCGGGCGCTTCGACGACCTGAAGCGATTGACGTTGTTCGCCGACAATCTCGTGCCGCACGTTTTGCGATGTGGCGGCGTCGTTTTCTACAGCCGGTCTTTGGCGGCCCGGATCGATGCCGGGGAGCTGATCGAGGTGGGTTCTCGGGAAGAAGTCGAGATCCGTGCGGTGGCCGTCGAGGCGGTGGAGCGGATCGTATCCGCATTGGCTGGACTGGGACGTTCGACAACCGCGCATGCCCTCGACGGCAGACTGTGGAACTCGGGCCAGGCGGCGGAGATCAAGGCGCGTCCGCGCCATCGCACGCGCACTTCCTATTATTGATTCGCTCGAAAGACGGTTGGAACATGCGAGCTACGCTCCCGCCGATGAGAATCTTCGACGGCAATTTCTGGATCGTGTTTGGCTTGCTCATCGCGCTCTGTGGTGTGGCCTTGAGTCGCGGTGGAACCGCGCTACTCAATGAGGCGCTCGGCAGTGGCGCCCGGCTCTTTCTTCGTTTTGGCGCCGTGATCTTCCTCTCGTTCCTGGTGGCTGGACTCGCAGAGACATTGATGCCACGGGAATGGGTGGCCAACGCGCTGGGCGAGGGGTCGGGATGGAAGGGGCTGTTATTGGCGACCGCCGCGGGCATCGTCACGCCGGCGGGTCCCTTCGTCTCGATGCCGATTGCGGCCGGGATGTTGCGCTCCGGCGCTGCGCCGGCCCCGGTCGTCGCTTTTCTCTCCGCATGGAGCCTGTTGGCGATCCATCGTCTGGTCGCCTGGGAAGTGCCGATCATGGGCGCATCGTTCGCGTTGACCCGCTGGGCTCTTTGTCTGTTCCTGCCGGTCCTGGCCGGCGCGCTGGCCCGCCATTTATTTCGTGCTTGAGGATTTCCGAGAGCGCCCGGTAGACGGCTCGCAGATGGGATTCGGGCAGGTCGTGCGCTTCGAGGGCGCGCGCGACATCTTGATAGGCGAGGCTCTCCGGAGGCTCTATCAAGCAGGCGATGAGTAGCATCGAAATCCGGTCGCCCAGATAGAGGAGCGCCGGGCGAAGGACTTCGTCGAGAGCGGCCCGGGCAGCGCGTCGCTCATCAGGGCTCGCCTCGTACGATTCGTTCGACTCATTTCGGAGCTGCCGATGCTGGATCCATTTCGCGGCTTCGATCTGGGCGCGAAAGAGTCGGCGCACGGCCAGACCGTCCGGCGGAACGATCCCCGCCTCCCGAGCCGCCTTCCGAATCGCCAGACCCGCAGCGTCGAGCACGATTTGTTCTCGCGGCGGATTTTCGATCGGCGCGCCGAGTCTGTGTTTGGCGTCTGCGACCGCCGGCATCAAGCTCAGGCGTTCGTACAGGCTCGAAAGCAGCGCGGGCAGGGGATCTGCCGTGCGCCCTTCCGGCAGGCCGAATTCTCGTCGCAGCCCTTCGAGCAGTCCTGTGGATTCCGCCCGCAACAGCCAGCGGTTGAATCGCATCGCCTCCGCTTCGTGATTCGGGGGGAACCAAGCCGCCTTGCGATCCCGAGTGAGGGGACCGATCGCGCGCAGCCGGGTCCCTGCGCGGCGCTGCCCGATGCGCTGCCATAGAGGGGCTTCGAGACTGTCGGTGACGACCGCATCGACCTCACCCCGCAGCAGACGGCCGAGAACCGAGGCGTTGTCCGCGACCGCCTCGATCCGGGCCGCCCCAAAGAGCCGACGGGCAACGCGTTCGAGATGGCCGCCCGCGTGGACCGCGAGGCGGATCGAAGGGCGATCGAAATCCGCGGCGGATTCGAGCGGAGAATCGGCCGCGACCAGCAGCATGGCGCCGCTCGTCGTCAGCGCGAGTCCAAAACGCCCCTGCATCGATCGGTCCGGCCGGACGGTGATCCCGGAGAGCGACAGATCGAAGGCGCCGCCGGCCAGATCGCTCGCGAGTTCGGACCAGCGAAAGCGGATCCATTGGAGGCTCGCACCGGTCTCCTGGGCATAGGCCTCAGCGAGCGAAATCGAGAACCCGACCGGCGCCAGGGCCTGCGCCGGCCAATGGCTGAAGGGCGGGTAGTCGCCACTGGTGGCCACCCGGAGCAGCGCTCGGTGGACCGTTTCGGTGTGTGGGGTTGAACCAGGGACGGCCGTGCGGCATCCCAGCGTGAGAAAAAGAAACGCGAACGCGATCGCGTACATGAATCCGATTCGATCGCGCCGGACGCTGTGGGAAAAAACACCAATGATGTCAAGCACTTGAAAACCTCAGGCACGGCCCTGACCGAGCCTTTTGCGCATTGACCCGAAGCGGGACCTTTCCTATCCTGCGCGCCCGCTGCTCCGAACGCAATCGGGTCGGAGTTTGCCCCAACCGCATCTGCCGCCGGATTCGACGTGCCGATCTCCCCAATCGGATGGCGCGCCGGAGCCGATCATTTTTACGTACTGGCAGGGGAAGATTAGGAGCCGCGCGATGCTGACCCTAGACGAGATTGAATCCGGGCTCTTCGTGACCCACAAGAATACCGGTCTGCGCTACAGCGTCGTCGAGTCCGAAGAGGGCGAGGTCCTGCTCTCGCCGGAGCAGGAGGGTCTGCAGGATCTGACCGTTCCGCTCGATCTGTTTCGCAATGAATTCGTCAACACCGATCGTTTCCGCGCGCCCGGTGGTGGCCGTCGCGGGAGTCGTGGCCGCAAGCGTAC
>SMVB01161781.1_pt1 | contig 10185 bp, 9 predicted proteins | sample 2456461 | NCBI WGS metagenome assembly SMVB01 (sample SAMN11095934, study PRJNA526329) | marine sediment metagenome | biome: Marine sediment; feature: Surficial sediment; material: Deep marine sediment; isolation source: Hadal surficial sediment | place: Pacific Ocean | collected 2014-05 | depth 0-1...
CGCGAGTTCGAAGGCGGCATCTGGATTCAGCGGCGCATTCGATACAGCAAAAACGGTCACAAAGTTGTCTCTCATGTCGATCTGACCGAATTCGTGAAGATGGAACGGGCGCTCAAGGAAAGCGAGGAGCGCTACCGGCTGATCGCCGAAAATTCGCCCGATGCGATCCTCGTGCATGTCGAAGACCAAATTGTCTATGCCAACCCCGCCGCCATCAAAATGTTTCGCGCGCACAGCGAGACCGACCTGCTGGGAGTATCGCTGGTTTCGATCACCCACCCGGACGACCACAAATCGGTTTTGTCCAACCGGGCAAGAATGGCGGAGAAATCCAGCGAGGCCCTACCGATTATTCGTGTACGCATGCGGCGGCTTGACGGAACCTATGTGGAGACCGCGGGATCGGGTGCGCACCACACCTGGCAGGGCAAACCCGCGGTACTGGTGACGCGGCGCGACATCAACGCCGTGATACATGCCGAAAAGGCTTTACGCGAAAGCGAGGAGAAACTGCGGGCGATCGTCGAAAACATGCCGGGCAGCATCGTCCTGAAAGATTTGGATTTGCGCATTCGTCTGGCAGCGGGGCGCAACTATGGACAATGGTCCGGGATAGACCCCATCGAGGCCATTGGCAAAACCGCAACGGACATAGTTTCCGAGGATATTGCCGCTGAACTCGAAGAATGCGACCGCGAAATACTTGAATCCGGCGAAGTCGTCGATATGGAGATCAATACCGAGACCGCCGACGGCAAAACCCGTACGTTCTTATCGACTCGCTTCCCTGTCAAAGACGGTGCCGGCACCACGATTGGCGTCGGTATCATCAATCAGGAAGTAACGGACCAACGCCAGACCGAAGCGCAGTTACAGCAAGCTCAGAAAATGGAAGTCGTCGGCCAGCTAACCGGCGGCATCGCCCACGATTTTAATAATCTGCTGACCGTCATCCTCGGTAACGCGGAACTGTTGTCGGAGCATATCCAGGGTAAACCAGAGGCCGAACATTTACTGCAAAACGCCCTCAGAAGCGCCCAACGCGGCGCCGACCTGACCCAGCGGCTGTTGGCATTTTCGCGTCGCCAAAACCTACATCCGGAACCCGTCGATATTAACGCCCGGATGGCCGAAATGGTGCCGTTACTCCAACACATCATGCCGGCGACAATATCGTTACAAACGAAAATCGCCGAAGATATTCCCTTTGTACAAATCGACCCCACGCAGCTTGAATCCGCGATCATGAATTTGGCGATAAACGCCCGTGACGCCATTTCAAACGACGGTGAAATCGAACTGGCGGCGTGTATCGTCAAATCGAGCAAGATTCCCGGCTTACCGCGCAAAGACCGTAAGACAGATGAATATGTCTTGGTCACGGTGACGGACACCGGCAGCGGAATGTCCAAAGACGTCCGCGAACACGCATTCGAACCCTTCTTCACCACAAAACCCGTCGGCTCAGGCAGCGGTCTTGGCTTGAGCATGGTGTACGGATTTGTGACCCAGTCGGGTGGCCATATCGCCATCGAAAGTGCGCCAGGGCAGGGGACTTGCGTAAAACTATATCTGCCAATCTCCGAACGCGGCGCTGTGGCAGAGCCCGAGGCTCAGCCTGAAGTAACGGGGATCGACGGTGGCAGGGAAACGATTCTTGTCGTCGAAGACGACCCCGGTTTTCGCTCTCTGGTCGTCGGATCGCTTACCAAATTGGGTTATCGGGTCGTCCCCGCCTGCGATGGGCGTGAAGCTTTACAGGCGATGGCGGACATCGAGGAAGTGGATGTCCTGCTCACCGACGTCGTCTTGCCCAACGGCATGTTGGGGCCCGAAATCGCACGGGAATTAGCGAAATTCCATCCCCATGCCCAGGCTCTTTTAATGTCTGGCTATACCCGTGGCGCCAACACTGGGATGGGCGAGCTCGATGAGAGCTACGAGCTTATTCAGAAGCCGTTCACCCGCGCTCAACTCGGTGGCCGTCTGCGTCAGATCATCAATCTCTCTAAACAGACCCCGCCTAAAACCGCGCAAGCATAGGTTGGCCGGGTACGGCTCTAACTTTCCGGGGTTTGCGCCTCTTCGGACAAGGCCGAGCGCAGTTGGCCGATGGATACCGGCTTGTTGAGGACGGTGACCATGGAGAGGCCGCTGGCTTCGCCCAGGTTCGCCGCCATCCCGCCATATTTTCCGGTATAGCCGGTGGCCACAATAACCTTCGCGGTGCAATTTCTCTCGGCCAGCCAGGTCATCAATTCCATGCCGTCGGTGTAGGGTATTATGATGTCCAGGACCAAAACGGTCGGGTTGCAGTCGGGATAGGCCGCCTTGAAGTCCCGGCCATTCTTGGTAACCGTCACCTCATAATCCATATCCACCGCCACTTTGCGCACGAACTCTCCGAAGTCCGGTTCGTCGTCGACGACAAGCAGTCTCCCTACACTCATATTGCGATCTCCTTGCCGTCCAACGCTTCGCGCACCGATCGCGCCAGAAGGTCCTTGGTGAAAGGCTTCCTCAGAAACTCGATATTGTCCGCGCCATGATAATCTGTCGCAACGTCCTCATCGGCATAACCCGACATAAGCAGGATGTTAATCTGCGGATGACTGCCTTTGCCCGCCTGCGCCAGTTCCGATCCGCTCATGCCGCCGGGAAGTACCAGGTCCGTTAGCAGCAGATCGACCCGGGGCTCGCTCTTTAACGTCGCAATGGCAGCCGCTCCATGGTCCGCCTGCAAAACCTGATAGCCCAGGTCGTGCAGCAGCGAAACGGCAATTTGGCGCATGTCCTGTTCATCCTCGACAACCAGCACTGTCTCGCCGCGGGCTTCAAGCGCGCGCACGCCGGTATCGCCGGTTTCGGTACGATCTTCGTCCTGCGGCGCCTGGGGTAAATACAATCTCACTGTAGTGCCGTGGCCCACTTCGCTTTTAATGACCAGTTGACCCCCGGACTGTTGGGCAAACCCATAGGCCATGCTCAACCCGAGGCCGCTTCCCTCGCCAACTTCGCGTGTCGTGAAAAACGGTTCGAGAACATGTTCCAGCACATCCGGCGACATGCCGTTGCCAGTGTCGGTGATGGTCAGCGTCACATAGTTGCCGGGTGCGACATCGATCTCTAAGGCCTGCGCCGCATCGAGGCCGGCATTGGCCGTCTCGATGGTCAGAATGCCGCCATCCAGCATGGCGTTTCGCGCGTTTATCACCAGGTTCAACATCAGATTTTCAACCTGACTCTCGTCGGCCTTGACCAACCACAGATCCTCCGCCGTGATCGATTTTATTTCGATCGCCTCACTCAGGGTGCGCCGCAGCACCCCGGTCATGCCGTCGATCACGTCATTCAAGCCAAATGTTTTCGGCCACAGGGGCTGCTGATGCGATAACGCGAGCAGCTTCTGCGTGAGTTCGGCGCCACGCGTGGCGGCCCGTATCACCGGCTCGATCAGATCATCCTCGTCGACGCGTTCCCCCAACAGTTCCGCATTTCCCAGAACAATCGCCAGAAGATTATTGAAGTCATGGGCGATGCCGCCCGTAAGCTGGCCGACCGCTTCCATTTTCTGGGAACGGCGCAGTTGAGCCTCGGCTTGCTTCCGCCCCGTGATGTCGCGTGTGATAATGAGAACCGTCACCTTACCGTCCCAGCTAAACGGCGCGCCGCGTGATTCGCTGTCGAACTCGGTGCCATCGAGACGCAAGCGCCGACGCTCGGTGAAGGGTTGTATCTTGCCTTTTAAAATCTCCACAATGAGTTCATCGACCTCGTCCCGGCCGCTGGGGCTAATCAGATCCAGTAAATCCAGGTCGATAAGTTGATCGAGGCGCTCGGCGCGAAACAGTCCCACCGCGGCGCTATTGGCAAACAATATCTTGCGATTTGTGTCGGCGACCAGAATCGCGTCCGGCGACGATTCCACCAGCAAGCGGTAGCGTTCCTCGCTGTCGCGCAGCGCCTGTTCGGCTTGTTTACTCTCGGTGATGTCCCGCCCGATAGCCTGAATTTCGGCGATCTTTCCCGCGTCGTCGAATATGGCCCGGTTGGACCATAGCAGACAGCGCAATTCACCGTCGGGCAATTTGATCCAATGTTCCATGCGCACCACCGGATTATCCGCGCTCAGCATGGCGATTTTTCGTTTGACATCGCCCCGCTCGACGGCCGGGATATGATCCGTGAAATTAATGCCGAGCAATTCCTCGCGGCTTTTTCGGAATTACCGGCAATAGGCTTCGTTCACGAACGTTAGCGTGTGGTTGTGCGGCACCGAGCGGGCGATGAGTTCGGTCTGATCTTCCACGATGGCCCGCAGTTGCGCCTCGCTTGCCCGCAAAGAGGCACTCCGCTGGACCCCGGCCCGGCGGAGCGAGGTGCGCCCAACCATGATGCCAATCCCCGCCGGGCGATCACGGCGAACAGCATCAGGATGCCATCAAAAGTCATTCCGCTATCAAACACTGGTTCTCAATCCGGTTTTCAACAGTAGCAACCCAGCTAATAATACGGGAATACCCTACAAAATTATAAAAGTCATGCCGCAACACCAATTCTTGCGCAGCATCTCCACGGCGACAGTCCGGAAATAATAGCTGAAGAATGTTAACTTATTGCGGAACGGTTTACAGCCGCCGGCGCGATCTCTCGTACAGCAATATGTAGAGGCCGCTACCGACGACCAACGGCGTGCCCGCGAGCACCCAGATGCTGGGAATTTCGCCCCACAGCACGAAACCCAATAGCGCCGCCCAGATCAAATTGGCGTAGCGGTAGGGTGCGACCACGGTCGCTTCGGCGTAACGGTAACCCTCGATGATGAAATAATGGCCGAGCCCGAATAACAGGCCCGTGAGGATGAGCAGGGCGATATCGCCCGCATCCATCGGCAGCCAGCCGAATGGTGCGGTCGCAAGCCCCACCAGCGTCAGCGCAATCATTGAATAGAACAGGATCGCGACCGAGGTTTCAGCCGTGCTGATTCGCCGGGTCACGATATCGCGCGTTGCCGCCACCAGCGCCGCGACGACCGGTAACAACGCGGCGACCTGAAACCCCGCGGTCCCCGGGCGCACCATGATGAGCATGCCTGTGAACCCAATCAGCACCGCCAGCCAGCGATGTATGCCGACGCGCTCGCCCAACAGCGGCGTCGCCAGTATGGCGACGAACAGCGGCCCGACGAACAAAATTGCAATCACCTCGTTGAGCGGCAGCCGCGCCAGCGAGGAAACGATAAGGAAGGTCGAGACCACCGCGAGAACCGAACGGGCTGCGATATTGCGGTAGCGTCCGATACGCAGCGCACCGAACGAACGGCTCCGCCACAAGATCAGCCCGATCGCGATCGAGACGACCAGCGCGCGGACAAACAATATTTCGCCAATCGGCAACGTTTCCGTCAGCCATTTGGTGGCGGCGTCGCTCGTCGTCAGCGCGCCGCCACCCACGATCATGCTTAGAATTCCGCGGGCCGTATTCGAACCCGTGGGGGGCAGTGGAGCCATAAGCGGAAAACCGTTCGCTTAGTTCCCCGGTGCGTATTTGCCGGTTAGTTGCGGTGTAAAGCGGCCTTCGAGCCCGCTTTCGGTGTGCTGGCGGCGGGTGATACGCGCCCAGGTTCGCTTGAGATCATCGCGGATATTGATGCGCAGCCGGCCCATCCCTTCGATCTCCAGTTCAACCAGATCGCCGTCCTGAAACGGATTGAGGCCGCCATGGTTGGTGCCGCTGGCAATAATGTCGCCGGGCTCCAGGGTGTGGATCGAACTTGTCCATTCGACCAGGCGCGGGATCTTGTGCGCCATATCGTCGGTGTTGAAGTTCTGCATCAAGTCGCCATTGACCCAGAGTTGGATCTGCAGCTTCTGGGGATCGTCGACTTCGTCGGCGGTCACCAGGAAGGGACCGATCGGCGAAAATGTATCGCGCGACTTGGCCTGGAAGAAGACGTTCGTGTCCGGCGGTATTCCCCGTGCCGAACCATCGATGAAATTGACGTAGCCAAAGATGTAATCCATCGCATCGGCTTCGCGCACATGGCTCGCCCGCTTACCGATCACCACACCGAGCTCGGCCTCGCCTTCGAAAATTCCCGCCGGAATGTCGGTCAGCACCATGCTGTCGCCATCTCCGATGACGGTGTTCGAGGCTTTGTGAAAGGCGTTGATGGGGGCCGGCGCGGGTAGTGTGCCGTCTTCCATATAGTTGACCGCCATGGCATCGATATTGCCCGGCCGGGGTAGTGGCGGGCGAATGCGCACGCTGGAAACGGGGATGCCGGTGCCGCTTTCGGCAGCCGATTCCAGCCGTCCGCGATAGTCGTCGAAACGCGCGATCAGGCCGTTCATCAGGTCGGCCGGGCCGGTGTGCGGGATGTCTTGCACCTCCGCCGAAACGTCCACCACCTCGTCGCCCCGCAGGACGCCCAACTGGAAATCATCGAAGTACAGCAGTTTCATTCTCGTCTCCCCACTGGCCCGCGGCCGCACCGGGCCGGGCACAGTCTTTAGCGCTGTGTCTTTGGAGGGGCTTTCTAGCGTGTATCACCCGCCGTTGCCATCCCGCGATCACCGGCGAATGTTGTCAACACGTCCGGTTCTTGCGAGCCTAGCCAGACAGAATATCCACAGCAGGAGGCAGGACCGTGCGCTACGAACTTTACTACTGGCCATCCATCCAGGGGCGCGGCGAGTTTATCCGCCTGGCGCTGGAAGAGGCGGCGGCCAGCTATACCGATGTGGTTCGCGAGGACGGCATATCGGGCATGCTGGATTTGATCGCCGGCACCAGCACCGACCATCCGCCCTTCGCCCCGCCGATCCTCAAAGCCGGCAAGCGGGTGATCGCCCAGACTGCGAATATTTTGATGTTCCTCGGCGCCCGCCACAGGCTGGCGCCGGCGGGCGAGGATGGCCGCATGTGGACCCACCAGCTCCAGCTCACCATGGACGACTTCCTGGTCGAGGCCCATGATGTCCACCACCCGCTGGCGAAAAGCCTCTACTACGAAGAGCAACGCAAGGAAGCGCGGCGGCGCGCCGGCGATTTCGTGCCCGAGCGCCTGCCGAAATTCCTCGACTATATCGAGCGGGTGCTGCAACAGAACCCGTCGGGCGGCAACCATTTGGTCGGCGCGCGGCTCACCTACGCCGATCTGTCGCTGTTCCAGCATGTCGAGGGCCTGCGCTATGCGTTTCCCAACGCCATGGCGCGGCTCGAACCCGACTATCCGTTGCTGGTCGGCCTGCATGCGCGCGTCGCCAACCGGCCCCGAATCCGCGCCTACGCCGCGTCGGACCAGCGCATCCCGTTCAACGAGGATGGCATTTACCGTCACTACCCGGAGCTCGACGTCTAGCCTGAGGTCGGATCAGGCCGCGGCGTGGCGTTGCATAAAGCCGGTGAACACTTCCGTGATCTCCGGTTCCTGATCTTCCCAATCGACGAAGGGGACGAGGGGTAGGTCCTGATCCTCGATCGGCAATTGGTGCAGTTCGCTACCGGGGATCATTTCGTGGACGATGCGGCCGGCGCCCGAATCGTGGGTCTTGTCGTTGCCGGGAATAACCATCACCGGCATCTTCATCGAATTGAGCTCGGCCTCGCTGACCCCGAACACCGGCAAATCCTTACCGGCGACGAACAGATCGCGCCAGCGCGTCAGCGCGGCGATGAAGTCCCGCGGGTCCATGTTCGCCAATTTGTCGCCGTTCGCCGGGTTGGCGGCGATGCGTTCGGCGTATTGCTCATGCTCGCAGATGGCCGCCATGCCGCCAGCCTCGGCCATGCGGATGAACTGGTTGTAATAATTTTCCGGTAAGCGTCCGGCGGCGAATGCCCCGCCGGTAACCCGGAACAGCAACAGGCCGCGCGCCGCTTGGGGGTGGCGCAGGCCGAACAGGATCGCCGTGCGCGCACCCGACGACGAACCGCCTATAAAAGCCGGCAGACCGTCCAGTTGCGACAGCAGTTCGTGCAGATCGTCGGCCCAGACCGCCTCTTCCACCTCGTCGGCGTCGAACGACATATCCGACGCGCCGGTGTTGCGACGGTCGTGCAGCAAGACCCGGAAACCCTCGGCGGCGATCTTTTGCGCCAGCGGCACGAACTCGCCATAGCCGCGCCGTCCGCCGGTGATCAGCGTGACGAATGGTCCGCCGTCGCCGACGATTTCGTAATTGATATTGAGGCCACGAACGCTGGCGATGGGTATGTTGGTCTCTCCCCCTGTGACCGGATTGTCCGGTCATCCATGATTGGCATTTCCGCCCAGTGGACCGGCCCAAGGGGATTTTGTCAATTTGGCGGTGGAATTCAGCGCGGCGGCTATGCCGAGACCGTAGCCTCGCCTCCGGAGTTGCCACGGCGCCGGGCCCGCCAGATTTTCCACGATGCCGCTCCCTGCAGGATCAATACGCTTAACACCAGCACGGCAAACGGCCATTGCACCCAATTCGGCTCGGGGGTGGGCCGGTGAAAATCCTGGAAATGGAGGTAGAGGAAATACGCCGTGTGCAACACGATCAACATCCACAACACATACGTGCCCTGCTGGAAAAACTTCCACACCGCGCCACCAAGCAGCCGTTGGCTGAAATTGTTCGAGGTCAGCGCCAGTACCGTACCGTACAGCAGCGCGACAATGCCGAGCAGGTTCGCCAAACCGAAGCCGTGCAGAACCATGACATAGCGGTCAAGCTGCGGGACGAACTGAAGGCCGATGAAGCGGGCGAGATCCCATTCGAGCCAGCCGTCGAAGATGATGATGGTGTGCACTCCCATCAGCACAACGCCCCAGACGCCCAACTCGCGCCGCCACGGCACCGCCCGCCGCAGGGCCGGCCAGAACCGCGCCAGCGGACCGATGGTCATGGCCACCGCGACGAGCACCAGGCTGGCGTCGCCGAAGGAGCGGTTCCACCGGTGCATGGGCGACCATTCGGGCCGCGATTCCCAGAACAGGTAGACGGCAAGCGCGCCGAGCGCGATGACCAGCAGATGCCGCACCCGCCAGTCGCCAAGCCGCGCCAGCCATATCTTCCGGCGCTCTGTTGCCGATTGTGTCACTTGCAATTCTCCTTATACGACGCCACACGGTCTGCCAAAGCCGTCAATAACACCTTAATTGTGACGGTCTTATGACGAGAGAATTAAGGCCAGACTCGACGCGGCGACGCGCGAACGCTGGGAAAATCTCGCCGGGAACCCGACTGTTCCTGGCACAACGGCAGTTAGCCAAATCGCTCCAAAGGGCTGGCCTCTGCCCGAGCCGGTCATTGCCGGCCGGCCTGTGCCGCCCGCGCGTCGCGCACATATTGGGTTAGTTCCTCCGGCGTGATAATGCCCCGCGCGATTTTATCGCCGATGACGAAAGACGGCGTGCCGTTTATGCCGAGACTGCGGGCGAGGTCCATCGACAAGGCGATGTGCCGGGCCACGCTGCGGTGGTTCATGTCGTTCAGCAGCCGGGGAATGTCGATGCCGATGCTCCGCGCCACGCGCAAGGTCAATTCTTCGGTGACACGCGGGCGCGCCATGAGCGCCCAGTGCAATTCTTCGTATTTGCCTTGCCGGCGGGCGGCGAGCGCGGCGCGCGCGGCGAACCGCGACCCTTGGTTGATGATCGGCCATTCGCGGTAGACGAGGCGAACCCCCGGATCATTCTCAATCAGCGCTCTCATGTCATCGGCGATTTTTTTGCAGAAGGGGCAGTTGTAGTCGAAGAACTCGACCACCGTGACATCGCCCTCGGGGTTACCGAGAACGGGAGCGTTGCGGTCGCGCTCGAGTTCGGCGCGGCGCAACTCCAACACGTCGAGTGGCGACACCGGCGGCGGCGCAACGGCTATACGCTCCCCCGCCGTGCTTTGACGGGGCTCGCTGGAGCTCTCCAAAATCGTGGTCGGCGGCCCGCCGGTTCCGTACACGCCGTACAGGGCGGCGGCCGTTCCCATGAGAACGGCGATGGTTACCCACAGAACCAAGAATCTGCCGCGCACCAGATCGCGCCAGGCTAATCGCATCACATACACCCCTTGCAATCTCGCGCCGGTGATACACGTCCCCATCGCTGGAAAGTCAAGACGGTTCCTGGCGCTTTCGCCATCCCTGTTGTCCAACCACTCCTATGGTAAAATCAAGCCGATTATCGAACGGGGAGCCACACCATGATCGAAGACA
>SMVB01230669.1_pt1 | contig 10184 bp, 16 predicted proteins | sample 2456461 | NCBI WGS metagenome assembly SMVB01 (sample SAMN11095934, study PRJNA526329) | marine sediment metagenome | biome: Marine sediment; feature: Surficial sediment; material: Deep marine sediment; isolation source: Hadal surficial sediment | place: Pacific Ocean | collected 2014-05 | depth...
AGAAAGACGATACTCACCGTATGGCTGCGGCTAACAAAGCATTTGCACATTATCGTTGGTAATAGCTGACTAAGTTGTCAGAGGAATATCGAAAGTGAGTAAAGAAGTAAAAGAAAGAGATATTCCTCTATGCGATGTACGCAATATCGGCATAATGGCTCACATTGATGCCGGTAAGACGACAACGACAGAAAGAATACTTTATTATACTGGTGTAAGTCACAAAATTGGTGAAGTTCATGATGGCGCCGCCACCATGGACTGGATGGAACTGGAGCAGGAGCGGGGCATCACCATTACCTCGGCCGCGACGACCTGCTTCTGGAGCGGCATGCACAAGCAGTTCGACGAGCATCGCATCAACATCATCGACACCCCGGGACACGTCGATTTCACGATCGAGGTGGAACGAAGCCTGCGCGTGTTGGACGGTGCGGTTGTCATATTCTGTGCCACGTCCGGGGTGGAGCCGCAGTCCGAAACCGTTTGGCGCCAGGCGAACCGCTATGGGGTGCCGCGCATGGTGTTCATCAATAAAATGGATCGTGCTGGTGCCGATTTCCTGCGTGTGGTTGAGCAGATCGAGGATCGTCTGGCGTCCCATCCGGTGCCGGTGCAGCTGCCCATCGGTGCCGAAGACAAGTTCAAAGGGGTCGTTGATCTCATTACGAGGAAGGCCATCTACTGGAATGAGGACGACCAGGGTCTCACCTACGACATTGCCGAGGTTCCCGAAGTAATGCGCGCCGACGTCGAGCACTGGCGTGAGATCATGGTCGAGACCGCAGCAGAAGCCACCGAAGAGCTCATGGAGAAGTACCTCGAAGCGGACGAACTGTCCGCAACCGACATCAGGCAGGGGATCCGCCTGCGCACCCTGGCCAACGAGATTGTGCCGGCGTTGTGCGGCTCCGCGTTCAAAAATAAGGGCGTCCAGGCCCTGTTGGACGCCGTTATCGACTTCCTGCCCGCGCCAACCGAAGTGAAACCCATTGAGGGTGTGCTGGAGGATGAGGAAACCCTCGCAACCCGCGAGTCGAGCGACGAAGCTCCGTTCGCGGCTCTGGCGTTCAAGATCGCTACGGACCCCTATGTCGGCACGCTGACGTTCTTCCGGGTCTATTCCGGCGTTCTCAACTCGGGTGACCAGGTCTACAACCCGCTAAAGCGCAAGCGTGAGCGCGTCGGTCGGATGGTGCAGATGCACTCAAATAACCGCAACGAAATCAAAGAGGTGCGTGCCGGCGACATCGCCGCTGCGATCGGTCTTAAGGACGTTAGTACGGGTGACACCCTGTGTGCTCAAGACCACATCATCACGCTCGAGCGCATGGACTTTCCGGAGCCGGTCATCTCGGTTGCCGTGGAACCAAAGTCGGTGCCGGATCAGGAAAAAATGGGTGTTGCGCTCGGCAAACTCGCCCAGGAAGATCCGTCGTTCCGGGTGGCTACCGATGAAGAATCCGGCCAGACCATCATCTCGGGCATGGGCGAGTTGCACCTGGACATTATCGTCGATCGCATGAGGCGGGAATTTGGCGTGGCGGCAAATATCGGCAAGCCTCAGGTGGCCTATCGGGAAACTATTCGTGCCAAGGTCGATGTGGAAGGCAAATTCGTTCGGCAAACTGGTGGCCGCGGTCAGTACGGCCACGTCTGGTTGACGCTTGAGCCGTACAAGGATGAAGAGGGTGCTGCAGCGTACGAATTCGTTGACGAGATCGTGGGCGGGGTTGTGCCGCGCGAGTACATTCCAGCGGTGAATAAGGGTATCCAGGAGCAGATGCTGAACGGCGTGATCGCCGGCTATCCGCTCATTGGCGTTAAAGCCACGCTCTATGATGGCTCGTTCCACGAAGTTGATTCCTCCGAGATGGCGTTCAGGATCGCCGGCTCCATGGCGCTCCGCGAGGGAGCGCAGAAAGCGAGGCCGGTTCTGTTGGAACCCATCATGAGCGTGGAGGTGGTGACCCCCGAAAACTACATGGGTGACGTCGTGGGGGATCTCAATCGGCGGCGCGGCATCATTGGCGGCATGGACGAGAATCCGGCCGGCAAGATCATTCGTGCCCACGTCCCGCTCTCAGAGATGTTTGGATACGCCACCGACCTGCGTTCGGCCACTCAGGGCCGAGCCAACTTTACGATGGAGTTCGGCAAGTATGCCGAGGTCCCCGACAGCATTGCCGAAGGCATCATCAATCGTTAGCACTGGCACGCCACAACACGAGGGATTGCCGGAAACTGGAGGTAGCAGAAATGGCCAAACAGAAATTTGAGCGTACCAAGCCGCATGTAAATGTAGGGACGATTGGTCATGTAGACCATGGTAAGACGACGTTGACGGCGGCGTTGACGAAGGTGTGTGCGGAGGCATTTGGGGGAGAGTTCAAGGATTTTGACCAGATTGATAATGCGCCGGAGGAGAAGGCTCGGGGTATTACGATAGCGACGTCGCATGTGGAGTACGAGTCGACGGCGCGTCATTACGCGCACGTAGACTGTCCGGGACACGCGGATTATGTGAAGAACATGATTACCGGTGCAGCGCAGATGGACGGTGCGATTTTGGTGGTGAGTGCTGCGGATGGACCGATGCCCCAGACCCGGGAGCATATTTTGTTGTCGCGTCAGGTGGGTGTACCGAAGATTGTGGTGTACATGAACAAGGCGGACATGGTGGACGATGATGAGCTGTTAGAGCTTGTCGAGATGGAAGTTCGCGAGCTTTTGGACCAGTACGAATTTCCGGGAGACGACACGCCGATTGTGATTGGCAGTGCGTTGAAGGCATTGGAAGGCGATACCAGCGATATTGGTATACCGAGCGTTCAGAAGCTGCTTGAGACGCTCGATAGCTACATACCGGAGCCGGAGCGTCCGATGGACAAGCCGTTTCTGATGCCGATTGAGGATGTATTTTCGATTTCAGGGCGTGGCACGGTGGTAACGGGTCGTATTGCGCGCGGGATCGTCAAGGTTGGAGACGAGATTGAGATTGTGGGCATTCGCGACACGCGGACGACGACGTGTACGGGTGTTGAGATGTTCAGGAAGCTATTGGACGAAGGTCGCGCGGGGGAGAATGTTGGTGTGTTGCTGCGCGGTACGAAGCGCGACGAGGTTGAGCGGGGCCAGGTATTGGCGATTCCGGGGAGCATTACGCCGCATACGGTGTTTGATTCGGAAGTGTATGTGTTGTCGAAGGATGAGGGGGGTCGGCATACGCCGTTTTTCAAGGGTTACCGGCCGCAGTTCTTTTTTGAGACGACGGATGTGACGGGGAACGTTGAGTTGCCGGCGGACACGGAGATGGTGATGCCGGGGGACAATGTGAACATGAAGGTGACGTTGATTGCTCCCATTGCGATGGAGGAAGGCCAGCGCTTTGCCATCCGTGAAGGTGGCCGAACGGTCGGCGCCGGCGTTGTCACCAAAATCATTGAGTAGATTCGTACGCGCCGATCGCCCGGCCGGAGGGCGTTCTCCCGGCGTGGCGGCTGTCGCGCCATCGGGCGGTTGCCAGGGCCCGCCGCCGTCTGTATAGTTCGCCCTCCCTTTTTGGCAGATAGTGCGTAACTGTAGGAAACGCGCGCAACACGCTGACAAAAGGGTGATTTCGCCCAGGGCCGAGGCCATAGGTAGCAGGTCCAGGCGGCGGGGGGTTTCCAGATTTGGGAGAGTAATTTCAGGTGCACAACCAGCGCATTCGTATCCGCCTGAAGGCGTTCGATCATCGTCTCATCGATGTATCGACCCAGGAGATCGTCGAAACGGCGAAGCGCACGGGGGCCCAGGTGAAAGGCCCGATCCCGCTGCCGACGCGCAAAGAACGATTTACCGTATTAATTTCCCCGCATGTGAACAAAGACGCCCGGGATCAATACGAGATCCGCACGCATAAGCGCATGCTGGATATCGTGGAGCCCACGGAAAAGACCGTAGATGCGTTGATGAAACTGGATCTGGCGGCGGGCGTAGAAGTACAGATCAGCTTGAAATAATGAAAGCGCCGGTGCCGAGAGCGCCGGCGTTTTTACGCATTGCTCCCAGATGCCTTGGGCTCGGGAGTGAGAGCGAACGACAAGGCCCCGACAGGGGGCCGGTGGAGACGCAAGACCGTTTGCCAGGCCTCGTTGGGCGATCTGGGGAGCGGTCTCGACTATCTGGCCGCAGGCCTACCGCGTAAAGAGGCCCTGCCGCTGGATCAGAACAGGAACAGACAGCCAATGGCTATTGGTGTAGTTGGTAGAAAAAGTGGCATGACGCGCATCTTCACCGAAGATGGCGCATCGATACCGGTGACCGTCATCGAGGTGCAGCCTAATCGGGTCACCCAGGTCAAGACCGAGGCCAACGATGGCTACGTCGCCATTCAGGTGACAACGGGTTCGGTCAAGCAGAATCACGTGAACAAGCCAATGGCCGGGCATTTTGCCAAGTCCAATGCCGCCGCGGGCCGTGGTTTGTGGGAATTTCGTGTGGACCAGCTCGACGAAGAGATCGGCGTGGGTTTCGAGCTCAAGGTGGATCAGTTTGAGGCGGGCCAGAAGGTCGATGTGCGAGGGGTGTCCAAGGGTAAGGGCTTCGCCGGCGTGATCAAGCGTTGGAATTTTCGTGGCCAGGACAGCACTCACGGCAACTCCCTTTCCCACCGGGCGCCGGGCTCCATCGGTATGTGCCAGACCCCCGGTCGGGTCTTCAAGGGCAAAAAAATGTCAGGGCACATGGGCAACGTCCGGGTCACGACACAGAACCTGGAGATCGTGCGGGTGGACTCGGAGCGGAACCTGCTCCTGATCAAAGGTGCGGTGCCTGGGCCTGCGGGTGGCGACGTATACATCCGCCCGGCCGTGAAAGCCTGAGTCCACGGAGGAAGAGCGTAATGAATCTGAGCTTGGCGGCAAACGGTGGCAGCGTGGAGATCTCTGACGCCGCGTTTGGCAGAGAGTTTAACGAAGCATTGGTACACCAGGTGGTGGTTGCCTATCTGGCCGGCGGCCGCCAGGGTACACGAGCCCAAAAAACGCGCTCCGAAGTTCGCGGTGGTGGCCGCAAGCCGTATCGTCAGAAGGGCACCGGGCGCGCTCGGGCGGGCACGATTCGTAGTCCTATATGGCGCGGCGGGGGTCACACATTTGCCGCCAAGACCCAGGATCATTCCAAGAAGGTCAACCGTAAGATGTTTCGCGGAGCACTGCGATGCATTCTGTCCGAGCTGATCCGCCAGGATCGTCTCGTTGTCTGTGAAGCCTTCTCGATCGATGCTCCCAAGACCAAGTCCCTCCTCGAAAAGCTCAAAGAACTGGATCTAAAGAACGTACTCATCGTCTGTGACGCCGTAGAAGAGAATCTCTATCTGGCTTCGCGCAACCTCAAGGATGTCGACGTGCTCGATGTCCAGGGCGTGGATCCGGTTAGCCTCATTAGCCACGACCAGGTGCTAATCACGGTCGACGCGTTGAAAAAGCTCGAGGGGGCGCTCACATGAATCCGGAGCGACTTTACACCGTCCTGTTGGAACCGCATTTTTCCGAAAAGGTATCGATCCTCGGAGAGCAGAGCAACCAATACGGATTCAAGGTGGCGACAGACGCTACAAAGCAAGAGATCAAGACGGCGGTCGAGGAACTGTTCAAGGTGACTGTCGAGCGGGTCTCGACCGTCAACGTCAAGGGTAAGGTCAAGCGCACCGCCCGAGGCAAGTCGCGCGGCAAAAATTGGAAGAAGGCCTACGTTCGCGTAGCGCAAGGTCAGGAAATCGACTTCATGGTATCGGATTAGGTCAGATGGCTGTCGTTAAAGCTAAACCGACATCTCCGGGTCGCCGCTTTTTGGTCAAAGTGGTCAATCCGGAGTTGCACAAAGGTGCGCCCTACAAAGCGCTCGTCACTTCGCAGAGCAAGACCGGGGGGCGCAACAACGCTGGTCGCATCACCACGCGACATCGTGGCGGTGGACACAAGCGCCACTACCGGATCATCGATTTCAAGCGCAACAAAGATAGCATTCCAGCGGTTGTCGAACGGCTTGAATATGACCCCAACCGCAGCGCCAATATCGCTTTGTTAAAATATCGGGATGGCGAACGGCGATACATCATCGCCCCGCGTGGAGTCAGCGTCGGTGATGAGCTGATGAGCGGCACAGGGGCCCCCATCCGTTCAGGCAATTCGATGACCCTGCGCAGCGTTCCGGTGGGCAGCATTATTCATTGTGTTGAGCTCAAACCCGGCAAGGGCGCGCAGATGGTGCGCAGCGCCGGCTCCTCAGCGCAGCTCGTTGCCCGGGAAGGCGCGTACGCTACCGTGCGGCTGCGTTCGGGTGAGATGCGCCGTGTACTGGCTGACTGTCGGGCAACCTTGGGAGAAGTTGGCAACGCCGAGCATAACCTGCGCTCGCTCGGCAAGGCCGGCGCGAATCGCTGGCGGGGCATACGACCCACTGTTCGCGGTGTGGCCATGAATCCGGTTGATCACCCACACGGCGGAGGTGAGGGCAAGACCTCCGGCGGCCGACATCCGGTCAGCCCGTGGGGTGTGCCGACCAAGGGATACAAGACTCGCAGCAACAAACGGACGGACAAGTTGATCGTTCGTCGTCGAGGCAGGAGATAAGCGGTGCCAAGATCACTGCACAAGGGCCCCTTCGTTGATCTACATCTGATGAAGAAGGTGGAAAATGCAATTGCCACCAACGAAAAAAGGCCGATTCGGACGTGGTCGCGCCGTTCGATGATACTGCCGGACATGGTCGGGTTGACCATTGCCGTCCACAACGGTCGTCAGCACGTGCCGGTATTCATCAATGAAGACATGGTCGGCCATAAGCTGGGCGAGTTTGCGCCCACGCGTACGTATCGTGGCCACTCGGCGGACAGGAGAGCGCGCCGTTAGCTCGGCCGGGCAGGAGAGCGGGTGATGCAAGTGAGAGCGAAAGCCAATCGATTACATATCTCGCCGCAGAAAGCGCGGCTGGTGGTGGATCAGATCCGCGGCAAGTCGGTGAGCGATGCCTTGGACATTTTGAATTTCAGCAATCAGAAGGGCGCTGTGCTGGTACGAAAAGTATTGGAGTCGGCCATCGCCAACGCCGAGAACAACGAAGGTGCTGATATCGATGAACTCAAGATCTCTGAGATCTTCGTGGACGCGGGACTCACCATGAAGCGCATCCGCCCGCGGGCAAAAGGTCGCGCAGATCGAATATTGAAACGTTCCAGTCACATTACTGTGACAGTCACTGACGAGTAGCGCCGCGTATGGGTCAAAAAGTACATCCGATCGGTATCCGACTGGGCATTGTCAAGGCTCACACGTCTGTGTGGTACGCGGACAGGAAGACCTACGCGGAGTACCTGCTGAATGACCTTGCGGTGCGTGAGTACATACGCAAACGCCTGTCCCAGGCGTCAGTGAGCCGCATTGAGATCGAACGTCCTGCGCAGAATGCTCGCATCACCGTGTACACAGCGCGGCCGGGCATCGTCATCGGCAAGAAAGGCGAGGACGTGGAACGGCTGCGTGGTGAGTTGACCCGCATGATGGGCGTGCCCGTGCATGTCAACATCGAAGAGATCAGAAAGCCGGAGCTGGATGCGCTGTTGGCCGCGCAGAACGTCGCACAGCAACTCGAGCGCCGGGTACAGTTCCGACGCGCCATGCGGCGTGTGATCCAGAACGCCATGCGGCTCGGGGCCGAAGGTATAAAGGTCCGCGTAGCAGGCCGCCTCGGTGGCGCCGAGATCGCACGATCCGAGGTGTATCACGAAGGTCGGGTGCCGCTGCACACGTTGCGGGCAGATATCGACTACGCCACGGCGGAAGCGCACACGACATACGGAATCATCGGCGTCAAGGTATGGATATTCAAGGGCGAAGTAATTGGTCCGGAACAGGAGGTTCCTGCAGCGTCTGCTTAAGCCGAACGGGGTGGAAGTCGAGGTAAGGATCGGGAAGTGTTACAACCGAAAAGAACGAAATTCAAAAAACAGCACAAGGGCCGCAATCGCGGTCTGGCGCTGCGCGGCGGTCGGGTCAGCTTCGGCGAGTTCGGCCTCAAGGCGGTGGGCCGTGGACGCCTTACCGCGCGCCAGATCGAAGCCGCCCGGCGAGCAATGACCCGGCATGTGAAACGCGGCGCTAAGATCTGGATCCGCGTGTTCCCCGATAAACCCATCACCAAGAAGCCGCTGGAGGTTCGCCAGGGCAAAGGCAAGGGCGCAGTCGAATATTGGGTGTCGCAGGTTCAACCTGGCCGCGTGCTCTACGAGATGGAAGGCGTACCCGAAAAAATAGCGCGCGAGGCATTTGCCCTGGGCGCGGCGAAGTTACCGTTTGCGACGGCGTTCGTTCGAAGGACGGTGATGTAGAAATGAATGTATCCGAGCTCAGAGAAAAAACGGCGAAAGAATTGAACGAAGAGCTGCTGCGTCTGCGCAAGCAGCAGTTCCATATGCGCATGCAGAAAGCGAGCGGTCAGCTCGGCCAGACGCATCTGCTTACGGCAGCGCGTCGTGACATTGCCCGTGTAAAAACGGTGATTAAGGAGAAAGACAATGGCTGAGGAACGGGCAACGCAGCCGCACAGCGGCGCGACATCTATGCCTCGAACCGTGACGGGCACAGTCGTCAGCAATCGAATGGACAAAACCATCACGGTGCTTATCGAGCGCAAGGTGCAGCACCCTTTGTATGGAAAGATCATCCGTCGCTCATCGAAGTTGCACGCGCACGATGAGAATAACGAATGCAATTCTGGAGACAAGGTCACCGTTGTTGAGTGTCGTCCGCTGTCCAAAACCAAGAGCTGGAAGCTGCAGAGCATCGACGTCCGGGCGCGTGAGGCATAGCCGATGATTCAGACTGAAACCATGCTGGACATAGCCGACAACAGCGGTGCGCGCCGGGTCCAGTGCATCAAGGTGCTCGGTGGGTCGCATCGCCGTTATGCGGGGATTGGCGACATCATCAAGGTGACAATAAAGGAAGCAATCCCGCGCGGCCGGGTGCGAAAGGGACAGGTGATGAATGCCGTCGTCGTGCGTACCCGCAAGGGCGTGCGGCGGCCGGACGGCTCCATTATTCGCTTCGATAGGAACGCGGCGGTCTTGTTGAACCCGCAGAACCAACCGGTCGGCACCCGGATTTTCGGTCCGGTCACCAGAGAGCTGAGGACGGAGAACTTCATGCGCATCATCTCGCTTGCGCCTGAGGTCCTGTAGGAGCGCGCCTACCACCAAAGGAACTGTGATTCGGCTAAGAGAAATGTTGAAGATCAAAAAAGATGACGAAATAGTCGTGGTCAGCGGCCGCGACAAGGGCAAGCGTGGTGATGTGTTACGCGTGCTCGATGCTGACCGCCTGCTCGTCGGCGGAGTCAATATGGTGAAGAAGCACCAGCGACCGAACCCCAATGTAGGCCAGCGGGGTGGCATCATTGAGCAGGAAGCGCCCATCCGGACGTGCAACGTTGCAATCTGGAATCATGACGAAGGCAAAGCCGACCGGATTGGTTTTCGGGTGGAAGACGGCAAGAAGGTCCGCTTCTTCAAATCCACCGGCAAGATCATCGAAGAGTAGAGAACATGGCCGATTTGTACCAACACTACTTGAGCGAAATCCGGCCGCAGCTGCAGGAGCAGCTGGGCGTCACGAACGTCATGGAGATTCCTCGTCTCGAGAAAGTCACCCTCAACATGGGGGTGGGCGAGGCGGTAGCCGACCGCAAGATCATGGACAACGCTGTGTCAGACATGACGTTGATTGGCGGCCAGAAGCCCATTGTGAGAAACGCGCGCAAGTCCGAGGCGGCCTTCAAGATCCGCGCTGGATGGCCGGTTGGTTGCAAGGTGACCCTGCGTAGGGCGCGCATGTACGAGTTCATAGAGCGGCTTGTCGGGATCGCGATTCCGCGTATGCGCGATTTTCGAGGCTTGAACCCGCATTCGTTCGACGGTCGCGGCAACTTCTCCATGGGTATTGTCGAGCAGATCATGTTTCCGGAGATCGACTTCGACAAAATCGACCAGATTCGCGGCATGGATATCGCAATTACGACGACCGCAAGAACGGATGAAGAGGGCCTGGCATTGCTTCGGGCGTTCAAATTTCCGTTTAAAAACTGATCTGGGAATACTCAAGTTATGGCCAAGACTTCAATTATCGAGCGAGAAAAGAAACGGG
>SMVB01269592.1_pt1 | contig 10184 bp, 9 predicted proteins | sample 2456461 | NCBI WGS metagenome assembly SMVB01 (sample SAMN11095934, study PRJNA526329) | marine sediment metagenome | biome: Marine sediment; feature: Surficial sediment; material: Deep marine sediment; isolation source: Hadal surficial sediment | place: Pacific Ocean | collected 2014-05 | depth 0-1...
ATCCAGAATAAAGATGACTAATTTATTTTCAAAACAAACACCTGTTATAGATTATTTAGCTATTGCGTTTGGTGCCGCAATTATGGCAATAGGAATCGGCGTTTTTGCTTGTTGATGCCAAAGTTGTTCCCGGAGGAGTAAGCGACTTTTCTATGGCTTTTTACTATCTAACCGGCAGTACGGTTCCCATCGGTTTGATGATTTGGGTTTTTAACGTACCTCTTTACATTTGGGGAGTGAAAGAATTAGGTAAACAATTCGGGATAAGAACATTTTTTGGTTTTACACTCAATTCATTTTTTATTGATTTCTTCAGGGGCGACATCCCCGGCTTTAGTTTCATTCGTCTTCAGGATACTGAAACAATCATGCATCTTCGTCAGTATGACTTTTTCTTTCTAATAATGATTGGTGCAGCGTTGTTAGGAATCGGGTTAGGAATTGTTTTTAAATTTCGCGGTTCAACAGGGGGAACAGATATTGTTGCAGCAATAATGCAAAAGAAATTTGGAATGAAACCCGGTACTGCAATTATGATTATAGACTTTTTTGTTATTTGTTTAGCAGGAATAATAATAGAATATAAAGACCTTGCAGGAGAAAGATCAGCAATGACTCTTACACTTTATGCTTTGTTTTTATTGTTTGTTTCCAGCAGATTGGTTGATGCAATTATAGATGGATTTGATTATGCACGAACCGCTTATATAATTTCAGATAAACCTGAGAAAATTGCAGAAGCAATTATGGATGAATTAAGCCGTGGTGCAACGGCACTAAAAGGAAGAGGCTTATATAAAAATATTGAGAGAGAAATTATAGTTACAGTAGTTACATTGAAGGAACTAGGAAAACTTATAAATCTTATAAAAAATATAGATCCCGATGCTTTTGTTACTGTTCATAATGTTCACGAAGTTTTAGGTGAAGGATTTAGAAAACGAATTTGATAAAAGATTGATTTGTTCCGAATTATTAAATTACTGCAACCTCAAATAATTTTTCGCGGTAACTAATACATTTGCTGTATTGCTATCAATTTCGTAATTTTTTATTCAATTATAATTCATTCCTATATTTAAATGAAAAACCATAAATATATATTTTCACTTGTTTTATTAATTCTTCTTTTTAATTTACTTCAATCTTGTTCCTCAAAAGATGAAGAAGAATTAAAAATAGAAACCCTGCGGGATAATAAACTTGTTGCAATTACCGGCTACAACGCTTACAGTTACTTCATCTATAAGGGGCAGCCGATGGGGTTTGAATACGAACTTGTTAAAAAACTTGCAGAGCATTTTAATGTTGCGTTAGAAGTAAAAGTAATTAGTGGTATTGAAGAGATGTTTAAAATGCTGAATTCCGGTGAAGGTGATCTTATAGCATTCAATCTAACAATTACCAAAGAACGCCTGGAAAAAGTTGACTTTACAAAACCAATTAATACTATAAAACAAGTGTTGGTGCAGCGAAAACCGAAAGATTGGAGAAAGATGAAACTTCACGAAATTGAGAAACGGTTGATTCGCGATCCCGCAGAGTTAATTGGTAAAACTGTTTTTGTCCGAAGCAGCTCTGCTTATGTACAAAGATTGATCAATCTTTCCGATGAGATTGGAGGAGACATTAATGTTGTGGAAGCAGAGCCGGAATTAACAATAGAAGACTTGATTGCGCGAGTAGATTCAGGAGCGATCGATTACACTATTTCGGATGATAACATTGCACATTTAAATACCGTTTACTACAGAAATATCGATGTTGAAACCGATATTTCTCTTTCACAAAGAATTGCCTGGGCATTAGACAAAAAATCGGATGATTTTGAAGCTGCTGTTAATTATTGGCTGGATAGCATGAAAGCAACAGTTGATTTTGCTGTTATCTACAAAAAGTATTTTACAAATCGTTACGCTTTCAAAAAAAGAGTTACCAGTGATTACTTTTCCAACACTGGCGGCGGAATTTCTAAATACGACGACCTGATAAAAAAATATTCTAAGTTAGTTGGGTGGGATTGGCGGTTAGGTGCTTCTTTGGTTTATCAGGAATCCCAGTTCAACCCTAATACAAAATCGTGGGCTGGTGCTGTTGGTTTGATGCAGCTTATGCCAAACACAGCTAAGCAAGTCGGCATATCGAATCTTAAAAATCCCGAACAAAATATTAAAGGTGGATTTAAATATTTAACTTATCTCGATAACCTCTGGAAAGAAACAATAACCGATTCAACTGAAAGAATAAAGTTTGTACTCGCTTCTTACAATGTAGGTCCCGGTCATATTACCGATGCGAGAAATCTAACGGAAAAGTACGAAGGGGACCCAAATATTTGGTTCGATAATGTTGAAGCTTATCTAAAGTTGAAATCGAAACCAAAATATTTTAATGATGAAGTAGTTAAGAGAGGATATGCCCGAGGAAAGGAAACTGTTAAATATGTTAAAGAAATTTTAGAAAGGTATGGGCAATATAAACAGCTAATAAAATAATCATCTGCTAAAATTTAAGCGTTATTCTCTCCCGACAAAAGTAATTGTTGTTCAACTGAAAATGTCATTCTGAATGGAGCGAAGCGGAATGCAGAATCTCGCCCTTGATAAAAACGAGACACTTCTCCCGATGAATCGGGCTCAGTGTGACAAAACCTAATTGTGCAACAAACTGAAAAGACGGGAGAAAAATACTTTATAATTTTATCTACTTAATTAAACTTATCATTGTAGATAATTCTTCAACCAGCTTATCATCCGATCCTTCAAAGCCAATGCTCTTAAATCTTATATTTCCTTGAGCATCTATGATAAACTTTGTAGGAATTCCACTCACCTTATATTTTTCTATAACTTTATTATCTTCATCCATTAAAACGTGAAAGGGATAGTCATTCTTTGCAATAAAATCCGCTGCATTTTTTGTCTTTTCTTCCACCCGTTCCCATGTATTGATGAATAAAAATTTTACCCAACTATCATTTTCATATTTCTCAACAGCTTTTTTCATTCCAGGGAAGGACGCAAGACACGGACCACACCAGGTTGCCCAAAAATCTATAATAATTATTTTACCTCTATAATCATTAAACGAAACTTTATTACCATCAATATCAAATAAAGTAAAAGCTGGTGCAGGTTCAAGTATCATATCGTTTTTTAGTTTTTCAATCAGTTTTTCTTTTGCTGCATCTTCAAACTGAGATGAATAAGCATCAAATCCATCTTCGGTTCCTTTTTCATTCAGATATGCTTCCTTCAGATAAGTTTTCATCTGCGATGTATTATGCCCTAAATTTATAAATTGCGAAATTTTCGACATCGCGACATCATACTTTCCATTTTCGATCAACGCTTTGGCGTATAGTTCGTTAATTAATTCATCCTCTTCTTTGGTTAACTTTGCAGCTTCTTCCAGAATATGTAGTGATTCTTCTTTTTTAGATAAATTATTAAGTACTTTACCCTTTCCAAACAGGTTAAGCCCAAGATAATATTCTCTTTCTTTTTTCCATTCAATTACACTTAAGTAATTGGGCTTTTCTTTGGAAGGATTACTCAATTCACCACGTGATCTTTCAACACCCATATCAGCAATTTTAAGTGCGAGATTCATATCAGCATCTTCATCAAGCATCCTGTTAACAACCGAATAAAAACGGTATGAACTTGGTTTAATAATATTTTTCTTTAAGAATTCAAAAGCTTTATCATATTCTTTATTATTACGATAAACATTTGCAATAAGATCGTACAAGTACTCGGAATTTTTATTCTTAGAGAATTGCTCTTCAAATTCTGCAGCTATTTTTATTTTCTTATTTAAATCTTCTTCTTTTTTAAACTCATTTATTTTAACAGATTCTGCAAATTCACTATTTGGATATTTTTCTATACTAATATTTTTATATTTTTCCGCCTGGTCTTTAAGTCCAACTGTACTATACCAATTTGATAAAACTGCAAGAGCCTCTTCATCAGTTGGATTCGTTTCAGCAAAAGCGTCTAATTCTTTTTTAATTATCTTATCTTTTTTTTCAGGTTTAACACTTGTTACTACCTTAAAATACGAGTCGAGGAAACGAGGTTTTATATCGGGGTTTGTTTCAAAATCTTCGGATAAATATTTAAAGGCTTTTTCCCTGTCTAATTCAAGGTCACTGTAATATGCACCCCAACGACTGAGAGCCTCTCCATAACCGGCGAGACTTCCTGCAATTCTTTCACCATTATCATTTGAAAGAAAAACCACATAACCTTCTTTGTTATTGTTATCAATCTCTTCACCCGATGTAAATTTGAATAAAACTCCGAGTGTATTTTCCTCTGTTCTTACATTACCTGAATAAATACTTCCATTTTTAGTTAAGGGAATATCTATAGCATTGTTGAGCTTATTACCGTAAAGATATGCTACCAGCCGGACCTCATCTTTTCCTTTAAGATTACTGCTATCAGGATTGTATTTTACAGTTATATCTTCTCCGGGTTTTATGATATCCGGTGAGTAATAAAAACTGCCATTAAAATGCTCTTCCGTCGAACAGGATATGAACAATACAACAATTAAAACTGTAAGAGCAGAATAATTAAATACTGATTTCATTTTATACCTATTTGTAAATTTCATTAAAAAGCGTTTGAATCGACTCCCACTTGAACGAATCGAGTTCCACATGACAAGAATTCTCAATATTAAACAGTTAAAAATAAGGATAGATATAATAAAAATCAGTTGAATTGTGATGGGTGGATTATTTAATGAACCAGCAGTTTGAAACCTGTGCCGTGTATATTCACTATTTCCACTGCAGGGTCTTCCTTCAGATATGATCTCAATTTAGTAATGTAAACATCCATGCTCCTGGAGGTGAAATACGTATTGTTGCGCCATATTTCTTCAAGTGCAGCAGATCTGTCTACAATATCATTCTTACTAATTGCAAGCAAGCGGAAAAGTTCAGATTCTTTCGAGGTAAGTTTCCGCACATTGCTGTTTATCTTTAGAGTTCTTCTGGAATAATCGAATATATATTTCCCTATGGTAAAGGGATCAACAATGGTTTTCTTCTGCCTGGAAATATAGACTCGTTTAAAAATATTTTCAATTCTAAGTAGTAATTCTTCACTGCTGAATGGTTTTGTTAAATAGTCATCGCCTCCAAGTTTCAACCCTTTTATTCTGTCTTCAATTAGTGATTTAGCCGTTAGAAAAATAATAGGTGTTTTCTTATCAAGCTTTCTCACTTCCGTTGCAAGTGTAAACCCATCTTTCTTCGGCATCATAATATCAAAAATGAGCAAATCATACGAAGCGTTAGAATATGCATTAAACCCATCAACACCATTGAGGACATGATCAACATCATAGTTTTTAATTATAAGAAAATCTTTTAAAATCGTCCCAAGATTAATATCATCTTCAACCAATAATATTTTCTTTTTATTATCTGCCATGCGGTAAAAATAAATTGAATGTTGTACCCTTATTAAGTTTGCTTTCAACCGAAATCGTTCCACCGTGTGCTTCAACCAGTTTTTTCACATAACTTAATCCAATTCCGTAGCCTCTTACATCCTGAATATTCCCTGTAGGCACTCGGTAAAATGTGTCGAATATTTTTTTCTGTTGATGCTTATCGATTCCAATTCCATTATCGGATATTGAAATTGATATTCCGTCACCCTTGTTAACGGAACTAATTTTAATTAGTGGTTTGCGGCTGGAATATTTTATTGCATTATCGATAATGTTATTTAATATGTTTGTGATGTGATGCTGATCTGCAAACACTTGATGATCTTCAGCCTGTAGTTCTAATATAATTTCACCGTTAGTTGTTTCTAACCTAAGTTTATTCCTGTTAACCAGATTTTTTATAAGAGAGTGCATATCTATTTCACTTTTTTCCAGGCAATACTCCCCATTTTCGATTAAAGCAGTATTAAGCAGAGAATCCACCATATTCTTCAAGCGGTCGTTCTCCTCTTCAATCATGGTTGTGTATTTTTCCATTGCAACTCTATCTTTATTTAATTCGGGTTCCTTCAATGCTTCGGCGGCAAGTGCAATTGTAGAGATCGGCGTTTTAAATTCGTGAGTGATATTATTTATAAGATCATTTTTAATTTCTGCTACTTTCTTTTGTCTTATAAGTATCTTAACTGTTTTATAATATAGAAAGATAATTGAAAATATGAATAGCGAAGAGATCAGCAGCACAGTGAAAACTGAACGTAGCAAATATCCAGTCCTGTTCGGGAAAGAGAGCACCAAATAGTTGGCAGACCTGAATATTTCTTCAGGAAAAAGCCGTGCTATGTACGATGATTCTTTTAATAAGCTAATTTGATCTGCATCTTTCAAAAATAGGATAGTGTCCCTTTCTTGAGATTTGACTCCATATATAAAATCAGCAGAGATCCCATTATTCATTAAATTAATTTTAATATAATTATTCAACTCTCTTTCGTTTATTCTCTCTTCAACATTTTGTGTTTCACCAATAAGTATTAATTCCTCAACAACTTCTTTTACAAATTTTTCTTTATATACTTTAATGGAATCAATTTGCACTGATAATAATTTCCGAATTTCAGTTATTCCAATTTTATGTCCATCTTCATTTACATTTATCTCAACCATAACTTTTGAACTGTCATCACCTTCGCTGACTTCCATTCTAATTACAACATCAGAATCCTGAATCTCATAATTATAGCTGCTAACCCAGACATTCTTTTCTCTAAGAACAATGTTTTCCTTGTTCAAAATATCTTTCTTAATAACAAATACATCATCCGTGTCCGGTTTGATTAGCTTATGTACAACATAAGCGGCTGATTCATGCTGGCTGATTTTTTTTACAACGGAATGCATTGCATCATTAACATTGTAATCGAACAGTTTTTTCTCAAGTTCAATTGCATTCTTTATCCAATATATCTGAACTGCTATTAAACCAAGCAGAGCAATACTCATCAAACCAATTATTATTTTTAAGCTTTTTTCTTTCATTAAATTAAAAATACGCTTTGCATAGCAACTTTGCTTCAATTTTAACATTTTTTAACATTATTTAACAGCACGTTAACAATTTTTTAATCGTCATAATACTAAATTGAAATATAAAATAATAAACAAAATTAAAGGAGTGTTAAATGTTTGAATTAAAAACTTCCGTAAGGTTCATTCTCTTGGCAACAGCTATTTTTATGTCAAGTTCAATTGGCTTTGCCCAAGAAGATCTTAAGGATAAATTAAGTGAGATAGAAGGTCATGTCGACAAGATAACTATTAATGCCGGTGGGGAGGAATTTACTTTTGAAGGTGAAGAAGCAGAAAAGCTTTTTAGTAGAATGCAATCCAATACAAAAAGATCAAATACTTTTATAGTAAGAATAGATGAAGAAGGAGGAGAAGGGATAAAGAAGATAATTATTAAATCTGATGGCGGCAGTGAAGAAATTTACGAATTTAAGATAGATGGAGGCGACCATGCAGTTTGGTTTAGTGATGATGATAACTTACAAAGTTTAGATAAGAAAATAAAAGTGGAATTCGAAGACGGCAATAAGAAAGTAACCATAACCACTAAAGAGAACGGAGAAGAAAAAACAGAGATCTATGAGGGAGAAGAAGCTGAAGAATATCTTGATAAAATGAAATCTGAACATGGACACGAAATGCTGATCGAAATTGATGAAGACGATAACCATAAAAAGATGAAAAAAATAATCATCGAAAAAATAGAAACAAAAGATAAAAGCGATAAATAGTACGATCCTCCACGAAGATAGCGTCCTTAATTGTGGGGGCGCTTTTTTTTACGCATATTTTATGTCATTAAACCAGAATAAACCTCTTTCCATATTTTTTCTTATCTTTAGAACCAAATAATAGTAACTACCATTTTGATTTTTTTAAATTATTTCTATGCACAATTCCGAACCCCAAAGACAATACCGCGGAATGGTTTATTCTTACGATAAGGACAGGCAAAAACTAAAATTCGCTTATTTTTTTCTTTCAACAGGATTTGGTATTTTTTTACTAACGTTGATTGGCGTAACGGACGGTGTTTCCGAATGGATTGATTATTTCTTATTAGACAATCTTGGCTACACAAATAAGTGGAGTAAGACTTATGGATCATCATTATTGGTTCATACATTACGCGATTTAGCTGCACTGGGCGGCAAAGTACTTCTTTTTATAACTACTACTTTTATAATTATTTACTACTCAATCCGTAAAGAGTATAAATTATTGTGGAAGTTTTTAACGGTGATAATTAGCGGTTCGTTTTTATTATTGTTTATAAAAATGATTTTTGCAGAAGATGTACCCTATGAACCGATAGATTTATTATTAAGCAGCATAGCAACATATCCAAGCGGACACGCATTTATGGCAATGTTATTTTATTTAACGATTGCTGTCTTACTTACACGAAAACAAAGAAGAAGTGAGGTCAGAGTTTATACCTTTGTTTTTACTTCAATTATTATTTTTCTTATTGGAATAAGCAGAATATTAGGCGCTCAGCATAATTTAACAGAAGTTTTAGCAGGATGGTCTTTAGCCTTAATATGGCTATCCTGCTGCTGGCTGATGGAAAGATTTATTAAAGTAAATTATAAGTGGGATGTCTAATTAATAAATTACGTTTCGCAAAGGAATGATTAAAAATCAATACGTAAAATGCTTAATAGGTTCTCCTTTTTCTCCTATCTCAGTCATTGCCTCAATTCCAATATCCAGATGAAGTCGCGCGTACTTTTCCGTTACAACTCTATCCGATTCTTCCGTTTTAACACCTTCGGGAATCATCGGTGTATCCGAAACCATTAACAAAGCACCTCGCGGTATCTCGTTAACCAAACCGACAATGAAAAGAGTTGCCGTTTCCATATCGATAGCAATCGTTGAAAGTGTTTTTAAATACGCTTTAAATTTTTCATCCCATTCCCAAACTCTCCTGTTTGTTGTGTAAACCACACCTGTTCTGTATTCAAGATTTCGGTCGGCAATTTTATCAGAAACAAATTTGTGGAGTTTAAAAGATGGCAAAGCAGGTACCTCCTTTGGTTTATAATCGTTGCTTGTGCCCTCTCCGCGAATTGCTGCTGTGGGTAGAATAAAATGCCCGATTTCTGCTGAACGTTTTAACCCGCCGCATTTACCGAGAAAAAGTACTCCTTTAGGACTCCGCGCTGCAAGAAGGTCCATAATTGTTGCAGCATTTGCCGAACCGATACCAAAATTTATAATCGATAATCCATCCGCATTTGTTGCTGTTTGCATTGGGCTCCCTATACCCTTTATTTCGCAGTCAAATTTTTTACTGAAATCATCTACATAACTGTGAAAATTTGTAAGAAGCATGTAATCACCAAACTCATCTATCTGAGTTCCTGTATAACGCGGCAGCCAGTTTTTTGCTATTTCTAATTTTGTTTTCATAATCAAAAATAAAAAAAAATATTGATTTTCTTACTATTGAATACAATATTCGTTTAATACCTGAAAATTAATTTCGGGAGATATGAAGAGAGCTGTTACTTTAAATAATATCTCATAATTGGGCGGGTTTCGGAACGACGTGCAACTTCTTTGAATCCAGCGGATTGAAAACCGGCAGATATACCAGTCCAGGCAAACGCATCTGGCATTTTATCTTTTTTCGGTTCTATTGGATAACCCTCGAGTATTTTTCCGCCGCAGGATTTTACATATTTTTTTGCAGCATTTAATAAAGCAACACTCAATCCCTTATTTCTATGATCTTTATCAATGAAAAAACAAACAACAGACCAAACAGATTTTTCATCAACCGGTTTTAGAATTCTGGAATTATCTAATCGTGAAAAATCTTTTCTCGGTGCTACTGAACACCATCCAATCGGCTCACCTTCTGCATAAGCAATTATACCGGGAATTTTGCCCGAGCTAATAATATTTTTCATTGCTCGCTTATTACCATTTCCTTTTTGTGCATCTAAAACAGATTGCTTCAATCTCCAATACATACACCAGCAGCCGGCGCAAGCACCTTTTTCACCAAATAGCTTTTCGAAATCTTTCCATCTCTCGTTTGTTACAGGAAAGAAATTATACTTAGATCTGATCTTTATTTGATCCATTCTAATATTTATATAAAAGATGCCTGATCATATTCTAAATCA